>JACCDP010489194.1_pt1 | contig 52505 bp, 56 predicted proteins | sample 7445841 | NCBI WGS metagenome assembly JACCDP01 (sample SAMN15323441, study PRJNA562643) | freshwater metagenome | isolation source: river surface water | place: USA:Blue River Watershed | collected 2017-08-17 | reverse complement strand
TTTGGAATATTGTCTTTTCACAGTTTAATGCCATTTCCGGTGTTTCAAGAGACAAATATAAAGAATTACCTTCTAAGAATATTGACACAGGTGCAGGGTTAGAACGTTTAGTCAGTATATTCCAATCCACTCCAACCAATTTTGAAACTGATCTCTTTTTCCCGATTATTCAAGGGATAGAAAAATTGGCAACTGTAAGTTATGAAAAGAGTGAATTTCGTCCTTATCGTGTCATTGCCGACCATATTCGTACCCTGACTTTTGCACTTTCAGACGGTGCAATCTTTTCTAATGAAGGCAGAGGGTATGTTTTAAGAAGAATTCTTCGCCGTGCTGTTCGTTATGGTAAAAAGATTGGCATTCAAAAACCATTCTTAACATCCTTAATTCCCATTGTCTTATCGATCATGATGAAAGACTATCCCTATTTAGAACAACATCAATCCACCATCAGTAAAATGATTCTTCAAGAGGAAGAAAAGTTTTTAACCACATTACAACATGGTGAAACACTTTTAAAGCTCCATCTTGATCAAAAGCAACCCATCACAGGTGAGATTGCATTTAAACTTTATGATACATTTGGATTCCCTGTCGAATTAACCAAAGAGATTGCAGAAGAACATCAACTATCCGTTGATATGGTCGGTTTTGAAACGTTAATGGAAGCTCAAAGAGAACGAGCAAGGCAAGCAAGGCAAACCGTTGGATCAATGGCTAAGCAATCTGCAGATTTATTAGCTTTTAAACAAGACAGTAAATTCATCGATGATGGTAAACCGCTCCAAGCAAAAGTCATTGGTATTTTTAAAGATGGTATTTCTAAAACAACTTTAGACGATGAAGGTGAGATTATTTTACAGCAAACGAATTTTTACGCTGAAAGTGGTGGTCAATCTTCTGATCTCGGGTTGATGTCCAATGCCAATGTTCAGTTAGATGTCATCGATGTTCAAAAAGCACCTCATAAACAACATCTCCATAAAGTCTTGGTTCGCTTTGGTTCCATCAAAGTAGGAGATATATTAACGTTAGAAATCAATCGTCAGCGTCGACAAATTATTCGTCAACATCACTCTTCATTACACTTATTACAAGCTGCTCTCAAAAAACATTTAGGTTCGCATATTGTTCAACAAGGATCTTATGTCGGTGACCAATATGCCCGTTTTGATTTCACCCACCCAAATAAGATTTCTGAACAAGAATTAGCGATGATTGAACAAGATGTCAATGAACAAATCGCTGCAGCTTCGGATTGCGTGATTGAGCTCATGCCCATTGACCAAGCAAGAAAAACTGGTGCAACAGCTCCTTTTGAAGAAAAATATGGAGATATTGTGCGTATTGTCACGTTGGGATCTCGTTCAAAGGAATTCTGTGGTGGTACTCACGTTAGTAACACCCAAGAAATCGGAATGTTTATCATCAGCTCTGAAGAAAGTATTGCTGCTGGCACACGTCGATTAGTCATCGTTGCTGGATCACCTGCCTATGCTTATTACACTCAAAAGGAACGAATGCTAAAGTCATTAAGAGACCAATTAAAAGCTGGTTCTTCAAAGGAAATCTTTGATCGATTAAAAGCAGTCTTGTTAGAAAAGGATAGTCTAAAAGATTCCTTAACGATTGCGCAAGAGTCCCAAGCCGAGCAAACCTTTATAACGTTATCAAAACAATTAATATCCCAACCAATCCTTCATGGAATTTTCTATGAACCTTCCTTAAATAGAGCTTTATTGATGAAAGTCATGGATCGATTAAAAGCTTCCAACCCCGAGTCGTTTTTGATTTTAATTGGTAAAGAAAATGACTCCTATCCGATTGGTACGTATGTTGGACCAAGCTTAAGGACGCCGGAGCGAAATGCCTCCATCGTTACCAAATCATTAGCCCAACTCATGCAAGGCTCTGGTGGTGGAAAACCTGATTTAGCTTTTGGTGCAGGTAAAAAGATGATTGATCTTAAGCATGTGATAAAGACATGGATGCCATAAAATCTAAAGCTTCTATATTGATGGCGTTTGATTTAGGATCAAAATCTTTAGGTATTGCCGTAAAGAACAAACTCGGTATGATTTTGCCTTTGCCTGCAATCTTTTTTCCACGTGTTGATGAAGGTCAACTCGTTAAACAATTAAACCAATTGATAGAGGAATACCAACCAAGTGAACTTATTTTTGGCATTCCTTTTCACGCGGATGGTAGGGAAAGTGATCAAACGCGTTGGGTCAAAGGAGTTGTGCATCGACTTGAATCATTGATATCGTTACCTATCAAGACTGTTGATGAACGCTTTACCACGATTGAAGCAAAAGAAAGGTTACATATGTTAGGTATTCCTGAAAAAAAACAGAAGCAATACATTGACTCATTATCTGCATGTGTAATATTGGAACAATATGAATCGAAACCTCGATAATACATTAGAAATCGTCTTAGAAAATGGCAAAGCGGAAATCTTTTACATTTATTTTACCTTCATCTTTAAAAACCAAAACTATGTGATTTACTACCATCCATCCTCTGAAGATGATTTATACGTCAAGGAATATGATGATTTGACCCAAGAACTTAAAGAACCATCCGAAGAAGCCCTTCAATACGCTGAAACCATGATTGCGAACTATGAAGAAGAAACCGATGAAGATAACGAAAAAGATGGAAATTAAGTTATATTGTTGCTAAAATAAGCAAGCATTATAGAAAAAGGAGTTTCACCATGGAAAATGAAAAAGTCCAATTAACCCGAGAAGGGTATGACAAATTAAAAGCTGAATTAAGAAATTTAATTGATATTATTCGCCCAGAAGTTATTGAACAACTCGCTTATGCTAGATCATTAGGTGATCTTTCAGAAAATGCTGATTACGATGCAGCTAAAGCAAGACAAGCAGATGTTGAACAACGCATTCGTCAATTAGAAGACATCTTGTCAAACGCCACCATCGTAGATGACGCTTCAGGTAGTACCAAAATTGTAAGTTTTGGTAGAACCATTAAAATTCTTAATTTATCAAATAAAAAAGAATATACCTTCAAAATTGTTGGAACGCATGAAACCAATCCTGGTGAAGGGACCATTAGTAATGTCTCACCACTTGGTGAAGCCATTATGGGCGGTCGCGTTAATGACAAAGTGACGGTTAAAGCTCCTAAGAGTTATCAAGTACAAATCCTCAAAATCGAATAAATAAATTCGCTTTATAACTTCAATGAAACCTCCCTATTGATAAGTGGAGGTTTTTTTATGTTTAAAATTATGATCGGAGTTTTATTCTTTACGATTGTCACACTCGTTGTATTCTTAAATTTAGATCCTAATATTGTTCAAAACTCGATCACCGAAACAAGTTCGATGAACAGTGATTTTATGACTGTAACACTATCGGGAGAGATTCAAAAACCAGGTACATACATCATTCAAAAAGATAAAACCCTTGGTGATTTGGTCCAATTAGCAGGTGGTGCGACCACAAATGCAGATGAGAATGCTTTCCATGCAACGACTCAACTGATTGAAGGATTCCATTATTACATTGCCCCTGAATTCGATCCAAATGATGTGTGTGGTACGACCGCATTGGTAAAGGTCGGTATCAACTCTGCTACCCAAAATAATTTAATGACGCTTTCCAATATTGGAACAAGTTTAGCGAATGCCATTATTGAATATCGACAAAGCCAAGGACTCTTTCAATACTTAGAACAAATCATGGAAGTGCCTGGTATCGGACAATCCACTTTTACTAGAATTAAAAATTATATTCATCTCCTTTGAAATATTGGATTTTTGTTTTTACCATTTTCCTCTTTCATATATCGATTATTGAACAAACCTTATTGGGTTGGTTTATTTTTGGACTTATCTTTTTGTTTGTGTATGTTAAACAAGTCACCATGCGGAAATGGTTGGTCATCTATACCCTTAGTTTTTTGATGTTGGCGTTGACATTACATTTCATTTTTTCAACAAATCAAAACTATTTTTTGGTCATCGATCAACGGGAAAAATGGGCAATCATTCATAATGGCTTTCAAACCTTTTATATGGAAGTGAATCCCTCAATAAAGACCTATTGGGGGGATATTCTCTTGATTCAAGGAACCTTTACGCCTTTGAGAATGACCACCTATGAAGGATTATTTAGTTTTCCGAGTTATCTCAATCAAAGAGGGGTTGAGAATATGATCACCATCGATCGTATTGATATTTGGTTTCGTTTTCCATTCTCGGTGGATACCTATATTGAGCAACGATTACTTTCATTACACCCAGAGATACGTGATTTTGTATCCCAGCTATTGTGGAAAAGAAATGTAGGTGATGGTGCGCTACATGATGAACTCATTGATATCATTCAATATTCAGGATTAGGTTTCTATCTGACTAACCAATGGATGGATGTGATGTTAAAACTTAAATTAACCGAAAATCAAAGTCGATGGATAAGACTCATCTTTTTCTCGCCATATCTTTTAATGAATCTAAGACAATTCGGCATGTTAAGAGTTTATGGTATCGAACTATTAAAATTACATCCCTCAAAACTCAATGCCTCACGATTGAAAGTCATAGTCATTTCCATTCAAAGTTGGATCAACCCATATATGTGGACTCAATCCGGTACACATGTGTATTTGTTCTATCAAATTTGGATGACGTTTTTCATCGGTTTATTTCCTCGATTATCATCATGGCAAAGGTGGTTAAGTTTTGTCCTAGCAAGCATCATCTATGGATGGTTTCAAGAAGGGTTGATTTTACAAATCTCATCGTTATGGTTTTTGCCACTTTCTTGGGTTCATAGTATTCTTTTTCCATTTTGGGTTCTATATCTTTATGGAGGAGGATTGATTCCAGGTTTAAATCTTGTGACCATCGAATGGATTCACATTTTGAATTTCTTATCGACGTTCAATGGAATCGTCTATGGAGGCGAACTTTCAGGATGGATGAAAGTAATTATCATCATCCTATGTGGATTGATTGGCATGGCCTACTGGTTAAAACTACGATTTTATAAAACAAAATTAATCGGATTTCTGTTGGGAGTTATCGTTTTACAACTAAGTGGGTTTGAGAACATGTTAAGTTCATCGGTATATTTTATCAACGTCGGTCAAGGAGATGCGACATTGATTCAATCGATGGGTCAAACGATGTTAATTGATACCGGTGGTGTGAAAAGCTTTGACATGGCAAAAGATGTTCTCATTCCTTTTTTTAGAAAACAAAACATTAGATCCCTTGATTATTTAGTGATTACACATCCAGATTTTGACCATGATGGTGCCATGCCATCCTTATTAGAGTCCTATCGTGTTCAAAAGCTCATCAAGGATTCTTTTAACACGATTAAATTAGGTCGATTTACGATTCAAAACTTTCAGCATTTCCATTCGATTCTTCAGGAAGATAATGAACGTTCCTTGGTTTTGGGTATTCAGGACATTCATTGCCAATGGTTAGTGATGGGAGATGCTACAGATAAAACAGAATTGTTAATCCAAGAAGCTTATCCTAATTTAAAAGCGGATATCTTAAGAATTGGTCATCACGGATCGAATTCTTCAACATCCGTTGAATTTTTAACACAAATAAGACCTAAGGAAGTGGTGATTTCAGTAGGAGGTGGAAACCGATACGGTCACCCACATCCTGATGTATTAAGACGAATTGAGTCCTTTAATATCCCGATAAGACGTACCGACATTGAAGGGACAATTCGCTATCAAACGTGTAAAATATAAGTATGATTTTATTGATAAGTTCACCTTCTTTTCAATTGTTGATGCAACATCTTCAAAGCTATTTAAAACAGGTCCCAGAAACCACCGTGATTGATAAAATAGATGGCTCATCCATACCGATTTCATCATGGTTACCTGATGTTCTTCAACCAAGTCTTTGGTCAGAAGAAAAGTTAACCATTGTCTCCCAAGGAAACTTCTTTGGAAAAAGCACAGGTCGCCAATCGTCTCAAAAAAAAGAAGATGAAGCAATATTAGAAGACCTTTTAAAGCAACCCAACGCCCCTGTCCATTTGATCTTTTTATATCAAGGCGACATTGATGAAAGATTAACACTTTCAAAATTGATCACGAAACATCATCAATGGCAACATCTTGAAATCCCTTCAAAGGATCAAGCATTTGTACTTGCGCAATCCTGGATTAAATCATTTGGTGCAACAATAAACTCAAAAGCGTTAATAAAATTGATTGACGCAACGTATCCAGATATCGATCGTCTTTATCAAGAGATTCAAAAATTAATAGTGTACGGAGTAAACATTGAAGAGAAAACAATTGATCAATTAGTGAAACCAAACTTAGAAGATAATGTCTTTGAACTAACTAATCAAATCATGGCAGAAAACCTGAAGCAAGCTTTAAAGATCTACCAAGATTTTATGGTGTTACAAATTGAACCAACCGTCTTAATTAGCATGCTTGCAAAACATTTTCAGCTTTATGCAAAGGTTTGTTATTTATTGGACCAAGGATTAGACACCTATAAAATTAGTCAGTCTTTAAAGGTGCATGAATTTAGAATACGCTTAATGTCTCAAGCTAAAAAACGATTTCCTTTAAAACGCATCCATCAGATTCTACTTAGCCTTGACCAACTCGATGAACGCATCAAAAAAGGTCGCCAGGATAAAGTGGAGGCCTTAAGTTGGTGGCTCGTTAATTTTACCAAAGCTATTTCTTAAGTAAACGGTTATACATATTGGGTCGACGGTCACGGAATACTCCCCATGAATAGCGCATTTTATCAATGGCATTCAAATCGAATGATTGTTGAATAAAACCCGTTTTTAATCGATCCATTTGTTGAAGTATCGATCCATCATAATTGGCAATAAAACTTGTTCCATAAAAGGTCATTTGATGTTGTCCATAGGACTCTAATCCAATGCGATTAGCAGCAATAAGAGGTGTAAGGTTGGCAGCAGCATGGCCCATCATCGTATGTTGCCAATGTGGTTGAGAATCAATTGGTAAAGTTGGTTCGGACCCAATTGCCGTTGGATAAAATAGTAATTCAGCGCCTTCAAGGGCAAGAATTCGAGCAACTTCTGGAAACCATTGATCCCAGCATATCGCAACACCAATATTCGCAAATTTTGTTTTGAAAACTTGTAGAGGGGTATCACCGGGGGTAAAGTAAAACTTTTCTTGATAAGAATCACCCGTTGGAATATGCATTTTTCTATATTGTCCTAGTATTGCACCATCTGCATCAATGATGGCAATTGAATTAAAAAATACTTGGTTAGAACGTTCAAAATATGAAATGGGAAGCACAACATTAAGCGTTTTTGCAAGTTGTTGAAAGTATTGTAAATCTGGATTATTTTCAAAAGTTCTTGCCAATGAAAAATGATCATAATTTTCAATCTGACAGAAATATTTACTCATAAATAATTCTGGAAGAAGAATGATGTTTGCTCCATTTTTTGCTGCTTGTTTGACTAAATCAGTTGCTAGATCAATATTTTGCTTATGGTTATCGGTCATAGCCATTTGAATGGCGGCAACGTTAACGTGACGCATGGTTATAAAACACCCTTAGGAATTTGTTGGGTAATGCAGTGAATATTTCCACCACCTAAAAGGACTTCTTTACTATCAATCATAATGATTTTACGTCCTGGTAACGCTTCTTGAAGTTGTTTGAGGGCAATTTCATCTGTTTTTTGATTAAATTTAGGAACGATAACACCACCATTCACAAAATAAAGATTGAGATAAGAGGCAGCGAGTCTTTCGTTCATTGGACGATTTTTACTGCCTGGAGTTGGGGTTAAACCAGCAGATTCAAAATAAGTTCGATGGATTGCCTTAGGCATGACCACCGTGGTAATTTTTAAAGGCTTACCATCCACATTGGTTTGTGATTGTAATGCTAATAAAGTGGCTTGAGATAAAGGTTGTTGAGCATCGCGAGGATCGACAGCCTCGGCAACGAGGACGTGTCCAGGGCCGATAAATGTTGCAACGTTGTCAACGTGCTCTTTGGTTTCATCATTATAAATACCGCGAGGCAACCAAATCATTTTTTTGCCACCCAACATGTCCAATAACTTTGTTTCAATTTGTTTTTTCGTTAATTTCGGGTTTCGACCTTTATGGAAAAGATTGTACTCAGTGGCCATCACCAAACCTTCGCCATCAACGTGGAACGCACCACCTTCCATGACAAAGGAATCAGTACGATAACTTTCTATTTTAAATTTTGATGAAAGTTTACCAGCAAGGGCATCATCCATCGACCAAGGGGCATAAAGACCAAAGTCCTTACCACCATAAGCATTGAATTCCCAATCAATAGCCCTAAATTGACTAATTTTATTCTTAACAAAGGTCGGTCCGGTATCCCTAATCCAGGCATCATCATATTCAATTTGAAAAAAAGAAATGTTTTTGATCTTAGTTTTTTCAAATTGGCTCCATATTGATGGATGAACACCAATATGAACAGATTCAAATTTCGCAATTTCTTTAGCAATTTTAATGAAAACTTCTTGGGCCTCTTTCGCTTGATTCCGCCAAACATCAGCCCGATAGGGTAATAACATTAATGTCCCATCGTGTGAGGAAAACTCTGCAGGCATGAAATAGCCATCTTTGGAAGGGGAAATTAATTTAGTTTTCATTAGAATAATTTTACAACAAATTCGAGCTAAAGTTAATAAAAACTATTGTGCTAAAGTTTTGGATTGAACATTAAAATACGTCATTAATCTAGATTTTTGTCTAGAAGCGGTTTGAGGTTTTTGAATACCGTGAGCAACGGATTTATCGATCAACTTTATGGCTTGATTAAGTGCTAATTTAGCACCAGCAAGATCCTTTTTAAGTAATAAAGCTTTGGTTTTCTTCATCGCGGTTCTCATACTAGCTTTAAATGTGAAGTTATGCACTTCCGCTTTGTGATTCGTTTGAATACGTTTGGTTTGAGATTGAATATTTGCCATAAAAGACCTCTTTTCTAAACTATTTTATCATAATTTGGTAATCAATCAATTAAAATTCAAGTGTAGATATAGTCTTACATATGAAATTTATGAGGAATTGTGAATACTTGACATAATTAAGTGGAGTGATAACATAAATTCATACATTATAAGGAGACCCCAATATGGTTTTAGAAAAAATTCGAGAAGTCGTTGCAAAAAAATTCAAAGTTCAACCTGAAAAAGTAAATGCTTCAACTCGCTTAAGAGAAGATCTTAATGTTGATTCACTCGATGCTGTCGAACTAATTATGGAATTAGAAGACACGTTCAATGTTAAAATCGCTGATGATGAAGCCCAAAAGCTTAAAACCATTGGTGATATCGTTAACTTTATCCAACCTAAAGTTAAGTAAATTGTATGGATTTCAAAAAGGTTCAAGACTTAATTAAATATTTTGAGTCATCTAAATTAACCACGATGGCGATTGAAGATGGTAATTTTAAGCTTTCACTTTCTAAATTAAAGGAAACGGTGAATGTAGAACCTAAAAATGTTGTGGTCAATGAACCGAAGATACTACCTCCAAATGTCAATCCTAAAGCTCAAACAAACGTTGCTAATAAGCCTACTGAAGATGTCTTACTTAAGGATGTAACTTCACCCTTGGTAGGCACTTACTATGCTGCGAGTTCACCAACGACAGAACCTTTTGTAAAGGTAGGTCAACGGGTGAACAAGGGCCAAACCGTTTGCATTGTTGAAGCGATGAAAATTATGAATGAAATTGCTTCACCTTTCTCCGGTGTGGTTGAAAAAATTAATTGTAAAAATGGTGACGTGGTTGGTTTCAACCAAGTTATTATTCAACTTCGACCACAGGAGTAAATATGGCAGAAAAACTTCTCGTCGCCAACCGCGGGGAGATTGCAGTGCGGGTTATTAGAGCCTGCAAGGAACTTTCCATTCCAACCGTTGCCGTTTATTCAACTGCCGATAGAGATACCATGGCAGTTAAATTAGCCGATGAGGCTATTTGTATTGGTGAACCTAGATCTAAAAATAGTTACCTTAATATTAATAATGTCATTTCCGCAGCAGTAGCCACAGGAGCCACGCTTATTCATCCTGGTTATGGCTTTTTATCCGAAAACGAACAATTTGCAGAAATCGTTGCCAGCTGTGGCTTAAAATTTGTCGGTCCATCCGCCAATGCTATACGTCAAATTGGTGATAAAGCATCCGCAAAAGTTATTGCTAGAAAAGCAGGCGTTCCAGTCATTGAAGGTTCTGAAGGTATTGTTGAAAACCTTGAAGAAGGGTTAACCGTTGCTAAAAAGGTTGGCTTTCCGGTGATGATCAAAGCCACTTCTGGTGGTGGTGGTCGTGGTATTTCGATTATTCGCTCTGAAAAAGAATTTAGAGAAGTGTTCGATAGAACATCCATGGAAGCAGAAGCAAGTTTCGGGGATAAAAACTTATACGTTGAAAAATATATCGAAAATCCGCGTCATATTGAAATTCAAATTTTATGTGATAGTCATGGTTCATGTGTGTATTTAGGTGAAAGAGATTGCTCCTTACAAAGACGAAATCAGAAGATGGTCGAAGAAGGTCCGTCTCCAGTGGTAGATAGCCGATTACGTAAAAAAATGGGAGAGGCAGCGGTTAAACTTGCCAAGGCGGTAGGTTACGTTAATGCTGGGACCATTGAATTTCTTGTTGATAAAAATTTAAATTATTATTTTATTGAAATGAACACTCGCATCCAAGTCGAGCACCCGGTTACGGAATTCATTACCGGTATTGACCTCGTCAAGGAACAAATCAAAATTGCCCTCGGTAAAAAATTACCTTTTACTCAACGTCAAATTAAAATTACGGGTCATGCTATCGAATGCCGAATTAATGCTGAAGATGTCAAAGCAAACTTTAGACCAGCTCCCGGTAAAATCACCCAATTAATTATGCCTGGAGGTATTGGTGTACGCATTGATACCCATATCTATCCTGGTTATGAAGTACCTCCTTTTTACGATTCAATGATTGCAAAACTCATCGTCCATGCTCCAACTCGAAAAGAAGCGATTCGAAAGATGCTTGTTGCCCTCGAACAATTCATGGTTGATGGCATCACAACTAATATTGAATTTCATTATTCAATCCTTCACACGCAAGAATTTATATCTGGAAACGTCGATACAGGCTTTGTTGCAAGATTCTTAGAACGAATTAAGGATATGCATGAGTGATATTTTTGCCAAACAAAAACCTAAACTTCGGACTTTCTTAAAAGTTGCAGAGAAACCGATTCCAAAAAATCAAATTGATATTCCTGATGGTCTGTTTGTTGAATGTGAACAATGCCATTCTGCGATTTATCAAAAGGCACTGGTTGAAAACCTATCCGTTTGTCCGCATTGCCAATTTCATTTCCGCTTAAATGCTAGAGATCGAATTCAATTAATGGTGGATGAACAATCGTTTAAGGAAATCGACGCCACTTTAACTTCTAAAAATCCATTATCGATGCCAGAATATGAACAAAAGTTAGCTGTTTCAAAGAAAAGTACTGGTCAACCAGAAGCGTTTATTTCGGGACAAGCCCTCATTCAAAACCTACCAGTTGCAATTGGTGTGCTCGATTCTTTTTTTATGATGGGATCGATGGGATCTGTTGTCGGTGAAAAAATTACGCGTCTAATTGAATACGCTGGACAAAAACATTTACCCTTGATTATTTTTTCTGCAAGTGGTGGCGCGAGAATGCAAGAAGGTATTCTTTCCTTAATGCAAATGGTGAAAACGTCTGCAGCTTTGAAAAAATTGGATCAACTTGGTGGTTTATTTATTTCTGTATTGACTCATCCTACAACAGGTGGCGTTGCAGCAAGTTACGCCTCTCTAGGCGATGTTATTGTGGCAGAACATGGCGCACTGATCGGATTTGCTGGGGCACGTGTCATCAAGCAAACCATACAGCAAGATTTACCAGAAGGTTTTCAAACTGCTGCTTTCCAATTAAAGCATGGACAAGTTGACCTTGTTGTTGAACGTAAGCAATTAAAACAGTCTTTGGTTCAATTATTAAGATTCCATGGCGTCAATGGAGAACAAAATCGTGAATAACAATGAAGAAAAAGTTTGGGAAAAAGTTCGGCTTGCCCGGCATCCGAAGAGACCAACAGCTTCCATTTTAATCAAGCAATTATTTCCTGATTTCATTGAGTTGCATGGCGATCGGCAATTTGGAGATGATTCCTCGTTGATTGGCGGTTTAGCGACGTTTATGGGTCAACCTATCACGATTATTGCTCAAGAAAAAGGTTCATCCACGGATGAAAAAATAGCGAGAAACTTTGGGATGCCTCACCCTGAAGGTTACCGCAAAGCACTCAGATTCATGAAGCAAGCCGAAAAGTTCCATCGACCAATCATTTTTATCATTGATACGCCAGGAGCCTATCCTGGTATCGGAGCAGAAGAACGAGGGCAGGCTCAAGCAATTGCCTATAATTTATTTGAAATGATAGCCCTACAAACCCCGATGATTGGTATTGTCCTATCTGAGGGCGGATCTGGCGGTGCATTAGCAATCGGTGTCACCGATACATTACTGATGCTTGAAAATAGCGTCTATTCCATTATTTCCCCAGAAGGTTTTGCTTCGATTTTATTTAAGGATTCTACCAAAGCAAAAGCAGCGGCTGCTTTAATGAAATTAACCGCAGATGATTTGTTGGGATTTGGCATCATCGATGGCATTGTTCCTGAGGCAAAAGGTGGTTTTCAAGAAGATGTGAATTTTACTTTATCTCAATTAAAAATCTTGTTACAAAAGCATTTAAAACAATTATTAAAGTTATCGCCTACAACATTGTTAAAAAATCGCGAAAAGAAGTTTAGAGATTTTGGCGTCTTTGAAGAACAAACCATGGAGAAAAAAAATGGAAAATAAGTTAACCATCAAATTAATTGGAACTGGTAAATATGTTCCCAAAGGTTTAATTACCAATGCAGATTTAGAAAAAATGGTTGATACAACCGATGAGTGGATTGTATCTCATACCGGCATTAAAACCAGGCATAAAGTTGAAGGTGAAACCACCGCAGATTTAGCTTATCAAGCAGCGCTCAACGCCATTGAAAAAGCAAAATTTGATAAAGAAATTATCGATGCTATTATTGTTGCCACCATTACTCCTGATTTTGCTTCACCCAGCATGGCTGCTGTTGTTCAAGCTAGATTAGGTCTTAATCATCGGGATATAACTTGTTTTGATATCAATGCTGCGTGTACAGGTTTTGTCTATGCCCTACAAGTTGCGGCAGCGTTGTTAAATAGTCCAAAGTATCGACACATTTTAGTCATTGGTGCAGAAACGCTAACGAAAATTATGGATTATACAGATCGTAACACGTGTATTTTATTTGGTGACGGTGCAGGAGCCTTACTCGTGGGACGTGGTCAACCTCATCAAACGGTTTCATTTTATACGGCATCTGAAGGTGATATGGAAGATGTTTTATCGGTCAAAGAAGTCTTAAGAATGCAAGGTAGAAGAGTATTTAAATTCGCTATTAATGCTATTGAAAAATCCATCAATCGCTTATTGGAACTAGATGGTAGTCGCTTAGATATGGTCACAAAAATTATTCCTCACCAAGCTAATTATCGAATTGTTGAAGGTGTCGCAGAATTAAAGAAATTACCTCTCAATAAATTCTTCTTGAACCTAGAACATTACGGAAATACATCCGCCGCATCAATTCCAATTGCGCTTGATGAATATGTCGCTATGTCTCCATTACAACCCGGAGATAAACTCATGTTAGTTGGTTTTGGTGCAGGTTTAACATGGGGTGGAGCGTTAATTAATCTATGAAGCGTTTTGCAGTCTTATTTGCAGGACAAGGTGCACAATCGGTTGGCATGGGACTATCTGCACTTCAACAAACACCCGATTTAAAAGATTATTTTCAAAAGATTCAACATCATATTTCTTTCGATTTAAAGCATATTTTAAGCGGTGAAATTCCCGGTTTAAATCAAACGGAATATACCCAACCATCCCTGTTGGCAACCTCATTATTATATTACCGACAATTACAACAATTATTTCCAATTACACCTCAGTATTTAATTGGTTTTTCACTTGGAGAATATGCCGCCTTACACATTTCAGGTCATCTCGACTTAGCTTCAACATTACAATTGATTCAAATTCGCGCCAATGCTATGGCAGCTGCAAGTCGCTCAAATCCTGGAACCATGGCCGCGATTATTGGCATGCAAACTGAAAGTTTAGAATCGATATGTAAACAAGTTAGTAAACCGCAACATCAAGTGATGATTGCCAATTATAATTGCCCTGGCCAACTGGTGATTTCAGGTCATGAACCTGCTGTTAAAGAAGTGATGGCACTGGCAACTTCGAATGGGGCAAAAAGAGCAATCCCATTGAATGTATCGGGTGCATTTCATTCACCATTAATGTCAGATGCAGCTCAACAATTAGCGAATGCATTTCAAACGATTCATTTTCAACCGAGTCAAATTCCAATGATCTTTAATTGGACTGGTAAACCTCTTCCACAACTTTCTGATCTACCCCAATATTTAGTGCAGCAAGTTCAATCTTCGGTTCAATTCGAAAATTCAATTCGTTATTTATCATCTCAACAAATTGATACATTTATTGAAATTGGCCCAGGTACAGTTCTTGCAGGTTTGGTGAAAAAGATTCTTCCAGATGCTAAAGTAGTTTCATATAACGGTCAACAAGATTTATCATTAGTGAAGGAGCTACTTGCATGAATGATGTAAAAAAAGTTGCCATTGTGACGGGTGGTGCAACGGGGATTGGTTTAGCAATTAGTCTTCAACTTGCACAAGATGGTTTTATAATTGTTGTAAATTACAACTCTTCCGCACAAGCCGCACAAGATTTAGTCAAACAAATTCAAGACATGGGTGGACAAGCCCTTGCTGTTCAAGCAAACTTGAGTCAAGTTGCAGAAGCTGAAAAATTAATTCAAACGACGGTGAATACCTTCCAAAGACTTGATGTGGTTGTCAATAATGCTGGTATTACTGATGATACGCTTATGTTAAGAATGTCAGAAGCCCAATTTGATCGAGTCATTGAAACCAATTTAAAGGGTGTATGGGCGATGTGCAAGTATTCTTTAAAACCGTTAATGCAGGCTGGTAATGGACGAATTATCAATATCGCTTCTGTTGCCGGCATGATGGGAAATGTTGGTCAGGCAAACTACGCTGCTGCAAAAGCTGGCGTGATTGGATTAACGAAAACCCTTGCTAGAGAAATGGCTTCTAGAAATTTAACCGTCAATGTGGTTGCCCCTGGTTTTATTCAAACCAATATGACCGCAAACTTATCACCTCAGATCAAAGAATCCGCGTTAGCGATGATTCCTTTAAAGCGATTTGGAAATCCTGAAGACATTGCGCAAATGGTTAGTTTTCTTGCATCAAGCAAAGCGCAATATATCACCGGTCAAACATTCGTTGTTGACGGTGGCATGACCATGTATTAAAGGGAGTAAAGTATATGAAAAAAAGAGTTGTTGTTACGGGTTTAGGCGCTGTCACTCCAATTGGAAATAATGTCTCTTCAATGTGGGAAAACATGATGAAGGGGACCAATGGGATTGGTATGATTTCATTGTTTGATACCGCTACAAGTAAAGTTAAAGTCGCAGCAGAAGTAAAACAACTTGACCCTTCTAAATATTTGGATGAAAGAAGTGCAGCTAAATTAGACCGAGTCATTGTCTTAGGTATTATGGCTGCAAGCGAAGCTTATGAAGATGCTGGATTAACGTCAGCGTCGGTAGACCCATATCGATTTGGAACCTTTGTGACCTCTGGAATCGGTGGTTTAAATTCTATTTGGGCAGAATCCCAAGTGGCAATATCTCGTGGCCTTGATCGCGTTTCGCCGCATTTTATTACCAATGCAATTATTAATTTAATTGGTGGTAATATTTCCATGCGTTTCAAAGCAAAAGGACCCAATTTACCTGTTGTTACTGCATGTTCTGCAAGCACCAATTCGATTGGTGAAGCATTTCGATATATTCGAGATGGTTACTTAGATGTGGCATTTGCTGGTGGCTCTGAATCATCCATTAATGCACTCGGTATTGCTGGATTTGCTGTAATGAGAGCGTTACACAGTGGAGATAATCCTGCTCAAGCAAGTATGCCATTTGATAAAAAACGTTCAGGTTTTGTGATGGGTGAAGGTGCAGGGGTTTTAATTCTTGAAGAATACGACCATGCTAAAGCTCGTGGTGCAAAAATTTATGCCGAATTAGTGGGCTATGGATCAACCTCTGATGCCTTCCACGTTACGGCACCCGATGAAACAGCAGAAGGTATTAGTAAATGTATGGAATTAGCATTGAAAGATGCCAATCTTCAACCGCAAGACATTGACTATATCAATGCTCACGGAACCTCTACGCCATTAAATGATCGAATTGAAACACTTGGTATTAAAAAAGTTTTTGGTCCTCATGCCTATGCATTAAATGTTTCCAGTACAAAGGGTATGACAGGTCATATGCTAGGAGCAACTGGTGCCGTGGAATCCATCGCTTGTATTCTTGCGTTGGTCAACCAAATCGTACCTCCCACCATTACAACTAATGAACTTGGTCCTGAATGTGACTTAAATTACACGTTGAGCAAACCCGTGAATAGAAAAGTCAATTATGCTTTGAATATTAACCTCGGTTTTGGTGGTCAAAATGCTGCCCTTATTTTTAAACGATAATCATGAAATATAATTTAAATCAAATTAAAGGCATTATTCCCCATCGAGAACCTTTTATCCTCATTGATCGTGTAACAGAAAACATTCCACTTGTCACCACAAGCGCTGAAAAAGATATTTTAAATACTGAATTTTGGGTTCCTGGCCATTTTCCGAATAATCCTGTCTTTCCAGGTGTTTTGATGGTAGAAGCTTTTGCTCAAACTGGGGCTATTTGTATTTTGACTGCTCCACAATATCAAGGTAAAATTGGCTATTTTTCTTCCATTCAAGAAGTAAAATTCAAACGTCGCGTCATCCCAGGTGATACGTTAAAACTACATGTTAAGTTTTTAAATAGTAAGGTTGGATTTTTCTTTTTTGAAGGTGAGGCGTATGTCGGTGATCAACTTGTTTGTTTAGCGAAATTTTCGGTAGCGGTAGGATAAGCCATGAATGTCATGACGCTTGATTCGATTGACTCTACGAATAATTTCATTAAAACAAATATCAATTCTCTACCCCACTTAACTGTTGTTAGAGCCCGTTATCAAACTGCTGGTCGTGGGCAATTATCCCGTCAATGGATGAGTAATCCGAATGAAAATATACTTGTCTCTTTTTTATTTAAGAACTTTACAAGTTCAGTGACACCTCAAACCATTGAAAAAATTGCGATCACAAGTAGTCAGAATTTTCTTTTATCCTACGGCGTCAAAGCAACTCATAAATTACCAAACGATTTATTGGTGGGTGGCAAAAAAATCGCGGGTATGCTGATTGAAACAAGACATATTGATGCGACTTTAGAATATGTTATCTTAGGCATTGGCATCAATATTAATCAAAAGAATTTTACGGGATTGGCAAATGCCACTTCATTAGCATTGATCACCAACAAAGTCTTTGAAATCGATGAAATTTTCGCCTCTTTCCTAAAGGAATGTCATGCTTTTGAAACACTTTAATCGTGTTAAAATATAGAAGTTAAAGGAGCATTTTAATATGTTACATGTTGGTATCATCGGTTTAGGTAGAATGGGCGAAAATATGTCGAGACGATTAATTCAAAAAGGTTTTAAGACGTATGGATATCGAACCTCAATCGATAAATTAAAAGAACAAGAAAAATTAGGTTATATTTCTCATGCGAGCATGGACTTACCAAGCTTAGTCAAGGATGTAAAAGCAAAACAAAAACGTGGTATTTTTCAGTTAGTTGTCCCCGCTCAAACCGTTGAAGAAACCATTCAAACCTTGATCCCATTACTAAGTCCTGGTGACATCCTGATTGATCATGGTAACTCCAATTTTAAGGATTCTCGTCGTCGTGCACTCTTATTAAAGGCCAAAGGAATTGATTATTTAGATTGTGGTACATCAGGTGGTGTATACGGATTAGAACGTGGTTATTGCTTAATGGTCGGTGGCGACAAGTCTGCTGTTGATTTTTGTGCCCCTATTTTTGAAACCTTATCTCCACATATTGAAGGCGCACCACGATTATTACCTGATATGCCAGAAACGCCAGCAGAACATGGTTGGCTCCATTGTGGTCCAGCCGGTGCTGGTCATTTCGTAAAAATGGTCCATAACGGTATTGAATATGGCATCATGCAAGCTTATGCAGAAGGTTTTAACATATTAAAACAAGCAAATCTAGGTAGTAACTTTATCAATAAAGGCGATGCAGAAGTCGCACCGATGTCTGATCCAGAAAATTATCAATACACGATTCATGTTCCTGAAGTTGCGGAATTATGGAGACGTGGTTCGGTGATTGGATCTTGGTTATTAGATTTAACTGCTGAAGTCTTAAAAAAAGACGCGAACTTAAATCAATTTGTTGGTGGTGTTTCAGATTCAGGTGAAGGTCGTTGGACGGTCAATGCTGCTGTTGACTTAGGCGTACCTGCTCCTGTCTTATCAAATGCTTTATTTGCCCGATTTGAAAGTCGGAATCAAGGGGATTTTGCACGTCGCATTTTAAACGGTATGCGTTACATGTTCGGGGGACATCATGTCCGAAAATAACGTTTTAGTTATTTTTGGATCCACAGGTGATTTAACCTATCAAAAGCTGCTTCCTGCTCTCGCCGATTTACTTAAGCGTCAACCAAAGATACTTCAAAAAATTCTCCTCATTGGTCGTCAAGGAAATACGTTAGAAGCTTACCTTCAATATGGGTTAGATCGTGGATTAGACCTCACTGCAATTCAATCGATTTTGCCTTTGATTGAATATGTCTATTTACAGGCAACGGAATCTAAAGAATATCGGCAATTATTCTCAATATTAAGCAATTTTAAAGGCCGCTTTTTTTATCTAGCAACCCCGCCAACGATGTTTCATCTCATTACTGACAATCTTTTTCAACATGGTTTGATACAAAAGAACAACCTCAACCATCGCTGTGCATATGAAAAACCATTTGGGGAAAATACCTCAACTGCAGAAGTGCTCAATCAGCTTTTACATGAATCATTAGATGAAAAACAAATCTATCGAGTTGATCATTACTTAGCAAAGCCATTGATCCAACAATTGATCAAACTTCGAATGCAATGGGCGACTGTTGGAATGGAAAAACTTTGGACATCTTCCCATATCCAAGGTATCGACATTCTTGCTTATGAGTCGGTTGGTATTTTATCGCGAGGAAAATTCTATGATGCTACAGGTGCTTTAAAGGATATGATTCAAAGTCATTTACTTGAAACACTAGCATTATTATTGATGGAATTACCAAATCGAATCGATGATGTTGGGACCATCCAGCAAGCCAAGATTAACTTTTTAAAGAGTTTAACTCCGTTAATGGATGAAATTATTTTTGGTCAGTACGATGGTTATTTACAAGAAACTAACGTCAACCCTTCTTCGCTCACCGAAACGTTTGTATCGCTGCCATTACGTTCTAGCTTAGAACGCTGGAAGGATACCTCTATCACCATTCAAACGGGTAAAAAGCTTGAAGAGAAAAAAACGCAGATTATCATTCATTGGCGAACGGGTGGAACGTTATCCTTTAACATCTCTCCTCAAGTGAATGTTGCCTATACATCGAATTGGTTTTCAACCTTATCCATTCCCTTACAAAAGCATGTCGATGCACTTAGTCATCATCCCTTCGCAAAACACGATGCGTACGCCAATGTTTTTTCAGACTTTATCATGGGTAACCAAACACTCTTTCCATCGAATAATGAAATTATGGCAACGTGGTCTTTAATTGATAAAATCAAAGAAAAAGCGTTGTTACCAAAACCTTATTTGCTTTTACATGATTTGTTGAAAGGATAGATTACATGAAATACTATGATATTTCTTTGCCGATTGAACCTGGCATGATGGTTTATAAAAATAAACCAGAAAAACAACCCGTTCTAGAAAACCAAGATCAACGATCCAAAGGTGGTAGTTTTGAATCGACCATTACACTGAATTTGCATACAGGTACGCATCTTGATTTTCCAAAACATATGCAAGTTAATGGATCAACGTCCACAAACTTTAAACCTGAACGCTTGATCACAAAAGTTCGAGTAATTGATTGTGGTCAAACCACTGTCATCGATGCTGAATTACTGAAAAAGCATCATTTAAAACCTAATGAATTCATCATTCTCAAAACACTTAGCAGTGAATCGAATACTTTTTTATCATCCTTTCCTTATGTATCTGCTGATGGAGCTACATATTGTGTTCAATCAAAGATTAGCGGTGTTGGCATCGATAGTCTAGGTATTGAACGTGATCAAGCTCAACATGAAACCCATCATCTATTGATGGATGCTGGCATTATGATTTTAGAGGGATTACGTTTAAAAGGTATTCTACCAGGCCCGTATCAAATGATTGCCTTACCCCTTTCAATTCCTAACGTAGATGCCCTTCCCGTTCGTGCAATACTGGTGGAAGAATAATGAAAGATCCAAAACAAATGCAAATCTTATTGATGGGTACGCCTGAGCTAGCTCGGGATGTTTTTCAATCCATTCATCAAGAAGGTTATAAAATTGTCGGTCTGGTGTGTCAACCTGATACGTTAACCGGTCGAGATAAAGCCCTCACAAAACCACCAACCAAAATATGGGCAGAGGCCAATCAAATTCCAGTCTTTCAACCTGAAAAGATTAAAGAAGACCATCAATTTCTAAATCAACTGGATGTTGATTTTATTTTAACCCTTGCCTACGGTCAAATTGTTCCACAGATTGTCTTAGATAAACCAAGATTTGGTGCCTTTAATTTTCATGGAAGTTTATTACCAAAATATCGAGGTGCCTCTCCGATTCGTTACGCACTCATTCATCAAGAAAAAGAAACTGGTATGACCTTGATGAAAATGGTGATGGCAATGGATGCTGGACCGATCTATGCGATGAAACGATTACCCATTTTAGAAGATGATAATTATTCGACGCTATTACAACGCTTTTCAACCTTTACTTCACAATTTGCCATTCAAGTTTTACCTCGATTATGCCGAGGTGAATTATCCCCAATCGCTCAAATAGAAAAAGATGTTAGCTTTGCACCATTAATTAAAAAAGAAGATGAGCATCTCAATCTTACCCTACCCATTGACCAATTATTGGGATGGATCAAAGGCTTAGCTGATATTCCGGGTGGATATTTTCATTATCAAGATAAAAAATTAAAAGTCTTTCATGCAATCATCGTGGATCGATCACAACATCATCCAATTGGCACGATTTTAAAAGCAGATCATGAAGGACTCTATTTGCAAGCCAATGGTGGGGTACTCGAATTCATCCAAGTCCAAATGGAAGGCAAAGGAAAAATGCTCGGTTCTGTCTTTGGCAATGGGCATCAGCAATTAAAAGGTCAAAAACTAACCTAGCCATGGATTTATTTTTATCCGTTCATGACATGGTGGATTTTGTTTTAAGAACAGGCGATCTCGATAATCGAATTTTTAATCGTTCTACGATGCAAACGGGTACGGATATGCATCAACGATACCAACAGAGTGTTAAGATTCCTGGATATCATCGTGAAATGGCACTTCAGGGAACGTATGCATTTGAAAACATTCATTTTGTGATCAACGGAAAAGCAGATGGATTATATGAACAAGATGACACGGTTGTGATTGAAGAAATCAAAACAACCATTGCAGACTTAAAAACCTTCCATCAACAACATGAGACATGGCATATGATGCAAGCATTATTTTATGGTCATATGTATGCAACGGAGTATCACAAAGATAAAATCCAAGTAAAACTCATTTATATGCATCAAGTCGACGAAGATCGATTAGAAAAAATCTATGATTTTACGCTAGAAGAAGCACGAAGAGATTTACAAGCTGTTGTCGATGAATACGGACGATTTTATCAAACGATTCTTGGTCAACAAGCAGCATTAAAAAAAGCACTTCCACAATTACAATTTCCATTTAAAACGTTCCGAAAAGGTCAGCGAGATTTAGCAAAATATGTTTATGGAGTTAGTCAAAAAGGTGGTCGTTTGTTTGTGGAAGCTCCTACTGGTATCGGTAAAACGATGTCAACTTTATTTCCGATGATAAAAGGTCTATTTACCCAACATGAAAAAGTGTTCTATTTTACCGCAAAAAATTCTGGAAAAATGGCCGCAGTTGAAGCATTGGAACGATTGCGTTCTCAAGGTGTTCCCATTCGCTATGTTGTGATTACAGCCAAAGAGAAAATGAGTTTTTGTCCAAAAGGGAAAATTAATCCAGATGATTGTTTATATGCTCGAGGTTACTATGACAAGATTAAGGATGTCTTACTAGAAGGACTTTCAACCTATCAAGCATTTACACCATCAACCATTGAAGCGCTAGCAGAGAAACATAAAATTGAACCCTTTGAATTAAGCCTTGATCTCTCTTTATATGTTGATGTAGTCATCGCAGATTATAATTATCTTTTCGATCCAAATGCTTATTTAAGACGTTTCTTTGAAGATGTACGTTACCCATATGCCGTATTGATTGATGAGGCTCATAATTTAGTGGAACGTAGTCGCGACATGTATTCAGCAAGTTTAAGCGACAGTGTTTTTAAACAATTAGAATTGAGCACCAAAAAGGGTATTTCGAAAGTATTTAAATCACGCGTCCAAAGACTTGTGAAACAGTGGCAACAACTCATGAACCACATCAAAGAGTCATCTTTAATCACGGTTGAAGCAACTTTTATCAATCAATTAGATAAATTCATTACAGATGCTCAGTTAGAAATGCGAACAAAACGTAAATCCTTGAGTGATGAAGCGATGGATAGTTATTTTAAAATTCTTCGTTTTTTTAGGCTTAGAGAATTAGTCGGCGATCATTTTCGAGATTGGGCGATGGAAGAAAATGGAGAAAAAATCTTGCGTTATGAATGCCTTGATGCCTCGGGGTATTTACAGGCTATTACGAATCGTTTACATGCCGTTGTCTTTTTTTCCGCGACCTTGACACCCATGGATTACTTTTTACCGATGCTTGGTGCAAAACCTGAAGACCCACGCATTTCTTTAGCATCACCATTTCAGAAAGATCATTTTAAGGTTCTGATTACAAGTAAGGTATCGACAACGTTAAAAAACCGAGATAAAACATATCTTGAAGTTGCGCTTTACATAGAAAAACTAATTGAGAATAAACTTGGTAATTATCTAATCTTCTTTCCTTCATATCCCTATTTAAAAGCCGTACAACAACATATTCAACTCAAAAGTCAAACTAGATTCATCGCGCAGACTAAAGATATGTCAATTGAAGAACGTGAAGCTTTTTTAAATCAATTTACATTTCAACCTCAAGAAACAACGGTTGGACTTGCCGTATTAGGTGGCGTTTTCTCAGAAGGCATTGATTTAGTTGGTGATCGTTTAATCGGTGTAGCCATTGTGGGTGTGGGATTACCCCAGCTTTCTTTTGCCCGAGATTTAATTGCCGCCTATCATCAAACCAAGGGTAGGGATGGATTTACATTTGGCTACGTTTATCCTGCCATCAATAAAGTATTACAAGCAATGGGAAGAGTAATTCGCTCGGAAACGGACCGAGGGATTGCCTTATTAATCGATGAACGCTTCCTGAGGGAAGAATATGGTGCGATTCAAGATCGATACCCTCAATATGAGGTGATACACTCACCAGATGAATTAGAGGAATCATTGGCAAGTTTTTATGACAAAGACTAGTAGCAAAATACCCATTTTATCGGTATGATAATAACGTGATTTATGTCTTACGATATTAAAAAAATTAGAAACTTCTCCATCATTGCCCATATTGATCATGGGAAATCCACTTTAGCGGATCGAATTTTAGAATTGACCGGTGCCGTTAGCAAGCGAGAGATGAAAGAACAACTCCTTGATTCCATGGATTTGGAAAGAGAACGCGGTATTACGATTAAACTTACCACCGTGACTTTGCAATATAAAGCAAGAGATGGTGAAGAATACACCTTTAATTTAATTGATACCCCTGGACACGTCGATTTTACTTATGAAGTGTCACGTTCCCTAGCAGCTTGTGAAGGGGCATTATTAGTTGTCGATGCTTCACAAGGGGTTGAAGCTCAAACGTTAGCGAATGTTTATTTGGCAGTTGATAATAACTTATGGATTATTCCTTTAATCAATAAAGTGGATTTACCACAATCGGATCCTGCAAAAGTCAAAGCTGAGATTAAAAAAAGAATTGGATTAGATGCAGATGATGCCCTTGAAATCAGTGGAAAAACAGGCAAGAATGTTGTTGAAGTTTTAGAAAAAATCATTAAAGAAATCCCTCATCCAGAAGGAGCATATGATGCACCTTTAAAAGCTTTAATTTTTGATTCCTTTTACGATGCCTATCGAGGTGTTGTCGCCTTAATTCGAATTAAAGAAGGTCATGTTAAAGTCGGTGATTATATTCAATTGATGGCCTCTGGCCACGTCTATCAAGTTACCGAATTGGGTATTTTTAGACCCCAACAAGAAAAACGTCCGGAGCTAGCCTCTGGAGAAGTTGGTTATTTGGCTGCTCAAATTAAAGAAATTAAAGACGTTCGATCAGGCGAAACGATCACTTTACGAGACCATCCTGCAACGACACCTTTACCTGGATATCGGGATTTAAATCCAATGGTATTCTGTGGATTATTTCCAGTCGATGGTAAAGAATATAGTGATCTAAAAGATGCGTTAAGTAAGCTTTCTTTAAGTGATGCTTCCTTAAAATTTGAACCGGAAACGTCTCAAGCTTTAGGCTTTGGTTATCGCTGTGGTTTTTTAGGCTTACTCCATATGGATGTCATTCAAGAACGATTAGAGCGTGAATATAACCTTAACTTAATTCTAACGGCACCAAGTGTTGTTTATCATGTGCATATGCATAATGGTGAAGTCATTTTATTGGACAATCCCAATAAACTTCCCCATTTAACCTTAATTAAAGAAATAGCGGAACCATACGTCAAAGCCACGATTACAACCCCAAAAGAATATGTGGGTGTGTTAATGGAACTTTGTCAAAATCGCCGTGGCATTTATAACGATTTGGAATATGTAGACGAAACAAGAATGACCCTTCACTATGAAATACCTCTTGCGGAAATTGTGTATAACTTTTTTGATAAATTAAAAAGTTTATCCAAAGGATATGCTTCATTTGATTATCAATTATCGGATTATAAAGTGGGTAACTTAGCTAAAATGGATATCCTACTGAATAGCGAAACAATCGATGCCTTGTCAACCATTGTCCATAAACCATCTGCCTATGCTCGGGGAAACTTTATCGTTGAAAAATTAAAGGATATTATCCCTCGCCAACAATTTGAAATTCCAGTTCAAGCTGCCATCAATGGTAAGGTTATAGCCCGTACCGATATCAAAGCTGTTCGTAAGGATGTGCTTGCTAAATGTTATGGTGGCGATATTTCACGAAAACGTAAGCTTTTAGACAAGCAAAAAGAAGGTAAGAAGCGCATGAAAAACATCGGTTCTGTCGAAGTTCCTCAAGAAGCTTTCATGTCAGTTTTATCGATCGATGATTAAGTTGGAAAAAATACTACTAAATTTCTACTATTATTAGTCATATTGTGGTATATTTTTAATCAATAAATTATGCCAATCAATGATTTAGCAATCCGGTTTACGGATGATCACTATGCCACCAAACAAGAGGTGGCCAAACAATTAGGAACTGCTGTGGTGGACGCCCTTTGGAGTACGATTTTACAATATCGTTCAACCTTTGCAAGAGTATTACCTTTGCAAGCCATGGATAAGCAACCATTACAAATGGTTCTAACACCGTCAATATTAGAAAAGTCGATAGCCTTTGATCGCAAAATGGCAAAAGCAGTAAGTTTATTTAATTACCACCAAATTCAAACCCAATTACACCCCCAATTTCAAAAGTTATTTTTTCCAATCCTTACAACGATTGGTAAACAATATGGGGCATCCACTGCCGAGAGAAATTTAACCTATATCCTAGAAGAAAAATCCGTAGAGAGAAACGCTGAACTATCTTCGGTTAATGCCTACTATCAATCCCTAAAAAAGATTGCCAATCGTCGTCAAACCAAACTTGATGAAGATCTAATGGGTGAATTATTAATGCTTCTCACCAACACCCAAGAATTAAATATGTTTTATCGAGAAAAAGAATTAACAAATCGCCCACGTAGTTTGGTGGCACGTGTTTATGAAGCGGCCCCATATCCTATGATTGAACCGATGATGCAAGCTTTATTAAATACCATCAAACAATTAACTTTATCTCCAATTATTGTTGCAACGATTGGTCTATATTATTTAGATTACATCAAACCATTTGAAGTTTTTAATGATGAATTAAGCTTTTTGTTATTTAAAAATATTCTCGTCCATAGTGACTATGAATCTGTCCCTTGCTATTTAAATATTGAACAAATGATGGACAATGAACAATACGAAAAACGCATGTTAGAAGTGCAACGTTCTGGTGACATCACCTATCTTTTGGATTTTATTCTTCCTTTTATGCATGCGAGTATTGATCAACTCCTTGATCAATTAGTGACACTTCAAAAACAAAATTTAATTCATGAACAAAAGGCTGCTCCTGCGCCTTCTACGACATTTCCAATTCCTTCTCCTTTACCAAGGGAAACAGCTCCATTTTCGCCGAGTGAATCCACGGTAGGTGAAGTTGAGGCAAACCGTCTCCAACAACATTTAATGGAAACCCATCCTAGTATGAAAAAAGGTGAAGCTTTCTTTTATGCTAGGCATCATACTTTAGGCAAATATTACACCCTTGCCCAATATAAAAAATTATTAGATTGTGCATACGAAACCGCAAGAACTTCAATGGAACATTTAGTTAAATTAGGGTATTATCGTAAAGAGAAATATAAAAATAAGTTTGTCTATACAACCGTCGATCTCAAAGGAGTAACACATGATTAATCTTATTTTGACAGGATTCTTTAATAGCGGTATCGTCACGATTATTTTATTACTGATTATTTTTTCTGCAGTCGCACTGATTGCCAGTTGGTTAAGAAAACTCATTTGGCCATCTACAACTGAGGATTTAAAGATTGATCCCAAAAAAGCAGTCAAAGAAGAATTGGACAGAGTTTTAGTTCCCATCGAACAACCGATAACCATGGAAAGTTCTAAAGTCGTTACCAAAGATGCCAAACCTACCAAAAAAACATCAAGCGGCAAGAAGCATGCAACCAATCGAAAGAAAACCTCATCCTAAATCTTTATACGTTCATATTCCTTATTGCGATCATATTTGCCATTATTGTGATTTCACCAAAATGCTCACGAATCCGAAACAGACTCGGATTTATGTTGATACGCTTTTAAAAGAAATTGCAGATTATGGATCTTATCAATATGAAACTATTTTTTTTGGTGGTGGAACCCCAACCGCTTTATCTGATGAAGACTTAAAGGTGTTATGCGATGGCGTAAAGTTTTATGCCTCTTCACAATGTGAATGGACTGTTGAATGCAATGTCGAATCAACAACGCTCTCAAAATTAGAAATTTTAAAAGAAGCTGGCGTCAATAGGCTTTCTTTTGGTGTACAAACATTTAAAAAAGACGCATTGGTTTCCTTAAATCGCCATCATGATCACCAAGACATCATTACCGCGATTCAACAAGCAAAAGATTTGGGTTTTCGTTATATCAATGTCGACCTCATTTATGATCTACCGCGCGTAAGTGATCAAGATTTACAAGATGATCTCAAATCTTTTTTGTCGTTGAATGTTAACCATATTGCGACCTATGCATTAACCATTCATCCAAACACCGTTTTTGGTATTCAGAAAATAAAACCCGTGACTGATGAGGTATCTCGCCACCATTATGAAATGATTTACCAAACGTTAATAGCGAATGATTATGAACGATATGAAGTTAGTAATTTTGCTAGAAATCAAGAAAAGTCCAAACATAACTTAACGTATTGGAGAAACCAAGAATATATCGGTACCGGATTAGGCGCTAGTGGTTATCTAGATGGTATTCGTTACACCAACACAAAGAATATGACGAAATATCTTCAAGGCATCAAGCGAGATCAAGAAGAAATCATCGATGAAAAGATGAAACGTTTTGAATATATCATGCTAAATTTTCGATTGAAAGATGGTTTTGAATTATCAGAATTTTTCAAACTATTTAACATTGAATTCTCTAAACTTTTTCAAAACACGCTTCAACCATTGATAGATAAAGGTCTCATCATCATTGAAAATGGATACGCAAAATTAAGCTTTGAAGGCATGTTATTGCTGGACTATACCGTATTGAAACTTACCAAGGATCTACTTTAGCACTTTATAATTGACAGTGCCAAAAACCTTGTTATAATATTTTTAGCACTCAATAAGATTGAATGCTAAGGAGGTTAATATGGAGCTATCACGACGCGATTTAATCCTTAAACACATCGTTGAACATTTCATTAAAACCGCTTTACCTGTTGGTTCTCAAACCTTAATTCAAACCTATCAACTCACTTTTTCATCTGCTACGATACGTAATGAAATGCTCGCGCTTGAAAATGCAGGATTGCTTGAAAAAACCCATACCTCATCTGGAAGAATCCCTTCAAGTAAAGGTTACCAATATTATGTCGATCATCTTCGCAATAAAAGCGTAGACGAAAGAATTAAGCAACAATTACAAGTCATCCTTTCACAAAAAGCTCAATCTGTAACGGAAATTATACAAAAGAGTTCAGAGATTCTTTCGAATATGACCAAACTTGCTTCCGTGGTTCTAGGTCCCAATGCTCAACAAGAAAAATTAATGAGTATCCAAGTCACGCCTTTAGAAAATAATTCTGCAACGGTTGTCTTCATTACGGACTCGGGTTATGTTGAAAATAAAACCTTTGTCCTTCCAAAGAATATTGAAAAAGATGCTTTAGCAGATTGTATGAACTTAATTAATAAACGTTTAAGAGGGACACCTGTCTCTGAGCTGTCTGCAAAAATGGAAGCGATTAAACCAATCTTAGAGGATTTTATTGCTGAACACGATGTAGTTTACCAAGCGTTTACACAAGCTTTTTTAAACTTCGCAGGTGAACGTCTTAAACTCTATGGTAAGGATTCATTATTTAATCAACCTGAATTTGCGCATGATGGTGATAAATTAAGGAAAATATTGACCTTACTTGAATCGCCAAAGCTTTTAAATCATGTCTCCAAATCAAGTGGAAATGTTGCCGTAAATATTGGTGATCAAGATCAAAACCACGACTTATCGATTGTATCTAGCAAATTAAGAATGCCTGGAGAAAAAGAAGGTCGCATTGCTCTGGTAGGTCCAACGAGAATGGATTATGATCGCGCATTATCTGCACTGGAATATGTAACTGAGATGTTAGAAAAATATTTTGAAAAAATCAGTGATAAAACCAAAGTGGAGGGTAAAGGAAAATGAAAGAAAAAGAAAACATAGATAAAGAATTAAACACATCATCTGAACAGAAGGAGCAAACCAAGACGAGTCAAGAATCAAAACCTGTCACGATCGAAGAAAAACTTCTGGCTGCAGAGGCAGAAATCCATAGTTGGAAAAATAAATATGCCATGATGTTTGCAGATATGGATAACCTTAGGAAGAGCCAAGATAAGTCTTTTTCTGAAGCATTACGATACCGCGCAGAAGGATTTGTGGATAAGTTACTGCCTGCGCTTGAGTCATTCCATATTGCTTTAAAAAATCCAGTCGATGATCCCAAAGTTAAAAACTATTTAGTGGGCTTTGAATACATCTACAATCAGATTACTCAAGCCTTAGCAGACGAAGGCGTCAAGGAAATCGCAGTAAAAGTCAACGATCCGTTTGATGTTATGACCATGCATGCCCTTGAAGCTGAAGTGAGTGAAGGTCCACCGAATCGTGTTCTAAAAATTCTCTCACCTGGATTTAAACTCTATGATCGCGTGGTCAAACAAATTCTAGTCATCGTGTCTAAACAAGCTGAGAAGAAGAGTCAAGACGTCGATTCAAAAGAAGTTAAAAATAACGGCAATCAAGCCGCTTAACATAAAAGGAGAAAATTTATGGCAAAAAAAGAAATCATTATCGGAATCGACTTAGGAACCACAAACTCTGTTGTTTCCTATGTCCAAGCAGATGGTAAAGTAAAAGTCATTCCTAACCCTGAAGGTAAAAATACCACACCTTCTGCAGTCGCATTTAAGGCTAATGGAGAAGAAATTATCGGTGATGCTGCAAAAAGACAAGCCGTGATCAATCCAGATACCGTTTTATCGATTAAAAGAATGATGGGTACTGATCAAAAAGTTAGTATCAAAGCATTAAATAAATCCTTCACACCGCAAGAAATTTCAGCAAAAATTCTTGCCTACATGAAGAAATATGCTGAAGACTCATTAGGTCAAAGTATTCAAAAAGCAGTCATTACGGTTCCTGCTTATTTTAACGATGCGCAACGTCAAGCAACCAAAGATGCAGGCCAAATTGCTGGTTTAGAAGTCGTACGGATCATCAACGAACCGACTGCTTCAGCGCTTGCATATGGTTTAGAAAGCAAAAAAGCTGGAAAGATTTTAGTTTATGACTTAGGTGGTGGTACCTTTGACGTTTCCATTCTCGAAATCGGTGATGGAACGTTTGAAGTTATTTCAACCGCTGGTGATAACCGTCTTGGTGGTGATGATTGGGACTTAGAAGTTGTGAAATGGATTCAAGAACAAATTAAATCCCAATTTAATGTCAACCTAAATGACAAAATGGCACTGCAACGTTTTAAGGATGCTGCTGAAAAAGCAAAGATCGAATTATCTTCCATGATGGAAACCACCATCTCATTACCTTTCGTTGGTCAAAATGCCAATGGACCAATTAACTTTGAAGCAAAATTAAGCCGGGCTAAATTCCAAGATATGACCAAAGCATTATTAAAGAGAACTGAAGAACCAATTCGTAAAGCATTAGCCGATGCAAAACTAACGGCAAATGATTTGGATGAAGTCTTAATGGTCGGTGGTTCAATTCGCATGCCAGCCGTTCAAGATCTCGTTAAAAAGATGCTTAACAAGAACCTAAACTATTCCGTTAATCCAGATGAAGCTGTGTCGGTTGGTGCCGCCATTCAAGGGGCTGTCATCTCTGGTGATGTCAAAGATGTCGTCTTACTAGATGTAACCCCATTAACTTTAGGTATCGAAACCATGGGTGAAGTGATGACCCCATTAATTCAACGAAATACCACTATTCCAACGACCAAGAGTCAAATTTTTTCGACCGCTGCGGATAATCAACCAGCCGTAGACATTGTTGTCTACCAAGGTGAAAGACCAATGGCACGCGATAATAAGTTACTCGGCCACTTTAAACTCGATGGCATTAAGCCCGCTCGTCGTGGTCAACCAAGAATTGAAGTAACCTTCTCCATCGACGTTAACGGTATCGTTAAAGTTGCTGCAAAAGATTTAGATTCTCAAAAAGAACAACAAATTACCATTTCAGGCACCACTGGATTAAGTAAACAAGAAATTGATCGAATGATGCAAGAAGCTGAAACCAATAAAGAGGCTGATGAAAAACGCAAAGAACAAGTAGAATTAAAAAACAAAGCTGAACAGTATATTAATAGTATCAATCAAGCTTTAGAAGAAAAAGGCGATAAGAGTGACGCTAAGCAAAAAGAAGAAACCGTCAAACTTAAAGAAGAATTAGAACAAGCGATTAAAGATAATGATTATGAAAAGTTAAAAGCAAAATTATCGGATCTTGAAAAAGCGGCTGAAATGATGGCTCAAGCCCAATCAGGTCAACAAGGTCCAACAAACAATGCGGATGCGACTTCAGATTCCAATTCTAAAAAAGATGATGATATCATCGATGCAGATTTTACAGAAAAGAAAAAATAGGTAGTGAATGGCGAATAAAAGAGATTTTTACGAAGTTCTTGGACTTAGTAAAAATGCAACAAAAGACGAAATCAAAGCAGCATATCGTAAATTAGCTAAGCAATTCCATCCGGATATCAATAAAGCCCCGGATGCTGAAAAGAAATTTAAAGAAGTGCAAGAAGCTTACGATGTCCTTTATGACGAACAAAAAAAGGCTGCTTATGATCAATTTGGTCATGCTGCTTTCGACCAAGCTGCTGGTGGTAATCCATTTCAGGGCGGTGGATTTGGTGGATTTTCTGGTTTCCAAGATGTGGATATGGGAGATATTTTTGGTTCTTTCTTTGGTGGTGGTCAACGGAGAAGTCGTCAACCATCTGGACCCCAACGTGGTGCAGATACCCAAATGCGATTACGCATCGACTTTATGGATGCCATCAATGGAAAAAAATTAGTTATCCCCATTCAATATGATGAAAGCTGTGTGACATGTGCTGGAACCGGAGCCCGCTCAAGTTCGGATTTAGAAACCTGCAGACAATGCGGAGGTTCTGGTAAGCAACGTGTTCGTCAACGAACGATTTTAGGCATGATGGAAACCGAAACAGTTTGTGATAATTGCCAAGGTCGTGGTAAAAAAATTAAGCATGAATGCCAAACATGCCAAGGAAAAGGATTCAATAGAGTCAAAACTGATATTGAAGTCAATATTCCTGCGGGCATTAACGCTGGTCAACAAATTCGCATTGGTGGTAAAGGTGAACGTGGTGATTTAGGTGGTCCAAATGGTGATTTGTATCTAGAAATAGCAATTAATAAACACCCCCATTTTTCAAGAGAAGGTAATGATATCCATTTAGAAATTCCTTTATCCTTTGTAGATGCAACACTCGGTACAACCATTGATATTCCCACCGTTTATGGTGATGTATCGATGATCATTCCAGCAGGAACTCAACCCGATAAAGTCTTAAAGATTAAAGGTAAAGGTGTAAAAGATCTGCGTGGTCAAGCACCTGGAGATCAGTATGTTCATTTGAAAATTGAAACTCCAAGTAATTTAACAAAGAAACAACGTGAAATACTGGAATCCTTTCGAGATGAAAGTAAAGAGGATTCTTCTTTTAAGAAATTTAAGAAGTTTTTTAGAAATTAATTTATAATGACGTTATGACCAAAACTTGTCGTAAATGTGGCACAGCCTTCACAGAAGATTTAAATACGTGTCCTGTTTGTAAAACAGCGATTATTCAACCTGCTGCAGAAAATCAAGTTACAGCAAGTTATGCAGCATTAAAAGATCAACTCGAACTAGTCTCCTTAAAATCTAGATGGATCATCGTTGTAACTTTTATTTTAGGTGGTTTTCTTGGATTGGGTTGGTTTTATCTTGGTTTTCAACGTCGTGGTTTGATGCATCTTGGCATCACAGCGTTGATATTAATCTTATCCTTGACTGTACTTTCATCGGAAACTTTCCTGCTATTTCTGGGATTAATGATTTTACAAACGGTACTTGCACTTTATTACTTATTTAACCCTGACGCAAAAGATGCGCGGGGAGAATTGTTAAAATAACATGATCCGTATCTTTGCCAAATGGCAAGATCGGGTAGTTTTATCTCCAGAGGATGAGCACCATCTCATCAATGTTTTAAGAGTTCTTCCTGGAGAAAATTTAGAATTATTAATCAATGGTCAAGTATTTTTGGGGCGTGTCATACAACGCAAGCCCATTGAAATCGAAAGACTTCAGCTCATCGACCAAAGTCATGAATTACCCGTGAAATTAACATTAATCTATCCAGTTGTGAAAGGTGACAAAATGGATTGGGTCGTTCAAAAGGCAACAGAACTTGGTGTTCATGAATTAATTGCTTGTTCTAGCGAAAGAAGTGTTGTTCGTTGGGATGCAAAAGACCTAGAGAAGAAATTGATTCGTTTTCAAAGAATTATTCAAGAGGCTACATTACAATCCAAACGAGAAACGATCATGAAAATGGATCGATATTTACCACTTTCTGAAGCAATGTTGTTGGATTATTCATCAAAATGGATAGCTTCCGAATCACATATGCAAACTATGTTACCGCCCTCCATTCGATTTAAGAAAGACACGACCATCAGTCTCGTTGTTGGTCCGGAAGGTGGCTTAAGTGGAAACGAATTAACATTTGCTTTAGCAAAAGGTTATCAACCCTTTTCTTTAGGACCAAGTATTTTAAGATCAGAAACTGCTGTTATCACAGCATTATCTTTGCTTCGAGAAAGAGGTTTTTAAATGGCGAATTATTTATTTCAATCTTGGAGAGAATCAAGACGATTTCTAAAGTCTAAAGATGGTATCTTCTTTACGCAACAAAAACATCGTCTATTAAAATACCCCTCTTTTAGCCATTTGTTTTCAAGTAGCACCGTGTTTTCGATGGTAAAGGCGGTCATCATTTTAAAAGGCTTAATTCAAAAAGATACCATTGAAACCTATCTCAATCAGCAAGCCCAACTATCCATAAAAGCGCACGGGCGAATTAAACATCATTGGATTCGTGAACAATATCTTCAAGATATCAAGGTGGAGTTTCAATTTCATGATGCTACCAATCAAACCATTGTTCTTCCATTTTTTAATCGTGCTCTCAATTATATTTACCTTCAGGAACCTGATAAGTTATTAGATTACCCTTACAATCAACTTGAATCAGACTTCACAACTTCCGTAATGGATGGATTTGAGGTTTTTAACTGGCATGTATTCTCTTCAAACTTTACGTCCTTAAAACCATTAAACCAACAAGACCCAACTGCAAAAGCTTACTTTGAACCCTATTCTCGTACCATTCTCATCATCAATCGCCAGGGTAGGCTAGATGTCAGTATTTCAATCTTTGATCGTCATATTAAAAAACCCAATCTCAGCGATTTAACTAATCGAATTGACCGAGCATTGAAAGGTTATTTTCTTGCAAATCGCGAGCAATTCATTAGGCAATGTGAGGTTGAGGGATTACTGTCACCTGCATATGCCTCTAAGATGCTAAAAATTCAAAATGCACCTTTCATTCGACGTGAAACCGAATAGTGTTTTTGATTGACTCACAGTATTTATCCCCCTATAATACATAAGGAAATAAGGAGGTGGTTATATGGCAGTGCCATTTCATCGGACGTCGAAAACAAGAAGAGATAAAAGACGTACACATTTTAAATTAAAAGTAACCAGTTTAGTCGCTTGCAATAATTGCGGTAAGCTTATTCGTTCGCACACGGTTTGCCCTTCATGTGGTTTCTATGCAAAGAAATCGATCATTAAAGTAGGCAAGACGGTGCAAGAAACACCAGTCAAAGAAGTCGAAAAGAAACCAGCTAAGAAAGCTAAAAAAGCTAAACCAGCAGCTGGCGAAAAGAAAGAATAAAATGCCCTAACGGGCATTTTTCATCTATGCAACATCTCGCTAAATATATTGATCACACCTTGTTAAAACAAGATGCAACTTATTCACAAATCGAAACGCTTTGCCAAGAAGCTAAACAATTTGATTTTATGTCGGTTTGTATCCAACCTCATTTTGTAAGTTTCGCCAAACAAAAATTAGTGGAATCAACCGTTAAAGTGTGCACCGTTATTGGATTTCCATTAGGACAAAATCATCGTGAAACCAAGGTATTTGAAACGAAGAAAGCCATCGCAGAGGGTGCAGATGAAATTGATATGGTTATCAATCTATCCTTATTAAAAGATAAGAAATACCATGAAATTTATCTTGAAATTGCCGAAATTAAATATGCTTGTTCGGGTCGGATTTTGAAAGTGATTTTAGAAACCTGCCTTTTAACCAATGAAGAAATAATCAAAGCATGTGAGATTGCCAAAGAAGCCAAAGCTGATTTTGTTAAAACTTCCACTGGTTTTTCAACGGGTGGGGCAACCGTAGAACATGTTCGTTTAATGAAGAAAACGGTGGGTGACAAATTACAAGTCAAGGCAAGTGGTGGTATTCGATCGTTAGTAGACATGCAATCGATGATTGAAGCTGGTGCAACGAGAATAGGGACAAGTTCTGGCGTTAAAATATTACAAGGGCAAACGTCTCAATCATCGTATTAAATGATTGCTATAAAAATATAGCTTGCGTATAATGAAGTAGATTTAGGGTAAGGAGGTGGAACAACATGGCTAAAACACCCGTTCGCGATAATGAATCTCTTGATGAAGCACTTCGTCGATTCAAACGACAAGTGAACAAATCTGGCGTCTTACAAGAAGCAAGAAAACGTGAGTTCTATCTCAAACCAGGACTCAAACGTAAATTAAAATCTAAAGAAGCGCTACGTAAAAAATACTAAACTAAAAAGGACCGTCTACGGTCCTTTTTCATTCTCTATTGATAATGGTGAAGCAGTTTTATTCTTTGACCCAACTTGGTTTGCAAGATTGCGGACCGGCTGCACTTAAAATGCTTATTGCATACCTTTATCAGGATGAACGTTTTCTTTTCATTCAGGAAACTTGGGATCGTCCTTCTACGTTTAAACAACTCCTTGAGTTTGCCAATCATTTTGGTGTCACTTTAAAAGGTTATAAATTACATCATCCAAGTTCTGTTAGAGGTCTCAAAAGACCATTTATTGCCTTAATGAAGCAACCCCATAGTCATTATGTTACGGTTATTCCTTCTGGTCGTACGTATCAAATCCTTGATCCAAATGGGCACCATCATAAAGTAACGGATCGTTATTTCTTAAATGGATTTACGGGATATATTCTACTTGTGAAACACCTACAGCTCACCTTTAGACCAGATTTGCCGATGAACCAGCGCTGGATGAAAGGCTTCTTTATGACCAGCTATCTTTTGTTTACCTCGATGATGCTTCTTTGGTTTTGGCAACCCATCGATTGGTTGTTACTATCGCTTATCATGGCTGGATCGGCATTGATTTGGCTTGTTTACTTATTTCAGAAAGTTAAACAGTTAGATCAAGTGATGATGAAACATTACTTGGCGTTAATCGTTGACGCAAATCAATTTAAGCGTTTTCATCAATGGAAACAAGGTTGGATTGGTTTACCTTTACATAGACTCTATCGATGGTTGGTCTTAACCGGTATCATCATCTACGTTTGGTTTGCCTCGCCATTCTTCCTGATTATGCTTGGCATCTTTCATGGCTTGCTATTCTTTTGGATTCCGGTGATACTAACGCGACTAGATCGAGACATAAAGGCGATAAGCAAATTGGAACAATCCCTTAAATATCCTTATATTCCCTATAAGGATTTTCAACATCTTTATCAACGCGTTTATCAATTGGTGCGTATTCGATTAGGAGGATGGATGCTGGCATTGATTACGGCGATTGGTTTGGTTTGGATCTATCAGCAAGTGTTACATTTTGAAGCTTTTTTAACTTGGATCACGATGGTATCTTTACTTGCAATTAGTTATCATCAACATGTTGAGTTATATCGATATCCACATGAAAAAAAAGAATGGAGACAACTAGGTTTTATCTTTTTGAACACAAAGGATTATGATAAAATAAAATTGTGAATATAGACCTCATTGAACCTAAAATTCTTAAGCCCTATAACTTACTTAAAAAGTATTCAATTTTATTAAAAAAGACATTAATCGTAACCGAACAACCTAAAGACTGTTTCGTGGACGTCTTGATGACAACCAACCACATTATCCAATCTTACAATTTGAAATATTTAGATCATGATTATCCTACCGATGTTTTAAGTTTTCCTTTAGGTATCGATACTGTTGGCAAAAAGGATAAAAAAATCTTATTGGGACAAATTGTAATCAGTTATCAACAAGCATTTCTCCAGGCTAAAAAATACGGTCACACAAAAGAAAGAGAACTTTCTTTCTTATTTGTTCATGGTTTACTACATTTATTGGGGTATAATCATGACACGAAAACGGAAGAGGCCTTGATGATTAATTTACAAGATCAAATCTTGGGAAAACGGAAAACAATATGAAACCAGAACAACTTATCCAATCGGCAATTGATGCAACTAAAAATTGTCATGTACCTTATTCTAAGTTTAAGGTTGGTGCAGCTATTCTTATGAAAGATGGAACCGTTATCACTGGAGCAAATATAGAAAATTCCTCGTATGGTCTATCGATGTGTGCAGAAAGATCGGCACTTTATCATGCGCATTTAAAAGGATACCGTAAGGATGATATTGTCAGTATGGCGGTTATTGGACCCACATCCGGGCCTATTTCACCTTGTGGTGCATGTCGTCAAGTCATGCATGAATTGATGCATGCCAATACCCCCATCATGCTCTCAAACCTCAAAAAAGAAATTAAAAATACCACGCCAGAAACGTTATTACCATATGCTTTTTCGAGTAAGGATCTCAAATAATGAAGTCTGGATTTGTCGCCATCATCGGTAGACCTAATGCAGGTAAGTCGACACTTTTAAATGCCATTATTGGTAAAAAGATTTCGATTGTCTCTAATAAACCTCAAACCACAAGATTAGCTATTCAAGGGGTTTATCATGAAAAGAATTTACAAATTGTTTTTGTCGATACCCCAGGCATTCATAAACCTAAAGCAAGATTAGGAGAAATTATGAACGCCCAGGCCTATGCATCCCTTCAAGATATTGATATGGTGCTTTTATTGGTGGATGCAAGTAAAGCATTTGGTCCAGGCGATCAATTTATTGTCAGCCGTTTGAACCATTTACCCAATATCATGGTGGTCTTTAATAAAATTGACCTAACGAATGTAGCATTGATTGAATCCCTTAAAAAAGCCTATGCAACGCTACTACCCCAAGCTAAACTATTTGAAATCTCTGCACTTAAAAAAACATTTACAGAGGATTTAATTAATGCGATTAAACCAAACCTTAAAACGGGACCTGCTTTTTTCCCAAAAGATGTTTTGACAAATTTTCCTGAAAGTTTCCAATTAATGGAAGCCATTCGGGAACAAGTCCTACACTTGACCTATGAAGAAATTCCTCACAGTGTTGCGATTGTGATTGATCAATTAAAGACAGAGAAACAACATCGAACCTTATATGCTTCGATTATCGTTGAGAAGGATTCACAAAAAGGTATTTTGATTGGTAAAAATGGCAGTATGTTGAAAAAAATTCGTCAACGTGTCATGCAACAAGTAGAAAAAAATATGGGTTTAACCTTGTCTTTAGAATTGTTCATTAAAGTAGAACCCCATTGGCGAGACTCACCAAATCGTTTAAAGGAGTATGGTTTATTTTAAAAACGTTACCTGTTTTCATCCTAAGACAAACGCCTTATCGTAACGCCGATGTCATCCTTACAGGTCTTTCTCCTGAGGGTTATTTGACCATTCAAGCTAGAGGAGCATTAAAGATGACTTCGCCATTTCAGGCAATGGTCTCGTTGGGAGCTTGGTCAGAGTTAACAATCAATCAAAGTAAACAAAAGGCTTATTTAGAAAAAGCCAATCTTATTTCATTTGCTCCATTACCCGATCGTGAAGGTTTATTGGCGTCTCTTGCCATGCAAACCATCTTACAAGTTTTGTTGATTGATGAAGAAATAGATAATGCGCCTGCGCTTTATCAACGTCTTGTCGAAGTTCGCAAACACATGGATAACGCATTATCTAACTATATTCAATTTTTGGTTTTGTACCTCGAAGACCAAGGTGTGCCTATCATCGTAGATTACTGCGTGAATTGCCAGAATAAACTTAAAATTGTTGGGATGAATACTCAGTTAGGTGGGTTCATTTGCCAACCTTGCTTTGAAAAGGTTTCTGGTGCTTTAATGTCTGCAAATGCTTTGAAATTGATGCGTACGATTAAACATCAATCCTTTCAAGGTTCATTGGATCAATCCTTGGTTAGAATGCTTTTGCCTTTGGTGCATGAACACTTTAATTTTCATCTAGATGTTCGCTTAGCGGGATTTAAAACCATCGAAACATTTCTGTCGTGAATACACTTATAGTGGGTTGACAGTACCATCCAAAATTGAGAGAATAAATCTCGTGTGAAAGGAATTCATATGAATCCATTAACTTTTGAACAGCTCGTCACTCATTTAACCAGTACAGGATTCGTCTTCCAAGGATCAGAAATCTATGGGGGATTATCAAATACATGGGATTATGGCCCTCTTGGTGTCGAACTGATTAACAATCTTAAAAAGACGTGGTGGAAAAAATTTGTCCAAGAAACACCGATGAATATTGGTATTGATTCGGCAATTTTGATGAATCCCAAAGTTTGGGAAGCTACCGGACACGTTGCAACGTTCAATGACCCATTGGTTGATTGCAAAAATTGTAAGACTCGACACCGAGCAGATCAGTTAATTGCAGCCGCTAAACCATCCTTGGACATCTCGAAAATTCCAACTCAAGAATTGGGTACTGTGTTAAAGCAAGAAAAGATTGCCTGCCCCAAATGTGGTAGCCATGACTTTACGGACATTCGTCAATTCAACATGATGTTTAAAACACACATAGGTGTGATAGAAGATGCCAAAACAGTAGTTTATTTACGTCCTGAAACTGCGCAAGGTGTCTTTGTTAACTTTAAATCGATTCAACGCACCACTCGAAAAAAAGTACCTTTTGGTGTAGCAAGTGTGGGTAAAGCATTTCGAAATGAAATCACACCAGGAAATTTTACGTTCAGAACAAGAGAATTTTCACAAATGGAACTAGAATTTTTCTGCAAACCCGGAACCGAAGCTTCGTGGTATAAATTTTGGCAAGATGCATGCATGCAGTATTTATCTTCACTTGGCATTCAAAGTCAACATCTGAGAATTAGAGAACATAGCCCTGAAGAACTAGCTTTTTATTCAAAAGGAACTTCTGATATTGAATATCAATTCCCATTTGGTTGGGGTGAAGTTTGGGGCATTGCATCTCGAACAGATTATGACTTAAAGCAACATATGCAATTTAGTAAAGAAGATTTACAATACCTCGATCCTGAAACCAATGAAAAATACATCCCTTATGTCATAGAGCCTTCCCTTGGTTTAGATCGACTAGCACTCATGGTCTTAAGTGATGCTTATCAAGAAGAAGTCTTAGAAAAAGATACGCGTATTGTTTTGAAGTTACATCCCGCTATTGCACCATATAAAATAGCGATCCTTCCATTGAGTAAACAATTGAATGAAAAATCCCAAGAAGTCATGACCATCCTTTCAAAGCATTTTATGGTCACCTATGATGAGTCAGGCAGTATCGGAAAACGGTATCGTAGACAAGATATGATTGGCACCCCATACTGTGTCACGATAGACTTTGATACACAAAACGATCAAAGCGTTACTATTCGCGAACGAGATTCGATGAAACAACTTAGGATGCCAATTGACGATTTAATTAGATATTTTAATGTAAAGTTATTTTATTAGTAGTTATTTAGTATATATTTAGCAATATTTCAAGTTTTGGAAAGGAGGACTCGTATATGAATTTTGATCGTCAGTTGATTGATGATTTATTAAAGAAAGCTGATATCACAAATATTGTATCACGGTATATTCCGGTTACGAAAAAGGGGCGTAATTTTGTTGCCCTTTGTCCTTTCCATGATGACAAAAATCCTTCCCTTAGCATTAGCCCTGATAAGCAAATCTTTAAATGCTTCGTTTGTGGTACTGGCGGATCGGCAATTACCTTTGTTCAAAATTATGAAAAAATCTCTTTCCCTCAAGCTGTCAAAAAAGTTGCGGATTGGGTCGGATATTTGGATCCAAGATTAAAAGTAAATGATCAAGCCATTCAGCGAGATGAAAAACTAGAACCTTTCTTTAAATGCCTTGAAGATTTATTGGAATATTATCATTTTGGACTCGCAAGTGAAGAAGGAAAGATTGCTCGGGATTATTTAACGCAAAGAGGTTTAGACCTACCAGTAATGGAAACCTTTAAAATAGGATATGCCTTAAAGGATGGTGCAACCACCATTCAGTATTTAATTAAACGAGGACATTTACGAAATGTCATTGAGTCCCTTGGAATCACGGCAAGTAATAATCAACAAGTTGATCGACTAGCAGGCAGAATTATCTTCCCCATTCACAATCGTGATGGACGTGTGGTTGGTTTCTCAGGTCGATTACTTGAAAACATTGAAGGACAAGCTAAATACGTCAACTCGACTGATTCGCCTATCTTTACCAAAGGTCAAATTCTCTATAACTACCATCAAGTTAAACTTTCTAGTAAACGTTCCGGATTTGTTTATCTAATGGAAGGTTTTATGGATGTGATTGCCTTACACCGGGCCAATATTCCGCAAGCGATTGCATTAATGGGAACTGCTGTCACCAATCAGCATGTTAAATTATTTCAGGCACTTGGGGTTGAAATCCGCATTTGTCTTGATCAAGATCAAGCTGGACAAGTAGCAATGATGAAGATGATTCAGCCTTTAAGTAAAGCCAATATTGCATTCCGATTTGTTGTTTCGGATAAAGAAACGCGTGACGCAGATGAAATTTTATTGGCAGATGGTGAAAAAGGTCTTCAATCCTATTTAGATCAACTTGTACCAAAGATGGATTTTAGCTTTCATTTTTACCAAAAAGTAATGCCGCTAACATCGACCGAACAGCGCGTTGCATTTATTAATCGCATGTTGCCTTTAATCGCCAATGCTCCTGAACTTGAACAAATTGATTATTTGAAAAGATTAGGCCAATTGACCAATTATGCATTAAAGGACCTACAAGCTTCACTCAAGGCTACCCAGTCTCAACAAGAAGATTATTTTGAAGCATATCGACCTGAAGTGAAAGTTCTTAATCGTTTAAAAAGAGCTGAAAAAGCAATCCTTTTCAATATGTTTCAGAGTCAAGAGGCCATTAATATTTACCAAGCAGATGTTAAATACTTTCATGATGATATTTATAGACAAATTGCCCATTACTTCATGGAAATTTATCAAAGCGATCCTCCTGACCATCAATCCTTAATCAACCACATTAGTTTGAGTGGTGGAAAAGATCAGCAACAAATTATTAATACAATCGCCGAATTAATGAGTGAAAAAAACCTTCCTAAAGCCGACAAACAACAATTGCTAGATTATCTCAGAACTTTAAACGAGGAACGCGATAAGTTAGTGAAAACGCACCAGCTGAACGTCAGTATCGCTGGCAAGTCTGCTCCAGAACAAGCGCGCATCATTAAAGAGTTACACAAACAGGCAAACCCTGAATTAACTAAAGGAGAAAATGAAGATGAAAACGAAGAAAAAAACCGCGGTAATTAAAAAGAAAAAAATAGTGAAGCCTACCAAAACCGTTACCAAAAAAATGCCGAAGGTCATGAGCAAAGCTAAGCCGGTCCTTGCCAAGAAAGTATTGAAGGCAAAGCCCGTTTTAAAACCTGCTGCTGTAAAGCCAAGCAAACCAGAAAAATTGGATAAGAAGACTATTCCAACAACGCCTTCACTACCTATAAAAACGGTCAGAGGCAAGAAACCTTCTCTTAATGATGGTGAAAAGAAGTTATTATCTCGATTATCCAAAAAGGCTGTTTCTGAAGAAGAAGATGATATTGAAACCTTAGACCAAATCAAAAAACGTTTTGAAAAGAAAGCTGGCACGGAAGGATTCATTATTCAAGATGAATTATTTGATGCGATTGAGCACTTAGAATTGACAGATGAAGATTCAGAAAATCTATTAGTGTATTTCAAAAATAAAAAAGTTGAAATCAAAATTGAAGATGAAGATTTAGAAGGTGAAGTCGATGCCGAAGAACTAAAAAAAGGTGTTGTAGTCGCAGATGAACCTTTTGAAACAGAATATGAACCCGATGTTTCTGAAGATGAAGTCGATACTAATAAAGTGGATGTGTTTGCCAATTCTGAAGTCAAAGTGAATGACTCCGTTAAAATGTATTTAAAAGAAATCGGGAAGGTTGATTTGCTCAAGCCTGACGAAGAAGTCGCGATTGCAAAAGCGATTATTGCAGGTGATATGGAAGCTAAAAACAAGTTAATCAACGCAAACTTACGCTTGGTTGTTAACCTTGCAAAGCATTATGTTGGACGCGGAATGCTCTTCTTGGATCTCATTCAAGAAGGAAATATGGGTCTCATCAAGGCGGTTGAAAAATTTGATTACACCAAAGGCTTTAAGTTTTCGACCTATGCAACTTGGTGGATTCGACAAGCGATTACGCGTGCGATTGCTGACCAAGCTAGAACGATTCGTATTCCCGTGCATATGGTTGAAACCATTAATAAAATGACCCGTGTGCAACGACAACTTGTTCAAGAATTAGGACGAGAACCAACTGCCGAAGAAATCAGTAAGAAGCTTGAAGGTTTAATGTCTCCTGAACGGATTCGTGAAATTCAACGCATTGCGTTAGAACCCGTTTCTTTAGAAACCCCCATCGGTGAAGAAGATGATTCTCACTTGGGTGATTTTATCGAAGACAAAGAAGCAACGTCTCCATCCGATCACACAACTCAAGTCTTGCTTAAAGAAGAGTTGTATAAAATTATGCAAGATCTTACAGACCGTGAAGAAAGAGTTTTACGCCTTCGATATGGTTTAGATGATAACCGCCCTCGTACATTAGAAGAAGTGGGTCATGAGTTTGGCGTAACGCGAGAAAGAATTCGACAAATTGAAGCGAAAGCAATCCGTAAATTACGTCACCCAACACGGGCGAAACGTCTTGGGGATTATCGCGATTCCTAGGCATGCCTTCGCAACGTTTGCTCGTCATTGCTTCGATGTGTCCTGATCATGGCAGTCTAGTTGATATCGGTTCTGATCATGGATTGCTGATTCAATTATTGTTGAAACAAGGTTTTTCTTCTTCCTTGTTTGCAAGTGAACTTAGTCAAGATAGTCTTCAACATTTAAAACATCAACTCGTTGATTTACCAGTCAAGGTTTATCAGGCCAATGGATTGGATCGATTACCAAAAGAGATCGCAACTATCGTCATTACGGGGATGGGCGGCCAATTAATCCAATCAATCCTTGATGCGGGCCAAACGCAACTACAGGAAGTAAAGACGTTAATCCTTGGACCTCAACGTGATCAAGAAGCCTTAAGAAGTTGGCTCATGAAACACGATTGGCAAATTATCGATGAACGGTTCGTTTTTGAAGACCTTAAAGGTTACCCAATCATGAAGGTGATCAAAGGCAACATGCAACTTAACCCAATCGAACTTGCATATGGCCAAATCAATATTCAACGTTGTGAATTGGATTTTGTAGCATGGCTTAAATTAGAATCCCAATCGCTAAAAAAAGCTCTTACTTTTCAAGATGATGAACAAAAGCGACGACGCTTAGAATGGATTGAATATTATGTTAAACACAACTAAATTACTACAGGCTTTTGGAAAAGATTTTCCGAAGCGCCTTGCAGAACCCTATGGCGATTATGTAGGCCTTATGTGCGGAAAACTCCCCAAAGCTCTTCATAAAATTGCCATCGTTCTTGACATGGAATGGGTGATACTTGATGACATTATCAAAGAAAAACCTGATTTGATTCTTACCCATCATCCATTGATTTATGGTTCAAGAAATCAAGTGTTGAAACAAGATCCGATTCGAAAAAAAATGGTAACGATGTTAGAAAAAAATCGAATCCCAGTCTATTCTCTTCACACCAATTTTGATGCTGGAAGAGGCGGGATGAATGATGCATTAGCAAAGGCAATTGGTCTTGTAGAAATTACCCCTCTTAAAGGGGATGTTCTAGCGCGAGGTGGAATATTAACCAAACCGATGCAACTTGAAGCCTTTGCAAAAATGGTAAAACAAAAATTGCAACTACCATATGCCCACTTAATTCCTGCAGGTAAAAACTTGATTGAACGCGTGGCGCTTATTGGTGGTGGTGGCGCCAAATATTATCCAACCGCGATTGAAGAAGGCTATGATATTTTTCTATCTGGTGACAGTGCTCACCATGTTCGGAGGGGTATTGTGAATGCAAAGTTTAACTATCTTGAAATTGCGCATGAAGTTGAATCCATCTTTATTCCAACGATGGCGGAATATTTAAGGAGACTCGATCCAACTTTATCGATTATTACTCGGTTTGTGCAAGCGTATCCTACGCTGATTTGATACACTAAACATATGGAAACAGGATTACCCTTTACAAGCTATCACTTATCAACATCGTTAATCGAAGCATTAACCAAGCTTGGATATACGCACACCACTCCGGTTCAATCCGCGGTGATTCCACGTGCATTACGTGGAGATTCTTTAGTCGTTCGTTATCAAACCGGTAGTGGAAAAACGCACGCTTTTTTAATTCCATTATTTGCAAATGTTAAACCAAAAGCAGGTTTACAAGTCATGGTCGTCTCACCAACCAGAGAATTAGCAATTCAAACGTATCAATTTGCAAAAGCTTTAAATGATACGCTTGGTAATCCATTAAAGATTGTTTTATTGCAAGGTGGTTTTGATAAACAACATGACCAAGATAAGCTACACCCATTACCAGAAATTTTGTTTGTGACACCTGGTCGGTTGAACGAAATCGAAGGCATGATGGAACGGCAAGTTTATCAAGGGTTAAAAACCATTGTATTAGATGAGGCCGATATGTTGATGGATCCAAGTTTTATTGAAAGTACCACCCACATTTTATCGAGTCTTACTCAACCTCAAATTTTAGTTTTTTCGGCCTCCATGGCAGCACCTTTGCTCAATCGCTTGTCCAAATACTTTAAATCGGATAGCACGATTGAACCAAAAGAAAAATCAATCAATCCTTCAGGCGTTCGACATGCCTTAATTGATATAAAGCACCAAGACCCGATTCAAAGTATTGTTGACATTCTATCGATTCGTAAGCCTTATTTTCTTCTAATTTTTGCTTCACGGGTACAACGCGTCATTCAAATTGAACAAGCTTTAAAATCTCGGCAATTAAAGGTTGCTAGTTTACATGGTGACCTTCAAGCAAGAGAACGGCGCCACTTATTAAAGCGTATTCAAAGTGGTGAATTTCAAATTGTCGTTGCATCGGATATTGCAAGTCGTGGCATGGATTTACCAAATGTCTCGGATGTACTAAGTGTTGACCTTCCACAGGATTTAGATTACTACTTCCATCGTGCTGGTCGCGCGGGTCGATTTAAAAACGAAGGTCAATCCTATGTCTTTTACAATTCACATGAAGAGGATAGCTTACAAAGATTAAAACAACGTGGCGTGCATTTTAGTTTATTAAGTTTAAAAAATTCACAATTGCAACCTATCAAGAACTTAAATCGAGGCAAAATATTTAAAAAAGAGGATGAAGCCTTAAGTCGTGATATCAAAATTGCGATCCAAAAATACCGTTCTAATGAAGTAAAACCCGGTTATAAAAAGAAAGTTAAATTGGCGGTTGAAAAAGTAAAGCATCAATACAAACGCAAGGCCATTAAAAAGAAGATTCGTGAAAGACTCTTTGGTAATTAAACCATGCCATTGTATATCGGTAGCCATGTTGATCTTGTTGCACCTGATTATTTAATCAATGCAGTTGAAACATCCATTAAAAATGGTGCAAACACCATGATGATTTATACAGGTGCACCTCAAAATTCAATTCGCAAGCCTACTGAGATCATGAAAATACAAGAAGCCCATGAGCGCATGAAGGCTCAAGGCATGCCTTTGGATAAAGTCATTGTTCATGCCCCTTATATCATTAATTTAGGAAACACGATCAATCCAGATACTGCGACCTTAGGTGTGACTTTTTTAATTCGAGAATTATCAAGAGTTCAATCCTTGGGTTTTTCCACGCTTGTCCTTCATCCAGGTGCCCATGTAGGTGCAGGCAGTGAGGTGGCATTAGCAAGTATTAGTGAACGCCTCAATCAAGTATTTGCCGAAGATAAAACCAACGTTACCATTGCCCTAGAAACCATGGCAGGAAAAGGTTCTGAGGTTGGGATTCGCTTTGAAGACATTCGTTACCTTATCGATCATAGTGACCATCCAGAACGCCTTGGTGTCTGCCTTGATACGTGCCATATTCATGACGCCGGATATGATGTACAAGATGTAGAAGGTGTCATCAAGGCGTTTGATCAAATCATTGGCCTCGATAAATTAAAGGTGATTCACATAAATGATTCCAAAAATCCAAGAGGGGCCAAAAAAGACCGGCATGAAAATTTAGGTTATGGAGCGATTGGCTTTGAAACATTAAGCCGTTATGTACACCATCCTAAGCTTGCCCATCTCCCCAAAATTCTTGAAACACCTTGGGTGGATGAGATCACTCCCTATGCCAAAGAAATTGCCATGCTAAAAGCAAAACAATTTGTGCAAGGTTGGCGAGAAACACTAAAGTAAATACCATAGATTAATAGGCCGATGTATGCTATGCTATACAACGTGCTTTGGAGGATAAAAAGATGAGAGAAAGTTTTATGTTAAAGTGCACGGTTTGTGGTGAAGAAAACTACTTAGCGAGTAAAAATCGCAGAACCAAACCTGAAAAGATGGAATTAAAGAAATTTTGCAGTCGCTGCAATAAGCCTACCGTTCACAAAGAACGCAAATAATTTTTATTTGAATCTTAAGGAGGACTCAAGATGGTCAATGCAACAGAATTAAGACCTGGAAACCACTTTGAATTTGAAAAGAACATTTATACCGTAATTGATGTGAGTTTAAACAAAACAGCGATGCGGAAGATGGTCGTCAAAGCCAAAGTAAAAAACCTACGGACTGGTTCAATTACAGAAATGTCATTTTTAGGTGGAACTGATGTTGAAAAAATCACATTAGATAAGCGTAAAATGACCTATTTGTATGAGGCAAATGGTAACTTAGTTTTCATGGACAAAATTTCTTTTGATCAATTAGAAATTACCAGAGAAAAATTAGCCTGGGAAGTCAATTTTTTAGTCACAGAACAAGAAATTGAAATCTTGTTTTATGAAACAGAAATTTTAGGGGTTTCTTTACCCGCTAAAGTTGCCTTAAAGGTTTCCGAATGTGAACCTGCTGTAAAAGGCGACACCATTAACAAGGCGATGAAAGAAGCAACCCTGGAAACAGGTTATAAACTTCGCGTACCTTTATTTATTTCCGAAGGTGAAACGATCAGCATTCGCACCGAAGACGGTAGTTACGACGGTCGCGCTTAATCCTAAAGGAGGATCTAATCATGGATATCTGGCAAACTTTACTGTACTTATTTCTAGGTTTAATTGGTGGACTCGTCGGTGGTTTTTTCTTATCGAGATGGTATTTCAAAAGAGAATTAGCTAAAAATCCTCCCATTAATGAAAAAATGATTCGGGCGATGTTTATGTCCATGGGACGTAAACCTAATGAAGCTCAAGTTCGGGCTGTGATTAACAGCATGAACGCACAAAAATAATTATTTAATCTTATTCTTAAAGTCTAATTCTTTTCCAGCGAGTAATCGCTGGATATTTTCTTTATGGCGATAAACGAGTAAAAACCAAATCATCAAGTTTGTGAGGGTAAATAACCAACCCGATTCAACACCATTCCACATCCCAACTTCTGAAAAGGCTGGAATCCATAAAAGGAGTGTGAGCATAACGGCAAAGAGGTGACCAAGAATGGAACCAATCGATACAATCTTTTTTACTTTAATAATGGTGAGCATCATCGCAAGACCCACAAAGGCAATGATCCAATTGGTCATCAACATAAATGAACCGGCTGAGGAAACCGCCTTACCACCTCTAAATTGGGCAAAGATCGGATAGCAATGCCCAAGACCTGTACCAATACCTGTTAGCATGATGGCAAGTTGACCTAAGAAGGGGTTATCAGTCGCTAAAGCGGTCCATTGAAAGACAAACCAGGATGCGAGCAGAACTGGAAGAATACTTTTGGTTAAATCCATGATGAACACTAACGTGGCAGCAAACTTACCAAAATTTCGATATACATTGGTCATACCACTTCCACCCGAACCAAGTTTTCTGACATCCTTTTGATAAAGTAATTGCCCAATCCATACCCCAGAAGGAATGGAGGCTAACAAGTAGCCAATCAGCATTGGAACGAAGGTTAATGCGAGGTTTTCAATCATAATTTTTACGCTTTCTATGGATTTTTGCTATAATGCTTTAGGTAAATGATAACGAATAATGGCTAAAAATCAAAACTTAAATACATATAACGAAGATAGCATTGATGTACTAGAAGGCCTTGATGGGGTACGCAAACGACCTGCCATGTATATTGGTTCGACCAATAGCATCGGTTTACATCACTTAGTTTGGGAAATTTTAGACAATGCGATTGATGAAGCTTTATCAGGCTTTGGTGACACCATCACGTTAACCATTCACCAAGATGGATCTTTATCTGTCAAAGATGAAGGCCGGGGTATTCCAGTTGGTATTCAAAAACAAACCGGTAAACCTGCGGTTGAAATCATTTTTTCAACCCTGCATAGTGGTGGTAAGTTTTCTGATAAAAATTACGTTTCAAGCGCTGGTTTACATGGTGTTGGTGCCTCGGTTACCAATGCTTTATCCGAATATGTCGACGTCACGGTCAATCGTGATGGATTTACCTATCGAATTCGTTTTGAAAATGGTGGTAAAAAAATTGGTAAATTAGAAAAAATCGGTAAATCTAACAAGACCGGAACGATGGTACGTTTTAAACCTGATCCTAAGGTCTTTAGTACGGTTGAATTTAAATGGGAAACCATTATTGCTCACTTACAAGAATCTGCCTTTTTAATGAAGAAAGTTCGCTTTGTAGCCAAAGATGAACGTAGCAAAATGGAAGCAGAGTATTTTTATGAAGAAGGCTTAAAAGAATATATTGCTACCTTAAATGAAACCAAGGAAAAGATGCATCCTGTCTTAGTCTTTGAAGATTTAACAGGCGAAATCAAAGTTGAAGTCGCGATGCAGTATTGTTTACAAGACTATAACGAAAGTATTTATTCCTATGTGAATAATATTCGCACCAAAGATGGTGGTACCCATGAAAATGGTTTCCGTACCGGATTAACAAGAGCCGTTAATGAATATGCTGACATCAATAATTTATTACGAAACAAAGTGAAGTTAGAAGGTAGTGATATCCGTGAAGGACTTACCGCCATTATTTCATTAAAAATTCCTGAAGGAAAACTTGAATTTGAAGGCCAAACCAAAGGCAAACTCGGAACACCGGATGCCTTGGCCTATGTTCAAAACATGATCCTTTCTAAACTAACTTATTACCTCACTGAAAATAAAGATTTTGCCACAAACTTAATTAAAAAATGTGTGGATTCTCAAGCTGCAAGAATGGCAGCCCGTAAGGCAAAAGAAGAAGCACGTGGAAATAAAAAACTACGTTCAGACACTTTGTTATCGGATAAATTAACACCTGCTCAAAGTAAAGATTATCCCTTAAATGAATTGTTTATTGTTGAAGGTGACTCTGCGGGTGGTACAGCTAAAAACGGCCGTGATCGCTTGCATCAAGCGATATTACCATTACGAGGTAAGCCTTTAAATACCGATAGTTTAACCATGGAACAAATGTTAAAGAATACTGAATTTGCAACGTTGATTGCTACCATCGGTGCAGGCGTTGGTCCTGGATTTGATATCCAAGATTCTAAATACGGCAAAATCATCATTATGACGGACGCGGATACGGATGGCGCACACATTCAAACGTTATTACTAACCTTCTTTTATCATCACATGCGTCCCTTAATTCAAGCCGGAAAAGTTTACATTGCGATTCCACCTTTATATCGCGTCATGAATGAACAAAAGCCAACACAATTTGTTTATGCATGGACAGAAGATGAACTTGAAAAAGGTAAAAAGACGGTCGGTTCACCCTATCGGATTTCTCGTTATAAAGGTTTAGGTGAAATGAATGCATCGCAACTTAAAGAAACCACGATGGACCCAAAAACAAGAACTTTAATTCGCGTTAATATCGAAGATCCGCTCATCGTCGAACGTCGCGTCGGTATCCTCATGGGTAAAGACCCGTCTGTTCGTCGCAAATGGGTTGAAGAAAATATCGACTTTACCATTCGTGAAGTAGTCGGAAAGGGCAAATAAGATGGCAAAAAAATCTAAACCTATTCCGAAACCTATTCTTGAAAAAATCAATGTTGCTCCCCTTGAAGATATCATGGGCGAACGTTATGCAACGTACGCTAAATATGTTATTCAAGATCGTGCCATTCCTGATTTAAGAGACGGATTAAAACCGGTTCAACGTCGTATTATTTATGCGATGTATCATTCCAATAACGTTTTTAGAAAGCCATATCGCAAGAGTGCAACAAGTGTTGGAGAAGTCATGGGTAAATATCACCCTCATGGTGATGCCTCCATTTATGATGCCCT
>JACCDP010144460.1_pt1 | contig 52660 bp, 36 predicted proteins | sample 7445841 | NCBI WGS metagenome assembly JACCDP01 (sample SAMN15323441, study PRJNA562643) | freshwater metagenome | isolation source: river surface water | place: USA:Blue River Watershed | collected 2017-08-17 | reverse complement strand
TGCAGCAGCTCACGTCGATCCGTGCGGATCCCGACGGCCGCGTGCTGCGGCTCACGGAACCCGAACTGCACGATTATCCGTTCCTCTACATGACGCACCCCGGGTACATGCAGCTCCGGGACGCGGAGGTCGCGAGCCTGCGCAAGTACCTGCTGGCCGGCGGGGTCATCGTGGTGATCGACTTCTGGAACTCGATCGAGCTGGCGGGCTTCACGGCGCAGATGAAGCGCGTGCTGCCTGAGCGCTCTTTCACCGACCTCTCGCTCGATCATCCGCTGTTCACCTGCGTCTATGACCTTAAGACGCAGCTCAAGACGCTGCAGGCGCTGCAGGTGCCGACGATGCAGTTCTGGAACCGCGCCCGCCGGGACGGCGACCCGAACGCCCCGCTGCAGATCGACCGCGGGCCCGACTCCGACAAGCTCTCCGTGAAGGCCATCCTCGACGACCGCGGCAACATCATGGTGATCGCCTTCCACAACAGCGACCTCAGCGACGGCTGGGAGCGCGAGGGCGAGAACGCCGACTACTTCGCCGTGTTTTCCGAGAAGGTCTCCTATCCGCTGGGCGTCAACCTGGTCTTCTACCTGATGACCCACTGAACGCGCCGCCTGATCGTCTCATCTCCACTTTCCCTCTTCATGAGCATCCCCGAATCCCAAGCCTCGCCGCCCGCCGCCCCCGTCCCGCCCTTCGCCGCCGAGCGCGACACCGCCGAGCGGCTGCTCGCCGGCCGCGCGCGGATCGAGGCCGAATTGGCCAAGGTCATCGTCGGCCAACGCGACGTCATCGAGCAGATCCTCCTCGCGCTGCTCGCGGGCGGGCACTGCCTGATCACCGGCGCACCCGGCCTGGCGAAGACCCTGCTAGTGAAGTCCATCGCGCAGGTCTTCCACCTGCGGTTCGCCCGCATCCAGTTCACGCCCGACCTGATGCCGGCCGACATCACCGGCACCGAGATCCTGCAGGATGACGGCAACGGTGGCCGGCGGCTCGCGTTCGTGCGCGGACCGGTCTTTGCCAACATGATCCTGGCCGACGAGATCAACCGCACGCCGCCGAAGACGCAGGCCGCGCTGCTGGAGGCGATGCAGGAGCATCAGGTCACCGCGTCCGGCGTGCGTCATCCGCTCGAGGAGCCGTTCTTCGTCCTCGCGACGCAGAACCCGATCGAGATGGAGGGCACCTATCCGCTGCCCGAGGCCCAGCTCGACCGCTTCATGTTCAACGTCGTCATGGATTACCTGCCGGAGGCCGACGAGGTCTCGGTCGTCACGCGCACCACGGCGGGGCGGTCGGCGGCGATCGAGCCGCTCTTCACCGGCGACGACGTGCAGCGCTTCCACGACCTCGTGCGCAAGGTTCCCGTCGCCGAGGAGATGGTGCGCTACGCGGTGGGAGTCGCCGCCAGTTCGCGTCCGCGCCAGCCCGGGACGCCCGCCTTCGTGAACGACTGGGTGAGCTGGGGCGCCGGCACGCGCGCGGCCCAGTTCCTCATCCTCGGAGCCAAGGCCCGCGCGCTGCTGCGCGGCCGCGCCCACGTGACGGCGGAGGACATCCAGGCGCTCGCGCTGCCGACACTGCGGCACCGCATCCTCCTGAATTACCGCGCCGAGGCCGAGGGCGTGCGCGTCGAGGACGTCATCCAACGCCTCGTCGCCGGCGCCAAGGCGCCGCTGCGCAACGGCTGAGGTTTTCCCGCCGCCCGATGACCGCCGCCGCCCAGGACGCGCTGCCGTCCGCCCGCCTTATCGATCCGCGGGCGCTGATGACGATCGGCAGCCTCGAGCTGCGGGCGCGCGCGGTCGTGGAGGGCTTCTGGAGTGGACTGCACCGCAGCCCGTACCACGGCTTCTCGGTCGAGTTCACCGAGTACCGGCAGTACACGGAAGGCGACGACCCGCGCTACGTCGACTGGCGCGTCTTCGCGCGCAGCGACCGGTACTACATAAAGCGCTACGAGGACGAGACGAACCTCCGCGTGCAGCTGCTGGCGGATCAGAGCCGCTCCATGGACTACGGCTCGCGCGGGTTCACCAAGGCGGTGTACGCCGCGACCCTCGCCGGCACCCTCGCTTATTTCCTGCACAAGCAGGGAGACGCCGTGGGGTTGCTCACGTTCGACGACCAGGTGCGCGAATACCTTCCGCCGCGCAACCGGGCGGGGCACCTGCGGCAGCTCATGCTGGCGCTCGAACGCCCTTCCGCCGGCAGCGGCACGAACCCCGTGGCTGCCCTCGGTCGTATCGCGGCGCTGACCCGAAAGCGGGGGCTCATCGTTCTCATCTCAGACTTCCTCGCGCCGCTGGACGACATGGAGCGGGAGCTCACGACGCTGGCGGCCTGTGGACACGAGCTGGCGGTCTTCCAGGTCCTCGACCCCGCGGAGCTCGAGCTCGGGCTCGCCGGACCGTCGCTGGTGGAGGACGTCGAGACGGGACGCCGGCTCTACATCGATCCGGCGCAGGCGCGCGCCGACTACCGGCGCCGGCTCGACGCCCACACCGCGGCCCTGGAGTCCACCTGCCGGAAGCTGGGTTCAGCCTTCCACCGGATCTCGACCGCCGAGCCGCTCGAGCTGGCGCTGTTTGAGTTCCTGCAGTCGCGCCTGCGCCGCGGCAGGCTGGTGCGGCGCGCACCCGCCGGAGGCCGCGGATGAGCTTCCTCGCGCCATTCTTCCTGCTCGGGGCGCTGGCGATCGCCGGGCCCGTGATCTACCACCTCGTCCGGCGCACGACCCGGGAACAGGTTCCCTTCAGTTCGCTGATCTTCCTCCAGCCGAGCCCGCCGCGGCTGTCGCAGCGCCACCGGATCGAGCACCTGCTGCTGCTCCTGCTGCGCTGCCTCGCGCTGGCCGTTCTGGCCTTCGCGTTCGCGCGACCGTTCCTCACGCGGCCGCCCGACGACGAACCCGGCGCCGCGCGTCCGGCCCGCACGGTGATCCTGCTCGACACCAGCGCGAGCATGCGGCGCGAGGGCGTCTGGCCGGCGGCCGTCGCGCGAGCCACGGACTGGATCCGCAAGGCCGGGCCGGCGGACGAACTGGCGGTGATGACCTTTGATCGCGCGGTGGCAGCGCTCTTGCCCGCCGAGGAGTGGCGGCGTACCGCGCCCGGAGATCGCGCGGCTCTGGCCGCCGCCCGGGTCGCGGCGGCGCAACCGGGGTGGGGTGGCACGAGGCTCGGGGCGGCGCTGGCCGCGGCGGCGGAGACCCTGGCGGACGGCGATGGGAAGGCCGCCCCGGGTCCGCGGCGGATCGTGCTGATCAGTGATCTGCAGGCCGGCAGCCGGCTGGAGGCGCTGCAGGCGTACGAGTGGCCGAAGGGCGTCGAGCTCGCGCTCGAGCCGGTGGCAGGGTCACGCCCCACGAACGCGGGTTTGCAGGTGATGGCGGAGGGCGCGGAGGCGTCGCGACCGGCGGATGCCCCCGTGCGCGTGCGGGTGAGCAACTCGGCCGACGCGAAGCGCGAGCAATTCAAGCTGGGATGGGCCGCGGGCACCGGATTCAACGGGGAGCCGGTCGACGCTTACGTCCCGCCCGGTCAGAGCCGGGTGTTTCTCCTGCCGCGGGCGAAGGGAGCGGCGGGTTCCGCGGAGGTCGCGCTCGCGGGCGATGACGAGGACTTTGACAACCGGGCCTTCGCGATCGCGCCGGTGCAGCAGCGGCCGGTGGTCCTCTGGCTGGGGTCGGACGCCGCGGGCGACGCTAAACAGCCTCTCTTCTTTCTCCGTCGCGCCCTCGTCGAGACGCCGCGTGCCGCGGTCGCTCTCACGGCCCGCGCTCCGGCGACGATCCCCGCCGCGGCGGAGCTCGGGTCGGCCTCGGTCATTCTCATCGGGGAGGCGATCGACACCGCGGCGGCCTCCGCGCTGCGCCTGCAGGCCGAGGCCGGGCGCACGATCGTGATGGTCCTTCGCCGGGCCGATGCCGCGACCGCCGCGGCGTTGGGCGTGCTCGCGGGCACGGCGCCTCCCGCGCTCACCGAGGGGAAGTCCGGCGGTTACGCCATGCTGGCGGAGATCGATTTCCGGCATCCGCTGCTCGCTCCGTTCGCGGATCCCCGTTTCAGCGACTTCTCGAAGATCCGCTTCTGGCGCCACCGCCGCATCGACCTTGCGGGACTGCCGGGGGCGCGCGTCGTGGCGAAGTTTGATTCGGGGGATCCGGCGCTGCTGGAGATTCCGGCGGGCCGGGGCCGGACGCTGGTGTTCGCCGCCGGCTGGCATCCGGAGGACAGCCAGCTGGCGCTCTCGTCGAAGTTCGCGCCGCTGATGTGGTCGCTGCTGGAGACATCGGGCGCGATCGGTGACTTCGTGACCCAGTACAACGTCGGCGACCCGGTCGCGTTACCCCCCGAGGCGGCGGGTGCCGTCGTGACGACCCCGGCGGGGACGGCGGTCGCGCTGGACCCGGGCCGGCTTTCCTTCGCGGGAACGGACGCTCCGGGCATTTACCGCGTGGCGGCAGCGGGCAAGGAGTGGCGTTTCGCGGTGAACCTTGATCCCGCGGAGAGCCGCACGGCCCCGTTGAGCACGGAGGAACTTGAGCAACAGGGCGTGCCGGTGTCGCGGCAGGCCGCACCCGCCGCTCCTGATGCGGGGCAACGCGCCGTGCTGCAGGGTCTCGAGGCGGAAAGCCGGCAGAAACTCTGGCGCTGGCTCGTCGCGGCGGCGCTCGCGGTGCTTTTGCTTGAGACGCTGCTGGCGGGCCGCGCCCTAAGGCGCACCGCCGACGCGGGCGGAGGAATCCCATCATGAGCCATTCGTTCCTGAAGACCCGGCTGGACCGCGCGGCGGGCCGCGCCCGCTGGCTTTCGATCTGGCGGACGCTCGCCGCCTGCTGGGCCGGCGGGGCCCTGTTGGCGGTCGCGGTGGCCGGCGTCGGGCGCCTGACCGGAGGGATCGCCGCGTTCGTGCTGCCGCTCGTGCTGGTCGTCACCGGTTTGACGGCGTCCGGACTGCTTTTCCGCCGGCTGTTGCGGGCCACCGATTACCGGGTACTGGCGCGGCGCATCGAGCGCCGGCATCCGGAGCTCGACGGGATCCTGATCACCGCGGTCCAGCAGGATCCGGCGGCGGGCGAGGCCCCGGGGTATTTCGGTCAACGTCTGGTGCAGGAGGCGACGGCTCGCAGTCAGGAACAGGACTGGCGCGACATCGTGCCGCGGCATCGCCTGTGGACATGGGTGGTGCTGCAGGCGGCCGCGATGGTGATGTTCACGTTCGCCCTCGGCGGACTGCGGATCGCGCCCGTCCTCGGCGAGAAGCCGGCGTGGGTAAGCCGCGAGGGCGTGGCAGTGACGCCCGGTGACACCGCGCTCGAGAAGGGCGAAAGCCTCGTCGTGCTGGCGCGCTTCAGCGGCGCGCTGCCACCCTCGGTCAACCTTGTCGTGCGCTCCTCCGGAGCCACGGCGCGCACGACCCCTCTGGTGAAGAGCCTCGCCGATCCGGTGTTCGGCGGGAGCGTGACCGAGGTCGCAGCCGACCTCACGTATCAGCTCGAGTATCGCGGGGAGCGCTCCCGTGAGTTCAAGGTCACCGTCTTCGAGCATCCGCGCCTGGAGCGGGCCGACGTCGTGCTGAATTATCCGGATTACACGCGGCTTCCCGCGAAGCGCATCGAGGACACGCGCCGGGTAAGCGCCGTCGAGGGCACGCGGGTCGACCTCGCCTTGCAGCTGAACAAGCCCGTGGCGAAGGCGCTGCTGGTCGCGCGCGGCGAGGGGAAGGAGACGCTGGAACTGCAGGTCGCCGCCGACCGCGCGACCGCCACGCTGGCCGGTTTTGTGCCCGCAAAGAGCGCCACCTACGAATTGCGGCTCACCGACGCCGAGGGCCGGGCGAACAAGGTCGCGGCGCCCTTCGTCTTCGACGTGCAGCCGAACCGCGTTCCGGAGATCCGGCTCGTGCTTCCCCGCGGCGACACGCGGCCTTCGGCCCTCGAGGAGGTCACTTTCGACGGCACGGTCTGGGACGACTTCGGCGTCCCCGCCTACGGCATCGGCTATTCCCTGGCCGGCGGGGAATCGACCTTCCTCGAACTGGGGCGCGAGGCCGCCGCCCGCGAAAAGCGGATGTTCGGCCATCTCCTCAGCCTCGAGGCGCTGGGCGCGAAGCCCGATGACCTCGTCTCCTGGTTCGCGTGGGCCGACGACATCGGCCCCGACGGGCGGGTTCGCCGCACCACCGGCGACCTGTTCTTCGCGGAGGTGCGCCCGTTCGACGAAATCTTCCGCGAGCGGCAGAACCAGGGAGGCGACGAGGAGGGCGAACAGCAGCAGGGCGGCCAGCGCGGCCGTCGGCTTGCGGAGCTCCAGAAACAGATCATCAGCGCGACGTGGAAACTGCGGCGCGACGGCGAACGTCCCGGTTACGCGGCCGACGCCAAGGTCGTGCTCGACTCGCAGCGGCAGGCGCTGTCGCAGGCGGAGGCCGCCGCCGAGGAGGCGCGCGGGCCGCGCGAGGAGGCGCTCTGGAAGGCGGTGACCGGCGAGATGGAGAAGGCGATTTCCGGCCTCGAGGCCGCCGCGGAAAAACCGGAGCCGCTTACGCAGGCGCTCGCCGCGGAGCAGGCGGCTTACCAGGGTCTCCTCCGGATGCAGGCCCGCGAGACCGCCGTCACCCGCCGCGGCCGCCAAGGCGGGGGAGGCGGCGGCCAGGGCAACCAGCGCCAGATCGACCAGCTGGAGCTCCAGCAATCGGAGAACCGCTACGAGACCCAGCGCGTCGCGCGTTCCCCCCAGAACCAGGAGCGGCGCGAGCAGCTTGCCGTCATGAACCGCCTGCAGGAGCTGGCGCGGCGGCAGCAGGACATCACCGACCGACTCAAGGAACTGCAGACCGCGCTGCAGGAGGCGCGGACGGAGGCCCAGCGCGAGGAAGTGCGCAAGCGCCTCAAGCGCCTCGAGGAGGAGCAGCGCCAGCTGCTGGCCGACGCCGACGAGGTGCGCCAGCGGATGGAGCGTGCCGAGAACCAGTCCGGCATGTCGCAGCAGCGCCAGCAGCTCGACCAGACCCGCGAGGACATTCAACGCGCGGCTGACGCCGCCGCCGAAGGATCCGTCTCGCAGGCGGTGGCCTCCGGCACCCGCGCGCAGCGCCAGCTGCAGGAGATGCGCGACGAGATGCGGCGCCAGAACTCGAGTGAGTTCGCCGAGGAACTTCGTCAGATGCGCTCCGAGGCGCGCGACCTCGCGCAGCGACAGGAGCAGATCGACAAGAAGCTCGAGGAGCTTGCCGCCGGAGAACAGCCGCGCCGCCGCTCGCTCGGCGAGGGCGGCGAACGCCAGGAGCTGCAGCAGGAGCTCACCGGCCAGAAGGAGCGGCTCAACCGCCTCGTCGACCGCGCGACGCAGCTCTCGGAGCAGGCGGAGAGTTCCGAACCGCTGCTTTCGCGCCAGTTGTACGACAGCATCCGCAAGGCGAGCCAGGAGGACGGCAGCGCCGTGAAGCAGGCCCGTTCCGAACTGCTGAACTCAGGCAACCTCACCCGCGACCTGAACACCCGCCTCCAGCAGGCGCAGGAGCGCGAGGAGGGCGGCCGCGCCCTGGACGCCACCCGCGAACTGCTGCGCGACAACCTCATTCCGCAGGCGCGTCAGGTGGGCCGGCGCGCCCAGTCGCAGGTCGAGGAACTCAGGCGCGGCGTCGAGCGCGCGGCCGAGAGCGTGCTGGGCGACGACGCGGAACAATTGAAACTCGCCCGCTCGGAACTGGATTCCCTCACGGATCAATTGCAGCGCGAGATCGGTCAGGCGGGGCGCGGGGGCGACGAACGTCAGGCGGGGCAGGAGCGCCGTCCCGGGCAGTCCGGCACGCCGGGAGAGTCTTCCCCTGACGGAGGTGGCCAGCCGGGAGCGGAACGCGGCGAACGGGAGGCACGTCCCGGCGAAGCGTTGGCCGACGCCGCGCGGCAACCGGGTCAGGCGCGGCAACCCGGCCCGGGTCAAAGCCCCGGAGAAGGTCAACAACCGGGGCAGGGACAACGTCCCGGGGAAGCCGGCTCCTCGGAGCAGGCCCGCCAAGCCTCGGCGGGCCAGCCGGGGGCGCGCGGAAGCGGCGCCGGTGAAGGCCGTGATCCCTCGCGCGGGGGCGAACCGCGGCGCGACCCAAGCGGGGAAGCCCGGCGCGGCCGCGAGATCGGCATGGGCGGCGGCCGGGATCGCACCGGCGGGCTTTCGGTCGACGTCCTGATGCGGGGCGGCGACGAACGCGGCGGTGGCCTCGGGGGCGGGGAGTTCGGCCCGGTGTACCGCGGCCCGTTGACCGGCGATGAATTCGAGCGCTGGACCGAGCGTCTGCGCGACGTCGAGGAACTGGTCGACACGCCGGAGTGGCGGAATGCGATCGCCGAGGCCCGGGAGCGGGCGCGGATGATGCGTCGCGATTGGCGCGTGGAGATGAAGAAACCCGACTGGGCCAAGGTGGAGCTGCAGATCGTGCGCCCGCTGGTCGAGGTAAGGAACCGCGTGGCCGAGGAACTCGCGCGAAGGGAATCTAAAGACTCGCTGGCGCCGATCGACCGCGATCCGGTGCCCAACCGGTACACGGAAACCGTGCGCCGGTACTACGAGGAGCTGGGCAAGGACAAATGACGTCTTCCCTCACATTCTCGGGTGCCGCGATGGCGTGGCCGGTCGCCGCCTTCCTGGTGGTCGCCGCGCTCGCGCTTCTCTGGGGCTACCGCGCCGCCCGAGGACATCCCCTCCGCTGGGTCCTGGCGGGACTGAAGGCCGCCGGTGTCGCCCTGCTGGCCGCGTGCCTGCTCGAGCCGCTCTGGCTCGGACAGCGCGCCAAGCCCGGGGCCAACCTGATCGCGGTCGTGGCTGACAACAGCCAGGGCCTGCGGATCCGCGATCGTGGCGACGAGCTCACCCGCGGGGAACGACTGGTCTCGCTCCTCGACCCGGAGAAGTTCGCGTGGCAGGGTGCGCTGGCCACGACGTTTGACGTGCGGCGCTACACCTTCGACACGCGCGTCCAATCGGTGCGCGACTTCGGCGCGATGAGCTTCGACGGCCGCGCCACGGGCCTCGGGTCCGCCCTCCGTACCCTCGGCGCCCGCTTCCAGGGGCGCCCGCTCGCCGGCATCCTGTTGTTCACCGACGGCAACGCGACCGATCTTCCCGCGGGATTGCCGCCGGATCTGGCCGGCTTGCCACCCGTCTATCCCGTCGTGCTCGGCAGGACGGATCCCGCCCGGGACATCGCGGTGCAGCAGGTCACGGTCGGGCAGACCTCGTTCGAGGACGCACCGGTGACGGTGCAGGCCGACGTCGCGACGGCCGGGTACCGCGGTAGGGAAATCGCCGCGCGACTGACGGATCGTTCCGGCCGGGTGGTGGAGGAGCAGAAGGCGACCGGCCGGGCGGATGGCGAGCCGCTCGCGTTCCGGTTCCGGGTGAAACCCGATCAGCCGGGGGTTTCGTTCTACCAGTTCAGCGTGGCGGCGGCGGATGAGTCACCGGCGTCCACGGCGCCGGGGGTAGCGGTAACCACCGCGGAGGCGACCCTCGCGAACAACGCGCGCGTGCTGGCGGTCGACCGCGGGCAGGGGCCCTTCCGGGTCCTTTACGTCTCGGGTCGTCCCAACTGGGAATACAAGTTCCTCAACCGCGCGGTGCAGGGGGACGAGCAGGTGCAGCTGGTCGGTCTGATCCGCGTCGCGAAGCGCGAGCCCAAGTTTGATTTCCGCGGGCGGGAAGGGGAGACGAGCAACCCGCTCTTCCGCGGCTTCGGCAGCCAGGCGGCCGACGAGGTGCAACGCTACGACCAGCCCGTGCTGGTGCGCCTCAACACGCGGGACGAGATCGAGCTGCGGGCGGGCTTCCCGCGCACGCCGGAGGAACTCTACGGCTACCACGCCGTGATCCTCGATGACCTCGAGGCGGATTTCTTCACGCGCGATCAGGCGGTGCTGCTGCAGAAGTTCGTGTCCGAACGCGGCGGCGGCCTGCTGATGCTCGGTGGGATGGAGTCGTTCCACGAAGGCCGTTACCTGCGGACCCCGATCGGCGACCTCCTGCCGGTCTACCTAGACCTCGACGAGGGCGGTTCTACCCCGCCGGGTAAGGTCAGCTTCCAGCTCACGCGCGAGGGCTGGCTGCAGCCTTGGGCGCGGTTGCGCGAAACCGAAGGCGACGAGCGGGCCCGCCTCGATTCGATGCCGCCGTTCGAGGTCCTGAACCGCGTGCGCGGCCTCAAGCCCGGCGCCAGCGTGATCGCCTCCGTGCGCGACGAGAAGGGCGGCGAGCATCCCGCGTTGGCGGTGCAGCGTTTCGGCCGCGGCCGGAGCGGCGCCCTCATGGTCGGCGACTTCTGGCGCTGGGGCATGCGCGACCCCGCCGCCCGCGAGGACCTTGAACGGGCCTGGCGGCAGCTGGTGCGTTGGCTGATCACCGATGTGCCCCTGCGCGTGCAGGCCTCCGCTGAGCCGGTCGCGGCCGACGCCAATGGCGCGGTACGCGTGCAGGTGCGGGTGCGCGACGAGAAGTTCCAGCCGATTGATGACGCCGTCGTCTCCGTCACCGTGGAGCCCGTGGCCTTCGGGGGCGCCTCGGCTGCGGCGCCGGTCCGGCTGGAAGCGGAGGCAGATCCCGCCGAGCCGGGGCTTTATCAGGTGACGTATGTGCCGCGGCAGGACGGTGGATTTCGCGCGGTGGCGGTCGTGAAGAACCACTCCGGCGCCGAAACCGGCCGGGCGGAGGCGGGTTGGAGTTCGGATCTCGCCGCCGAGGAATTCCGTTCGCTCGCGCCCAACACGGCGCTGCTCGAGGCCATCGCCCGGAAGACCGGGGGCGAGGTCGTGCGTGCGGAGGACCTGGAGGCCTTTGCGCGCCGGTTCCCTGATCTCCGTGCCCCCGTGATGGAGACCTGGTCACATCCCGCCTGGCACACTCCCTGGGTGTTCGGGTTCGCCCTGGCCTGTCTGCTCGCCGAATGGGGCCTGCGCCGCTGGAAGGGAATGCCATGAGCGGGGGGATCCGTCTGTGCCTCGCTACGGCGGCGCTGGGAGTATTCGCCGGCCTTTGGGCCGCCGAGCCCGCTCCGGCATCTCCGGCGGCGCGCGTGATCCTTGTCGCCGGCGCCGTCGGCGATCCGGAGTTCGCACCGGATTTCGACGCGCAGATCGCCGCCTGGACCGCCACCGGACGCGCGGCCGCGGCCTCACTCGTCGTCGTGGGCCGGGAAGGCGGGGGCACGGAACCGACGGACCGCGAGCGTCTGCGCCAACTCCTCGAGGCCGAGGCGCGCGACGGCCGGTCGGAACTTTGGCTCGTGCTCGTGGGCCACGGGACGTTCGACGGTCGCGAGGCCAAGTTGAACCTGCGGGGGCCCGACGTGGCGGCCGCTGAACTGGCGGAGTGGCTCAAGCCGTTCACTCGTCCGCTTGCCGTGGTGCACACCACCTCGTCCAGCGCCCCCTTCATCGGCAAGCTCGCCGCCCCGGGGCGCGTGATCGTCAGCGCCACGCGCAGCGGCAACGAGCAGAACTACGCGCGCTTCGGGAAATACTTCGCCGAGGCGCTGGCGGACGCGCGGAGCGACCTCGACCGCGACGGCCAGGTCTCGTTGCTTGAATCGTTCCTCAGCGCCGCCACCCGCACGGCAGAGTTCTACAAGACCGAGGGCCGGCTCGCGACGGAGCACCCGCTGGTCGAGGACAATGGCGACGGGCTCGGCACGCCGCCCGATTGGTTCCGCGGCGTACTCGCCACCAAGCGATCCTCCGACGGGGCGGCCCCCGACGGCACACGCGCCCATCAGTTCCACCTCGTCCGCAGCCCGGCGGAGCAGGCGCTCTCGAACGACGAACGCGCCCGGCGCGATGAGCTCGAACGCCGTCTCTCCGAGTTGCGCGCCCGCAAGACCTCGCTGCCCGAGGCCGACTACCTCAGGGAGCTTGAGGCGATCTTGCTCGGGCTGGCCGAGGTGTACCACGGGCGGTAGACGGGAACGGGAGGCGCGTTCGGCGGAAGAAACGACGCGCGGACAAACGCCGCGAACTGACGGTCGCTCATTCTTTCGGCCGGCTCGACGCCGACCACGCGGCCCGCCCAACCCTCGGCCTGCAGGTGCTTGCGGAGTTCCGTTTTGGCATGGCCGGGGCCGAGTAGGACGAGTTCTCCGGCACCGGGGATGGCGGACAGCACGCGGGCGTAGAATGTCCGCAGCTCGCTCGCGTGCGTGCGGTGGCGGGTGGCGTCGGCGGTGATGTGGTGGGCGTCGAACCGCGCCCCGGCGGGCGTGTCGCTGCCTCGGCGGGGCTGGCTGGCGACGCGGGACTCGATGATCCGCACCTTTTCATGCGCGCCGTTGAGCACGACGATCAACGCGCGGCTCTGGTCGATCCAAACTCCGGTCTTGGTTTTCATGGTTTCGGCGTCCCGCCCCGCAGCAGCGGAGCGAACAGCTCCAGCGGCATGGGCAGGAAGGTGGTGGTGTTGGTCTCACTCGCGATCTCCCGCATCGTCTGCAGGTAGCGCAGCTGGAGGGCGATCGGCTCGCGGCTGATCATCGCGGCGGCCTGCACCATGCGCTCGGCGGCCTGGAACTCGCCTTCGGCGTTGATGACCTTCGAGCGACGCTCGCGCTCGCTCTCCGCCTGCCGCGCCATGGTGCGTTTCATGTCATCGGGCAGGATGACGTCCTTCACCTCGACCGCGGTGACCTTCACGCCCCACGGGTCAGTGTGGCGATCGATGATCTCCTGCAGCGTCTGGTTGATCTTGTCCCGGCGGGCGAGGAGGTCGTCGAGCTCCGCCTGCCCGATCACGCTGCGCAGCGTGGTCTGCGCGATCAGGGAACTCGCCTTCAGGTAGTGCTCCACCTTCACGACCGCGGCCTCGGGATCCACGACGCGGAAGTACACCACGGCGTCTACGGTGACCGGCACGTTGTCGCGGGTCATCATCTCCTGCTTGGGCACGTCAACCGTCACGACCCGCAGGTCCATGCGCACCATGCGGTCGACGACCGGAATGAGCAGGACGATTCCAGGCCCCTTGGCGCGCAGCAGCTTGCCGAGCCGGAAAATGACGCCGCGCTCGTACTCGCGCAGGATGCGGATGGCCGAGGGCAGCACGACGACCGCGATGAGCACGACGGGCAGCAGCCAGGCGAGGATGTCGATCAGGACCTTGGTGTTCATGGAGCCTCCAGTTTGGCGGGTTTCACGCGCAGGATGAGTCCCTCGACGGAGAGGACGATGACCTCCTGGCCGCGCTCGACGGGATCGTCGCTGCGGGCATGCCAGGTCTCGCCGTCGACCGTCACCCAGCCGGAGTCTAGGCCGACCCGGGTGAGCGCCTCACCGGTGGTGCCCGGCAGGGCCTCGCGGCCGACGCGCGCCGGCAACCGCTGGGCCCGCAGTCCGGCGCCCAGGACGAACGCGAAGAAGATCGCGGTGACGACCGCCGCCGGCAGCACCATCGCGAGCGGCAGGCGGAAGGCCGGCCCGGCGTCCTCGAAGAGCAGCAGCGCGCCGAGCACGAAGGAGATGATGCCGCCCACCGTGAGCACGCCATGTGTGGGCGCGAACAGGTCGGCCACGAACAGCAGCACCGCCAGCCCGATCAGGCTCAATCCGGCCGTGCTGACGGGCAGGATCGAGGCCATGTAGAACGCAAGGATCAGCGCGATCGCGCCCGCCACGCCCGGCAGGATGGCGCCGGGGTTGCTCAGCTCGCCAATGATCCCGTAGATCGCGACCAGCATCAGCACGAACATCACCTCGGGCCGCCACACCGACTGCAGCACGCGTTCACGGGCGTGCAGCGGGACCTCGACCACGCGGGCCTGCGCCACGCGCAGGACCTTTCCGCTGATCGTACGGCCCTCCAGCTGCGCAAGCAGGGAGGGCACGTCGGCGGCGATCAGGTCGATCACGCGGAGCTCAAGGGCCTTCTCCGCGGTCACGCTCGCGCTGTCCCGCACCGCCGCCGCGGCCCATTCCACGTTGCGGCCCCGCTTGGCCGCGATCGCCTCCACGTAGCTGACCGTGAAGTTCTCCAGCTTCTTGGACATCACGCTGTCGGTCTTCGCCTCGCCCATGCCGCCGAGCTCGACCGGATGCGCGGCGCCGATGCTGGTGTGCGGGGCCATCGACGCCACGTCGGCGGCCAGCGCGATGATGCATCCGGCGCTGGTGGCGTGCGCTCCCGTCGGGGCCACGTACGCCACCACCGGCACGCCCGACGCGTAGAAGGCCTGCACGATCGTCTTCGTCGAATCGAGCAGCCCGCCCGGGGTATCAATCTCCACGACGAGGCAACGCGCGCCCGATTCGGTGGCGTGGCGCACCGCCCGGGCGACGTAGCTGGCCGTGGCGGGTCCGATCGCGCCCTGGATCCGGATGAGGCTGACCTCGCCGGCCGCATTCGCCTCCGCGCTCCGGGCCGCCGGCAACGGCAGACCCGCGAGGAGAGCTCCGGCCAGCGCAAGGAGGCCGGCGGGGTTCCGCCGGCGGGTCGCGTCCGGGAAACACGCATTCATGGTCGGAAGGTCGCACATCCCGCACTTCCCGCCATCGGTCGGCCTGCCGTCAGGCCGGCGTGTGAAAAAAAACGGGGCTGACGCTCCGCGGTTTCGTTCCACGCTGATCTCCATGCCCCTGCGGTTCCTACCCCTGCTCGCATTCCTGGCCGCGCCAATCGCCCATGCGGCGACGCCGGCCGCTCGGCCCGATATCGTGGTGTTCCTCACCGATGATCATTCGCTGCGCGACTCCTCCGTCTACGGCGCGAAGGACCTGCGGACGCCCAACATGGATCGCCTCGCTGCGGCCGGCCTCACCTTCGACCGCGCCTTCGTCGCCTCTCCGAGTTGCGCTCCGAGCCGCGCGGCGCTGCTCACCGGGCTGATGCCGGTCCGCAACGGCGCGGAGGCCAATCACTCCAAGCCGCGCGCGGAGATCCGGAAGCTGCCTGCCTACCTGAAGGACCTCGGCTACCAGGTCGTCTCCTTCGGCAAGGTCTCCCATTACCAGCACACGGCCGACTACGGCTTCGATCACTTCGCCCACGACAAATTCCACGAGGACGTCGCCGTGTCCGCGGCGATCGCCTGGCTCCGGGCCCGGCGTGATCCGCGTCCGCTGTGCCTGTTCGTCGGCACCAACTGGCCGCACGTGCCGTGGCCCGCGACCGGCGAGGGTCACACGGCGGACTCCGTCATTGTGCCGGCCAACCACGTCGACACCCCGCGCACCCGGGAGGCGAGGGCGACCTACTACGCGGCGGTGGGCCGGATGGACCGCGAACTGGGCGAGGTGTACGACGCCGCGCGCGAGGTGCTCGGGGCCGGAACATTCTTCCTCACGACCTCCGATCACGGCGCGCAATGGCCCTTCGGCAAGTGGACGCTGTACGACGGTGGCATCCGCACGCCGCTGATCGCCGTCTGGCCGGGGCGCACGCGGCCCGGTGCGCGCAGCGACGCGATGGTGAGCTGGATCGACCTGTTGCCGACGCTCGTTGAGGTCGCCGGCGGACCTGCGCCCGCGGGCCTCGACGGCCGCTCCTTTGCGGCCGTCCTGCGGGGCGAGCGGTCCGTGCACCGCGACCGCATCTTCACGACCCACAGCGCCGACGGTCGCTTCAACATCTACCCGATCCGCAGCGTGCGCACCGGCGAGTGGAAATACATCCGCAACCTGCATCCCGAGTACTACTACTCGACCCACGTCGACCTCGGGCAGGCGCGCGACGGCCCCGGGTACTTCGGCAGCTGGCAGGACCTCGCGCGGACCGACGCCGCCGCGGCCGCGGTCGTGCGCCGCTACCATATCCGTCCCGCGGAGGAACTCTACGACCTGCGGGCCGACCCGCTCGAACGGCGCAACCTCGCGGGGGAACCCGCCCATGCCGCACGGCTCGCCGGTCTGCGCGCCGAGGTGAATGACTGGATGAAGGCGAACGGCGACGAAGGCCGCACGTTCGGCGAGCCCCGCCTGCTTTCCGATCCACGCCGCGCCGATCCGCCGCCCAAGGCCGCCAAGAAGAAGCAATGAACCTCACCGCGCCCATGAAGAAGACCCTGTTCCTCTCCCTCCTGACGCTCGCCGCGATCTCCCGGGCCTCCGGGGCCGATGCACGACCGAACGTCATCGTCATCCTCAGCGACGACGTCGGCTATTCCGACCTCGGCTGCTTCGGCGGCGAGATCGCAACCCCCAACCTCGACGCGCTGGCGGCGGGAGGCCTGCGCTTCACGCAGTTCTACAACACCGCCCGCTGCTGCCCCACGCGCGCATCGCTGCTCACGGGGCTATATCCGCACCAGGCCGGCGTCGGCTACATGACGGACCGCGCGCCCTATAGCGCCACCGCCATGATCAACGAGTGGTACGCGGGCGACCTGCGGGCCGACACCGTGACGATCGCCGAAGTGCTCCGCGGCGCCGGCTACCGCAATTACGCCGTGGGCAAGTGGCATGTGACGAAGGATATCGAGGACGGCGCCTCCCAGCACAACTGGCCGCTGCAGCGCGGCTTCGACCGCTACTACGGGATCCTTCGCGGCGCCTCCAGTTTCTTCAACCCGCCGGAGATCACCCGCGACAACACACGGGTGAAGTTCGATGCCGACCCGGAGTATCCGGCGAAGGACTTCTACCTCACGGACGCATTCAGCGACCATGCGGTGCGCTTCGTGAACGACCACGCGCGCACCGCGGCGGACCGGCCTTTCTTCATGTACGTCGCCCACACCGCGGCGCACTGGCCCATGCATGCGCGGCCGGCCGACATCGCCAAGTATGCGGGCCGCTACGACGGCGGCTACGCGCCCATCCGCCGCGAGCGTATCGAGCGGATGCGCCGGCTCGGCCTGATCGACCCGGCGTGGGAGGTGACGCCACTGACGGGCGATTGGTCCAAGGTGGAGCGCAAGGACTGGGAGGCGCGCTGCATGGAGGTCTACGCGGCGATGCTCGATAATATGGACCAGGGCATCGGCCGGCTGGTCGCGGCCCTGAAGGCGAACGGCCAGTTCGAGAACACGCTGATCCTGTACCTGCAGGATAACGGGGCCTGCGCGGAACCGTACGGACGCGGTGGCGGCGCTGGGAAGGCCAAGGTAAAGGGACCCTTGCCGATGCCCGGCCCGGCCGAAAGCAACGTCGGCTACGGCGAGGCTTGGGCCAACGTGTCCAATACGCCGTTCCGCCTCTACAAGCACTGGGTCCACGAGGGTGGCATCAGCACGCCGCTCATCGCGCACTGGCCGCGCGGCATCACGCGGCGCGGGGAGTTCGAGCCACAACCGGGGCACCTGATCGACATCATGGCCACATGCGTGGACCTCGCGGGGGCGCCGTATCCCGCGGAGCGGGCAGGGCGCGCCGTGCAGATGATGGAAGGACGGAGCCTGCGTCCGGCCTTCGCGGGCAAGCCGATCGCGCGCGAGGCGCTCTTCTGGGAACACGAGGGCAACCGCGCCCTGCGCATCGGGGATTGGAAGCTGGTGGCGAAGGACCCCGCCGGCCCATGGGAACTCTACGACCTGAAGCGCGACCGTACGGAGATGCGCAACCTCGCCTCCAGCCAACCCGACCGCGTGCGGGAAATGGCCGCGACGTGGTATCAGTGGGCCCGGCGCACCCACGCGGTTCCGTGGCCTTGGAAGCCGGCGTTTGGCGCATCAACTCCGTGATGCGCTGGTCGTCTGTACCAAGCCGGTGGACTCAAGAAGCGCCGTCCGCCCTGGGAGCCGGTCAGTCGGCGGTTGGCTGATCAGGCCTCGACCCCGAGTCGCCATTTGCCACGGCGCGGAAATCCTGCCCCCATCTTCTTAAATGCCCTGGTTCCTTTACCTCGCGCTGAAACAGCTCTTCCCGAGCGGCCGGCGGTTTCCGTTTTTCACCGCGATCTCGGTGACGGGCGTGGCGCTGGGCGTGGCGGTGCTGATCATCGTCACCAGCGTGATGGGCGGCTTCGGTCATGAGATCCGGCGCATGATCGTACAGACGGAAGGAGAGGTACAGGTGAAGGCCAACGGTCTGATCGAGGATCCAGCGGCCGTGCTGGGAGCCGTCCGCGCGTCGCCGGTGGCGGCCGGAGCGACTCCGTTCGTCGAGGGTCCTGTCGGCGCCGTGTGCAACGGGCGTCCGGCTTATCCGGAACTTCGCGGAATCGACCTCGGATCGGTGAACACGGTCGCGAACCTTGCGCGGTTCGTGCGTGCGGGGCGGTTGGACGACCTGGATGACGATTCGGTGGTCCTGAGTTGGGACTTGGCCCAGCGGCTCGGCGCGGGGATGGGCGCGGAGGTCGAGGTGTATTCGCCGCTGCTCTTTGAACGCCTCAAGGCCGACGAAGTGGTGCTGCCCCGGCGGTTGCGGGTCGTGGGGCTCTTCGAGATCGGTCACCAGCACCTCGATAGCAGCGTGGCCTACGTGACGCTGCGGGCCGCGCAGGAGCTCTACGGACTCGGCCGCGCGGTGCATGGCATCAACGTCCGCCTAAAGCCCGGCGTGGACGACGCGACCGGGGCGAAGGCGCTGGCCCGCGACCTGCCACCGGGCGCTGTCGCGCGGCCCTGGACCCACAAGTGGGAGAGTTTCCTGTGGGTGCTGAACCTGGAGAAGACCATCAACTTCTTCCTGCTGCTCTTCATCGTCGTGATCGCCGCCTTCTCGGTGATGAGCTCGCTGTTGATCTCGGTCGTAAGGAAGACCCGCGAGATCGGCCTGCTCGGGGCGCTCGGGGCGAGCCGGCGGGACGTCGCCCTGTGCTTTTGCGCGCAAGCCTTCCTCATCGGCTCGGCCGGCACGGCGCTCGGCGTCGGGCTTGGCTTCACGGTGCTGCACTTCCGCAATCAGATCGTGCAAGGGATCGCCGCGGCGTTGCAGCGGCAGGATACCCTTCGTCAATTTTACCAATTCACGGACCTACCTTCGCACACCCTGCCGAGCGACCTAGTGATGACGATCGTACTCGCGGTCGCGATTTCCACCTTGGCGGGTCTCCTGCCGGCGTGGCGCGCGGCTCGCCTGAAACCCGTGGAGGCGCTGCGCAGTGAGTGACGCCGTGCTCAGTGCCGCCGGTCTGCGCAAAGCCTACCCGAGCGGGGACCGCCGCATCGACGTGCTGCGCGGCGTCGACCTGCGCGTCACCGCGGGCGAGAGCGTCTCTATCCGTGGTGAGTCGGGTTCGGGGAAGTCGACCCTGCTCAACCTGCTTTCGGGTCTCGATACGCCGGATTCGGGCGAAATCCTATGGGAAGGCGAGGTGCCGGCGGCGGTGCGACGGGCGAGGTTCCTCGGGATGGTGTTTCAGGCGTTCTATCTCATCCCGGAACTCGATGCCCTCGGAAATGTGCTGATGGCCGGGCGCATGCTGGGCCGGCCCGACGCGGCGCGACGGACGCGCGCGCGGGAACTGCTTTCCCGGGTCGGGCTCGCGGAGCGCTCGACGCACCTGCCCGCGCAGCTTTCAGGAGGCGAACGTCAACGGGTCGCGGTGGCGCGGGCGCTGATGAACTCGCCGCGGCTCCTGCTGGCCGACGAACCCACGGGCAACCTCGACGAACACACGGGAGAGGCGGTGATCGACCTGCTGCTGGGGCTTTGCCGTGAGACGGGTACGGCGCTGGTGCTTGTCACGCACAACCCCGCCCACGCCGCGCGGACGGACCGCGCCCTGCGGATGCACGACGGCCTGCTCGGCTGAAGTCGGCGGGGCCGCTTTCGGATGGCGGTCGGGGCCGCCGATCCTACGTTCGCGGCATGGCACTCCCCAAGATCCGCTGCGGTGTGGCCGGCGTCGGCTCGCTCGGCCAGCACCATGCGCGCATTTACGCGACGCTGTCCGGCGCGGAGCTCACAGGCATCTTCGAGACCAACGACGCCCGCGCGGCGGAGATCTGTGGGCGCCATGGGTGCCGGAGGTTCGCGACGATCGAGGAATTGGGGGCGGCCTGCGACGCCGTGTCGGTTGTGGTGCCCACCGACCGCCATGCCGAGGTGGCATTGCCGCTCCTCGCGGCGGGTGCGCACCTGCTGATCGAAAAGCCCCTGTGCGCTTCGCTGGAGGAGGCCGAGCGCGTGCTGGCGGCGGCGCGGGCTGCCAACCGCATCGTGCAGGTCGGGCACATCGAGCATTTCAACCCGGTGATGAGCTTCCTCGAGAAGCACATCGACCGTCCGCGCTACCTGACCGCCGAGCGCCTTGCGCCTTACCAGCCGCGCGGTACCGAGGTGGGCGTCGTGCTCGACCTCATGATCCACGACATCGGGATCGTGCTCGCGCTGGTGAAGTCGCCGGTGGAGCGGATCGACGGGGTGGGGGTGACGGTGCTTTCCAAGAGCGAGGACATCGCCAACGCCCGACTGCAGTTTGCCAACGGCTGCGTGGCCAACCTCAGCGCGAGCCGCATGAGCGTGAAGAAGGCCCGGGAGATCCGGATCTTCCAGGAGGACGCTTACCTTTCGCTCGATTTCATGAACCAGGCTGGCCACCTCGTGAAGAAGGGCGACCTCGTCGCCCACGCGGTGAAGATGAAGGTCGGCCTCGTGAAGGCGGGTGACGCCAGTTCGATTCCCGTGCGCGAGATCCCGATCGAAAAGGGCGAGCCGTTGGCGCTGGAGCTGGCCCACTTCGTGGAGAGCGTGGCGCAGGCGCGGCAGCCGAAAGTCGGAGCCGCGCTGGGCAAGAGCGCGCTCGAGGTGGCGATCGCCATCACCGAGCAGATCCGAAGGGCCGAGCGCGCCCGCGGCTGATCGTCACCGCCCGTTCGCGAACATGGCCGCACCCGCCTTGCCGACGCCGCGCCTGCCGGCCCCCGCCGGGGGACGCGTCGACCTGCTGGTGATCGCGGGCGAGCATTCCGGTGATGAACATGCGGCGCGGATGGTGCGCGAGGCGCGGGCGGCGGAGCCCGGGCTGGCCGTGGCGGCACTCGGGGGACCGGCGCTGGCATCGGCTGGAGCGCAATTGCTGCACGACCTGACGGCTTCGTCGGTCGTCGGGATCGTCGAAGTGCTGCGGAACTATTCCCATTTCCGGGCGTTGTTTTCCGACATCCTGCGTTGGATCGAGGAGTACCGGCCGCGGGCGGTGTGCCTCGTGGATTATCCGGGGATGAACCTCCGTCTCGCCGCGGCGATGCGGGAGCGCGGGCTCTCGGCCAAGGGAGGCGGTCCGACGCGCGTGCTCTATTACATTTCGCCGCAGATCTGGGCGTGGAAGGCGGGGCGGCGTTTCACGATGGCCCGGGACCTGGATGCGCTGGCGGTGATCTTCCCCTTCGAGCCCGCCTGCTACGCCGATACGAAGCTGCCGGTGGAGTTCGTGGGGCATCCTTTTTTGGCGCCCGGGTACGTTTCCCCCGTGCGCCATGATCCGGCGGGGCCGGTGCTTTTGTTGCCGGGCAGCCGGCGTCAGCCGGTCGAACGCATCTTTCCCGCGCTCCTCGCCGGTTGGCGCGAGTCGGGCGCGACCGAGGCGATCGTCCTATATCCGAGTGAGGAGATCCGGGCGGTGCTGCAGGCGGCGAATCCGCCCGAGGCGGTTCGGCTGGTCGCGATCGGCGACGGCAAAACAGGTGAAGGCCCCGTCGGGGCGTCCGCGGTGCTGACTTCGAGCGGGACGATGTCGATGCACTGTGCGCTGGCGGGAATCCCGGGGGCGATTGCCTACCGGGCTAATCCCTTGACCTACCTGATCGGTCGTTTGCTGGTGCGCGTTGAATACCTCGGGATCGCGAACCTGCTCCTTAAGGAGCCGATGTACCCGGAGTACATTCAGGGCGCGGCGACGCCAAAGGCGTTGGCGGCCGAAGTGCGCGCAGCGGGGAGCGACCCGACCCGCCTGTCACGCACGGCTGACCAGGCGGCCCGGCTAAAGGTCCTGCTCGGCGCGCCGGCCGAAGGTTCGGCGGCTGACTGGCTGCGACGACAACTGCGCGGCTGACGGGGACGGCTTATCCCGGCACGCCGGAAACGACCCGCCTCAGGTAGATTCGCCCGCGGCGATGGTATTCCCGGCGCGATCGATTCCGGACGATTCGGAACCGCCCCGCGAGGAATCGACTTGAGGCGCCACCTGCCGCCAAAGGGCCTCGGCCCGTTCCCCGGCCATGGTGCGGCAGCGGCTGACCTCGGCCTCTCGGGCGGCGCGATTTTCCTCCGCGATGCGGCCGAGGTCGTCGAGGTTGTAGAGGAAGACGTTCTCGAGCGCCGAGACGCTGGGTTCGACGTCGCGGGGCAGGGCCTGGTCAATGAGCAGGAGTGGGCGGGCCGGGCGGCGTAGCATCGCGGCCCGGGTCGCGGCGAGCGTGACGACCGCGTCGGGTGCGGCGGTGGCGCAGACCACGATGTCGAACTCGTGCAGCCGGTGTTCGCGTTGTTCGAACGGCATGGCGCTGGTGCCGAGGGCGGTGGCGAGCTCCATGGCTCGTTCGAGGCGGCGGCTGGCCACGGTGAGCGTGCCGGCGCCGCGGCTTTGGAACGCCTTGGCGGTCTTTTCCCCGATCTCGCCGGCACCGAGTAGGAGGATGCGGGCGTCACTGAGCCCGCCGAAGATCGACTGGGCGAGTTCGACGGCGACGTTGGCGACGCTCACTTGGCCCTCGGTGATGGCCGAGTGGCTGCGCACGTGCTTGGCGGCTTGGAACGCCTTCTGGAAGACGCGGTTCAGGACCGGCCCCGTGCTGCCGCGGGCCTGAGCCTCGGCGTAGGCGTCCTTCACCTGACCGAAGATCTCCGTCTCCCCCAGCATCTGGGAATCGAGTCCGGCCGAGACCTCGATCAGGTGGCGGATCGCCTCGGGCCCGTGGAGATCGAGGCGGATCCGGCGGAAGGCATCGGCGTCGAAACCCTGCCGCCAGCAGAACGCCGCCTCGACGCGCGCGACGACCTCGGGACCGGCGGCGACGCCGTAGAACTCGATGCGGTTGCACGTGCCGAGGACGGCGAACTCGCGCAATCCCGGCAGCGTGGCGAGTTCGGCGCGCAGGGCGGTGGCGTTCTCGGGCGTGAGGGAAAGCTTCTCCCGGACCTCGATCGGGGCGCGCTGGTGGGTGGTGCCGATGACGAACAGCATGGCGCGGCTAACGCTTTCCGGCGCCCTCTTGCCGGGCGGGTGAGGATGCCGGGGTCGGCCGGCTGCTTTCGACGGCAAGGAGCGAGAGCATCGCGGCGACGAAGAGGCCGAGGCACGTCCACGCGAAACGTTGGGCGATCAAGGATCCGCGGAGGCGGAGGACGAACGCGGCGGCCGCGGCGCAGCCGACCGCGCACGTGGTGAGGATCTTGGCGTTGAGGCCGAAGCCGGGGGCGCGCAGCCAATGCACGGAGCCCACGGCGAGGGCGATGACGAGGATGGCGGTGCCCGCCCCGAGCAGCCGGACGCTGATGTGGTCGAGGTCGCGGATTGACGGCAGGAACGAGAACCAGCCGCCGAGGCGCTTGGACCGGAGCGAGTGGTTGCGCAGCAGGTACATCACCGAAGTAAGGGCGAGCAGGCCAAAGACCCCGTAGCTGAAGACCGCCAGAGCCGCGTGGAATTCGATCCACGGGTTGTTACCGAAGATCCGCACGCGTTGGGCTCCGTCCCATCCGGGGATGGCCAAGGAGACCAGGGTGAGGGTGGCGGCGAGGCAGGCGGAGAAGTAGCCGAGCAGGCTGAGACGGAACGTGGCCCCCACGACCAGGTAGAGAGTGACGGCCGACCACGCCGTGAACTGGTAGATCTCCAGCGGGTTGCCCAGGGGGCAGCCTCCCACCGCGCGACCACGGAGGGTGAGGCCCGCGAGCTGCGCCGCGTAGCCCAAGAGGATTAGCAGGAAGGTCGCTCCCCCGGAGGGTTTGCCCTGACGCCGAAGCGCGACCGTGCCCTGCAGGAAGCCGGCCAGGTAGAACCCGGCGGCTACCCAAAGCCACGCGCGATCGTTCAGGCCGAGGAACATTGGCGGCGAAGCTAGAAGCCATCACGCAGTCGGCAAGCCCGGCCAACGAGCAATTCTTGCGGCGGAACGAACGCTTGCGAAGCCATCGGGGTTACCCCTAGTTGCCCCTCCTCAAACACCCTGACCATGACCCTCCGACGCTTCGTTCCCCTCGTCGCCGCGCTCGCGCTGGCCTCGACCGCCGCGGCCCAAAACCGCTCCTTCGCGAACATCTATGTGTTCGGCGACAGCCTCAGCGACACCGGCAATCTGTTCGCCGCCACCAGCGCCCTCGGGGCCGCCAATCCGCCGGCCCCCTATTTCCAGGGCCGGTTTTCCAACGGCCCCGTGTGGGTCGAGCGCTTGGGTAATCCGCTCGCGCTGACGGTCACTGCCGCGCCGACGGTCAGGAGCAGCATGAATTTCGCCTTCGGTGGGGCGACCGCCGCCGGGACCAACTCGCTTCCGCCCGCGCTCGGCGTGCAGATCGGGATGTTTCGTCAGCGCGGCATCACGCCCGGCCCGAACGACCTGTTCACCGTGCTGGCCGGCGCCAATGACCTGATCCCCGTGCTTTCCGCGCCGACGACCCCGATCAACCCCGCGTCGCTCGATGCCGCCGGCATCGCCACCGCGCAGTCCGTGATTTCCAGTGTCCAGACCCTGGTGGGAATCGGTGCGAAGAACATCGTCGTTTCGGGACTGCCCAACCTCGGTGCGACTCCGCGCTCCCTCGCGGCCGGTGGCCCGGGCGGCGCCGGGGCTTCCTTTGGCCTTCGCGCCACCAACGCGTTCAACAACGAATTGCGTTCCCGGATCGGTCTGCTGGCCCAGTCGGCGGCTGACCTGAACATCACTTATGTCGACGTGCAGGGCGTACTCGACCGGATGGTCCAGGACCACCGCGCCCTCGGCTTCACCAACGCGACGTCCTTCTTCCTGGCTCCGGCCGCGCAGGGTGGTGGTCAGGGCGATCCGAATTCCTACATCTTTTGGGACGATATCCATCCCTCCGCGCGTACCCACACCATCCTCGCCGGAATCGTGACCGAGATGTTGACCCCCGAGGTCCCGCTCGGATTCGCCAGCACGCTGGGCACCGCGGCCCTCGCGCTGCAGGGGATCGCGGCGGACACCTTCGACGGCCGCGCCGCGCAGATCGCGACGTCCAAGCGCGCCCAAGGCCGCATCGACACCTATGCGAACGTGGGTTACGCGGACGGCAACCGGGCCCAGCTCGGCCGCCGTGCCAAGTTCAACTACGACGCCCAGGTGGTTTCAGCTGGCGTCGACGGCCGTGTGGCAGGCGGTCTGTCACTCGGTGGTGCGCTCAACGTCGGGAGGCTTTCCTCAACGGTGACCAGTGGCGGTGGTGGCTTCAGCGTCGAGAACGCCGGTGGCCGGGTGTACGGCGTGTGGGCGGCGGGTCCGCTCAGCGTTCAGGCCGATGGCGAGTACGGCTCGGTCGAGGTGAAGGGAATCCGGCGCACGACCTCGTTCGGCGGATTCGCCACCAACGGCAAGACGGCGGGCGTGCAGTCGGGTGGAGCCTTGAAGGTGGGTTGGACCATGCCGGCGGGTACGGGCTCGGTCCGTCCGTGGATCGGTTACCGCTTCCAGCAGGTCGAGCTCGAGGGCTTCACCGAGAAGGACGTGACCGCGGTCTCCATGGCATTCGACACACAGATGGCCCGGAGCCGAAGCGGCGCCGTGGGACTGGACGTGAACCAGACCTGGAAGATCGAGGGTCGCAGCATTCGCCTCGATCTGCGGGGGACTTGGCGTGACGAGCTCGGCTCCGAATTGCGTTCCGTTTCGGGACGTCTGGCGGACAATTTCACGAGGACGACCGCGCTGCTGCTCGAGGATGGCAACGGCGGCGGCCTGGAAGTCGGAGGTTCGCTAGCCGTCGGCCTCGGCAAGGACTGGAGCGCCGCGGTGGGTTACGTGGCCGACGTGCGCCAGAGCGATAAGCTCGCAAATCGCCTCACGTTCTCGGTGCAGACCGGGTTCTGAGCAAAGAAAGTTTGGCCGGCGGCCCGCATGGTGGGTCGCCGGCTTTTTTTGTGCCTCTAGCGCGAGGTCCGGTCTCGCGCGCCGGTCATCCTGTCCAAGGGCGAGAGGGACGCACCAGGATTTCCTCCACGGTCGCACGGGCGGGAAGGGATACGGCGAACCAAGCGCAGGCGGCTACATCGTCCGCCTGCAGCATGCGGGCCCGGGCTTCCGGCGGGGGCGGGACGGGCCTTTTTTCGAGGATAGGCGTGTCGATGTCGCCCGGAAAGACGCAGCACGCGCGGATGCCGTGCGGACGTTCCTCCGCGTTGATGGTCTGAGTGAGGCCCGTGAGGCCGAATTTCGAGAGGACGTAGGCAGCCCCGGCCTTGGCGGAAGCCTGCCTGCCAGCTTCGGAACCGATGTTGACGATGGTTCCGGTCCCGGCGGCACGCATGGCGGGAAGCACCGACTGGACGAGGGTAAGGACGCCGTTGAGGTTGGCATCCATGACCGCGGCATAGTCGGCCGCGGAAAGTTTCGAAAGGGATCGTCGCGGGATGTTGTGGCCGGCGGCGTTGACGAGTGCGTCGATCCGGCGAAAGCGAGCCAGTACCGATGCGGCGACTCGCCTGACTTGCGCCGGCTCGCCGAGATCGCACGTCAAGGTGATCATGCGGCGGCGGGAAGGGGCCGGCGCGAGCGCCAGGGTGGCGCGGAGGGTTTCCTCGCGACGACCGAGCAGGGCGACGCGCCAGCCCTCCGCGCTGAAACGCAGCGCGGTGGCGCGGCCTACGCCGGAACCTGCGCCGGTGACGATGACAACGGGGGACGGGGGTTTTCCTGACGGCATGACGCCGGGAGCGAGCCAGCGCCCGCGTGCTCGAGCGAGCGTGAAAACGCGCGTCGGCTCGGGCCCGCAGCCCGGTTCCGAGTTCGGGTGCGTGGTGGCCCGGTGCGCGGGCTTGCCACGCTTCAGGTGCGTCCTACGGTCGCAACATCCCCATGATCCGCTTCCCGCTCCTCCGTCTCGCGGCGCTCACGGCGTTCGCCTTTTCCAGCGTGTTTGCCAGTTCCGCCGCGGCGGCGCCGGCCCACTCCGGCCCGGTGCTTGGGCTGCAGACGTGGACTTGCCGCAACATGGATTTCGATCAGGTCGTGGCCTTCGCCGTGAAGCACGGCATCACGCACCTCCAGCTGATCGGGAAGCACATGGACCCGAAGGCGCCCCGCGAGGAGACGCTGCGCAAGAAGGCGATCCTCGATGCGAAGGGCCTGCGCGCGTACACGTTCGGCGTCAACGGCACCTCCATGAACAAGGAGGAGAACCGCAAATTGTTCGAGTTCGCGAAGCTGGTGGGCATCGGGCTGATCATCGTCGAGCCGAAGAACCTGGCCGAGTGGGACAACCTGGAGCAGCTCGTGAAGGAGTATGACATCCGGCTCGCAATCCACAACCATGGTACCGGTACCGTTTACGGCGATCCGGAGACAGTGAAGAAGGTGCTCGCCGCTCGCGACCGGCGCATCGGGGTTTGCCTCGACGTAGGCTGGATCACCGCGGCCGGCTTCGACGCCGCCAAGGTCTTCCGCGAGTACGGCGACCGGGTGGTCGACATGCACCTGAAGGACAAGACCGTGCAGACCGCCGCCGACGGCAAGAAGACGGCGGTCGACACCGAGATCGGCAAGGGCGCGGCGAACTACGCCGGTCTGTTCGCCGAGGTAAAGAAATCGAAGTGGTCGGGCGTCATGGCGATCGAGACCGACAGCAAGGCATTCTCCGAGGATCCCAACCGGCTCGTGTCCGAGGCGAAGCAGTTCTTCGCCGCGAGCAACGCTCGCAAGTAAGGCCCTCCGCTTCTCGGATTTTGCTTTTGCAGCCACGCCGGCCGATTCCGGCGTGGCTGTCCTTTTCACAGCCCAACTCCCCAAACCCATGAAAGTCCTGCTCCGTTTGATGCTCCTGCTTCCGCTCGTGTTCGGTGCCGCCCAGGCCGCCGCGACGCGCGCGCCGAACATCGTCTTCATCTTCACCGATGACCACGCCTACCAGGCGATCAGCGCCTATGGAGAGGCGCGCCGCCTCCTTGAGACGCCGAACATCGACCGGATCGCCAAGACCGGCGTGCGCTTCGACCGAGCCCTCGTGCCGAATTCCATCTGCGGACCCTCGCGCGCGGTCGTCCTCACCGGAAAGTACAACCACCTGAACGGGTTCGTGAACAATTCGAACTCCCGCTTCGATGGTTCGCAGGTGACGTTTCCCAAGCTCCTGCGCGCCGCCGGCTACCAGACCGCCGTCGTAGGCAAGTGGCATCTGGTCTCCGAGCCGACCGGCTTCGACTTCTGGCAGATTCTTCCCGGGCAGGGTTTGTACTACAACCCGCCCATGGTCCGCATGGGGGAGCAGGTGAAGACGTCGGGTTACGTCACCGACATCGTCACCGACGTTTCGCTCGACTGGCTGCGGAAGCGCGACAAGTCCAAGCCGTTCCTGCTCATGAGTCAGCACAAGGCGCCGCACCGCGAGTGGGCGCCGGCCCTCCGGCACCTCGGGGCGGACAAGGACCGCGTTTATCCGGAGCCGGCGACGCTCTTCGATGACTATGCCAACCGCGGCGTCGCAGTGCGGGATCAGGACATGACGCTCGAGAAGACTTTCACCCAGCTCGACGCCAAGCTGGCCGCGCCGACGAACATGACGCCTGAGCAGCGCAAGGAGTGGGATGCCTACTACGAGCCCCGCAACGCGAAGTTCCGGGCGGCCAACCTCTCCGGCAAGGACCTCGTGCGCTGGCGCTACCAGCGCTACATGCACGACTACACCGCCACGGTCCGTGCCGTTGATGAGAGTGTCGGTCGCGTGCTGGACTACCTCGAACAGGAGGGTATCGCCGACAACACGATCGTCGTCTACTCCAGCGATCAGGGCTTCTACCTCGGTGAGCACGGGTGGTTCGACAAGCGTTGGATCTTTGAGGAGTCGGCCCGCACGCCGCTGCTGGTGCGCTGGCCCGGCGTCAGCAAGGCGGGTTACGTCAGCAAGGACATCGTCTCCAACCTCGATTTCGCCCAGACGTTCCTCGACGCCGCCGGCGTCGCGAGCCCCTCCGACATGCAGGGGCGCAGCTTGCGTCCGGTGCTCGCGGGCCAGCGGCCGGCCGACTGGCGCACCTCCTTCTATTACCAGTACTTCGAGTGGCCGAGGCCGCACCAAGTCCGACCGCACTACGGAGTGATCACCGACCGCTACAAGCTCGTGCACTTCTTCGGCACGGCCGACGACTATTGGGAGCTTTACGACCGGGAGAAGGATCCGAACGAGCTTCGCAACGTCCTGGGCGACCCGGCCTACGCCCAGACCCGGGTCGAATTGGAAAAAGAGCTGGCGCGACTGCGTCGCGAACTGAAGGTGCCGGAGCGCATTCCGCCCGAGTGGCTCGGCAACGCCGCGGGAGGAGAAGGTAAGGGCAAGAAGAAGGCGGCCAAGAATCCCTGATGCGCGGGGCGCGCCTCCCGGTGCTGATTCCGGGTGGCGCGCTCGGTTCAGTCCTGCTTGGCGCGGCGCTTCCGGCCGACGGTTTCGTCGGCGCCGTTGATCGTCTCCCAAGCGGCGGCGAGTTCGGCGACGCGGCGGGGCTCTGCCGCCGCGCGATCGTTCAACTCCGGGCGATCTTGCTCGAGGTTGTACAGCTCCCAGGGGCGGCCTACCGCGGAGACGAGTTTCCACGGTCCAGTCCTCACGCCGCGGTTCTGTCCGAAGGTCCAGAAGAGCGTGCGCTCGGGCAGGCTGCCGCCGGCAAAGACCGGCGCGAGGGAGCGGCCGCTCAATGGAGCAAGTCTGGCGCCTTCGAACGATTCGGGGCGATGCGCTCCGCCCAACTCGGCGCAGGTGGGAAAGATGTCCACGAGATGGGCCGGAGTCGCGACGACGCCTCCGCCGCGAGGAATACCCGCGGGCCAGTGCACGATCATCGGCGACGCGATGCCGCCTTCGTGGTTGTTCTGCTTGTACCAGCGGAACGGCGTGTTGCTCGCTCCGGCCCACGCGGAGTCGTACGTCCAGTGCCCGCCGCCTTCCCACGGGGGTATTTCGTTGCGCTTGTTCCGGTCAAAGGGGCAACCGCCGTTGTCGGAGAAGAACATGATGACGGTGTCCTTATCCGCGCCCAGCCGCTTCAGGTGCTCGACCAGCCGGCCGATGTTCTGGTCAAGGCGGTCCACCATCGCGGCAAAGGTCGCCATCTTCAGGTCCTGATCGTCCTTCTGGGCTTCGGTGAGCGAGTCCCACGGCTTCACGTCCTCCGGCCGCGGACTGAGCGGCACGTCGCGACCGATCACGCCGAGCTGGAGTTGGCGCTGGTGGCGCCGCCGGCGGAGTTCGTCCCAGCCGATGCGATACCGGCCGCGGTAGCGGTCGATGTCCTCCTTGGGGGCCTGGAGCGGGTAGTGCGGGGCGTTGTAGGCGATGTAGAGGAAGAACGGCTTGCCGGGAGCCTTGGCCGCCTCGTCCAGAAAGCGGATGGCGTAGTCGGTGTTAGCGTCGGTCGTATAGAAGCCGGTCTTCGGCACCTGGTACGGCTTGTCATCCAGCTTGAAGGTGTCGTCGCCGTGGAAGAAGTCCGTCGCCCCGCTCAGGTGGCCGAAATAACGGTCGAATCCGCGCGTGAGGGGTTCCCCATCGATGTGCCACTTGCCCGTCATCAGCGTCGTGTAGCCGGCGGAGCGCATCACCTCGGCGATCGTCACGAAATTACGCCGGGGCTCCGTCCGGTACTGCACGTGCCAGAGCCCGCTCATCAGGGAGCGGCGCGAGGTTTCGCATTTCGCGGTGTTGTAGAACTGCGTGAAGCGCAGGCCGGCCGCGGCCAGCTGGTCCAGGTGTGGTGTGCGGATCTCGGAGCCGTAGCAACCGAGGTCGGAAAACCCCATGTCGTCGCACATGATCACGACGAAGTTGGGCCGAGGAGCACCCGCACCGGTCGTCGGGGAGGTGATCAGTGCGAGGATGGCGAACAGCGGAAGGAGGCGCATGGCGGGTATGTATGGATTCACTTCAGCATCTCCGCGTCGGTCAGGATCCGCGCGTCGACGGGATCCTTCAGATGGGAGAACCCGCGACGCACGAGGGGGGCCATGTCGAACCGGAATCCCTTATCTTGGGAGAGGGCGCCGGCCTGGGTGGCGAACTGCTCCCGGCTGAGGCCGGCCTTGCGCGGCAGCGCCAGGAGGATGCGGTTCCCGGCGCCGCCGACTTCGAGAAGGTAGAGGTCGTCGAAGGCCGCCTGGTAGGTCCGCAGCATCGCGTCGTAGAGCCGGTTGTACTCGCGGCTCCAGATGTTGCCCACGACGACTCCGTCGGGCTTGAGCGCCTTACGCACGGCGCGGAGAAACTCGACGGTCGAGAGCGGCGGGGGCACGCTGTCGGCGCCGAAGGCGTCGAGGAAGATGACGTCGTAGGGCTCCTTCGTCTCCTCGATAAACCGACGGCCGTCGGCGACGATCCCGCGCATCCTCGCGTCCTCCCGGAAGCCGAGGTATTTCCGCGCGGCCTCCACCACGTCGGGGTTGATGTCGACGCCGTCGATGATCGCCGCCGGAAAATAGTGGCGGATGAACATCGGCAGCGTGCCGCCGCCGAGTCCCACGACAAGAACGCGGCGGGGAGCCTCGCACAAGGCCAGGCCGGTAAGGGCGACGGGGGCGTAGGGCAGTTCCAGGTGGGCGGGGTCACCCAGGCGCACGACGGTTTGCCGGGCGCCACCTCGCTCGAATTGCAGGGTGCGGAGGCTCCGGTCCTCGGTCACGATCACCCAGCCGAAAGGACCCTCCTTCTCGAAGAGAGTGTTCTCCGCGGCCGCGGCGGGCGCGTGCAGGGCGAGCAAGGCGAAGACGAGCAGGGGGAGCGGGCGCATACGCGTGGGTTGGCGGGCAGGGCTTTAGTTCCGGGATTTGAGGAAGGCTACGAGATCGGCGAGCTCAGCGGGGCTCAGAATCACGTCCATGCCGGGAGGCATCAGCGAAAGCGTGCCGGGTTGAACGTCGGCAACGTCGGCGCGGGGTACGCTCACCTCGGAATCAGGTCCGGTGGCGAGCACGAGCTCGCCGGCCGTTTCCTTGCGCACGATCCCGGACTGGGAGCCGCCGTTGCGCAAAGAGACGCTCACGGTCTCATAGCCGCGCACGAGTGCGGCGCTGGGGTACATGATGGCCTCCAGCAGTTCCTTTTCCCCGCGGATCTTACCGATCGCGGTAAGGTCGGGGCCGAGCAGGCCGCCGCCGTAGCCGATCTTGTGACAGAGGATGCACGCGGCCTTGGGGCTGTTGAAGAGTTCCTGCCCTCGGCGGACGTCACCCCCGGGCAGCGCGGCGGCGACTTCCGCGACGCGGGCATTCTGGCGAGCCGCGTCGGTGTGGAGCGCCGCCACGAGGACGTCGGCCTCACGGCGCACCGATTCCGGGGCTTTCGCGAACACGCCCTTCGCAACGTCGGCGCGGAAGGATGAGCGACCGGCCGACTCGCTGATGGCCGCCAGCAAACGGCGGGCAACCTCCTCGTCGGTGTTTCGCTCGTAGGCGGCGAGCACGCGGGGCATCTCGAGGGCACCGAGCGCGCGCACCGTTCCCGCAAGCTCGAGCAATTGCCCGCGGCTCAAAGGCGCGCGAGCGAGTGCTTCCGCGGCGTTGGTGCGGTCGCGGAGGGGTTGCTCGGGGAGGGCGGAGCGGAAGAGGAACGTCAACAGGCCGGGCTCAACCTCGCCGAGGAAACGAGCGGAGAGTGCCAGCGCCTCGAGGCGCGTGGCAGCGGGTGTCCCGGCGTCCCGGCCAACCTTCGCCAATGCGGCGAAAAGGGGACTCGGGATGTTTCGCGGCAACGTAAGCGACCGCGTTGCGGCCACCGCCTGCTGGCGGACGGGTGGGGCAGCGTTCTGGAGAGTCGACGTGATGGCCTCGAGCCAGGCGCCAGGAGTTTCCTTCAAGCCTGCCGTTCCCATCACACGCAGCGCGATCAATGAAGACGCGGATTCCGTTGTGACGGCCTTTGCTAGCACTCGTTGGATGGCGGGTGATCTGGCAAGGTCCCTGAGTTGTCCCTCAAGCCGCGCAACGTCCTCCGCGCTCGTCGGAGGGCGGGCGAGACGCGATTCGAAGTGACCGGCGAGCGCAGATCCCCACTCCGGACGGCGGGCGGCGATCCATCCAGCGGTGCGCTGGACGGCGGCCGAGGCGGAGGAGAGGAAGGGAAGGACCCGGGCGGCGTCGAGGTCCGGCGTGCCGAGTTGGTCCAAGGTCACGAGCGCCGCGCGCTGGCGTCGAGGCGGCTGGTCGGAACGGAGCGAGGCGAAGAGATGTTCGGTCGCTCCGATCTGGGTCAGCGCATGGATGATCGCGTGCTCGGTGACGCGCAGGGCGGCATCCTCCGGGCTGCCGTTGGAACTCACCGGGCCGGAGTCAGCCATGTTTCCCGCGGCCTCCAGCAGGCCGGGCACAGCTTCCGCGACGCCCATACGTCCCAGCGCCTCTGCGGCCAATCGGGCGAGAGACGCGTCCGGGTGGCGCAGAAGAGGAATGATCTCAGCGGCCGCGAGAGTGTCTCGCCAAAGGCTGGAGACGTTCAAAGCCGTGCGCACCATCTCGGGGCTGCGATCCCGTAAGGCGGCGCGTACCGCGGCGCGGGCCGGCGCCCCCTCGATGCGCGCGAGTGTCCAGAGCGCGTTACGCCGCGATTCGACGTCCGTGGCCTTGGAGGAGGTCTCCGCCAGCGCCGGCACGGACGCCGCTCCAAGTTGCGCGAGCCGGAAAATCGCGCGATCTCGGACGTAGGGTCGGGAGTCGCCGAGAAGACGGGTAAGCGCGGGGCCATCCAGCTTGCCCCACGCGATGGCGAGGCCGCGCGGATCCTTGACCGAAGGTGCGCCGGTGCGGCGGATGCGGTAGATGCCGCCGAGCACATCCGGCTTCGCGAGCTGCGAGGTGGGGCAACAGATCTTGTACCAACCCCCGGTGTCGACGATGAGCAGGCTGCCATCGGCGTCCTCGAGCACATCGGTCGGCCGGAAGTCAGGATGATCGGAGGTGACGAAGTCGGAGTCCTTTGTGCGATACGTGGCGCCGTCAGGGATCAGCTCGTGCCGTGCGATCTTCCGCAGGTTGAAGTAGCAGACGAAGAGGTTCTCGGTGAAGTCCGGGCCGAAGACCGCTGAACGGTAGGCGGTCGTCGCGCTGGGGGCTGACGCCCCGGTGTGGGTCATGATGGGCATCAGGTCACCGGTGCGGCGGTGGCCGTCGGATGCGGCATTTTCCTTTCCGTAGACGCCTCCGTAGACGGAGTGGATGATCCCGTCGCGCCTTCCTGCGGCGGGAATCTGGAAAAACGTCCCGCACAGGAATCTCTCCCCGTAGGAGCTGAACGCCACGCCGACGGGATTGTCCATGCCACCGGTGAGGACGGGCTCGAATTGGGAGCCATCGGGACGCGAGCGGAAGATGTGCGCCGCGCGCGTCACGAACTCACGGCCGTCTCCGAGCGTGTGGCGTTGCTCGGCGAAAGCGCCCTTTGTCCAGTAGAACCAGCCGTCGGGCCCAAGTTGCGGACCGTGCACGTCGTTGGCGCACCCCGTGAGGGTCTTGCCGTCCCACCAGACCTCGCGGCGATCGGACACGCCATCCCCGTCGGTATCGGTCAATTTCCAGATGTGCGGCGGAGCGGCGACGTAGAGGGAGCCGTCGTGGAACATCGCGCCTTGAGGGAACATCATCCGCTCGGCGAAGACCTTCGCCTGCTCGAAGCGGCCGTCGCCGTCAGCGTCCTCCAGCCGCACGACGCGGTGGGGTTTTTCCTCAAGCTGCTTCGGCGCGCGTTCGCTGAGGCCCGATGAGTCCGTGGCGTAGAGCCTGCCCTCGTCGTCGAAGGCGATGGAGATGGGACGGTTCACGAGGGGCGGACCGGCGACCAGTTCGACGGTGAATCCGTCGGGCACGGTCAGCGTCTGCTGCGCGAACTTGAAGGAAGCCGCTTCGGCCGCGGGGATCAGGAGGACGGCGAGCGTCGCCGCGATCCGCGCCGCGCGGTGTTGGCGCCTGGGATGCGCTGGGGAGGAAGGCACGGGGCCGCAGCGCATCGCTCTCGCGCCGGGCTGGCAACGTTGAATCCGCCTGAAACGGAGGCAATCAGCCACCGTGCGCGCATGCCTGCTCAAAGAGCTCCGCCTGCCGCGCGGTGAGGCTGGCGGCGAGGTATTCGCGGGCAAAACGCTCCTCCTCGCGCGGTACAATCATTTCGGCGGCACGTCCCTCAAGGGCTGCTTCCAGGAAGCGGCTGATGGCGGCATGGGCGTCCTCCTTCGGTCCGTGTTCCGTGAAGCGTGCCAAATAGGCGCCGCCCAGTTCGGCGAGGAGGGATTCCAGCACACTGCCGGCGAACACCAGCCCGAGGATCGGTCGACCGGTCAGGAAATACGGGTACGTCTTGGAGGGCGAATAGGCGGGGTCGCTCGAACCCGGCAGCAGGAGCACGTCCGCCTCCTCTTGGATGCGCAGGCACTCAAGGTGGCCGAGTCGGTGGGGAATCTCCGTCACGAGGTCCGCCACCCCGAGCTGGGTCGCGAGCGGCAACACGGAGGGGCGGCCGTGCCCCGGTGGCACATAACTGGTGCCCAGGAAGTGCAACCTCAGGCGGGCAGACGCATCGGGCCGGCGTTCGCGGAAGGCGCGGATCGCGTCGAAGAGCACCGTCAGCGCGTGCGGTGTGACCGGGCCCGAGGCGCCCGTATAGACGACATGCACTTCGTTGTTCTCGCGGGAAAAGCGTCCGCCCGAAACCGCGTGCCGCCGAGCTGCGATTAGATCCTCTGCGCTTGCCCCGAACCGGATCGTCGCTGTGGGAACGCGGATCAGGTGCGGGTAGCGATCGCCTAGGTCGGAGAGGTAATCCGGGGACACGCTCATGACGCCCGCGACCCGCCGGAAGGACCATCCTTCGAGCGTCCACGCGACGAGCCGGGCAAATCGGTACTTCCAGCCTCCCGGCGGTCGGCGGGATCCGGGACGTTCGTAGTAGTCGGTGCGCCACGGGTCCTGCATGTCGAACACGTAGGGGACGCCGCGCAGCCGGCGCCAGATGCGCCCGAGCGTAAACGTGAAGAACTGCGTCGTGGAGAAGAAGACGAGGTCGAAGCGTTCGTCCCGCAGTAACTTCAGTCCGGCGATCAGCATCGGCAGCCAGCACCGCAGTCCGGTGTTTCGCACGCCGAGCAGGCGCGTCCAGCCGACCGACCACGCGGGTACTTCCACAACTCGCAAGCCCGCCGGTACGGTTGCGGACAAGTCCTCCTCCATCACGCCGACCTGCCGGTCGCGCGCGACGCACAGCACCACGGGTTCCCAACCGCGGGCCGCGTAATGCGGCAGACTCATGCGCACCCGCTGGTGGTCGGGTGCGTTGAGGGGTGGAAAGTGCGGGCTAACGATCAGCACCCGTCGCATCGGCGGTCGGGCGCTCATCGCGGCCGCGAACTCAATCCAGCTGAACCTCGCATACGCTCCACGAGGAGTCCTTCCGCTCGGCGAGATTGCGGATGATGAGATATCGGCCGGCCGTGCCCGCGGGGAGCTCGATTACCGTGCGGTTGCGCTGGCCCTCGCCTTGGACGAGCGCGGCGCCCGGTTGTGCCGGATCGTCGGTCACGTGCACACTGTACTTCTCGGGGTAATCAGCTGCCCGCCCGGTCTGGTCCAACGTCACGCGGCGGAAGGGCCGGCTTTGGCGGTAATCGATCTCCAGCCATTCCTCACCCAGGGTCGGTACGGTCCAGCGGGAGCTCGTTTTACCGTCGACGGCATTTCCGGCACCGTTGGCCGGGTTCCCACGTGCCTTCGGTAGGCCGCGGCGGTTGGCGGCGATGGCGCCTGCGGCGTATTTGGCATCGGCGCCGAGCGCGGCGTCGCCCTCGAGTCCGGCGGCAAGTCCCGCGGCGGTCTCGTCGTTGGCGCGTGCCAGGAAAGCCACCAGCTGCCGACGTGCGGCCAAGTCGGTCGTCGCGCCCAGCAGGCGGCCGATGGCCTCGCTGCGGATCGTCGTCCAGGCATCACGCGTCTTTTCAAGCGTCTGGAGAGCGGCGGCCCGCGCGGATTCCCGCACGGCCGGAACGGCGGCCTCCGCCGTCACGCCCGCCAAAGCGGAGAGTGAGGATGCGTCAGACCAACGGGCCAACGCGGCAACGGCGGCCGCCGCGAGCTTCGGATCGGGACGGTTTGCGAGGCGTGCCGCACAGGCCGCGGCGGGTTCACCTCCGATGCGCGAAAGCGCGGGAAGGAGGCGCTCGGCAGTTTCTGGCTTCGCCGCCTCAAGCTGGGCATACAGAGGCTGCGCGCGTCTCTTCGTATCGGGATCGCGGAGAATGACGTTCACCACCGCGCGGATCGAACGGGTGCGTTCGGTGTCGTCCTCTGCAGCCTGAGCCCAGGCGATGAGATCCGGCAGGGCCGAGGAGGGGGCGATCTCCGCCAGGGATGAAAGCGCGGCGTTGCGGACGGCGACATCGGCGTCCGTCCGGCAGCGAACGAGGAGTGGGATCGCCTCGGTGAGGTTGCGCGCTGCGAGGGACTCCAGCGCGACTGCGCGAAGGGCCGAGCGGCCGGATTCAGCGGCAGCCAAGATGGTGGCGGAAACGTCGGCTCCATTCAGCCGGGCGAGGCTGCGACGGGCGGGCTTCGCGACCTCGGTTTCCTCCGCCCCCGCCTCCAACAGAAGGGTCACGATCTCCTTGGTGCCCGGCAGGGAACCCAGCGCCTCAAGGGCGGAAGAACGCACCGCGGGTGATGTGCCGCGCGTGGCGGCGGCGATCGGAGGCACGGCAGCGGCCGCCCCGGTCCTGGCCAGGATACCAATCACGGCGACCTGCGTGGAGCCGTCCCAAGCGGAGAGTCCCTTCGCAAGAAGGCTGATCCGCGCGGGGATTGGTGAAGTGGTGATTGCCTCGAGGGCGACTTCCTTGCGCTCCCAATCTGCACCCCGCAGGGCGTCGAGGATTCGGGTGTCTGCGGCTGCGGTATCACGGTCGAGCAGTTGGCGGAACGCGGCCAGCCGAGCCGAGGCCGGCAATGAGGCATCGGCTTCGATCTCCATGAGGGTAGTGCGGGCCCGTGCATCCGGCAGCCCCGGGAGCAATCGCAGCCGGGCGGCGGCGCGGGCGGCCGGAGTGGCGCCGGTGGCGGCCTTGAGCGCGGCGTCTGCCTCTGGCGTGGGGATCTCGCCGAGTGCGCGAACCGCCGCGAGGGCGGTGACGGGATCGGTGTCGCCGGCAAGGCGGCTGAGTACCGGAACCGCCAGGGCCGTACGGCGTGAGCCGATCGAGGTCAGCAGCGAGGCGCGGTGCGGGCCGCTGGCCTTCTCGAGCGCCGCGAGTAACATCTGGTCGACGACGGCTCCCGGTGCGGTGTCGAGTGCGAGGCGGGCCGCTTCGCAGTCGCGCGGGTCCTCAAGCATCGCGGGAAGCGGCCGGTAATCCGAGGCGCGGACGCCGGGGGGCAGGGCGGCGAGCACCGGGCCAAGCCGCTGGGCCGCGGCTTGGCGGGCGGCGAAGGTGGCGTCACGGTGGCGTAGGACGGCCAGGAGCGAATCGCGCACGGCGGCCAACCGAGTCGTGTCACGGCCGGCGGCGATGATGTCGCGGTCGACGGCCTCGAGGGCGGCTTGGTCGCCGGAATAGGTGAGGGCGGCGAGGGCCGGGGCGCGCTCGGCGGCGTGACCGACGGACGGGGTTAGGACGCTCAACGACGTGAGCGTCGCGAGGGTGAAGGAAAGGCGGTGATTCATCGTGGTTGCTTTCGCCTTCAGAGGAGCGTGTAGCCGGCGCGGCGTGGACGATCGAGGAGGCTGGCGGCGAGCGGATCGTCGATGATCTCCTCCTTCGCCGGGTCCCAGCGGACGGGACGGCCGACCTTCGCGGCGATGACATTGAGATGGCAGATCGTGGCCGTGCGGTGACCGACCTCGACGTCGGCAATCGGATGGCGGCGCGTGCGCACGCAGTCGAAGAAGTCGAGGTGGTGGTGGTCGCTGGCGTAGAGGTGGAGGTCCTCGCCGCGCAGCGGACGCGCCGCGAGTCCGGCGGGGTCGGTCTCGAGGAAGTCATCTCGGGAGACCCAAACCGTCCCCTTGGTTCCGCGGAACTCGATCATCGACTTCGCGAGGTCGTCGTCGCGCTCGACGCGGACGCCGTTAGCGTAGATGTGCGTCTGGTAGGCGCAACCCTCGTACCCCTTGGGGATGAACTCGACCGGCCCGCCGCCGTCCATGCCGAGGGCGTTCTGGATGATGTCGAAGTGGTGGGCACCCCAGTCACCGTTCTTGCGGCCGCCGTACTCGAAGAAGCAGCGCCAGCCGCCGCCGTAGTCTCCCTTTACGCGCTTCTCGTTGTACGGGCGCCACGGCGTCGGTCCGAGCCAGCGGTCGTAATCGAAGCCGGCCGGCACGGGTTCCTCGGGCAGCGGCAGGGCCTCGGGGAACTTCCCCAGGCGGGTCCGGATGACCTTGATGTCGCCGATCCATCCGTTGCGGACGATTTCCGCCGCCTTGCGGAAGGACTTGTTCGAGCGCTGTTGCGTGCCGGTCTGCAGGATGCGCCCGTGGCTCCGGGCCACGTCCACCAGATGCCGTCCCTCGCGGACGGTGAGCGTGAGCGGTTTCTCGCAGTAGACGTCCTTGCCCGCGCGCATTGCGGCGGCGGAGACGGCGGCATGCCAGTGGTCGGGCGTGCAGACGAAGACGACGTCGATGTCGTCGCGCTGCACCAGCTCCTCATGGGTCGCGAAGATGCGGACGTCGCCGGAGCGGCCGCCGGAGTCCTTCGACTTGCCATACGAAGTCTCAATGCGGTCCCGCATCTTTTCGGCCTTGGCGCGCACGACATCGCACGTGGCGACGACGCGGCAATCATCGGTGAGACCGAGCAAGGTGCCGGCGTGGGCGGAGCAGATGAGGCCGTTGCCGACGAGCCCGATGTTCAGGCGGTTGCTGGGGGCGGCCTTGCCGAGGAGGCGGGCCGGCACGAACTGCGGCGCGATTCCGACGGCGAGGATGCCGCGGAGACCACGGGCGAGCGCGGCGCGGCGGGTGAGGGTATGGCTCATAAGGGGGACGCGAGCTTCCGCGTCGCGCGCGTCGCCGGCAAGCCCCGAGCCGGGGAACGGACTCAGCGGGCGGCGACGGCCTTGGAGACCGTGGCGGCGACGTGGCGCAGGATTTCCCGGTTGCGCGCGTGACCGACGGTGAAGGTCACGAGGATGAAGCGCGCACCGCCCGGCAACTCCGCGTAGATCGCGTCGTGCCGGGTCTGGCTGGTCCAGCCGGCCTTTGACCAGAGCCGCGTACCCGTGGGCAGGCCGGGGCCGGAGAACTTTGCCTGATCGTCGGGGTCGGAGGTGGGCGCAGCCGGGTCGCGCCGCATGAGCTCGAGCATTTCGCGGCTGCGGGCTGGCGTGACGCATCGCTCCTCGACGATCTCGAGCAGCAATCGCGCGGTGTCGGCGGTAGTGAGCATGTTGCGCTTGGGTTCGAAGAGCCGTATCGCCTGCGACTCGCGCCCGTAGGGACCGTCGCCCCACGGCTTCTTGTGGGCGTAGACGCCGGTGTAACCGAGCGTGTTGAAGTACTTCGTGACGGCGTTGCGCTTCTCGAACCAGACGCGAGTGTCGGCCTCCGGCAGCTCGGGGCCGCTGGTGGTGCCGGTCATCACATCAATGAGGTAGTGGGTGGCGTCGTTGGAGGAGTCGACGATCATGTCCTTCATCGCGCGACGCACTTCAGGTGTGTCGGCGAGCCGCCCGTCCTCCATCCAGCGATGGGTGGCGGCGAGATAGAAGAGTTTGATCACACTCGCCGGATAAATCATCTCGCCGCCCCGCACGGATGCGGCGGTCGATCGGCCCGGCACGCTCAGGTCGATGAGCGTGAGTGCGATCTCGTCGGGTTTAAGACCCTCCGAGGCAAACCGCGCGAGGGTACCGCGGATGGCCTCGTCGGCGATCGTCTGGAGGGATTGCGCGTGCATGATCGGGAGAGTCGCGAGGGCAAGGGCGGTGGCCAGGAGACGCATGCCCGAACCAAACGCGCGTCCCTGTCGTGGGGCAAGCCGACCGGCGCGCAACGTCCTCACCTGCGGCGGAACAGCCGGCTCTGCACGACGGCGTGAACCAGGGAGCGCACGCCGTGGCTGGTCTCTTGGGTGGAGCGCACGAGTTCGTCCAGCTCCGCCCGCTCGCTGAAGTGAACGGGCGCGCCGGTGGCGAACACCATGAGTTGCCGGGCGAGGTTGCGGGCGAGCGCGACCTCGTCCGCCCGGACGAGACTTTTGAAGTCCCGAATGTCGGCGAACGGGCGGCCGTCGGGCAGTTCACCGGCGGCGTCGACCGGCAGGCCGAGGTGGAAGGCGAAGGGCTGTCCATTCTTTCCGAGACCCGGGAGTCCGGGCTTGGCCTCATCGACGGCCCGGTATCGCTCCCGGTAGCCGCCCATGACATCGAAGCTCTCGAGCGCGAATCCAGGCGGGTCCATCTTGCGGTGGCAGGAGGCGCATGAGGCATCGGAGCGGTGCTTCGCGAGCTGCTCGCGGATGGTGACGGCGCCGCGAATGTCGGGCTCGACGGCGGGTACGGGCGGCGGTGGCGGAATGTCGATTCCGAGGATGCGCTCGACGATCCACTTTCCCCGCAGAACAGGTGAGGTCGTGGTGCCGTTGGCAGTGACCTTGAGCACGCTGGCCTGAGTGAGCAGGCCGCCGCGCACGCTCCCCGGAGGAAGCGGGACGCGACGCATCGCGACGCCTTGCACGCCGGAGACGCCGTAATGCTCCGCGAGGCGGCCGTTGAGGTGCGCGAAGTTGGCGTCGATCAGGGTGCGTACCGGCAGGTCGCGCTCCAGGAGTTCGGAGAAGAACAGCCTCGTCTCGGCGACCGCCGCCTCGGCGAGAGCGTCGTCGAGGTAGTAGTCATTGTAGAGCGTCGTGGAGGGCGTGGAGTCCTCCAACTTCCGCAGGTCGAGCCAGTAATCGAGGAACGCCTCGCGGAAACGGTGCGATCGCGGGTCGGCGAGCATCCGCTCCGTTTCCGCGCGGAGCACTTCGGGTCGGTTGATCTCGCCGCGGTCGGCCCGGGCGCGGAGGGCGGCGTCGGGCGGGGAATTCCACAGGAAGAGGGCGAGCCGCGTGGCAAGGGCGTGGTCGTCGAGCCGGCCGGGCTGGTCGTCGAGGAAGATGAAGCCGGGCGAGGCCAGTACGGCGGTGTAGCCGGCGAGCATGGATTCGGCAAAGGAAAGGCCGGCGGCGCGGCGGTCCTCGACCAGCGCGATGAAGCGGTCAGCCTCGTCCGCGCGCACAGGCCGTCGGTAGGTACGCGCAACGAAGTTCCGGAGCAGGCGGCGGGCGTCCGACTCCGGGTCGGCGCTATCGACGTCGACGACGACGTCGATCAGGGGCTCGACGCGCACCCCAGCCCGGCGGCCGCCCTCGCGGGTGTCGGCGCGATCGACGATCTGCACGGTGACCCCAGGCTTCCCGGCGGGGACGCGGCGAATCGGGAGGTCGCCGAAGAGCAGACGGTAGCCGGCTTCGGAGGCCTCGTCGTGGAGCGGTCCCTCGATCTCCATCCAGCGGAAGGCCACGCTGGGCGCGCCTTCCTTTGTCATGAGGGGATTTCTGAAGTTGTTCGGCCTGGAGCGGTAGAAACGGGACGCGTCGGGTACGAGCGTCTCATTGGCCAGGAGCCAGACCTCGCCGAGGTCGTGCACGGTGGGTTCCGGCGTGAGGTCGAACTCGCCGACGCGCCGGTTCATCACGCCGTTGCGGGTGTAGACCGTGATGGGCTCGGTCGTGCGGCCCGGCGAGATCCGGTCGTAGTCCGGCACGTTCGGGTTAGGGGGCCGCGGCGTACCCTTGCGGTCATTCTCACCAGTAAAGCGCATTGTGATCCCGCCGGGGGCGGTCCAGAGCGTGTAGCCGCTGAAGCGCACGCGGTAGCGGCCCGAAGCAGGGGCGCGGAAGCCGTCCCAGCGGTAGGTAAAGCCGGTGACGTAGTTGCTGGAGACCCAGCCGACGGCCTCCAGGTCGCGCTTCGCGGGGTCGGAGTCGCCGACCGTGAGCGGGGCGCGAAGCCAGCGGACGTCGGGCTGCGGCGTGTGCCCAAGGACCGGATACGTCATGCGGTCCGGCGATGAATTGAAGATGTTGCCGGTGAAGAGGCGGGTGAGCGTGCGCTGGTCGCGGGCGTAGTGGCGAGTGACGGTGGTGGGCGGACGATCGAGCCGACCGGCGAGGATCTGGCGGAGTGCGTGGTCGGCGGCGGTGAGGGAGCGAGCCAGGTGGACGTGCGAGACGTCGAGGGCGGAACCTGATTTGTTGTAGCGGTGGGCCTCGCCGTCCTCGGGAAACTGGCCGCGGATCTGCAGCCAAGGCGCCGAAAGGAGGTCGCGCAGGGCGTTCTCGTATTCGTGGCCGTTGAGCCTCCGGCGCCCCGCGCGGCCCTCGCGCGCGATGCGCTCCGCCTCACCGGCGGCGAGCTCCTGCCCAAGGGTACGCGTGAATGCGGCGGTGGCCGAAACGTCGGGCCGGCGCTTCTCGGCGGGAGGCATCTCACCGGCGACGACGCGGTCATGAATCCTCACCCAGCGTTCCACGTTCGCTGGATCGGAGGGATTGAACCTGAGGGCCTCAAGGTCGAGCCCGCCCTTGCGGTCGACGTCGTTGTGGCACCCTGCGCAATGCGCCTCGAGGAAGGCGGCGCGGCGGTCCGGCGCGGCGTCGGCGGGGAGCGAGACGGCTGCCGCCAGCAGGAGGAGGACGATTCGCGTCCGCGGGCGCGTCATGGCCTCAGGCGAAATCCAGCCCGCGCATCAGCCCCGTGGACGAGGCGAACCGATCACTCTCGATCCCCATCCGCTGCAGGATGGAAACGAAGAGGTTGGGCAACGGGTAATTGTTCGTCGTGCTGAACGCGAGGTGCTGCCCGTGCCGGAAGCCGCCGCCGGCGAGGATCGTGGGAAGGTTGAAGCAGGTATGGGCGTTGGCGTCGCCGAAGTTGGATCCGTAGAGGACCGCTGTGCGGTCGAGGAGCGTCTCTCCATCCTCCCGTGTGCCCTGCAGGTCGGAGAATAGACGAGCGAGCTGGCGCATGTGCCATTGGTCGATGGCCTTCAGCTCGCCACGTTTCTTCTCCGATTTCCCGTGGTGGGAGAGGTTGTGGTAGCCGTCGCTGATCGGGGCGTCCTCCAATTCCAGGGCCGGCGTGCTCACGCCGTCGAGCATGAGGGTGATCGCGCGGGTCGAGTCGGTCTCGAAGGCCAGGCGCGCGAGGTCGTACATCACGCGGACCTTTTCCATGTAAGCCGCGGGGTTCGTCGGGTCCACCGGCGGAGCGGCGGTCACGACGGGCTTGGGGCGGAGGTCCCAGCCGCGCGAGGCCTGCAGGCGGCTCTCGAGGTCCCGCACACTCGTGAAATACTGGTCCAGCCTTTCGCGATCACCGGCGGATGCGCCGCGCTGCAGCTCCCGCGCCTGCCCGGCCACCGTGTCGAGGATGCTGCGGCCGGTGTCGAGGCGACGCACCTGCGCGGCGACCTGGTCGGCTGATCCCTGCAGGAAGAGCTGGCGGAACACGTCGGCCGCCTTGTCCTCCGGCGGGATGGCGACGCCGGTGCCGGTCCACGAGAGGCTGCGGACGCGCGTGTTGACGGAGAGGGTAAGGGACGGGAAGCGGGTGAGGGTGCCGATGTGCTCGGCGATGTGCTGGTCGAGCGACAACGTGTTGCGGAATGAACTGCTTCCGGGGTGCGGCGCGGCGGTGAGGAAGCAGATGTCGGCCGGATGGCCGCCGTCGACGTTGGGATGCGAGACGCCCGAGAAGACGGTGAAGCGCTCGCGATGCTCCTGCAATTGACGGAGGTACGGCGAGAGCTCGTAGCCGCGTCCGGCGCCGGTCGGGAAGAACTGGTCGCCGAGCAACCCGAGGTTGTTGCAGATGCCGAGGAAGCGGCGGGGTTTGGAGCCCGGGGCAAGCGGTGAAGAAGAAGTGCCGGCCCGAGCAAACGGAGCGGACATCGCGTCAAGGCAGGGTAGCCCGAGCGCCACGCCAGCGGCGCGCAGGAAGTGCCTCCGGGACAGAGGACGTCGGGTGGTCACGAAGGGGGCGCGCGTCGGGGAGGTAGGCGTCATGATCACGTCCCGAACCTGCGACGGGTAGGCGGAGAGGCAAGCATGGGCGCCACGACGAACCGCCGGCGGGGTTGCTTCGCGCGGGTTCGCGGTGATGGTCCCTTCGTGGCAACAGACCTCTTCATCGCCGGTTGCGGCTACGTGGGCGGCGCGCTCGCGCGGTTGGCGCTTGGGCGCGGGCTGCGCGTGGCGGCCTTGAACCGCAATGCCGCGCGTGGAGCGGAGCTGCGGGCGGCGGGAGTGAAGGTGCTTCAGGCCGATCTGGCGGCTGACGACTGGCACCGGGCGTTACCTGCCGCGCCGCGCTGGATCGTGAATTGCGTGAGCTCCGGCGGCGGGGGCGTCGAAGGGTACCGTCGCAGCTACGTCGACGGCATGGCGTCACTGCTGCGATGGGCGGAGAAGGCCGGGCCGGCTGGCGCGATCCTCTACACAGGCAGCACCTCTGTTTATCCTCAGGATGGCGGACAGCGTGTCGACGAGGGCAGCCCGACGGCGGCGGACGGTGAACGCGGCGCGCTGCTCCTTGAGGCGGAACGCCTGCTGTGCGAATCCCCGGCGGCCGCTTCGCGCCGCTTCATCCTCCGCCTTGCCGGAATCTACGGGCCCGGCCGGCAACACTTGCTGGAGCAGGTGAGAGCGGGCGAAGTCACGGGCGGTTCGCAACATCACCTCAACCTTATCCATCGCGACGATGCTGCCGACGCTATCCTCGCGTGTCTCGAGTCACCCGGGGGCGAAGGTGTTCATGTCTACAACGCGGCCGACGACGCGCCCACCCCCAAGGGCGAGGTCGCCGCTTGGCTCGCTGCCCGGCTGGGCTTGCCGACGCCCCGGTTCACCGGCGTAGCGCATCCCGCCCGGCGCACGATCGTGCCGGATCGCGTCATCGTGAACGCCCGCCTGCGCAGCACGACCGGCTGGCGGCCGCGTTTTCCCACGTTCCGCGAGGGGTACGAAAGTATCTTGTCGGCGGCAGTGGCCGGCGCTCAGTCTCCGACTTCACCCAACTAAAACCAACGCACCATTCCCATGGCTGGACTCGGAAAACTCGTGAAGCAGGCGGAGAAGATGAAGCGCGGCATCGAGGCGCTGCAGGCGCAACTCGACGCCAAGGAGATCGAGGTCACCAGCGGGGGAGGAGCGGTGAAGGTGAAGATCAGCGGCAGCGGCCGGTTCATCGGGCTAACGCTCGATCCGGAGTTCCTCAAGGAGGACGCCAAGCTGGTTTCTGAAACCGTGCTCGCCGCCGTGCAGGACGCCGCGAAGCAGGCAAAGGATTACCACGAGGCTGAGATGCAGAAGATCACCGGGGCGTTCCAGATGCCCGGGATGTTCTGAGCCGGGTAGGCGCGGCGATGGCCGGCAAGCGGCTGAACGCGCCGAACTCCACGCCGCATGACGCCTGCCTTTGAACGGCTGCAGAAGCATCTGAAGCAACTTCCGGGGCTCGGTTTCCGTTCCTCCGAGCGCATCGCCCTGCACCTGCTGGTGGAGAAGCCGGCGCGTCTGCCGGAACTGGTGCGCGCCCTTGAGGAAGCCGCCGCCTCAGTGCGGCGCTGCCCGCGCTGTGGCAACCTCGCGGAGGGCGAGGCGTGCGCGATCTGCGCCGACGAGCGGCGCGATCCGGGAATCGTCTGTGTCGTGGAGCACGTCCCCGATCTCGTCGCGATCGAGCGCAGCGGGGCATTCCGCGGCCGCTACCACGTCCTGCACGGCAAGCTGTCCCCGATGCACGGTGTGCGGCCCGAGGACCTGAATCTCGCGGCCCTGCAGCAGCGCATCGCCTCCGGCGAGGTTCAGGAACTGATCCTCGCCCTGCCCAACGACGTCGAAGGCGAGGCTACCTGCCATTACATCACCGAGCACCTACCGAAGGAGCCGGCTGTGCGCACCTCACGTATCGGATTCGGACTGCCGAGCGGGGGAGGGGTGCTCTACGCCGACGCCGTCACCCTCCGCAGCGCGCTCGAGGGCCGCAAGGGCTATATCTGAGATTGGAGCCGGCGCGGGCCGCGCGGCTTCTCCCGCCGGGAAAAGTTTCGACACCCCTCGCCTCCGATCTAATTTCACGCTCCTAACACGTTCGCGGCCGGGGTGGCCGACCGTCGTCTGGCCCCTGTCCGCCTCTGCACCATGAAAACACCCAGCAACTCGTTCCTGTCGCGGCTCGCGCTCGTCGGCGCTGGCTTGCTCCTCGCGGTCTCCTCCGCCTTCGCGCAGGGGACCGGGTCAGTCGCCGGCTCGGTGGTCAGTACCGCCACCCGCAATGCCCTCCAGGGCGCGGTCGTCAGCATCCCTTCGCTCGGCCGGTCGGAGCTCACCGACAACGCCGGCAGCTTCCTGCTCCAGGGCGTGCCAGCCGGGAACTTCGAACTCATCGTCAGCTACTCTGGCTTTGAGGACCGCCGCGTCCCGGTGACCGTGCGCGCAGGCCAAGTCACGCGCGCCGAGGCGGAGATGAAGCCGGCCCAGGCGATCATGCTGGAAGCCTTCACCGTCGCCACCGTGCGCGAGGGCCAAGCCTTGGCGATCACCGAGCAACGGAACGCCCTCAACGTGAAGAACGTCACGGCGATGGACGAATGGGGCATCCTGCCCACCCAGAATGTCGGCGAGCTCGTCTCCCGTATGCCGGGCATCACGTTCACCACGGACGAGGACAACCTCATCAACAACGTGAGCATCGGCGGTCTGCCCGCCAGCTACACGCGCCTCAACATCGATGGCATGTCCTCCACCGGCGTCGGCGGCGACGGCCGCACCGCTACCCTGCATTCGTTCTCCGGCTCGATGTACGAGCAGGTCGAGGTCATCGCCGGCCAGACGCCCGACAGACGGGCCGATTCGCTCGGCGGCCAGCTCAACCTCAAGACCCGCTCGCCGCTGGCGATGTCGGAGCGGCGCCGAATCACCTACACCGCCTCCACGCGCTACTTTCCCTCCTGGTCGAAGCGAAACTTCGAGGTATCGCAGCGCCCGTGGCGGCCCGATCTCTCAGCGAGCTACACGGAAGTGTTCAGCGTCGGGAAGGGATCCCGAAATCTCGGTGTCGCCGTCACTGCGTCCTACCAGGAGGTGCTCAATCCGCACGACTGGGACATCAACCTCTACGAGACCACCACCAACCCCGTCGCCCAGTGGCGTGACTACACGCGCATGAGCGGTCTGAACGACCGGTTCCTCTCCGCGGTTAGCGCCCGCGCGGATTACAAGTGGTCCGAGTCGACCCGCATCTCGCTCCGTTTCCTCTACAACGGAGGATCCGAGCCGTTCTTCAGCTACACCGCCATCAATCCGTGGATCGCGTCCAACCTCACGGTCAACGACCCGGTCACCAACCCCAACGGCGGCATCCGCCCGGGCTACACCGCCACGCGCATCGAGATGCTGCCGGTGAACAACACGACGCTCCAGCCCGGCGGGGTGGCCGTCGGCGCGTCCCAGATGCGTATCAATCCCCAGCGGTACTCCTTCATCAGCAAGAATCCCACCGGCACGCTCGTGTTCGAGCATAACTGGGGCCGCTGGAAGGTCGACCACGCGTATCGCTGGAGCAATACCCACTGGAACTCCGGTGCGGGCCGCCGGCGCGAGAACGGCACCGTCGCCCTGCGCACGCAGGGCCCCGTCGGCTTCATCCTCGATTACTCCAATCCGTTTGGGCAGACCTTCCAGCAGACGGGCGGAGTCAGCGTTTACGATGCCGCCAGCTACCGTCCGTTCGTGACGGGCAACGCGACCGCGGCGCAGCCCGTGCCCACCACGTCCACGGTGTTCAACAAGCGCGACACCGTGACCGATACGAACGAGGTCACCGCCAACGTGAACGCTTCCTACCTCGTGCCCTTCACCGTTCCGGTCACCGTCAAGGCCGGCCTCGAGTCGGTCAACCGCCGCGTCAACAACCGGCAGGTCTTCCCGCGCCGTTGGTACGGTGTCGTGGGCTCGGTGCTGCCGGTCGACGGGCTGATGGCCTTGACGGAGTTCGAGCGCCAGAATGGCGGCCGCCGGCTCCCGGTGGTGGACCCCGCCGCGATCAGCACGACGCTGGGGAACGCGAACCTTTGGTATGAGGATGTGAACTTCACCGCCACCAGTCAGTACACCAACCGTCGCATCCTAGAGGAAAGCGTCGATTCCGCCTACGCGCAGGCAACCACCCGCTTCGGACGTCTCACGCTGCTTGGCGGTGTCCGCAAGGAATGGGTCACCACCGACACGTTCACGTTCTTCCGCGCGCGCACCACGCCGATCGCCAATGAGCCGGATCACTTCAAGCGCGCCGCGTTGGATTTCCAGAAGCTCTCTCGCGACGGAGACTACGCGAAGGCTTTCCCCAGCCTGCACGCGGCCTACGACATCACGGAGAACCTCAAGGCCCGCGCGAGCTGGTCCACCAGTTACGGCCGCGCCGCGTTGGCGACGCTGATCACCGCGCCCACCGCTAACGATGCCGCGCGCACCGTCACGATGGGTAATCCGGACATCAAGCCCCAGCTCGCCGAGAACGTGGACCTGAAGCTCGAGTACTATCATAAGAACGGGATGGTCTCGGTCCGCGGCTACCGGAAGGACATCACCGATTACATCGGGGCTTCCGGGCGTTCGGGTGAACTGATCGGTACCGGCCCCGACAACGGCTTCGACGGTCTGTACGAGGGGTACGAAATCATCCAGGTGCGGAATCTCGGGAGCGCCCGCTACCGGGGCCTCGAGTTCGACTTCCGCCACCGACTCGCGTTTCTCCCCGGCCTGTTGCGGGGGCTCACGGTCCGCGCCAATTACACGTACCTGAAGACGGAAGGGAATTTCGGCGGGACCGTTAATCTGGGCAATGGCCAGCTCGCGGGCTTTATCCCGCGCTCGTACAACATCGGGCTCATTTACTCCTACCGGAACTTCGGAGCGACTTACGATGTTAACTACACCGGCGGTTGGCCGGTGGTCTACAGCACGACTTCCGCCGCCGGTAATCGATTCCGGCAGCCTTGGACCATCATGAACGCGGGTATAACCTACAAGGTTCACCGTGACGCCACGGCCTTCCTCAGCGTCAGCAACATCGCGGAGGAGGGACGGCAGGAGTACATTTTCGATCCTTCCCGCGTGCGCTCGAATTGGACGATTCCGCGTACGCTGAAGTTCGGCGTCAGCGGCCAATTCTAAGTCGCGAAACTTCAGTACATCTCGCAAAGGCGGCCCTTTCGAGGCCGCCTTTTTCTTGTGAAAAAATGTCTTTGTTTGGGATCATCTCGGTTAAGGAGGGTGTTATAAGGTATTTTTTGATATGATCTTGACACCAGACCAGATCTGGTCTGGTCTAATTAAATGAAGGTCGTCAATATCCAGGCTGCCAAGACCCATCTCTCTCGGATCGTCGACGAGGTGGTTGAAGGCGATGAAGTGGTCCTCGCGAAGTCGGGCAAACCTCTGGTTCGCCTCGTTCCGTACGCGGGGAACAAGAAGCCACGCACACCCGGGCTTTTTGCCGGGCAAGGATGGGAAGCCCCCGATTGCTGGGCTCCTGGAGAGAGTGAATTGGAGGCCTCGATCGAGGCCCCGCTCCTGCGCGAACCTGACATGCACTTTCCGCCCCCACCGCGTCGGCGGGTGCTTCGGTTGCTGCTCGATTCCCACGTGATCGTTTGGTGGCTCACCTCGCCTGAACGGCTCTCCGCCGAGACGCGGGCGATGATCAGTGCGCCGGGCAACGATCTCCTACTCAGCGCCGCCTCTGCCTGGGAGCTGGGTCTGAAGGTCGCCCGCGGCAAGCTGAGGCTGCCCGAGAACTACGCCGCGACTCTCATCGACGAGGGATTCAGGGAACTGCCCGTCAGCATCGCCCATGCGGTGAGGGCGACTGGGCTGCCGACGCTGCACGGCGACCCCTTCGATCGCCTGCTGGTCGCACAGGCGCTCGAAGAGGACCTCATCCTGGTCACCGCGGATGACGTCGTGGCATCGTACCCTGTGCCCATCCAGAGGGCGTGAACGGCGCTTTCGAACCTGCAGGGTTGCCTCGCATCCGCGGTCGATTGCTCGCGTCCTGTCGCTTCTCTCCCTCGGGTCCACGGGGAATGATGGGTTGAAAACCCTCGGCTGCAGCGAGGGAATGCGTCCCATGCTTCCCGCCGCAGTCCTTCGCCGGCTGCCCGCCGTCGCCTGTTTCGCCGTCGTCGTGGCGCGGGGTGCCGCGCCGGTGGATTTGGGTGCGGTCGAACCTTCGCTGCCCGCCGCGGCGACCGCGCTGCTCGGCGACATCGACGTTTTCCCGCGGCCACCCGTCACTTGGCTGGAGGTGCAGGTAGAGCTCTCCCGACGCGGATTTTCCGGTGGGCCGATCGACGGCATCCGCGGCCCGCAGTCGGCCGCAGCGCTGCGGGCCTTCCAGCGTTCACGCGGAATCCCGGAGTCAGGGGAACTCAGCGACCGGACAGCGCGGGAGCTCGAGATGGAGGCGCCGGCGCTCGCCTGGGCGTCGCTGGCCGCGACCGACCTTGCCGGTCTGGAGCCGTTGGAGCCGACCTGGCTGGGGAAATCGCGTCAGACCGCGCTGGCGCACGAGACGGCGTTGGAACTGGCGACCGAGCGCTACCGTGCCGGCGCTGGCTTCCTGCGGCGGATCAACCCCGGAGTCGATTGGGACGCACTCACGGCAGATACCCTTTTCGTCGCTCCCGCGGCTGAATTCGTGGCGCGGCCCGGGCGCGCAGCCTACGTGGAAATCCGGTTGGCGGAGAAGGTGCTGGAGGCTTTCTCCGCCGACGGAAGTCTCCTGGCTCATTTTCCCACCAGTATCGCGCGAAGGGTCGAGAAGCGGCCGGTGGGCGACCTCAAGGTTGTCGTGGTGGTGGCCAATCCCGATTACACGTTCGATCCGGCGGTATTCCCTGAATCCCAGGAGGCGAGGGAACTCGGCCGAAAGCTGATCCTGCCGCCCGGCCCCAATAATCCCGTCGGCGTCGCGTGGGTCGGTCTCGATCGACCGGGCTACGGCATCCATGGCACGCCCGATCCCGCGAAGGTGGGATACACCGAGTCGCACGGGTGCTTTCGCCTGGCCAATTGGGACGCGCAGACCCTGTTGGGACTCGCGTGGGTGGGCATTACCGTGCGGGTCGTACCGTAGCATTCCGCCACGGCCGCGCTTGACGCTCGCCGGGGTGCGGCCGGAGCCTCTCCGCACCCCGCATGATCACGAGCCGCCCCAACTCCAGCCCGACCGGGATTTCCCGCCGCCGCTTCCTCCGCTCCGCCTCCGCCGGTGCCGCCGCGGCGGCCGCTTTTCCCGCCGTGCTCCGGGCGGCCCGGCCCAACGGCAACGTGCAGGTCGCCGTGGTGGGCGTGAGCGCTCGCGGCTACGGGGATCTGCATAGCACCGCCTCGCATGCCAAGGTGAAGTACGTTGGCTTCTGCGACGTCGACGCGCGGGCCTTCACCAAGGCCGACGCCGATCACCCGGGGACTCAGCACTTCGCGGACTACCGCGTGATGCTGGAGAAGCTCGGCGACACGGTTGACGCCGTGATCGTCGCGACGCCCGACCATATGCACGCCCCCGTATCCGT
>JACCDP010105550.1_pt1 | contig 52733 bp, 44 predicted proteins | sample 7445841 | NCBI WGS metagenome assembly JACCDP01 (sample SAMN15323441, study PRJNA562643) | freshwater metagenome | isolation source: river surface water | place: USA:Blue River Watershed | collected 2017-08-17 | reverse complement strand
GTTGCAGTGGGCGTTGAGCATCGTGGTCCCGCGGGCGGCGAGGCGGTCGATGTTCGGCGTCTTGGCCATGGGGTGGCCGCCCATGTGGCCGATCCAGTCGTTCTGGTCGTCGATCGCGATGAAGACGACGTTGGGCCGGCGGGGCGCGTCGGCGGCGACGGCGGGCAGCAACGAGGCGGCGAACAGGCAGGCGAGGGTGCGGAGCGGGGTGTTCATGGGGCGGAGAATGTCAGGCGGCTTCAGTCCTTGACCGGGGCGGCCTTGTGGTTGGCGAGGTGCTCGGGGCGGGCTTTCGCGTACTGATCAAGGACGGCCTGGAGCCGCCGCGCCTCGGCGGTGCGTTCCGCCGGGAGGGCGGCGACGCGGAGGGGCTTTTCCTCGAACGGGTCGGCCACGAGGTCGTAGGTGGTGCCGTCGCGGTAGAGCTTGAGCGTGCGGCCTTGCGCGAACTCGAAGGTGGCTTCGCGGCCGCCGTTGCGCGCGTACCACAGATAGTAAGAGTCGCGCGGCTGGCCCGTTCGGCCGAGGAGCTGCGGCAGGAAGCTCCGGCCGTCGATCCCCGGGGTGGCGGGTACGGCGGCGCCGGCGGCCTCGCAGAGGGTCGGCAGAAAATCGGCGCTGCAGACCAGGTCGTCGTTCACGCGGCCGGCCGGGATACGCCCGGGCCAGTTGGCGATCAGGGGCACGTGGTTGCCGCGGGCGGTGCGGGTGCCCTTGCCGCCCTTGTACTCGGCGCCCTTGAACCGCGAGGTCACCTGCACGCCGGTGCCGTTGTCGCCCGTGAACAGGATCAGCGTATCCTCGCGCAGGCCCAGCTCCTCGAGCTTCGCGACGAGCCGGCCCACCATCTTGTCCATGTACTCCGTCATGGCGGCGAAGTGCCGCACGTCGCGCTGCTGCTGCTCGCTCTTCAGGCGCGGGTCCCAGTCGGCGCTGTCGGGCGTCGCCTGGAACGGGTCGTGGGTCAGGATCATCGGGTAGTAGAGCAGGAACGGGCGGGCGCGGTGACGCGTCACGAAGTCGAGGGCGAAGTCGTTGATCAGCTTCGGCCCGTACTCGCCGCCGTTGAAGTCGAGCTCGCGGCCGTTGTGTTCGAGCCCGGGGTTGGCGTAGCGCGGCGGGCGACGGGTGTGCTGCCAGAGGTAGGACTCGTCGAAGCCGAAGTGCTGCGGCAGGCCGGGGTCCTTGCCGAGTTGCCACTTGCCGCAGATGCCGGTGGCGTAACCGGCCTGCTTCAGCAGGTGCGCGAACGTCGTGGCCTTGGGGTCGAGCAGGCCGAATTCGATGTAGTTCCGGACGTTGTAGATCCCGGTCATCAGCTGCACGCGGGTCGGCGTGCAGAGCGGCTGCACGAAGCAGCGCTCGAAGCGCATGCCGGTGGCCGCGAGCCGGTCGAGGTGAGGCGTGCGGTAGGATTCGCCTCCGTTGGCGGTCACGCACTCGTAGCCGAAGTCGTCGGCCATGATCAGCACGACGTTGGGTTTCCGCGCGGCGGCGGACGCGATGAGGGCGCAGCTGAGCGCGAGCGCGGCGGCCAGCGTGCGGCGGACGAAGGTCGGGGTGTTCATGGTGCGGCGAGGATCGGGGCCCAGAGGCCTTCAGTCACGGGCGGGGTGGCACCCGAAGCGGGGAACGAGGCTTGGACGGCGGCGCGCAGCCGGCGGGACATTTCCGCGACGGTCGCCGCGTGCTCCGGTTTTTCAGCGAGGTTGGTGAGTTCGCGGGCGTCCGAAGCGTGGTCGTAGAGCTCGCGGCCCTGCCGGCCGTCGTCCCACTCGGTGTAGCGCCAGCGGTCCGTACGCAGGCTGTAACCCGGGAACCGGCCCGTCCCGGCGGCGGCGGCCTTCGGCGCGGCTGGAGCGGGGGTGGTGGCGGCAGCCTTGGCCTTGCGCTTGCCACCGGCAGGGGCGGCCGCGGCACCGCCGCCGCCGCGCATCACCTGCGTGAGGGCCCAGCCGCGTCCGACGGTGGTCGGTTCGCGCAGGATCGGGGTGAGGTTCTGCCCCTGAAGATTGGCGGGCGGGGTGACGCCGGCGAGCGCGGCCAGCGTGGGGAAAAGGTCAACCTGGCTCACCGGCGACGGCGCGACGCCGCCGGCCCGCGCGACCCCGGGCGCCACGATCAGCAGCGGCACCCGCGCGCTTTCCTCGAAGAGGCTTTGCTTCTGCCAGAGCCCATGTTCACCGGTGTGGTAGCCGTGGTCGCTGGTGAAAACGATGATCGTCTTCTCCGCGAGCCCGAGTCGGTCGAGCGCGTCCACCACCCGGCCGACCTGGGCGTCGAGGAAGCTAATGCTGGCGTAGTAGGCCTGCAGCGCCTGGCGGCGCAGGTCGTCGGTGAGCGCGTCCTGCTCGCGCTTGTAGCTCATGAGGCCGGCCGCGGGGATGTCGGCCTGGTCCTCCTTCACGCCCGGCACGACGCGCATACGGTCGAGCGGGTAGAGATCATAGTACGGCTTCGGGGAGACGTAGGGCGTGTGGGGCCGGAAGAAACCCACCGTGAGGAAGAACGGCCGCTCCGGCTGGCGGGCGCAGCGTTCCAGCACCCAGGTGGCGTCGTCGGCCATCAGCCCGTCGGTGTGAAGGCGGTCGCCTTTGGGCGAGGCGTACCAGCTGAGGGTGCCGCCGAACTGCCCGGGCGTGAGGCTGAAGATCTTCGGGTGTTCCTCGAGCCGGTCGACGCCGGCGGGGTTGAGTCCCAGTTCCCAGGAAGCGGGGTCGTCGTGGCCGATGGTGCCGACTGAATTGGGGACGTTATAGTGGTAGGCTTTGCCGATGCGGGCCGCGAACCATCCCTGCAGGCGGAAAGCCTGCGGCAGGCTGTGCTGGGCGGGAATCGTCTGCCGGAAGATCTGTGAGTTCTGCAGGATGCCCGTGCTGTTGGGGTAAAGCCCCGTGAGCATCGAATTCCGGCTGGGGCCGCAGAGCGGGAAGGTGCAGTAGGCGCGGTCGAACCGCACGCCGCGGGCGGCGAGGCGGTCGAGGTTGGGCGTCCGCGCCACCGGATCGCCATAGCAGCCGAGGAGGTTGTTGAGGTCGTCGGCGATCAGGAAGAGGACGTTCTTCCTCTCGGGGGCGGCGCCGGAGGCGGCGGCCGCGAACAGGAACGACAGGAGCGCGAGACGCGCGACGGTACGCAGGTGCATGGGGTGAAGGGGCGAGGAATTCGCCCTCCCCCCAGACGCCGAAGCAAGCCCCGAAGCTACGCCGCGCCGCTGGAAATAATCCGCCGCGCCCGTCGCGGGCTCACGGCTTGATCGTCACCTTCCGGATGATGATGGGCGTGACGGGGCTGCTGCGCGCGCCATCCATACCCGGGTTCATCGGCAGCTCGGCGAGGGCGTCGACCACCTCGAAGCCGCGGACCACCTTGGCAAAGATCACGTAGGCGGGCGGCAGGCGGTAATCCTGGTGCATGATGAAGAACTGGCTCGTGTTGGTGTTGGGCCCGCGGTTCGCCATGGCGACGACGCCGCGCCGGTAGCCGGCCTTATAGAGGGCGGAGTTGGCGTCGATCTCGTCAGGGAAGGAGCCGCCCCAGGCGCTCTCGCCGCCGCGGCCGTCGCCGAGCGGGTCGCCGCCCTGCAGCATGAAGCCTTTGACCACGCGGTGGAACGTGAGCCCGTCGTAGTAGCCGTGCTCGGCGAGCAGACGGAAATTCTCCACCGCCTTCGGTGCCGCCTGTGGGAGGAGCTCGAATTCGATCTCGCCCTGGTCAAGCTTCAGCACGGCGCGGGTGCCTCCGGAGCTCTTCGCGCCGGCAGGAACCTTCGGGTTGCCGGTGGCGGCGGCCGGAGCGTCGGCCCCCTTGGGTTTGCAGCCGAAGCCGGCGAAGGCGAGGACGAGGGCGGCGGCGAGCGCGCGGGGGATGCTTTTCATGCGCGCTATCTTGAGGGGGGCTCCGGCGAGTCAAGTCGCCCGCTGCTCCGCGCTGGCGCTCACGGTTTCGCCGGGGTCGTCGGCGCGGCCGGTTCCGGGGCGGGCACCTTACGGTCCGCGGGAGCCTCCGTCATCGAGCGCAGCAGGTTCGTCGGCCCCATCGCGAGGGACCACGCGGGTTTCTCGAGCGTGCCCGTGAGCTTCACTTCCAGCACGGTCGACAATGGGGTGAGCACGGCGCCGACGACGGACTTCAGCACGTTGCCACTTTCCTGGAAGGGAAAGACCTTGGCGTTGAAATTGAGCTCGTTGCGGCCGAGCAGGAAGTCCCCGTAGGCGTCGATGGCGGAGTTGGCGCCGCGCAGTTCCACCTTGGGAAAGAGGAGCCGCGCCCCGTCGATGCGGAAGTTCCCGCGCGCCTCCGTGAAACGCAGCGAGGTGAATGTGAACAGCTCCGAAAGCAGGCCGAGCAGCGGCACCTCGCCTAGTCCCGCGCCCCGCAGCACGGCGTTGCCGTCGCCCTTGAAGCTGAATGGGTCGTCGGTTCGGCCTTCGCCGGAGGCGGCGACGTCGAGGCGGACGTTGGCGCGTTCCTGCACGAAGCGGTCGGGCGGCGGCGGCGGCGCGCCGCGGCGACGGGCGAGGAAGGCCTGCAGCGTGCCGGCCGCGCGGCCGAGGGCCGCCTCATCAATCGCGACGTTGAATCCGAGTCGACGTCCGTCCCCTCGGCCCCACAGGCGGGCGTTGCCCGTGGCGGTGCCGCCCGCGAAGGCCGCGCCGAACTTCTCCACCGCGATCTCCTCACCCTTCATCCGCGCGGTGAACGTCGCATCCTCGAGGGGGAAATCGTAGAAGCTGAAGGCGCCGCTGGTCTCGACGGCGAGGTTCAGCTCGCTCGGCCGTTGATCGGCCGACGCCGGCCCGCGGAACCACCCGTCGGTACGGATGCGGGGAGGGGCGGCGACCCGGAAGGGCGCGAGCGGCGCGCGTCCGATCTCGCCCAGCAGCCCCGCCACCACGGGCAGCCCCAGGGTCGATTCCCCGCGGAATTCCAGCGACGTCCAATCGACTCCGGGCACCGCCCGGTAGGTGAACGTCCCCTTCGCCGATCCTTCGTCCTGAGCGGCGAACAGGTCGAGCCCGTCGACGAAGCCCGGCCGGATCAGGAGCCGCGTCCGCACGCGGTCCAGCGTCACGCCGCGCACGACCGGCGCCTCCGCTTCGGCGGCCACAAACACCCGCGTCAGGCGGCCTTCCCTCCAGCGGCCGGCCACCTCCACGCTCGCGGCGGGAGGTTCCGCGGGAAACTCAAGCTGCCGGAAGAAGGCCGGCCACCAGGGACCGAACCAGCGTCCGATGTCGAGGGGCCGGAGTCGGCCCTCGAGCAGGAAGCGGTAGTCTCGCGTGCGCAGGTCGTGCTCGTAGGTGCCCCGGGCGAAGTTTTCTCCGACGCGGGCAAAGGCCTCCGGGGCGTAGAAGCGTCCCGGTTCCAGCTCCACCCGCGCGCGCCCGTCCTCCATGATCACCCCGTAGGAATTCATTCGCGGCACGCGCACCGCGGCCGTGAGGCGCTCGAAGCTCCAGCCATCGCCGAAGCGGGCCGCCGCCGATTCGACCTCGAGGGAATCAAAGGAGTAGAAGCGCCGGACGTCGACGCCCGCGCGCCGGCTGATCAGGTCCAGGACACGCGGGGACACCGAGCCGTGGAACGCGACCTCGGCCCGGCCCGCCGACGGGTCGGCCCGGCCCCGCGCGGTGAGCGGCTCGCCGAGCAGCCGTAGCGTCGCCTCGCCCGAAACGCCGGGCAAAGCCCCGAGGTCCAGCTGCGCGGAAATCGCGGCCGCCTCCGCTCCTTCCGCCTCCAGCCGGTCGAGGGCGAGCTGAGCCCCGGCCGGCACCCGGTCGATTTCCAATTCGCCGGGAAACTCGAGGTTCACGCCGGTCGCGCGCCCGCCGCGGGGAAGGAGGACCTCCCGCGCCCCCAGCCGCAGGCCGGCGATAGGGCGGGCGGCCGGCAGCGTGAGCGTGGCGGAGAGGTCGAACTCGCGCGCGGTGATCTCCAGTGGCGTGCCCGAACGGACTTCCCGGGCGAAGGCCTGCACGCCGACGACGATCGACTCCCCGCCGCCCGGGGCGAGCGAGAGGTCGATCCGCGGCGCGTCGCAACGAGCGAGCTCCCGCTGCGCCGCGAGGATCCGGCGGCACGTTTCCGGGAAGCGTTCGACGATGATCTCCGACCACGGCAGTCGGCGCGCCGCGCCGGTCGGCGGGAGGGGGAGCGATCCGTGGGCCGTGAAACTCAGGTCGGCGCTGCGGCCCGTCAGCCGGGCAACCCGCAGTTCCTTGCGGATAGGGAGCACGGTCGCGTCCAGTCCCGAGATGAGTTCCTCTCCCCGGCCGGAGGGGGTCAGCTGGGCCGGCGCGGTCAGCGTCGTGCCGGTGACGCGGATCTCGACGGGGTCGAGCGCGCCGGCGAGCAGGGATGCGCGGTCCAGCCGGAGGTACAGCGCCTCGATGCGCAGCACCGGTTCGGAAAACGCGGGAAGGTGGAGGCGGGCGTCCTGGACGAGGATGCGTCCCGTCGGATCGAAGGAGGTGGCGCCCACGGTGAGCCGCAGCCCGGATTCGGCGACCCGCTCCTCGAGGCGGCGGAGGATGAAGCCGGGCAGCGCGAGTTGGTGGGAGGAGAGGACCCAGGCCTGCGCGGCGAGCCCGAGGACCAGGGCCAGCCAGAGGCTCCACAGCACAAATGAACCCGTTCCCGCGCAGAGGGAGCGGAAGGCCTGGGCGCAGAGCCGGATCCAGGCGGGCATCGGGTTTCCCGTCAGGGCTTCCTCTCCGGCGGCGGGCCGGGGTCGCGCGGACCGTGGGTGAGGGTCCAGAGGGCGTCGATCAGGGCCTGCTCCGGGACGAACATCACGTCGAGCTCGCGGATACCGGCGAACTGCTGGTCGCCGCCGGTGCGCTCGGTGAGGAGGATCGAGGTGGTGCTGGTCTGCTCGGCGCCGCCGCCGGCCGGCACGGCCACCGTGGCCTGGAGCTGGTACCGCCACGGGCGGTCGTCTCCGGCCGCAGTGACCTGCGCGGTGAACGGGCCGGGCAGGTAGCGGACGGCGCGGAGGGCCCGCAGCGAGGTGGCCGCGGTTTTCAGGGCGGGCGCGTTCCCTTTAGCCACGGCGGGTTCCCCCTGCGCGGGAAAATCCGCCTCGGCGACGACCTCGCCCGAGGTGGAGTCGGTGAGCCGCAGGCGGCTGATGCGGGCGTTGGCGGGCAACGGATCGATGACCGCGCGGTGGCGCCACGCGGAGGGCGCGAGCGGCAGTTCATCGAGGATCTCGCGGCCCACGGCGTAGATCGAGTTGCCGGGTTCGGCGGCGGTGCCGAGGCGCGCGTAGACGTTGCGGCGGATGTCGGTGCCCAGCCGCAGCACGACCGGCGCGGGAGAACCCGAGATGGTGAGGGTGACCTCGCGCACCGGGCGGTTGAAGCCCCATTCCTCCAAGTCGGCGCTGGTCGGGGCGTCGCTCTGGAACTTCTGCGCGCGCAGCCCGGTGAGCTGGGCGATGAGGCGCTCCATCGCCCCCGGGTCGGCGGGCTGCGAGCGCGGGCCCGCGGAATCCTCGCCGCGTCTCACGATCTGCCAGTCGCGCGACGCCTCGCGCCCGGGTTCGGCCGGGCCGTCGCCGAGCCGCCGGAGGTCGCAGGGCACCGCGTTGGGCTGCACGGGAGACGAGAGGGAGATGGCGCTGATGCGCGCCGGGTCCAGGTCGGCTAGGATGCGCTTCTCGCGCAGGCTTTCCTGCGCGGTGCGGAGCGTCTCGAGGAGCGCCGCGGGCACCTCGACGGTGAAGAGGGCGCGGCGGCCCTCGAGCTGGGCGTAGAACTCAGTTCCCGCCCCGGGGGTGGGACGCGCGCCGGCGGGGGCCGGCACAGCCTCGCCGAGGAAGAGGGTCTCGAGCCGACCGTTGCCCTCGAGCGCGATGCGCAGGGCGGGCGCGGCGGACGGGGCCGTCGCGGGGCCGGAGGCGGGGAACGACTTCGCCCGCAGGGCGTTGAGTTCGTTGATCGCCAGCTCGAGGGCCTGGGCGCTGGCCCGCGCGCTGATCGGCGCGTCGAACGTCCAGCGCGCCCCCTCGCGCCGGATGCGCACGCGCACGCCCGCGGCGGTGGCGTCGGCCGAACGCGGCGCGATCTGCAGGCCGAGCGAGCGCGCCTCGAAGACGCGGACCGACAGGAGGCCGTCGGCGCGCAGCTGCTCGACGGGGACGTTCAGGCTGTCGGCGAGGCCGCGGTTGACGACGTGGATGCGCGCGCCGTCAGGCGAAAGCACGTAGAGGCGCTTGTTGTCGGGGGTGGCGTCGCCGATGCGCAGCACGGTGGAGCGCGGCGCGGCGCCGGCGGCGGGGCCTTCGCCCGAGGTGAACGAGACGGTGAGGCGCGGTTTATCGAGGCCGAAGTCGGCGACGGATTGCCGGTTCTTGGCGAGGTCGGCGACGGCGAAGCTGGTCTCGTGCTCGAGCAGCTGGAGGGCGTGGAGGAGGGCGTTGACGGCGTGGGGGTTGGCGGGCCAGCGGTCGAGGGGCCGGGTGAGGAACCAGGCCTCGCGTTCGCGCGTGAGGGCGAAGCCGCCCCCGGCGGGTCCGGTGAGCTCGAGCGAGCGGATGTTGGCGGTCTCGGGGCCCAGGACGAGGCGGCGGGCCTCGCGGGACGCGGCCTCGGTGCGCCAGGTGCGCTCGAAGCGGAAGATGAAGAAGAACAGCGCGACGTTGAGGAAGAGGAGGGCGAGGGTGACTTTCGTGCGCATGGGGGGCGGGTCTCAGGAGCGGCGGGTCCAGTACACGAGCAGGCCGAGAAGGAGGGCGGCGCCGGGCAGGCCGAGCAGCACCGTGTAGCGCAGCCGGGCGAAGTCGGCCGCGCTGAGCGTGAGCTCGAACTTCTCCACGGGCCGGGGCGGGATGCTGAGCTGGCGGTCGCGGTCGACCGTCCAGTTCACGGCGTTGAGGAAGACGGCCAGGTTGCCCTGGTCGATGCGGCCGTTCGCGATGAGGTCGCCCGTGCCGAAGACGACCAGCTTGCCGCCCCGCACGCTGAACGGGAGGTTGTCGCGCACGGCGAGCCGCTCCGAGGCGACGATGACGCCGAGGCGGTCGGCGGGTTCCATGCCGGGGAGGGGGCGGGTGTCGATGCCGGGATCGTAGCGGGGGATCTGCCCGCCGCGGAAGTTACGCTCGCCCCAGGCGGTCCGGGAGGTGGCCGCGAGCGTCACCGTGTTCAGCCCGCCGCCGAGCGACCGGCCGGGATCGGGGATCACGGTGCGCGCGACGCCGAGGCGCAGCGCCATCGTCCCGTAGTCGATGAGCAGCTGCGTGATCGGGTGGCGCGCGAAGGCGCGGATGATGAGGTCGCCGTTCTCGGCCACGTTCTCGGGGCCCTCGTCGGCGATCACGTCGTCCTGCACGAGCACCCCCCAGTCGAGCAGCAGGTCGTCGAGCCCGAGGGAGGTGACGGGCGGGCCGGGGGCGAGGAAGAGCAGCAGGCGGCCCGCGTTGGCGCCGAGGTGCTGGCGCAGCAGTTCCTGCTCCTGCCGCGAGAAGCGGCTCTGGGGCGCGACGGCGACCAGCAGCGAGGCGTCGGCGGGCACCTGGCGCGCGGCGGTGAGGTCGAGGTCCTCCACCTCGAAGTTGCGCACCTTGAGCTGGTCGCGCGCGGCTGAAAGCCCGCGGTTAGGGTCGGTGTCGCCCGTCCGCAGTTCGCCGTGACCCGTGAGGAAGTAGACCTTCTGCCGGCCCGGTGAGGATACGTCGAGGATCGCGGCGGTGAGCGCCTGCTCGCCGCGGAAGGCCACGCGCTCGCGGCCCTTCATCGCGTAGAGCTCGCCGACCGTGACCACGCGGCGCTTGTCACCGGAGACGAGCACGACGATGTCGGGCTGGTCGACGCCGAGTTCCTCGGCGCGCCGGCGGTTCTGGTAAACGTCGAGGTACTCGCGCGTGATCCGGCCCGCGGGGCGCTCGTCGGTCGCGTGGACGTATTCCTCGAGCAGGCCGCGCACCTCCGGGTGGTCGCCCTCGGGCGAGAAGGTGAGGATGGCGTGGACGGGCCGGGGCAGGTTGCGGACGTAGGAAAGGGTCTCGGGCGAGAGCGAGAACTTGCGCGCGCGCGTCAGGTCGAAGCGGCGCGGGTGGTTCTCCGCCACGTAGTTGAGCCCGCCGAAGAAGGTGAGCAGCAGCACCGCCTGCAGCACGAGGTTGGCCGTGCGGAGCCAGCGGGTGGCGCGGAAGCTTTGCCAGGGCGACATGCGGGCGCGGTGGTCAGGCGTGCAGGAGCTTGGCCTCCACGGCGAGGATGCTGAAGACGAGCGCCAGCGCCGTGCCGCTCAGGTAGAAAAGGACGTGGCGGAGGTCGATCACACCGCGGGCGAAGTCGTCGCGGTGCCCGAACACGTGCGCGTATTCCACCGCCGGACCGAGCGGCTGGAGCAGGCCCTGCGAGAGCCAGGGCGAGTCGGCCAGCGCGTTGCCGCCGAGGATGAGCGTGGCGAGCGCCACGCAGCCGAGGATGCCGGCCACCGATTGGTTGCGGGTCAGCGCGCTGGCGAGCACGCCGATCGCGACGAAGAGCAGCCCCGAGACCGCGATGAAGAGGTAGCCGCCGAGCAGCGGGCCCGCGTCGAGGAAGCGCGCGTCGCCCGAGAAGCGGCGCAGCACCCAGAAGAAGCCCGCGGTCGCTCCCCACAGCGCGGCGTAGAGGGCGTAGGACGCCGCGAACTTGGCGAGCACCACCTCCGCCGTCGTCACCGGCGTCGTGAGCAGCGTCTCGATGGTTCCGAGCCTGCGTTCCTCCGCGAGGCACTTCATCGTGAGCAGCGGCACCATCACGCACACCGGCAGCCAGAAGAGCTGGAAGTAGACGATCGCCGGCGAGGTCTCCTGCGGGCCCGCGCCGTACAGCTCCAGGATCTTGGTGAAGATCAGGCCCATGAAGCCGAGGAAGAGCGTCGCCGCGACGTAGGTCGCCGGACTGACGAGCAGCATGCGGAGCTCGTGGCTGAGGAGGGTGGGCAGGTGGCGCATGGCTCAGGCGGCGCTCGCGGGGGCGGGCGGGGAGACGACGTCCCAGCTGCGGCGGGTGGCGGCGAGGAAGACGTCCTCCAGCGTCGGCTGCTCCCGGCCGAGGGCCCGCACGCGCACGCCCTGCGCCACCAGCGCGGCGAGCAGCGCCTCGCCGAGGTCGTCGTTCCGGCCGGTCGTGATCCGCGCCGTCCGGAAGCCGTCGGGACCGGCCTCCCCGAGGCCCTCGCAGCGCGCCCCGGGATCCGCCGCCCCGAGCGCGGCCTCCAGGCGCAGGGAATCGCCGGCGAACTCCACGCGGTACGCCTGCCGGCCGATGATCTCGCGCCGCAGTTCGGCGGGCGTGCCCTGCGCGACGACCCGGCCCTGATTGATGATCAGCACGCGGTCGCAGGTCACCTCGATCTCCGGCAGGATGTGGGAGGAGATGATCACCGTCATGCGGCCGCGCAGGCTCGCGATCAGGTCGCGCACGATCAGGATCTGGTGGGGATCGAGCCCGATGGTCGGCTCGTCCATGATGATCACCGGCGGCTCGGCGAGGATGGCCTCGGCGATCCCGACGCGCTGCCGGTAGCCCTTCGACAGCTGCCCGATGATGCGGTGGCGCACGCGCTTCAGGTCGCAGACCTCCAGCACCTCGTCGATGCGCGGCCCGAGCTTGCGGCGCGGCACTTCCTTCAGGCGGCCGCGGAAATACATGTACTCCGAGACCCGCATGTCCTCCGGCAGGGGATTGTTCTCCGGCATGTAGCCGATCCGGCGCTTGATCTCGGCCGGCTCGCTGGCCACCGGCAGGCCGCAGATGTGCACGCTGCCCGAGGTCGCCGGCAGGTAGCCGGTCAGGATCCGCATGGTGGTGGACTTGCCCGCGCCGTTGGGCCCGAGGAACCCCACGATCTCACCCCGGCCCACCCGGAACGAGATGTCGTTCACCGCCGTCACGCCCCCGTACGCCTTCACCAGGCGGGAGACTTCGATGGCGGGGGGCGGCTGCGACATGGCGGAGGGAACGACGATTCGACTATTACAGACGCGGGCAAGGTTCCGTTGTTCCGCGCGCCTCCGGGCTCAGGCTGGCGGGGTCTTCTCGATCGTCACCTCGCCGGCCCGGAAGCGACCGATCCGCCCGCGGGCGTCGGCGAGCAGCAGCGAGCCCTCGTCGTCGACGCCCCGTACCACGCCCACGTGGCGGCGGCCGCCCTCGAGCAGCGCGACCGGCCGCCCCCGCAGGGTGTCGAATCGCGCCCATAGGTCGCCAAACGTGGCCAGGTGGCGGCCCTCCCGGAAGGCCTCGTACGCGAGCAGCACGCGGCCGATCAGGGCCGCCGCGAGGCGGTTGAGGTCCACCGGCCGGCCGCCGGCGTCGGCGAGCGTGGTGGCGCGGCCCGCGAGTTCCGCGGGCCAGCCGCGCGGGGGCGGGTTCACGTTGAGCCCGATTCCCAGGATCAGGTCGCTGATGCGGTCGGCGTCGATGCGCGCCTCGGTGAGGAGGCCGCCGGCCTTGCGTCCCTCGAACATGATGTCGTTGGGCCACTTGATGCCGGGCTCGACGCCGGTGATGTTGGCGAGGAGCTCGCACAGGTTGACGCCCATCCAGAGCGTGAAGGTCTGCATGCGGCCGGGCTCGACCTCGGGGCGGAAGCCGAGGCTGGCGTAGAGGCTGACCGGGGACTCGCTGTGCCAGACGCGGCCGAGCCGGCCCTTGCCGCGGGTCTGGCGGCGGGCCAGCACCGCGAACGGCGCCGGGCGGCCGGCTGCGAGCTGTCGGGCGGCCTCATCGTTCGTGCTGTCGACTTCATCGAGCACCTGTAGCCAGAACCCGCGGCTCCGCACGCGCAGCAGCGCCTCGAGCAGCGGCTGGTGCAGCGTGGCGGGCCGGCCCGCGAGGCGGTAGCCGCGGGCGCGCACCGCCTCGAAGGCGAAGCCCGCGGCGCGCAGCCGCTCCATCCGCTGCCAGACGGCGACGCGCGAGATGCCGAGCCGAGCGGCGAGGGCGGCGCCCGAGACCCACGCGCCTTCACGGGCGAGGAGTTCGCGGAGGATCACGGTCTCGGTCTTCGGCATGGGCGGCGCGGGGCCTTGAAAACGGAAGGCGCGGCCGCACGCTGGCGCAAATGTCATTTGCCGAACTTCAGCTTTCGGTCGCGCGCGACGCCGGGCCCCCGGCGGACTGCTCGGACGCCCTGCGCGCGCTCTGGCACGACGCGCGCGGGGATTGGGAGGGCGCCCACGCTTGCGCGCAGGACGACCACTCGCGCGAAGGTTCCTGGGTGCATGCGTATCTCCACCGCAAGGAGGGCGACTCCGGGAACGCCGGCTACTGGTACGCGCGGGCCGGCCGGACGGCGCCCCCGCGGGGCACCTCCCTCGAGGCGGAATGGGAGGCGATCGCGCGGGCGCTGACGTCGGGCTGAACGCCCGGCGTTATTTGTTGCGGTTGCTCCAGCCGAAGTCGCCCGAGCGCAGGTAGGTTTCCTGCGATTCGCGTCGGATGTACTCGCCGGCGGCGCCGTCGGACTTGGCCGCGTTGTTCGCGGCGTCGCGGAGGTCCTCCATGTTCCGCAGACGCTCGTCCTCGGCGTACATCGCGAGGGCGCGAGCCTCCTTGCTCATGCCGATGATGGGGATCGTCCAGCGATTCAACGCGCGGTCGGCCTCGGAAATGTAGCGCCGCATCGCGAGCTCGGTGAGGCCCTTCTTCGTGTGAATGTCGCGTTCCCGGAAGATGGGCGGCTTCTTCTCCTGCACGATGTACTTCGGCAGCCGCACGATCGTGTTGCGCGGCTTGTCGACGTCGCGCAGGTCGGGCCGCTCCTCCTCCGGCTTCTCATCGACGGGTTTTGGCGGCGGGGTGGGAGGGGGCGGCTCGTATTTCGGGGCGAAGGCGGCGAGGGCGGCCGCGGCCTCCCCGGAGATGACGCGGGAACGCCGCGGGGAGGAGGATGGAGTCGGGGCAGCGGCGGCCGGAGCGAGGACGGACTGGGCACCGGTGGGTGATGTCGCAGGCGCGGCGTTCTGGGCCGCGGCGCCGGGCGCCGCAAGGCCGGCGATTAACAACGGGACGAGGACGGTTCGAACCATGCGGGGTGTGATGGAAAGCTGCGCGGGGAAAGGGTTCCGCGCAAGCGCGCGAAAATCACGCGCGCCGCCGCCACTCGTGCCAGAATTCCCGGCCGGCGAAGAGCGGCAGGCTCTCTCCCGCCGGCACCGCGAAGCGCTCCTCCAGCGTGAACTCCGTCCCGAAGATCGCGGCCGGCTCGGCGGGCGCCAGCCCGAAGGGCGGTCCGTCCTCCTTCTCGCCGAGGAAGTAGAATCCCAGGAGCGTGCCGCCGGGTCGTAGCAGTTCCGCCGTGCGGCGCGCGATCCGCGGCCAAGAGGGCGGCGGGTTGGCGCACAGGAAGGTCCGCTCGTAGACGAGGTCGAAGCTGCCGGGCGCGAAGGGGTGGGTGAAGAAGTCCGCCGCGATCACGCGGTCAGCGAGGCCTGGCCCGAGGCGCTCCCGTGCGCGGCGCACGGCGTCCGCGCTGAAGTCGATCGCGGTGACCTCGTGGCCCGCCGCCGCGAACGCCGCCACCTCGTGCCCGTGGCCGCAGCCGGGTATCAGCACCTTCAGTCCGCGGCCGGCCAGCGCGCCCAGCCGGCGCGCGAGCATTGGAGGCACGCCGCCGTGGTCCCACGGCGTGCGTCCCGCCGCGTAGCGTTCATTCCAGAATCCGGGCGCCGTCGGGTCGTCGGTCATCGGCCGCAGCCTTGGCGCGCCGAGTCTCGCCGCAAGCCGGCGGCGTCGGATGAGGTCGACGGCTTTTTCGGCTCGCCAGCGGGAGCTTGCGGCTAGGCTCTGGGCCGAACCTTCCATGAAATCCCCCCGGGTCAGCGCGATGCTTGTTTGCCTCCTCGATTTCTCCGCCGCCGCGGCGCGCGCTAACTGGCCTGCTCGCGCGATGAAACTCCGGTCAATCCTCGCGTTCGCGGCCGGCCTCGCCGGGTCGCTTCCGTTGGCGGCGGCCGATGCGCCGCGCGTGCTCATCCTCGGCGACTCGATCTCCATCGGCTACACGCCGGTCGTCACGCGGCTGCTCGAGGGCAAGGCGGCGGTGAGCCGTCCGAAGGCCAATTGCGGCAGTACGCAGACGGGGCTCGCCAACCTCGAGAAGTGGCTCGGGGACCAACGTTGGGATGTCATCCATTTCAACTGGGGCCTGCACGACCTCTGCTACCGGCATCCGGAATCGAAGGTGCAGGGGAACCGTGACAAGGTGAGGGGCACGCAGGCCGTGTCGCCCATGGAGTACGAGCGAAACCTCGAGACGCTCGTCGCGCGGCTGCAGCGTACCGGAGCCCGGCTCGTGTTCGCCAGCACGACCGTGGTTCCGGAAGGCGAGGCCGGCCGCTTCACGGGTGACGAGGTGAAATACAACGCCATCGCCGAGCGGGTGATGAAGCGGCACGGCATCCCGGTAAATGACCTTCACGCCCTCTCGCGCGCCTTCGGGCCGGAGTTGTTCAAGGGACCGGGTGACGTCCACTTCACCCCGGAGGGCTACGCCCGCCTCGCCGCGCAGGTCGCCGCCGCCATCGAGCGGGCGATGCGGTGATTTGCGACCGCCTCCGCGCGCGCAGCTGACTTGCCCCGACCCGATGTGAACCTACGGTCGGCGGGTAAATGGCGACTCCGCTGCGTTTCGTTCTCACCTTGGTGACGCTGCTCCCGATGATCTCCTCCGCCGCCGTGGGTGAAAGGCTCCCTCGCGCCGACCGGCCTGGCTCCGCCTGGTCCGTGCGGGTGCCGGATGGGCCGCTTGTCTTCACCGGCGCCGTGACCGCGCCGTCGGGTTCGGACGCCGCCGCCGAGACCGCGGCCGCACTGGCGGAACTCGACTCCGTGGTGCGCGCCGCGGGCGGTGACGCGGCGGGAATCGCGCGGCTCAACGCCTTAGTGGCGGCCGATGCCGATGTACCGGTCGTCGAGGCGGCGGTCGCGCGGCGTTTTGCGGCGGCGCCGGTGGCCTTCACGTTGGTGCGCACGCCGCTGGCCACGGCGGGCCGGCGGGTGGCGTTCGAGGCGGTCGCCCCGGCCACGGGTGCGCCGGCGGAGGTCCAGTTCCGCGGTGACTGCGCCGCCGTTTTGCCCGCGGGCGGCAAGGTCTTCGTTTCGGGTCAGGCCGAAAAGGGCGCGGATGTCGCCGAGGCGGTGCGCCTCACGATGGCCGGCCTGCACCGCACGCTCGCGCACCTCGGCCTGCGCAAGGCCGACGTCGTGCAGATCAAGGCGTTCATCGCTCCCTTCGCCGACCATGCGGCCGCGGTGCGCGAGGTGGCGGCGAGCTTCGACGGCGGCCCGGTGCCGCCGCTGGTGCTTGTGGAGTGGCTGAGTTCGCTCCCGGCGGAGATCGAACTGGTCGCCTCCGCGCGCGCCTTGCCGACGCCCGGTGGGGACCGCGTCGCCTGGCTGCCGTTGCCATGGCTGACGGTTTCGCCGCGCTATTGCCGCGTCTCCCACGTCGGCGGCGGGGTTCCGCTGATCTTCCTGGGTGGCATCGACGGCGATGGCGGGGGCGATGGCCGCACCCAGATGAAGCTCATCTTCGAGCGCATCGGATCCGCGCTCTATGACGCCGGCTCGAGTTACCGGAACCTGGTCAAGGCGACCTACTATCTCGGCGACGCCAACGCGCGCGCCGCGCTCGGCGACATCCGCGGCGTATATTATGATCCCACCCGCGCTCCGGCCGCGTCGGCCCTTGAGGTCAGCAGCCTCGGCCGCGCCGGCCGATCGGCGCTGATCGACCTCGTGGCTTTCCCGGTCAAGTGACGCGGCGGGGCCTCAGGCCCCGCGGGCGGCGAGGGACGTGATGAGGCCGGCGAGGAAGGCGTGGTCGCCGGGCAGGCGCGCGAGCGCGGCCAGGGCTTCGTCGGTGCATTCGCGGGCGAGGCGGCGAGACGCTTCGATGCCGTGCAGGCTGACGTAGGTCGCCTTGCCGGCGCGGGCGTCCTTGCCGGCCGTCTTGCCGAGCGTCGCGGTGTCGGCCGTCGCATCGAGGATGTCATCCACGATCTGGAACGCGAGACCGGTGGCGCGGCCGGTGGCGCGCAGCGCGGCGAGGGCGGGCTCCGAGGCGCCGCCGACTTGGCCACCCATCACGAGGCAGGCCTCGATCATCGCGGCGGTCTTGTTGAGGTGGATGAAGTCCAGTTCGTCGGCGGTGATGCCGGCGCGCTTTTCCGCGAGGACGTCCTCCATCTGGCCGCCGATCAGGCGCCGGCTGCCGGCGGCGTCGGCCAGCTCGCGCGTGAGGGCATGGGCGAGGACGGGGCGGTCGGCGTACGCGGTCGAGAGGATCACGAACGCCTGGGTGAGAAGGGCGTCGCCCGCGAGCAGCGCGGTGGCTTCGTCGAAGGCCCGGTGCACGGTCGGCCGACCGCGTCGCAGGTCGTCGTTGTCGAGGCAGGGCAGGTCGTCGTGGATGAGTGAATACGTATGCAGGCACTCGACCGCGGCGGCGGCGGGCAGGGCGTCGCCGCGCGGCGCGGCGAAAAGTTCCACGGTGGCGACGACGAGCACGGGGCGCAGGCGTTTGCCGCCGGCCTCGAGGCTGTAGCGCATCGCCGCGTGCAGCCAGCCCGGGCGGGTCGCGGCTTCCGGCACGTGGCGGGCGAGGGCGGCCTCCACTTCGGCGACCCGGCGGGCGAGCTCGGCGGCGAGGTTCATCAGGGGGACGGGGCGCGCAGGCCGGCGCGGTACGCGCGGCCCTTCTCGAGCAGGGCGGCGACCTGGTCGTCTTCACCCGCCGCCAGCGCGTCGGCCGCGCGGCCGAGTTCCGCCTGGTAGCCGCGGAGGGCGGCAAGGACCTCGGTGCGGTTGGCCGCGAGGATGACCTTCCAAAGCTCGGGATCGCTGCCCGCGATCCGCGTGGTGTCGCGGAGCCCGCCGCCGGCGTGGTCGCGCCAGCGGGCATCTCTGCCGGCCAGGAAGGCGCACAGCGCCGAGGCCGCCACCTGCGGCAGATGGCTGATGTGGGCCACGATCCGGTCGTGCTCGGTCGGCGTGGTCGTCACCACCTCGGCCCCGAGCGCGCGCCAGAAGGCCGTGACGGCCCCTACGGCCGCGGAGGGGGAATCTGCCAGCGGCGTGACGAAGCAGGGCCGGCCCGCGAAGAGTTCCGCCGTGCCGTGCTCCCAGCCGGTCTTCTCGGATCCGGCCATGGGATGTGAGCCGACGAAATGGGCGGCGGGACCAACGGCCTCGGCGGCCGCCTGGCAGATCACGCCCTTCACGCTACCGACATCGGTCACGAGGGTTCCGGGCCTCAGGTCGGGCGCGATCTCGCGCGCGAGCGGCACGATCCGGTCGACCGGGGCCGCGATCACCACCAGCGAGGCCGCCCGCACCGCTTCGGCGGGCGTCGGAGCGATGGAGTCAACCCATGGTTGCCCGCGGAGGGCTTCACGGGTCTCCGGCCGGCGCGCCCAGATCACGATGCGAGTGGCGGCGCCGCGGGCCCGGGCCGCGCGCGCGACCGATCCGCCGAGGAGTCCCGGAGCGAGGATGGCGAGCGTCGTGGCGTTGGCGGACACGCCGGGAGGCACGCAAAAACCGCGCGGGGTGTCGAGTGACGATCGCCGGAACGCGCGGGCCTCAGGCGCCGCCGCCCAGCCGCACGATGCGGGCGAATTCCGCCGGGGCGACCGGTTGCACGGAAAGCCGCGACTGCCGCAGGAGCACCATGCCGGCGAGGGCTGAGTCAGCCTTGACGTCGTCCAGCGTGACCGGCCGGCGCAGGGCCGCGCCCGCGCGCAGTTGGACGGCGACCCAGCCGGGTTCATCGGCGGTGGCATCGGGGAAGGCGGCCTTCACGACGGTGGCCGTGCCGACGACGGCGCGGGTGGTCATGCTCTCATAGAAGAGAACCTCGTCGCCCGGCCGCATGGCGGAGAGGTTGTTGCGGGCGGCGTAGTTGCGGACGCCCGTCCAGGCGGTCTCACCCTCGCGGGTGAAGTCGTTCCACGAATAGGTGTCGGGCTCTGACTTCACGAGCCAGTGGCGCGGGTCGGCGGAGGCCTTCTTGGTCATGGTTGATGGACTTGGCAGTCCGCGCGGCCCGGCGCCAGCGAAACCCTCCATCCCAAGAGTCAGGGCGTTCGTGGTTCCCTACGGACAGGTTTCGAGCGGCGGAAACAACGAGCGCCCTGGCCCCGTTCGGATGCGGGCGATTATCGGTTTGAAAACCGGCCTGGGTGGGCGTTGTTCCGCGTATGGAACCGACGGAGGAGGAAAAACGGCAGGCGCGGCGGGTGCAGTTGCTGCTGTACTGGATGATGGCGGTGATGATCGGCGTTCCGCTGGTCATATTCATCCTGCGGCTGCGCTGAACCGCGCGCCGAAAATCGGGTTGCATGCGCCGGAGGCGGGACGCATCACTCGGCCGATTTCCCGCATGGCGTTCAACCTCAAGAAAGTCCTGGAGGCGCTCCTGCTCTCCTCAGGCCAGCCGCTGTCGATCAAGGACATCCAGGCGGCCTTCACGCGGTTCCACGAACAGGCCCTGCTGCCGGCGACGGTGGCGGAGGAGGGCGCGTCGGAGGGTCAGCCGGCGGCCGAGGGCGGCGAACTGGCCGGCGTGACTCAGGGTGAGACTTCGGCTCCGGCTCCGGCGGCGCCGGCGGAGGATTCGACGGAGGTCATCTTCGAGCCCGTGGCCGACGACCCCGAGCTTTACCACGACGTCCCGTCGCTCATTACCGCGACGCAGATCCGCGAGGCGATGGACGCGATCGCGGTCGAGCTCAAGCAGGCCGACGAGGGCCTGCTGCTCATCGAAGGAGGCAGCGGTTACCGGATCGTGACGCATCCCCGCTTCGGTCGCTGGGTGCGCATCCTCCGGCAGGAACCGCCGCCGGTGAAGCTGAGTCAGTCGTCGATCGAGACCCTCGCGGTGGTGGCCTACCGCCAGCCGGTGACCCGCACGGAAATCGAGACCATCCGCGGCGTCTCGGCCGAAGCCGGCATCAACAAGCTGCTGGAGCGGGACCTCGTCTATATCGTGGGCCGCGCCGACACCCCGGGCCGTCCGATCCAGTACGGCACCACCGACCACTTTCTGGAGTTCGTCGGGATCAAGTCCCTCGACGAACTGCCGGCGTCCGACGTCCTTTCCTCCCGCCAGATCGACGAATGGCTTAAGACCACCGCCAGCACGCGGCCGCCCACCGACACCGACATGGGGCTCGCCAACGAACAATTGCCGCTGGAGGCGGCGGCGCCGGCGGCGCCGCCCGCGGACAACCCCGCGGAGACGGCCTGACATGGACCTGGGCCCTATCCGGGAAAAGATCGACGCGCTGGACCTCCGGCTGGTGGAGCTGCTCAACGAGCGGCTCACGCTTGCCGCCGAGATCGGTCGCGTGAAGCGGAGCGCCGGCGGGCAGATCTATGTGGCGGAGCGCGAGGACGCGGTGCTGCGCAAGGTCACGTCCCGGAACTCCGGTCCGATTCGCCACGAGGCGCTACGCGCGATCTACCGCGAGATCATGTCGGCGGCGATCGCCTTGGAGAAACCGCTGGTCATCGCCTACCTTGGGCCCGAGGCGAGCAACACCCACGCCGCGGCGCTGCGCAAGTTTGGCGCCAGCGTGGAGTACCATCCGATGGCCACGGTGAGCGACATCTTCACCGCGGTGGAAAAGGGCGAGACCGACCATGCGGTGATCCCGATCGAGAATTCGACCGAGGGCTCGGTGCGTGAGGCGCTCGACAGCTTCGTGGAGAGCGACCTGAAGATCGTCGCGCAGATCTACCTCGAGATCAACCATGCGCTGATCGCGACTGGTCCGCTGGAGGGCATCGAACGGGTTTATTCCAAGGATCAGGCGCTCGCCCAGTGCCGGCATTGGTTGCAGCGCCACCTGCCCCACGCCCAGCTGGTCGATGCCCCCAGCACCTCGCGCGCCGTGCAGCTGGCCAAGGATGACCCGGGCGCGGCGGCCGTCGCCGGCGAGCTCGCCGCCGAACACTACGGGGTGCCCGTGCTCGCGCGGAACATCCAGGACAAGGCCGACAACACCACGCGTTTCTTCGTTCTCGGTCGGCGCCCCTCGGGAGCGGTGGGCAACGGCAAGGATATCACCAGCCTGCTGGTCTCGCTCGGCGACGAGGCGGCGTCGCACTCCGGCGCGCTGCTGCGGATGCTCATGCCGCTGGCCGAGCGCGGCATCAACCTCTCCAAGATCGAATCGCGTCCGAGCAAGAAGCGGCCGTGGGATTATTACTTCTTCCTCGACGTCACCGGGCACCACGACGAGCCGCGGATGCGCGAGGCGCTGGCGGAGCTCCGCAAGTTCTGCCCGATGGTGAAGTGGCTTGGGAGTTACCCCGCGGTCGATTGAACGGGTACCCCGGGCGCGCGGGCGGCGCTAGTTCCGCAGCCAGCGCGCGAGGGTGGGGGCTTGGGCGCGGATCTCATCCGCGGCAAGCGAAGCGACGGCCTCGGCTCCGGCGGCGGAGAAATGCGTGTCGTCCTTTCGTCCGTCGGGAATCTTCGGATGCGTCCCCGGGGCGATCCACATGAAGAAGCGGCGCGAGGGCACGTCGCCCTCGGCCTGCAGCCAGCGGGCGGTGGCCTGTTCCAGTTCCAGGAGCGGGGCCCCGGCCTCGCGGGCGACGGCGCGCACCGCCTCGGGGTAGGCACCGTGGGTCGGGACCAGCTTCCCCGCGGAGTCGAATTTCCGCCGGCACACCGGCGTGGCGAGAATCGGCGTAGCGCCCTTCGCGCGCGTCTCGGCGATGAAGTGGCGCAGGTTGTCGCGGAACGAGCCCGCGGGATCGGTGTATCGCTTCGGGTCCTCCTTCTTCTCGTCGTTGTGGGCGAATTGAATGATCACGAAGTCGCCCGGTGCGAGGTCGGCGGTGAGCTTCGCCCAGCGGCCCTCGTCGAGGAAGCTCTTCGTGCTGCGGCCGTTCATGGCGCGGTTGTCGACCTTCACGGCCGGATCCAGCCGGGCGCCCAGCGCCATGCCCCAGCCGCGTTCGGGAAGGTCGAGGGGCTTGTCGGCCATGGTCGAGTCGCCGGCGAGGAACACCCGCGGCGCGGCCGCGGCGGCCGAAACGAACAGGGCGAGGAGCAGGATGAGGCGGGCGGGATTCTTCATGCGGCGGGCGGCCGGGTGTTCCATGGCAGCTGATCGAGGTCAACGTTGCCGCCGCTGAGGATGATGCCGACGCGGAGTCCGGTGATATCCAGTTTTCGCTCCATGATCGCCGCGTAGGGCACGGCGGCCGAGGGCTCGACGACGATCTTCACGGCGTCCCAGATCGTACGCATCGCCGCGATGATGCCCTCCTCGCTCACGGTGACGACGTCGTCTACCCAGCGTCGCGCGAGGTCGAAGTTCGGCGCGCCGATCGAGGTGCGGAGGCCGTCGGCGATGGTCTTAGGGGCAACCACGGGGAGCCTTTCCCCGGCGCGGAAGGAGCGGGCGGCATCGTCAGCGCCGGCGGGCTCGGTGGCGATGACGCGGAGGGACGGCCGCAGCGCTTTGGCGGCGACGGCGGTGCCGGCGAGGAGGCCGCCGCCCCCGACCGGGCACAGCATCACGTCGAGGTCGTTCACGTCCTCGAGGAATTCGAGCGCCGCGGTGCCCTGGCCGGCCATGACGCGTTGGTCCTCGTAGGGGTGGACCATCGTCGCGTGCGTGCGCTCCAGGATTTCCGCGCAAGCGGCTTCGCGGGCGGCTTGGGTGGGCTCGCAGAACGTGATCCTGCCGCCGTAGCTTTCGACGAGCCGGACCTTGGTCCGGGCGGAATTGGAGGGCATCACGATGTGCGCCGGGATGCCGCGCAGCTTCGCGGCGCGCGCGAGCGCGGCGGCGTGGTTGCCCGAGGAGTGGGTCGCGACCCCGCGCCGGGCCTCCTCTTCGGCCAGCGAGAAGACGGCGTTGGCGGCGCCACGCGCCTTGAACGCCCCCATTTTCTGCAGGTTCTCGCACTTGAAGAAGAGCCGGCCCCCGCCGGCCGCGTCGAGCCGCGCGTTGGTCAGCACCGGTGTGCGCGTGATGTGCGGGCGGATCCGCGCGTGCGCGGCGCGGATGACGGCGAGGTCGAGGGACATCCCCGCCAGCTTGCGCGGTCCGTGGCGGCGGTGCAAACTCCGCGCATGGTCAAGAAACTCCTGCACACCCGGATGCGCGTGAACGATCTCGAGCGCACGGTGAGGTTCTATCAAGACGCCCTCGGGCTCACGGTCGCGCGACGCAGCGTCTCCCCGCGCGGGGCGCAGGTGGCCTTCCTCGCCACGCCGGGCAGCGAGGAGGAGATCGAGATCTGCCAGCTGCCGAACAGCCCCTCCGTGCAGGTGCAGCCGGACCTGATGCACCTCGCCTTCGAGGTGGACGACCTCGCGGTGTTCGCCGCGGAGCTGGCGCGGAAGGGTTTTCCGCTCTCCGACGGCCCGACCCCGACGAGCAGCGGCTCCCTGATCGCCTTCATCGACGCCCCCGAGGGTTACGAGGTGGAACTGATCCAGCGGCCGCGGGCGCGCTGAGCCGCCTCAGGGCGGAACGCCGTAGCCGGCTTCGCGGAGGATCGCGCGGGAGGCTTCCCCGCCGAGGAAATCAAGGAAACGGCGCGCGGCCGGGTTTCGGGTGCCGCGGGTGGTGAGCACGGCGGCGTGGTCGAGCGATACGCCGGGGTGCGCCTCGGCCGGGATCTCCCGCCAGGTCCCGCGGCCGGCGAGGCGGGGCGAGCGCACGGCGGAGAGCGCGACGAGGCCGAGTTCGGCGGAGCCGGACTCAACGAACTGCACGGTCTGCGTGAGGCTGTCGCCGAAGACCACCTTGGGCCGCACCTGCTCCCATGCCCCGGCGTGCTCGAGCGCGGCCTGAGCAGCTCGTCCGTAGGGGGCGGTGGCTGGCTGGGCCAGGGCGATGCGGCCCACGCGCGGGTGACGCGCCGCGGCCGCGAGGTCGGGGAGGTCGATGTCCGCGCGCGACGTCCACGCGACGAGCCGGCCGGTGGCGAATACCCGCAGGGTGGCGGGATCGGCCCCGCCGCGGGCCGCGAGGGCGCGGGGCGTTTCCACGTCGGCCGAGAGGAAAACGTCGAACGGCGCGCCGTGCGTGATCTGCGCGTGCAGCCCACCGGTCGGGCCGAGGGCGCACGTGACCTTCACGCCCGGGTTTTCGCGGGCGAACGCCGCCTGCAGCGCGTCGACGACGTAGGCGAGGTTCGCCGCGGCGGCGACGGAAACCGCGCCCGGTTCGGCGGCGCGGACGCTGGCGAGCGCGACGAGCAGGAGGACGGCTCCGAGCAGGCGCGAGGCGGCCATGCGCACGGTGTTACTTGGCCTTCGCGGGGCGGACTTCCTCCAGGATCCAGTCGTCGCCCTGCCGCGACATGAGCGCGGTGATCGCGTCGCCCTTGCGCGCCGACTTCAGCGTCGCGGCGTCGACCTTGAACATCATGGTCATGGCGCGCATGAAGCCCGGGATCTCCTCGTGCTTCACCATGAGGGCGGAGCGCTCCGGCAGCACGGACGTGATCACGCCCTTGAGCGCGTGGCGTTTGGCTTTGGCGGCTTCGGCGGCTTTCGGCTGCGGAGCGGGCTCGTTGCAGCAGCAGGCCTCGCCCTTCGGGCGGTCCTTGCAGCAGGAGCAGCCGCAGTTCTCGCCGGGCGCGGCGAAACCGACGACGGAGCCGAGGATCAGTAAGAGGAACAGACGGATTCGGTTGCTCATGGCGGTAGATTGGCGGGTTTTGCCGCGTTTGGCGAACCGGCACCGGGGATCGCGTGCAGGGACGGTCCCGTCCCGGTGTTCCAGAACACGAAGAAGGTTCCGCCTCGGATCAGCACTCGCGGCTGGCTACAGCCTCCCTCGGTCTCGTCCAGCACGGTATCGCGCCAGGTAACGCCGTCGTCCTCGGAGACCGCCAACTTGAGCAGGTTGTGGCCGGAGGAGAATTCCTTCCACGCGGTGACAATCATGTTCCCGGCCACGGCGAGGTCCGCGTGGGCTGCGAGTTTCCCGCCGAGTAGCCGTTTCGCTTCAGGGCCGGGTCCCGGGCCGAGCCTGCCGTAGGCGGCGCGTCCGCCTGCCGCCGTCGCCGTGAACCACACCGCATGCCGTCGTCCGCGCTCGTCCTCGACCAGCGACGGTCCGTGATGCGGGCAGGCGTCGACGCGCCAATCGTCTGCGGTGACCCGGCGGAGCTGATCCGCGGTCCCGTCCTCACGCAGGTTGGCGATGGCGTGGTCGCGCACGTTGGGTTCGAAAATGTGACGCCAGAGCGCCAGCACGCCGCCGCCGGCCGCCGGAACCAGCGCCACGCGGCAGCATTCGCAGGTGTGGTCAGCGGCCTTGAAATCACCCCGGAAGGTCGCGCCGCCGTCATCGGAGACCGCGAAGTAGAGCGCGGCTCCGCGGTACGGTTTGGCGGCGGCGGCAGCGGCGAGGGCGTCGCGCCGGTCAATCCACGCGACGAAGAGTCGGCCGGCGCGGTCGAGCGCCATCGCGTCGAAGCGGTGGGTGATCTCCGCGCGGTCGCGGTGCACGGTGATCGGCGGCTCGAAGCTCCTGCCGCCGTCAAGCGACCGTGCGAGCCGGATTTCGCCCGTGTACGGCTTGGCGAGCGGCCGCGTCCAGGAGACGAACAATCGGCCGCCGGGTGCGGGAAGAACCTTCGGCCTGGCGTCGCCGCCGGGGTCGACCGGTTCGGGTTGAGCGGTGACGTGAACCGGGTCCTCCCACGATCGCCCGAGGTCGTCGGATCGCCGCACCTCGAGAAAGCCGTACCGCGTGCGGACCATCCAGAGGCGGCCCTCGGAGTCGAAGGCCGCGTCGGCGCGGAGGTCGTTCGTGCCTGCGGCAGGCGTGGAGTGCGCGTGTCCGCCTGCATGACCGGGCGTCTGGGAGGGAGCCTTCGCCGCCGTAATCAGGGCGATGGGGAGGATAAGAATCAGGCGCATGCGGAAGTTTCTCACCAGGTGAGCTCGAGTCCGGCGTGGAACGCGCGGGGGAGGCCCGGGGTGAAGACGGGCGTGTTGGAGGAGACGGAAGCGCTGTCGGCGAAGCGACGGTCCGCCGCGTTCAGCACGCGGGCGAATGCGGTGAGCCGGGAATTGATCGGATGGCTCGCCCGCAGATTCACGAGATGATGACCGGGGTATTTTCCGAAAACGGGGGAGTTTCCCGCCTCCAGCCAATAGGAGCCGAGGTGGGTCCACTCCGCCTGCACGAACGCACCGCGTGAGGGCATCCAGCCTAGCCGTGCGCTGGCGATCACCCTCGGGGCGGACTCCATCTCGCGACCGCTGAAGTTGGCGGTGGAGGTGATCCACTCGCGGTAGGTGTGGCGTGCGTGGGAGAGCGCCGCGTCGAAGCGGAGCCGGCCGGGGAGGTGGCCGGCCAATCCCAGTTCGACTCCGGCATGGCGGGTCCGGCCGGCGTTGACGCTGGTGGCGACATTGGTGGCGAGATCGCGCTGGCTGACGAGATCGTCGCGTTTGTCGAGCTGGTAGGCGACGAGCTGGGCACTCCACCCGCGCCATTCACCGCGGAAGCCGAGTTCGGCCTGGCGGGCGCGGATCGGTCGCAGCGCGCCGGTGAGGCGGGCGCGGGCGAGCGCTGCCGCCGGCGTGGCTTCATTTCCGGCGCGGTAGAGCTGCCCCTCCGAGGGTGACCGGAATCCGTGGTTGAAGGAGCCGTAGACGTGGACTCCCGGCGCGACGGACCAGGTGGCGCCGAGCTTGGGGCTGAGCCGGGAGAAATCCTGGGACTGCGCGGCGATCTGGCCGTAGTGACGGGTGGCGCCGAGGACGTTTGCGGCGACGGTTCCGGCAGCCAGACGGTTGGACTGATCGAATCCGAGGCGGTCGTGGCGCAGCCCCGCGCTCAGGCGGAATGATCGGTGGGGAGAGGATTCGACGTGCAGGTAGGGGGAGAGGCTCCGGAACGTCACGTCGTAGTCATAGATCCGGGTGCCGGTAGCATAGGCGGTGTAGCGCGTGGAAGCGCCGGTGCCGGAGCGGTTCAGGAGGACGTTGTCCTCCTGACGAGAGCCCGGGCTGCGGTCGTAATCAAATCCGGCGATCAGCCGGGTGCGGGAGGGGCCGGGCAGCAGGTGGCGCCACTTGAAGAGAGCCCCCGTGGAACGGCTCAGGGAGCGGTCGATGCGTGGATCGGAACTCAGGTTGAAGGTCGCGAGCAGGTCCATGCCGTTGCGGCGCACATACGGCGTGAGCGTGAGGGTGCCCGCTTCCAGACGATGCTCGATCTCAGCGGAGGCGCGGAGCGCGGCAACCTTTCGGAACGCGATGGCGAAGTTGTTCCGGGTGGGATCATTCAAGTAGTCGGACAGCGGGAGGGCGGAGTTGGCGCCCGTTTCCTGATCTATATCCGACCAGCCGGCCTGCAGGCGGACGGTGGTGCGGTCGCCGAGCCGGCCGTCCCAACGGGCGTTGATACTCCGCCGGTCATAGGCGGTGCGGTCGCGCCAGCCCTCGTTGTGGGTGAGGTTCGCGTCGACCCGTGCGGCCCCCGCGCCGAGCGGCGAGGTGGCTCCCAGCAGGAAGCGGCGCACCCCGTACGAACCGGTCTCCACTAGGATGCCGCCGCCGAGGCGCTCTTCGGGGGCGCGAGAGAGGATGTTGACGATGCCGCCGATCGCGTCCGACCCGTGCAGGGCGGTGCCGGGGCCGCGCACGACTTCCACCCCGCCCGCCTGGGGGATGTTCACCTCGTAGAGGGCGTTGTGGTTGAAGAATCCGGTGGGCCGGACCGGTATCCCGTCCTCGAGGAACAGATACAGCGGGCTGGTCGTGAAAGGCTGGCGGATGGCGGTGGTGTGACCTTCACCGTTGGTCACGGCCACGGCCACGCCGGGAAACTGACCCAGCAACTGCCCAGGGTGGAGCGGCGCGTTCTGCCGGATGATCTCCGGCGTGAGTACTCCCACCGAGGCGGGTGTCTCCCTCAGGAGGGCGCGTTCACGAGTCCCCGTGACCGTGTACGCATCCAGCGCGGCCGCGGGTTCCGGGGCGGCCGGTGATTGGGCGCCGGCCGGTAGGGCGACGCCGAGAAGAAGTGCGGAAATGGCTTTGTGATAAAGATGCATGACTGTGCTGACTGATCGTAGGCGATTCCGGCGAAACGCGCGTGGCGGTTCGGTCCCGGTTTGGGAAAACGACGGAAGGCCCGGACGCGTTCACGCGTCCCAGGGTCTCGTCGGAGGGATCAGCTCAGTCGTTTGGGCGGGGGCACGGGCACCGGATCGCTCCGGCGCGGCCCCTTGGCGGAGGGCGGCAAGTTCCACGTCTCCGTCTCTCGGAAAAACAGCACGGGGTTGGGCTTTTGCAGCGCCAGCACGAGCTTCTCCGAGGAACGCTCCGCGCCCGCGGGAAGTGCCGACTTGGCGTCGTCGCGCGCGCGGGAAACCTGGCGGCAAAGCTGGCAGGGTTTGGCTGGGTCGAACGTGCGCTCCAGCGCGGCCCGCGTGTCCAACGTCTGCGCGTAATCGGCGAACATCCTGCCCCAGGCGAGCACCTGCACGACGTCGAGCAGGGCGCCGTTGGCGGCGAACCAAGCGAGCAGCAGGGCGAGACTGGGAATGCGCTTCAGCAGGCGCGGGACAAAAGGTTTCGGCCGCGGATCAGGCAAGTAAGTATTCGATGCGCCGGAGTCCGGCCTCATGCCCGTCGCTGGAAGCGACGGCGGTAGGCGCTCGGCGTCTCGCCCATGATGCGGCGGAACTCCTTCGTGAAGTGGCTCTGGTCGGCGAAGCCGAACTCGCTGGCCACGTCGGCGAGCGATTTTCGCGAAAAGACCAGCGGGCTGCAGCTCATGCGCACGCGGAGGCCGCGCAGGTAGTCGTGCGGAGAGGTCTGATAGGCGGCCTGGAACTGGCGCTCAAAGGCCCGCACCGAGAGCCCGCAGGCGCGCGCGAGGTCGTCGTTGGTGATGCGCTCGGCGAAGTGCTCGCTGATGAACCGGATCGCGACTCCGAGCGGCGCGCCTGCGGCGGCGGGCGTGGGACCGGCCCCGGCGCGCGGGAGCGGCCGCGTGACGCCCGCGGTGCCGACGATGCGGCCGGCCGCGTCGCGCAGCGGGACCTTCGAGGTCACGCACCAGCGGGCGGTGTGGTCGAAGCGGCCCACCAGCTCCACGCGGGAGAGGATCTTCTCGCCGCGCAGCACCCGCTCGTCGTCCATCCGGTACTGGTTGGAAAGCACCTCGCCGCAGAAGTCATAATCCGTGCGCCCGATGATCTCGGCGCGCGTGCGCACCCCGAAGTTGATCAGGAACGGCACGTTCACCCACTCGTAGTGGCCGGCCTCGTCCTTGATCCAGAGCGGGGTGTCCTCGAGGTAGTCGAAGAGTTCGATGACTTCGGGTGCCACGGTGCCGACGCGGCTGAGGGTCGCGAGCATGCTGTCTTCGGAGGAAGTCACGCGCGGGGATCAAGGGCGCCGGCCGCGTTTGCGGCAAGCGCCCGCGGGGTCAGTCGTTGAAGCGCTGGCGGGCGTTGTCGCGCAGGTAATCCAAGATCTCCTCCGCGAACAGCGCGCCGAACTCGGCGCGCTTGCGCTCGCCCATGCCTGGGATGCCGGCCATCGCCTCGGCCGTCTCCGGATAGCGGCGGGCCATCGCCCGCAGGGCGGCGTCGCCGAGGATGATGTAGGCGGGCACGCGGCGTTCGTCGGCGAGTTCCTTGCGCAGGGCGCGCAGGCGGGCGAACAGGATCTCGTCGCACTCGACCTCGCCCTCGCGGCGCCGCGGGGTGCGGCGGGCGGTCGGCGTCTCGAGCGGCTTGGTGAGCTGGATCGGGGCGCGCGTGCGCAGGACTTCGAGGCCGGATCCCGTCAGCTCCAGCGTCGCGTATTCGCCGGATGCGACCGCGACGTACCCAAGTCGCATCAGTTCGCGGGCGACGGCCGACCAGCCGCGCTCGTCGAGCTCGCGGCCGATGCCGTAGGTCGAAAGCCCGTCGTGACCCCAGCGGCGGATGCGCTCGTCGTCCGCCCCGGTGAGCACCGCCGCCACATGACGCAGGCCCACGGTGAAGCCTCCGTGACGCGCGATGCGGTAAAGGCAGGAGAGGAACTTCTGCGCGACGACGGTGCCGTCGTAGGTCTCGCGCGGCTCGAGGCAGTTGTCGCAGGCGCCGCAGTTCTCAGCGGGGAAGGCCTCCCCGAAGTGGGCGAGCAGCGCCGCGCGGCGGCAGCCGGCGCCCTCGGCGTAGTGCACCATGCGCCGTAGCTGGTCGCGCGCGACGCGCTGCTCCTGCGCGTCGGTGATCTCGTCGAGGAAGTGCGTCTGCTTGGCGATGTCGCCGGGGCTGAAAAGCAGCAGGCAGTCGCCGGGCAGGCCGTCGCGCCCCGCTCGGCCGGTCTCCTGGTAATAGCCCTCGATGTTCTTTGGCAGGTCGTGGTGGATGATCCAGCGCACGTTCGGCTTGTTGATGCCCATGCCGAACGCGATCGTGGCGCAGATGATGCGAGTCTCGTCGCGCAGGAACGCCTCCTGGTTGGCGGCCCGCGTTTCCGCTTCGAGTCCGGCATGGTAGGCGCGGGCGGCGAATCCGCGGCCGGCCAGCGAGTCGGCGACGCGTTCCGCGGCGGCGCGGCTCGCGCAGTACACGATGCCGCTCTCCTCCTGCCGCTTCCAGAGGAATTCCAGGACTTGCGAGAGCGGCTTCTCCTTCGCGATGACGCGGTAGGTGAGGTTGGGGCGGTTGAAGCTCGCGACGAACACCTGCGGATCCCGCAGCGCGAGGTGGCGGATGATGTCTTCCCGCACCCTTTCCGTGGCGGTGGCGGTGAGCGCCATCACCGGCGCCTCGGGCAGGATGGCCCGCAGCTTCGCCAGCTGCCGGTACTCCGGCCGGAAGTCATGGCCCCACTCCGAGACGCAATGGGCCTCGTCGATTGCGAGGCGGCGGACGTTCCAGTTCCGCAGGTTTTGCTCCCAACCTTCCAGCAGCAGCCGCTCGGGCGCCGCGTAGAGCAGCCGGTATTCCCCGCGGTGCAGGCCCCGCAGCCGCGAGCGCGCCTCGTCGGCGTCGAGCGTCGAGTTCAGGAACGTCGCCGCCACGCCGCTCGCCTGCAGCGCGTCAACCTGGTCCTTCATCAAGGCTATCAGCGGCGAGACCACGACCGTCAGCCCTTCGTCCGCCAGCGCTGGCAGCTGGAAGCAGAGCGACTTGCCGCCACCCGTCGGCAGCAGCGCGAAGACGTCGCGCCCGGCGAGCGTCGCCTCGCAGATCTCGCGCTGCAGCGGCCGGAAGCGGTCGTAGCCGAAGGTCGTGCGGAGAAGGTGTTCCAGTTCGGGCACGGAGTGAGCCTCGCAGCGCCGGCACGGACCTGCCGACGAAAATCACGCGGGGCCTCGCTCCGCGTTACATTCCGGTGGCGACGGTGCCGGTTCCGGACCTTGACTTGACCTGACCATCCACGGGGGTCTTGTTGGATTGCCGAGGGCGCCGGCAGGTCAGCCGGCGATTCGGGAACCAAGCACTCCAACCATGAAACCTAGTTCATTGATCCAGCGGAACGCCGGTGCGTTCTTCGCCGCTTGCCTTGCGCTGGCCGCCAGCGCGTTCGGCCAGGGCATCACGTCCTCGGCTGTCTCGGGCTTCGTCACCTCCCGGCAGGGTGCGCCCGTCGCGGGCGCCACCGTCATCGCCGCGCACGAGCCCACCGGCACCGTGGCCAGCACGACGACGCGCGCCAACGGCCAGTATGACCTGTCGGGCCTTCGTCCCGGCGGCCCCTACACCGTCACGTTCTCCGCGGCTGGGCTGCAGACCGATACCCGCAAGGACGTTTACCTTGAGCTGGGCGATTCCCTCCCGCTCAACGTCGTCCTCGGCACCGAAGTCGTGCGCCTCTCGGCCTTCACCGTCACCGGAGAGCGCGACGTCACCTTCGGCGCGGGCAAGATCGGCACCGGCACGAGCCTCGGCGAGCAGGAGATCGGCAACGTGGCCACGGTGCGCCGCGATGTGCAGGACCTCGCCTCGCTCGATTCCCGTCTCTTCCTCGGCTCGCTCGACCAGGGAGGGCAGTTGAGCGCGCAGGGTCAGAACTTCCGTTACAACTCCTTCCTGATCGATGGCGTGCAGGCGGTCGACACCTTCGGCCTCAACAGCAACGGGTTCTCCTCCCTGCGCAGCCCGGTTCCGATTGACGCGATCCAGACGCTTTCGGTCGAGCTCTCCCCCTACGACGTGCGGCGTGCCGGCTTCACCGGTGCCCTGCTGAACGCCGTCACCAAGTCCGGCACCAACCAGTTCCGCGGCAGCATCTACTATGAGTACACCGACCAGGACACCCGCGCCAAGAATCCCGTCACCAAGCTTCAGGAAACCTTCCGCGAACGCACCTACGGTTTCACGCTCGGTGGGCCGATCCTGAAGGACAAGTTGTTCTTCTTCATCAACTACGATGACTTCGAGCGCGTCTCCGCTCCGCCCCAGGCGAACTTCATCCCCGACGCCACCCAGCTCGCCGCGGTCGTCGCGCGGGCCAAGGCCGCGGGCGGGTATGAGGCGGGAGACCTTTCGGCCAACAATCTTGCGTTCCAGAAGACCACGATCGCCAAGCTCGACTGGAACGCCCTCCCGGGTCAGCGCCTTTCCTTCACTTACCGCAAGAACGAGGGTGAGAACACCTCCTTCGCGCAGTACACGGGCTCGACCACGACCTCACTCAGCAATTTCTGGTACGCGAACCCGCGCAACACGACGAGCTACACCGGCCAGATCAACAGCCAGTGGAGCTCCGACCTCCGCACCGAGGTCACGCTCTCTTACACGGAGTTCGACGGTTCACCGCGCAACGCCGGCAGCCCCTACCCGCAGGTGCAGGTCCAGGGTCTCTCCGGCCGCCGGCTCGACACCGGCGCCAGCATCACCAATGGCGCGATCTTCCTCGGCACCGAGTCCTCCCGCCAGCTGAACCGCATCACCACGAAGGAGACGCAGGGCAAGATCTCGGCCGAGTACTCGTGGGGCGCCCACACCTTCACGGCCGGCTTCGAGGACATCGAGACCAAGTACACGAACGCCTTCGTGCAGTTCACCAACGGCTATTACATCTTCCCGAACCTCGCGGCCTGGCAGGCGGGCACTCCCATCTCCACCTACCAGCTCGCGCGGCCCTTCGCCGGCGCCTCGATCGAGGACGCCATCGCCCGCTGGCAGTACAACGCTTACGGCGCCTTCCTGCAGGACACCTGGAAGCCCAGCCAGAACCTCACCGTGCTCGCCGGCCTGCGCCTCGACTATCCGGACGTGCCGCAGAAGCCGCCCGTGGCGGCGGGTTTCAGCGCCGCCGGCTTCCGTCGTGAGAACGGCGATGCGGTCACGCGCAACGACACCACCAACAGCGGCAACTACACCGTCGGGCCGCGCCTCGGCTTCGTCTACAACCTCGAGTCGACCCGCCGCACGCAGATCCGTGGCGGCGTGGGTCTCTTCCAGGGCCGCAGCCCGGCCGTTTGGATCTCCAACGCCTACTCGAACGCGGGCTCGGTCGGCAGCGTTGTCGCCAACAGTCCGGCGGGCGCGACCTTCAATTCCAACGTCGCCACGCAGACGCCTCCGGCCGGCAACCCGCCCGCGCCCAACATCAACATCACGGACCCCGACCTCGTGCAGCCGGCCCTTTGGAAAACCAACCTCGCCATCGACCATAAGCTGCCCTTCGGCGGCCTCACCCTCACGGCCGAGGTTTACTACAACAAGACGTACAAGGGCCTGAACACCGAGTTCCTCAATTACGCCAACCCGGCCACCGGTCCCGCCACCGCGCCGGACGGTCGCAAGCGCTACAACGGCACGATCGCCAATACCACCTCTCCCGTGAACACCGGCCGCCGCCGCGTCACCACGGGTGGTCCCGCCGGCACCGGTTTCGCCGACGTGCTCCTGCTCACCAACACCGACAAGGGCGACAGCCGCGGCGTCACCCTCGGCATTAACCGACCGATGATGAACGACTGGGCGTGGGGAATCTCCTGGACCCGGGGCCGCTCGACCGAGGTCAGTCCGATGACGTCGTCGGTCGCGCTCTCCAACTACCAGAACCGCGCGGTCTTCAATCCGAACGAGGACGCCGCCTCGATTTCCAACACCGACGTGCCGGATCGGATCGTCGCCAACTACACCCGTCGCCTCCACCTCATCAAGGGCGCGCCGACCACGCTGGCCTTCATCTACAAGACGCAGACCGGCCGCCCGTATTCCTGGGTGTTCCGGGGTGACGCCAACGGCGACGGCATCGCGTTCAACGACCTGCTGTATGTGCCGACGGGTCCCAATGACCCGCGCGTCACGTGGGCCAACGCGGCCGAGCGCGATGCGTTCTTCGCGTTCGTGAACTCCTCCTCGTTGCAGAAGTACGCGGGCGGCAACGCCCCCCGCAACAGCGAGAACTCCCCGTGGAACCAGACTCTGGACGTCCGCGTGAACCAGGAGATCCCGATCTGGGGCCGGGTGAAGACCGACCTCTTCGTCAACATCATCAACTTCGGGAACATGCTCAACGACAGCTGGGGCATCCTCGAGGAGGTTCCGTTCTCCTATCGACGTGCGGTGGCCGCGCCCGCTTCCTACAATCCGGCGGGCAACGGGGGCGCCGGCTCCTGGGGCTACACCTTCAACGGCGGCACCCTGGACGGCGTGCCGGTGGTCGCCAACGACTTCCCGGTCTCCCGCTGGCAGGTGCAGGTCGGTATGCGGGTGCGTTTCTGAGCGAACTTCATTCGCTTTGACCCTTGGGCGGCCGCGGCAACGCGGCCGCCTTTTTCATTTTTCGGTAGCGAGCCGTGCGAGCAGGCGTCTTGCCGGCTCCAGTCCGGGCTGGAGCCTGAGCGCCATCGTCGCGCTGGCCCGGGCCTCGGCATGCCTTCCGGCAGCCACGAGGGCCAGGGCCAGGTTCAGATGGGCCTGCGCCGAGCGCGGCTCGGCGCGCGTGATCGCCTCGTGGTGCGGGACCGCCTCGGCCATCCGTCCCAGCCGGCTCAAGGCGAGCGCGAGGTTGTGGTGTGCCGGTACCCAGCCGGGCCGCAGGCGCAGCGCTTCCGCGAACGCCGCGGTGGCGGACTCGTTTTCTCCCGCTTCGAGCCACAGGTTGCCGAGGTTGTAGCGGAGTTCCGCCAGGTCGGGCCGCAGTCTTGCCGCCTCCGTGTACTGCAGGGCGGCAGCCCGCGCCCGGCCCGTGCCCTGCAGTGCGTCGCCGAGCGCGACGCGTAGTTCCGGGTCATCGGGCTCAAGGCGCACCGCGTCCGTGAGGGCCGCGGCCGCGCCTGGGCGATCGCCTAGGCGTACGAGAAGGCGGCCGAGCAGCGCGTGCGCCGGGGCGAAGTCGGACTGAATCGCGAGGACGGCTCGCAAGTGCGGGATCGCCTCCGCCGGCCGGCCCGCGGCTTCGAGCGCCAGCGCGAGGTTTTGCATCACTTGGTGATCTGCGGGCTTCAGCTCCCGGGCGCGGCGGTGATGGTGCAGCGCCTCCTCGGTCCGACCCAACCGGCCGAGCGCGGCGCCCAAGTCGTTGTGGGCGTCGGCGTAGTCGGGGTGCCGCCGCACGGCCTCGCGGTAGCCGGCCACCGCCTCCTCCCAGCGGCCGGCGCGCGCGTGGGCGTGGGCGAGGCTCGCGTGCGCCCGGGGATTTTCCGGCAAGTGGTGCAGGGTCTGCGTCCACAGCGTCTCCTCCGTGCGGTAGTCGAGCGTGCGCCGATAAGTGATAGTCGCGCAGGCGAGGGCGGTGAGCGCTACAACCGCGGTTCGCCCGCGGGGTAGCACGGTGCTCGCGCCGACGACCGCCAGCGCGAGCAGCGGCGCCAGCGGTAGGTACATCCGGTGCTCTGCGACCGGCTGGGTGGTCAGCGGCACAAAGCTCGAGCTCGGGGCGAGGATGATGAAGAAGGCCGCGGCGGCAACGCCCACTCGCGGGATGCGCACCAGGGCGACCGTCGTCAATCCGAGCAACGCGAGCACCAGCAGTCCTTGCGGCCAGACGTCTCTGATCCCTCCGACCAGCGCCACGCCGCGGTCGACGAGCAGTGGGTGCGGCCAGAGCGTCAGCCGCAGGTAGGTCGTGAGGGCGTCCGCCTGGGTCAGAAGGTAGGTCCAGCCGTCGACCCCGAGTCCGAAGCCGACCGTGCCCGCCCGTTGATCGTTGCCGAGCATGAGCCACGCCAAGGGAAGCCACGAGGCGGCGAGGGCGGCGTGGAGCCAGCGACGGCGGTTCCAGACCTCGCGCCATGTCGAGGCGAGGAAGTGTCGATCGTAGAGCAGCGCGACCAGCGGAGCGGTGGCCATCAGCTCCTTGCTCGCGACGCCGAGGAAGGCGGAGACGATCGCGGTGACGTGCCAGCCGAGCGGTCGCGTCGAAGCGGCGGAGCGCGCGAGGGCAAGGAGGGTGAGGAAATAGAAGATCGCGACGAGGATCTCGTTGCGTTGCACGATGCAGACGACCGATTCCGTCTGCAGCGGATGCAGGACCCAGAGAAGGGCGGCCGCTGCCGCCAGGCCGGTCGCGGACTCCCCGCAGCGGGTGCGACGGAGGGTCCCGAGGAGCAGGAGGAAGAGCAGGGTGCCGGCGACGGCGTGCAGCAGGATGTTGGTGAGGCGGTAGCCCGCGGGATCGAGCCCGCCGGCCGCGTGGTTGAGCGCGAGGCTGAGGTTGACGAGCGGCCGACCCGCCGCGCCGGCGGCGGTGACGGGCGGGGAGAGGGGGCCGGGGAGCGGCCACAGGCTGCGCAGGGAGGGGTTCCGTTCGATGGCGGGGCGGTCGTCGAAGGTGAACGGCGCGGAGAGCGAGGCGTGGTAGGCGGCGAGCGCGGCGAGGGCGAGGCCGGCGGCGGTGAGGACGGCCGGCAGGACGCGGGAAGCGGTCATCGGGCCGGAGAATGGGAACCGCCGGCCGCGGCGCCAGCCCGGAGCCGGGGCGGGCCAGCACCGCGTTCCGGCCGGGAGTATCGTGAAAAAAGATACAAGCCGTATCCAGAGATAGGAGACGAACTGCCGGTAGCTGGAAAAAAGATACGAATTTCTCACGGCGGCCCCGTCGTCGGAAGGGGCCGGCCGCCGTATCGTGCGCGATGCCTGAATACGTCCCTGGGGCCGCCGCGAAGCCCCGTTCCGCCGTCCCGCCGCGCGCGGTCAAGGCGCTCCGCCTGCGCAAGTTAAAAACGGGACCGGATCGACGGGAAAATTTGCGGACAAACTATTTGACGAACCTGCCGACACCCCCATCGGTTGGGGTCGGCGCGAGGTTTCACCACAGCCGGTTGTGGTCAGCAACGCGTCAGCAAGTTCCAACAACTTTCGTTCGCCCAGCCACTTTCACCATTCCAGAACCGCGACTGCGCGAGCTCCGCGCGCCCGTTTCCAGAACGCCCGCCATGCAGAAGACATTTCAAGTCGGTTCCAAATCCTTCGTCCTCGATCAAGCCAAGGCCGAGGCCGCATTCGCGGCCAAGAAGGTTATCAACGGTCGCGAGACCATGACCTTCAACCTCCTCCCGCTGAAGTACCAGTGGGCCTACGACCTGTACCGGAAGATGAAGGCCAACCACTGGGAGCCCGAGGACATCCCGATGGGCAAGGACATCGAGCAGTGGCGCGACGAGAAGACGGTGTCCGACGTCGAACGCTGGATCATCCGGATGGGCATCGGCTATTTCTCCGCGGCCGAGGGGATCGTGGGTGACAACATCCAGCACGTCGTGCGCGAGCTGGTCACGGCCCCTGAGCTGAAGCTTGTGCTCGGCCGCCATGCCCACGAGGAGAACATCCACGCCGACTCGCTCCTGTACATGATCGCGTCGCTGCAGATCAACCCGCACGAGTGCGAGGCGATGTTCGAGGACATCCCGACGATCGTCCGCAAGAACGAGTTCGTCACCAAGACCTCCCACGCGCTCCGGCGCGACTTGGACCTCACCCTGCCGGAGAACAAGCGGCTGCTGGCCAAGAACATCTTCATCTTCGGCCAGTGCATGGAGGGCACCCAGTTCTACGGCCTGTTCGGCATGGTGCTCTCGCTCTATCGCCAGAACAAGTTCCCCGGCATCGGCCAGATGTTCCGGTACACCCTGCGTGACGAGTCGAACCACATCGAGGTCTTCCGCAACCTCTTCATGGATCTGGTCGACGAGAACCAGGAGATCTGGACGCCCGAGTTCAAGGAGGAGCTCCGCGCCCTCATGCGTGAGGCGGTCCAGCTGGAGAAGGAGTTCATCCGCGACTGCCTGCCGGTGAACTCCATTGGCCTCGCCTCCGATGATTTTGTCTCGTACATCGACTATATTGCCGACCGTCGGCTTGAGAGCTGCGGTCTCAGCCCGCTTTCGCCGGGGTTGAAGAATCCCTTGCCGTGGCTCGCCGAGATGATGGACATCAAGAAGGAGCAGAACTTCTTCGAGGGTCGCGTCACCGAGTACCAGAAGGCCTCCTCCCTGAACGTCGCCAGCGACGACGAGCTCTGACCCCGCCCCTCCGAACTCCCGGCTCACCGGACCGTTCCACCCTCTCTCCCTTACTTTTCCCCGCTTCGCCCTGCCAGGGCGGAGTACGGGGTTTCCCTTTTTTCTCCTCTTCGTCCGTTTTGTTCCAATTCCGTTAATTTTTCGCCATGAGCCAGCCGACCGTAGCGCACGACCTCGCCCTCAAACGCACCGTTCACACCCCCGTTGAGCAGAAGCCGCATTTCGCCTGGCGCGACGTCGTCGCCAGCGCCGCGATCGAGGTCCCGTCCGTCACACTGCTGTGCCCGCACGGCGAGGAGCGGTTTGTCCTCACCGAGGTGGCGGACACCCTCGGGAAGGCCCTGACCAACGTCCATCTTGCCCGTGGCGAGAAGGAGATCTTCACCGATGCCAATCGCGCCTGGGTGGTGAAGATCTGCGGTGAGCTCGCCGCCAACCTCTCGGGGCTGGCCCGCCGGCAGTCGCCGTTGCGGCTTACGCTCGACGCGCTTTACGAGCTCATCGAGAAGACGCTGGTCGACAACAACGCCTACTTTGTCGCGAAGAGCCTCCTGCTGAACCGGGCGCGGAAGATCGCCGTCGACCGCGAGGCCGCCGCCACGTCCACGCTTCGCGTCATCCGCCGCAACAACCACGTCGTGCCGTGGAGCGAGCACAAGGTGGAGATCGCGGTGCGGAAGACTTTCCTCTCCCTCCAGCGCGACTCCGCCCCGGCCGTCGCGATCACCCGCGCCGTCTCCGAGCGGGTCCACGCCTCGAAGCAGTCGTTCGTCCATATCGAGGAGATCCAGGATGTCGTGCAGGAGGAACTGATGAAGGCGGGCCACTTCAAGGTGGCCGAGGCCTACATTCTCTTCCGTGCCCAGCGCGCCGCCGCCCGCGAGCACGGCGAGGACGCGACGGGCTCGACGTCCCCGTCCGCTCCCGCGCCCGCCACCGGCCAAGCCTCGATGATCGTCGTCAAGAAAGTCGACGGATCCAACGTGTTCTGGGACGGTGCCGATCTGCGCAAGCGCATCGAGTTCGCCCGCATCGGGCTCGACCTCTGCCTCTCCAACGAGGAGATCGAGTCCGAGCTCCGCCGTTCCGTCTACGACCAGATCAGCGAGAAGGACCTGGACGCGACGATCATCCTCAACTCGAAGACGCTGATTGAGCGCGACGCTGACTTCGCGCGGTTCGCCGGCCGCATCCAGCTCACTTACATCTACGAGGAAGTGCTCGGCTGGGACATCACCCGCGACGGCATCGCCGCCCTGAAGGTCGCCCACCAGCGTGCATTCCGGAAGTACCTCGAGCATGGCGTCGCCATCCGCCGCCTCAACCCGCGCTTGCTCGACTACGACCTTAACCGTCTCTCTGCCGCGCTCGATCCTTCTTCCGACCTCGAGTTCGACTTCCTCGGCATCCAGACCCTGTACGACCGCTACCTGATCATCGACAAGACGCGGAAGCCCTCCCGCCGCATCGAGACGCCGCAGTTCTTCTGGCTGCGCGTGGCGATGGGCCTGATGCTTGACGAGCAGGGTGACCGCGAGGCGCGCGTCACCGGCCTTTACGAGCTCTACAAGGGTCGCCGCTTCTGCAGCAGCACACCGACGCTCTTCAACTCCGGCACGCTGCATTCGCAGCTCTCCTCCTGCTACCTCTACTACGTCGACGACTCGCTCGAGAGCATCATGCTCCGCGGCATCGCCGACAACGCCTTCCTCGCCAAGTGGGCGGGCGGCCTCGGCGGCTCCTGGACGGCGGTGCGCGGCACCGGTGCGCATATCCACGGCACCAACGGCGAGTCGCAGGGCGTGATCCCGTTCCTGAAGCTCCACAACGACCAGCTGGTCGCCGTCAACCAGGGCGGGAAGCGCAAGGGCTCCGGCTGCGCCTACCTCGAGAGCTGGCACAATGACATTTTCGAATTCCTCGAGCTGCGGAAGAACACCGGCGACGACCGCCGCCGCACGCACGACATGAACACGGCCAACTGGATCCCCGACCTGTTCATGAAGCGCATGGAGGACCGCAAGCATTGGACGCTCTTCCGCTCCAACGAGGTCAAGGACCTGCACGATCTCTACGGCGCCGCGTTCGAGAAGCGCTACCTCGAGTACGAGCAGATGGCGGAGGAGGGGAAGATTTCCGGCCAGCGGATCGAGGCCCTCGAGCTCTGGAAGAAGATGCTCTCGATGCTCTTTGAGACCGGCCACCCCTGGATCACCTTCAAGGACGCCTGCAACATCCGCTCCCCGCAGGACCACGCTGGGGTGATCCACTCCTCCAATCTCTGCACCGAGATCACGCTCAACACGAGCAACGAGGAGACCGCCGTGTGCAACCTCGGCTCCGTCATCCTCGAGACGCACCTCCGCCCCGACGGTTCGATCGACCATGCCAAGCTGCGGGAGACCATCCGCATCGCGGTCCGCGCCCTCGACAACGTCATCGACATCAACTTCTACCCGACCACCGCGGCGAAGACTTCCAACCTGCGTCACCGCCCGATCGGTCTCGGCGTGATGGGGCTGGCGCACGCCGTCTACCTGCGCGGCCACGCGTTCGCTTCGCCCGAGGCGGTGGAGTTCAACGACGAGGCGATGGAGGCGATCGCCTTCTACGCCTACGAGGCCAGTTCCGACCTCGCCGCCGAGCGCGGCGCCTACTCCAGCTACAAGGGCTCCAAGTGGGACCGCGGCCTGCTGCCGCAGGACACCCTCGACCTCCTGGAAAAGGAGCGCGGCCTCCCTGTCGAGGTGCCCCGCGGCGGCCGGATGGACTGGACCCCGCTGCGCGCGAAGATCGCCGCCCAGGGCATGCGCAATTCCAACTGCCTTGCGATCGCCCCCACCGCCACGATCTCCAACATCACGGCGACGTCGCCCTGCATCGAGCCGACGTACAAGAACCTGTTCGTCAAATCCAACCTCTCCGGCGAGTTCATCGTCCTGAATCCGTTCCTCGTGAAGGACCTCAAGTCCCGCGGCCTCTGGGATCAGGACATGATCGACGACCTGAAGTACTTCGACGGCGAGTTGAAGGACATCGAGCGCATTCCCGCCGACCTGAAGGCGAAGTACCTCACGGCGTTCGACATCGACTACAAGTGGATCCTCGACGCCGCCGCCCGCCGCCAGAAGTGGATCGACCAGGCGCAGTCGGTGAACCTCTGGATCAAGACACCCGACCTCAAGACCCTCAGCCACATGTACCGCCATGCCTGGCGGTCCGGTCTCAAGACGACCTACTACCTCCGCAGCCTCGGCGCCTCCAACATCGAGAAGGCCACCGTCGCCGCCAAGAAGGAGGTCCGGGGCGCCGTCGCCGCGGGCATCGAGGCCGACAAGGCCAAGGCTTCCGAGGCCGCCGCGCCCGCCACTCCGGCTCCCAAGCGTCAGTTCACCGAGGCCGAGAAGAAGGCCTGCTCGATCGAGGCCATGCGCCGCGGCGAGGAGTGCGAGGCCTGCCAGTGATCCGCGCCGGCCGGCCTACGCCGGTCCGGCATCCATCAGCGGGTTTCCTCATCCGGCCGTCTTCGTGACGGCCGTCTTCGTGACGGCCGGTTTCGTTTTCGAGGGGAGCCGCCGGCCCGCTCCCTTCCTCCCGATCAGTAAGTGAAGACCCGGTCCGCTTCCGCGGCCAAGTTCACGAGCACGTTCGGGAGTGCGAATGACGCGGGTTTGCCGACGAGTTCCTCCGCCGATAGGCCCCGGGCCTTGCTCGAGTTGCCGGACAGGTGGAATCGCGCGCCACGTTCGACGATGACCTTGTAGTGGTCGGCGAGATTGCCGGTGCCCAGGCCGGAAACTTTGTTCATCACCTCGTCCCGCAGGAGCAGCACCGCGTCACCGGCGAGGAAGATCGACACGCGATGGCCTTCCTCGAGGGCGGTCTTCGCTACCAGGAACGCGAGGGCCGCCTTGGTGGGATTGTCGCTGCCCGTCGTTACGTGAATGAGGAAGTGCAGCTTCGTTTCCGCTGTTTGCGTGGGGTGTGGGGTGTTCATGAAGGTGAAGGAGAGGGTGAGGAGAAATATTACGGAGGGGTGATCCCAAGCCTCTTTTCGGCGGGGCGGTCGGCGTCACGCGCCCTTCTCCGGAAAAAGCGCCGCGATCCGCGCCGGGGTGGCGGGGCACACGCCGCGTTCGGTGATCAGCGCGGTCACCAGCCTGGCGGGCGTCACGTCGAAAGCAGGGTTGGCCGCGGGCGAGCCCGCCGGCAGCAGATCAACGCTGGCGACCTCACCCGAGGGCAGACGGCCAGTGATCCGCGCGAGTTCGCCGGCGGAGCGTTCCTCGATCGGGATTTCCCGCAAGCCGTCGCGGATGCGCCAGTCGATGCTGGGCGAGGGCGCTGCCACGTAGAAGGGGATGCCGTTGTCGCGGGCGGCGAGTGCCTTGAGGTAAGTGCCGATCTTGTTGCAGACGTCACCCGCGGCCGTCGTGCGGTCGGTGCCTACGATCACGGCGTCGACCTTGCCGTGCTGCATCAGGTGGCCGCCGGCGTTGTCGGCGATCACGGTGTGCGGCACGCCGTGATTGAGGAGCTCCCAGGCGGTCAGGGAGGCGCCCTGATTGCGTGGGCGCGTCTCGTCGACCCAGACGTGCACGTGCAGTCCGGAGTCGTGCGCCGCGTAGATTGGTGCGGTGGCGGTGCCGACGTCGACGGTCGCGAGCCAGCCGGCGTTACAGTGGGTGAGGATGTTGAGCGTCTCGCCCGCGCTCCTGCGGTCGGCGAGAGCTCGCAGGAGCGGAAGGCCGGCGGCGCCGATCGCGCGGTTCAGGGATACGTCCTCGTCACAGATCTCCATGGCGAGGGCACGGGCCGCGTCCGCCCGACGCTCCGGCACCAGCGGGGCCAGGCGTTCGCGGGCGCGATCGAGCGCCCAGCGGAGGTTGATGGCGGTCGGGCGGGTGACGAGCAGGGTCGCATGCGCGTCGTCGAGCGCGGCGTCGCGGGGATCCTTCCGCAGCGCCAGCCACATTCCCCAGGCGGCGGTGGCGCCGATCAGGGGTGCGCCGCGCACCTGCATGTCGCGGATCGCGCGGGCCGCGTCGGCCAGCCTCTCGAGGCGGAGGGTCGTGAACGCGTGCGGGAGGCGCGTCTGGTCGATGATCTCGACCGCCTGTCCGTCGCTCGCCGGCCAGATCGTGCGCGTGGGGCGGCCGGCGACGTTCATCGCGGTACGCGTGGGCAGGTCAGCGGCCGAGGGCGGCGCGGATCACCGGCTCCATCACGTTCGCCTGCCGCATGAAGCCGAGGTCACTGGCGTGCGAGGCGTCGGTCGCGCCTTCGGTGTCGGTGCCGTAGAGCGCGTCGCCAGGGATGTAATGCAGGTTGCGGATCCCGTCATTCAGGAGCGCCGCGTAGACCTCGCGGAGGGCGGCGTGGTTTTCGTCGTGGAACCGCTTTTTGGCGGGCGTGATCCAGTCGTTGGTGAACCGGCGGTCCTCGACGAGGATGATGGGGGTATCGGGCCGGGCGGCGCGGATCTGGCGCACGAGCGGGGCGCACTTCTCGCGGACGGCCGCGGGCTGCATGTTGGGGAGGCAGTCGATGACGTAGGCGGCGGCGTCGATCTTGATGAGGAAGTCGCCCACGGCGGCGTCCATGCGGCCGTTGCCGGAGAAGCCGAGGTTGATCACCGGGACATCGAACCGGCGGCCGAGGATGGCGGTGTGGACGATGCCGGGTCGCGAGGCGCAGGCTCCGTGCGTGATGGAGGTGCCATAGAAGACGATGGGCTTGGCTTCGCGCGGCGCGAGGCCTTCGAAGCGGGCGCCCTTCGGCACGCCGACGCGGAGGAATTCCAAGCCGTTGTAGAGGGGCAGGTAGGCGGCGTATTCGCGGAAGCCGGGGGCCAGGTCCTTGATCACCTCGGCCTTGATCTCCTGCGTGGCGGGGCGCGTGACCTGCACCCAGCGCCACTTACCGGCGTCGTCGCGCGCGTAGAGGTCGACGCCGCTCACGCCGGTCGCGGGCATGTGGGGCATGCCGAGGGCGGCCTTGGTCACCTTGTAATGCACGTGAATCGCCGTGGCGTCGGTCCGGAAGCGCACCATCATGCCCGTGCTGTCGCGACTCAGGTTCCACACCGCGGACGTGACGGTCTTCTGGGCCTCGGCGGGAAAGCGGTCGAACCAGCGCAGCCTTTCCATCGTGGGCCAGGCGCGTCCCTCGACGCCCCACTGGGTGACGTCGTGCCAGTCGACGTTGGCGGCCGCGGCGGCGGCGGCGCCCATCGCCGGGTCGAGTTTTCCGACCTCGGGGGAGGCGGCCTTCTTTTCAGCGGCGCCGGCAACGGACAGCCCGAGGATAGTGGCGACGAGGAACGGGAGGGTTCTCATGAAACGAGCGAACCGCGCCGCGGCCTCGCCGGCAAGGCCCGAGGCGGGTCGGGCCTCAGAGGAAGAGCAACTGCAGGTTGGCCCCCCGCGCGATGCGGGCGGCGGCGAGGTCGCGGATGAAGGCGAGGGCCTCCTCGTATTCGGCGCGGCGGCGGGCGGTGGCTCTCTTACCGGGAGGGATGAGGGCCGGCCGAAGGTTCGTGACGAGCAACGTGGCCTCGCGGAAGCCGGCCAGCCGGCGCAGCCCGGCCATGATCTCGGCGCGGCTGAACAACGGCGTGCCGCCGGCGAGCGTCAGCGACGCGTCCCAATGGTAAAACCCATGGCGCGGGTGCCGGGCGAAGAGACGCGCGAGCAATTCGGCGGCGGCGGCGTTGAAGGCCTCATCGTAGCGACCGGCCCCGCCAGGCTCCGCGGAAAGCCGCTCCTCGAGCTCGGCCAGGCTGAAGGCGATCGCGGACCGAATCTGTTCGGCGAGGTAGAGATCCTGCCCGGTCGCGTGGGCGAAGAGGGCGTTGACGAAGTGCAAGCGCCGGACGTCGCCGCGCGGGCGTGGGGACGCGGGCACCTCAGGCCGTGGGCTTGCGCGCGAGGGCGCTGATCTCGTCGACGAATTCGGCGACGTCGCGGAACTCCTTGTAGACGCTCGCGAACCGAACGTAGGCGACTTGGTCGACTCCGCGGAGGCGCTGCATGACGCCCTCACCGATGGCGCGGGAAGGGATCTCCTTCTCAAACTGCGCCTCGAGCGCGTCCATCACGTCCTCCACGAGCATCGTGATCTGCTCGGCGTCGACCGGGCGCTTGTGGCAGGCGGCCCGGACGGCGCGGACGAGCTTCTCGCGGTCGAAGTCCTCCCGCCGGCCGTCGCGCTTGATCACGACCACGCCGTCGCGCACGACAGATTCCGTCGTGCTGTAGCGGTAGCCGCATTCGAGGCATTCCCGGCGGCGACGGATCGTGGAACCGTCCTTGCTGATGCGGGAATCGATGACCTTGTCCTCAACCGAGGTGCATTTCGGGCAGCGCATGGGGACGGCGGTAGTGGCTGGGAGAGACGCCGCGGGCGGCGTCTGGTTTCATCTCGACCCGTCAGGCCCGGTTGAGTTCCAGGAAGTTGCGGAGGATCCCGATGCCGCCCTCGGTGGCGATCGACTCGGGGTGAAACTGCACGCCCCAGATCGGCAAATCGCGGTGGCGGAGGCCCATGATCTCGCCCTCGGCGGTCTCGGCGGTGATTTCCAACTCCGCAGGCAACGTGGCGCGTTCCACGAGCAACGAATGGTAACGGGTGGCCGCGAATCCCTGCGGCATGCCGCGGAAGACGTCGGTGCCGCGGTGCAGGATGGGCGAGGTCTTCCCGTGCATGAGGCGCCCGGCGCGGACGACCCGGCCGCCGAAGTAATGCCCGATCGACTGATGGCCGAGGCAGACGCCGAGGATGGGCCGGCGGCCGGCGAAGGCGCGGAGGATGTCGAGCGTCACCCCCGCCTCGTTGGGCGAGCAAGGGCCGGGGGAGAGCAGCACGCGCTCGGGGTTGAGCGCGACCGCCTGCTCGGGCGTGATCTCGTCATTGCGGAAGACGCGCTGCTCCACGCCCAGCTGGCCGAAGCACTGGACGAGGTTGAACGTGAACGAGTCGTAATTGTCGATGACGAGCAGCACGGCGAAACGGAGTTGAGGCTCTCGGCGCCCGCCCCGCCGGGCAAGTGGGAACCGGCGCGGGCTCGCGGATTGACAGCGCTGCGGGCGGGGAGGGTAGCCTCCAGTGACAATGAGCGGTGCCTTTGAACTCCTGCATACCGACACCGCGACGGCGGCGCGCCGCGGCCGGCTGCGCACGCGCCATGGATTGGTGGAGACGCCCATCTTCATGCCCGTGGGCACCCAGGGCACCGTGAAGTCGGTCACACCCCGCCAGCTCCGCGAGATCGGCGCCCAGATCATCCTCGGCAACACCTACCACCTCGGCCTGCGGCCGGGAGCACCCTTGATCCGCGAACTCGGCGGGCTCCATAGTTTCATGGGTTGGGATGGGCCGATCCTCACCGACAGCGGCGGTTTCCAGGTCTTCTCCCTCGCGAAGCTGCGCGACGTGCGCGACGACGGCGTGGCGTTCGCCTCCCACCTCGACGGCGCCCGTCTCTTCCTCGGGCCCGCCGAAGTGATGGGCATCCAGCGCGACCTCGGCAGTGACATCGCGATGGTGCTCGACGAATGCCCGCCCTGGCCTTGCGAGCGCGACGCCTGCGCGCGCGCTGTCGCGCGCAGCCTCCGCTGGGCGAAGGAGTGCCGGCGGATCGCCGACGACAGCGGCTTCCTCGCGGCGGGGCACCATGTCTTTGCCATCGTGCAGGGGTCGACCTTCGATGACCTGCGTCGGGAGGCTGCGGAGTCGCTCGCCGCTTTGGACTTCCCTGGTTACGCGGTCGGCGGGGTGAGCGTCGGCGAGCCCGAGCCGGAGATGCTGAAGCAGGTCGGCGCGACGACCCCTTTCCTGCCCGCGGGCAAGCCGCGCTACACGATGGGCCTTGGCACCCCGCCCCAGCTGTTGCGGATGGTCGCGCTCGGCGTGGACATGTTCGACTGCGTGCTGCCGACGCGCGTGGCGCGCAATGGACTCGTGTTCACGCCCGACGGACCCCTGAACCTGCGTAACGAGCGCCACCGCCGCGATCCGAGTCCGATCACGGAGGGTCTCGCCAATTACACCGCCGGTTTTTCCCGCGCCTACCTGCGTCACCTCACGATGGCGGGTGAGATCCTCGGCTGCACGCTCCTCACGATCCACAACCTTCACTTCTACCTCGACCTCATGGCGCAGGCGCGGGCGCACCTAGAGGCCGGTGACTTCGGGCCCTGGCACCGCGCGTGGATCGCGCGCTACGAGGCCGGCGCAGCGGAACGTCTTGCGGGCTGAGGCTTCGGCGATTTCCCCGCTTGTGTCGGCGGCGCTGCGGCGCGTAGACACCCGCCTTTCCCATGCCCGACATCGAGATTCCCGAGGACGCCAAGGACCGCCAGGAGCGCCAGGTCGGCCTCACCATCGCCATCCTCGCCATCCTGCTGGCCGTCGTCTCCGCGCTCGGCAACGAACAGGACAACGAGAAGATCGTGAAGCAGATCGAGGCCTCCAACGGCTTTGCCTGGTATCAGTCGAAGCGTATCCGCGCCGGCATGAACGAGCTCATGCTCGACCAGATGAAGGTCGAGGCCGCGGGCAGCCCCACCGCCGCCCAGCGGGAGGCGATCTCCAAGTTGGAGGCGCGCCTCACGGCCAAGAACGCCGAGTATAAGGCGGAGAACGACAAGATCCTGAAGGATGCCGAGGAGGCCAGGAAGCTCGCCGAGCAGGCCGACGCGCGCGGCAACCGCTACGACCGGGCGGAGATTTTCCTCCAGATCGCGGTCGTCTTCTGTTCGATCACGCTGCTCACGAAGGCGCGGGCGTTCTTCTTCGCCGGCCTGGGCCTGTCTATTCTCGGCACGCTGCTCGGCGCCTGGGCGTTCTTCAGCTGACGCGGCGCCGCGGCGGGGCGGGGATTTGCTGGCCAGCCGCGGGGCTCCCTCGCACGTTCCGGCCATGCGCATCCTTGTCACCGGCGGGGCCGGTTTCCTCGGGTCCCACCTCTGCGACCGCCTGCTCCGGGACGGCCATGAGGTCGTCTGCATCGACAACCTGTTCACCGGCCAGAAGTGGAACATCGCCCACCTGCTCGACCACCCGGCGTTCGAGTTTGTCCGCCACGATGTCATCGACCCGTTCAAGTTCGAGGTCGACCGGATCTTCAACCTGGCCTGCCCGGCCTCGCCGCCGCACTACCAATATAACCCCATCAAGACCACCAAGACGTCGGTGATGGGGGCGATCAACTGCCTCGGCCTCGCCAAGCGCGTGAAGGCACGCGTCTTCCAGGCCAGCACCAGTGAGGTCTACGGCGATCCCGCGGTGCATCCCCAGCCCGAGACGTACTGGGGCAACGTCAATCCGATCGGCCGCCGCTCGTGCTACGACGAGGGCAAGCGCTGCGCCGAGACGCTCTTCTTCGACTACCACCGCGAGAACAAGGTCGATATCCGCGTCGTTCGCATCTTCAACACCTACGGTCCGCGCATGCATCCCGGGGACGGCCGAGTGGTCTCCAACTTCATCGTGCAGGCCCTGCGGGGCGAGGACCTGACGGTCTACGGTGACGGCAGCCAGACGCGGTCGTTCTGCTACGTCGACGACCTCATCGAGGGCTTCGTGCGCTTCATGGACCAGACGGAGACCGTGGGGCCGCTAAACCTCGGGAATCCTTCGGAGTTCACGATGCTGCGGCTGGCGGAGATCACCCTGCGCCTCGTCGGCGGCCGCTCCCGGATCGTCCACAAGCCACTTCCGGCCGACGACCCCCGCCAGCGCCAGCCCGACATCGCCCTGGCGCGGCGCGTACTGAAGTGGGAGCCTCAGGTGCCGCTGGAGGAAGGTCTCGCGCGGACGATTGCCTACTTCCGCGGCGCGATCTGAGCCCCGGCCGCTTCTTCGGCCCACGAATTGGGAAATCGGGCGTCTGGTCGCCCCTAACCCGCGGGATCGCGCGTCCCTTCGGTGGTTCCCGATTTGCCGTTTGCCAAGCCTCCCACCGCGCCCCACGTTCCGCCCTTCATGTTCTCGTTTCTGCTTAAGCGGTTCTCCGGCCGGCACTACAGGAAGTTCCTCGAGAAGGCGCGTCCGGTGGTGGCGCGCGTCAATGAGCTCGAAGTTTCCTACCAGGCGCTGACGGACGAGCAGTTGCGGGCCAAGACGGACGAGTTCCGGGCGCGGATCGCGGCCGCCCCCGACAAGCGGGTGGCGCTCGACGCGGTGCTGCCGGAGGCCTTCGCGGCGGTGAAGAACGCCGCCCGCCGCCTCGTCGGCCGCACCGTCGTGGTCTGCGATCATGAGCTCCGGTGGGACATGGTGCATTTCGACACCCAGCTGATCGGCGGCCTCGCCCTCCACCAAGGGCGCATCTCCGAGATGGCCACCGGCGAGGGCAAGACCCTCGTAGCCACGCTGCCCCTCTACCTCAACTCCCTCACTGGGCAGAACACCCAGCTGGTCACGGTCAACGACTACCTTGCCCGCCGCGATTCCGAGTGGATGGGTTACCTGTATAACTTCCTTGGAGTCAGCGTCGGCTGCATCCAGCAGCAGATGCCGCCGGACGTCCGCCGCGAGATGTACGGGCGAGACATCACCTACGGGACCGCGAGCGAATTCGGCTTCGACTACCTGCGCGACAACGGGATGGCCACGCGTCGTGAGGACCAGGTGCAGCGCGACCACTGGTACTGCATCGTCGACGAGGTCGACTCCATCCTTGTGGACGAGGCGCGCACGCCCCTCATCATCTCGGGTCCGGCCCCGATCGAGCGCGAGCAGCCCTTCACCCGCCTGAAGCCCGGCGTCGACCGCCTCGTCAACGAGCAGGTGCGCCTGTGCAACCGCATCGTCACCGAGGCGAAGGACCTCCTCGAAAAGGCGGGCGCCACTGACGAGGATCGCGAGGCCGCCGCCCGCAAGATGCTCCAAGTCAAGATGGGGCATCCCAAGAACAAGCAGCTCCTGCGGCTCATGGAGAACGGCGCGTGGCGCAAGCTCCTCGACCGCATGGAGACCGAGCTCAACTCCGACCTGAACAAGGACGAGCTCTATAAGCTCAAGGAGGACCTCCTCTACGTCATCGACGAGCGCCAGCACCAGGCCGACCTCACCGAGATTGGCCGCAACCGCCTGCGGCCCGACCGGCCCGACGCCTTCGTTCTGCCCGACCTCGCGACGGAATTCTCGGATCTGGAGAAGGAGACCGGAGTCACCCCCGAGCAGAAGGAGGAGCGGAAGCTCGTTTCTCAGCAGCGCTACGCCGAGATTTCAGAGGAGATCCACGCCATCTCCCAGCTCCTCCGCGCCTATTCGCTCTACGAACGGGACGTCGAGTACGTCGTCACGCCCGACGGCAAGGTGATGATCGTGGACGAGAACACCGGCCGCGTCATGCCCGGTCGCCGCTGGTCCGACGGCCTGCACCAGGCGGTCGAGGCCAAAGAGGGCGTTGCGATCGAGCGCGAGACGCGCACCTACGCCACGATCACGATCCAGAATTACTTCCGCATGTACGAGAAGCTCGCCGGCATGACGGGCACCGCGGAGACCGAGGCGACCGAGTTCAACGACATCTACCGGCTCGCGGTGCAGGTCATCCCGACGAACAAGCCCTGCATCCGCGTCGACCGCAATGACTCCATCTTCAAGACCCGCCGCGACAAGTACGCCGCCGTCGTGAAGGAGATCGAGGAGGCCCACAAGCGCGGCCAGCCCGTGCTCGTCGGCACCGTGAGCGTCGAGTCTTCCGAGGTGCTGTCGCGCATGCTCAAGCGCACCGGCATCATCCACACGGTCCTCAACGCCAAGTTCCACCAGCAGGAGGCCGACATCGTCGCCCGCGCGGGCCAGCGCGGCGCGGTCACGATCGCCACCAACATGGCCGGCCGCGGCACCGACATCAAGTTGGGCGAGGGCGTGCGCGACCTTGGTGGCCTCTACGTCATCGGCACCGAGCGTCATGAGTCGCGGCGCATCGATCGCCAGTTGCGCGGTCGCTGCTCGCGCCAGGGTGATCCGGGCCTCACGAAGTTTTACCTGTCGCTTGAGGACGACCTCATGCGGCTGTTCCTGCAGGGCAACCTCGCCTCGAAGCTCATGGAGGGCTCCATGCAGGAGGGGGAGGAGCTGGAGCACCCGTGGCTCAACCGCTCCATCGAGAGCGCCCAGAAGAAGGTCGAGCAGCAGAACTACTCGATCCGCAAGCGGCTGCTCCAGTACGACGACGTGCTTAACCAGCAGCGCGAGGTAGTCTACGGCATCCGCAACGCCGCCATCCACGCCGAGCGGCCGAAGGACATCATCTTCGAGCAGATCGGGGAGGAACTCCACCAGCGCCTCGCGGTCGCGGGCTTCGGCGAGAAGGCCGGTCCGACGCAGACCGCCCTCGAGGGCGTCGTCGGCTGGGTGAATTCCCACTTCCCGATCAGCTGCCGCGTCGAGGACCTCGCCGGGACCAACGCCGATCCGGTTGTCGACCGCCTGCTCACCCGCATCCGCGAGTCGTACGCCGTCAAGGAGTCCGTCGAGGCGCCCGAGGCGCTCGGCGCCCTCGAGCGCTACGTCGTCATCAACGCCATCGACCACCACTGGCAGGAGCATCTCACCGAGATGGAGGAGCTTCGCCGCTCCATCGGCCTGCGCAGCTACGGTCAGAAGGACCCGCTCGTCGAGTACAAGGGTGAGGCGTTCAAGTATTTCGAGGAACTGATGAACAACGTGCGGCTGCAGATGTGCACCGGCTTGTTCCGCAGCGCCTCCAACCTCGAGTCTTTTGAGAACATGCTCGCGTTGCTCAGCCGCACCGCGCGAGCGGTGGGCCCGACCGACGCGCCGGCCGCCTCACCAGCCGCGACGGCGCCGCAGCCCGCCGCGCCGGCCGAGGCCGCACCCGCTGAGCAGGAGATCGTCCTTCCTTCCATCACCATCCGCCGCGAGACCCCCAAGGTCGGCCGCAACGAGCCGTGCCCCTGCGGCAGCGGCAAGAAGTTCAAGGCCTGCCACGGCGCCTGACCCGGCGCGCGGGGGGCCGCTATCGGGTGGCTCAGGATAACAGCCGCGTCACCACCTGGTAGCCGCCGGCCACCGCCATGCAGGCGGCCGAGAGCCAGAGGCCCGAACGCCACAAGCTGCCCGGCCGTAGTTCGGGTGTCGTGTGGCGGTGATGGAGATAAAGGGCGAGTACGCCGAGGAACGGCAGCATGAGGCCCTGCGCCACGGCGCCGACGAAGACCAGCGTGACGGGCTCCCCCCAAAGGAGGAAAATGAGCGTCCAGAGGACGGGGAAACCGACCGAAAGCCGGCGCAGGGTGAGCTGACGGTCGGCCTCGTCGCGATG
>JACCDP010399825.1_pt1 | contig 52744 bp, 44 predicted proteins | sample 7445841 | NCBI WGS metagenome assembly JACCDP01 (sample SAMN15323441, study PRJNA562643) | freshwater metagenome | isolation source: river surface water | place: USA:Blue River Watershed | collected 2017-08-17 | reverse complement strand
TGGTGAAGCCGTTGGACTAGGAGTAGGGGCAGCTGTAGGAGCTGCTGTTGGAGCACCTGTTGGTACAGTTAAGTTAGCTACCCCTGTATTTCCGCATACGCCATTACTTACTACGTAAAAATCGTTTGTACCGTCTGGTACAGTTACATTAAAAGGAGTAGTCATCTGAGCTCTTGTGAGTCCAGAGATTACTAAGTTAGACGGATTGTTTGGATCAGTATGATAGAGTGAGAACGGACCTGCGTCTGTTCCTATCGATGTTCCTGTTATAGTTACTGTTATTGGCATCTTTCTTTATTTAATATAACGATTTCTAATAAATAGTCCAACTTTAAATTGCTGATAGTATCTCAGCCTTCTTAGCTAGGTATTCTTCTTCTGTTGCTGTTACGAAAGGTCCTTGGGCTAACACATTATCATATAATGTAGAATTACCTGGATCATGTCTAAGTAGTATCTGATTATCCTTAATCATACATACTGTTAAGCTTTTTGTTTCGTCGTCTAATTTTATTACTCTGTCTGAGTCTTTTAAATATTGTATCATATCTTTATATTATTTCTAAGCTTGATCAAATGGTACCTCCCCACAACTTGTACAGTAGTACTCACATGGTGTTAATTGAGATGTACATCCGTATCCACAATCACAACTATAATACTGAGCTGTTGGGGAATAGAATGGTGCAAATACCGGGGCTTCTAGTGGTGGAGCAGTTGGCTCTGGTGTAGGAGAAGGTGTTACAGGAGCTGCTGTTGGTTCTGCTGTTGGACTAGCTGTCGGACTTGAAGTTGGACTAGCTGTCGGACTTGAAGTTGGACTAGCTGTTGGTGCCGGATATGGAGCAGGTGTTACAGGACTAGCTGTTGGACTAGCTGTTGGACTAGGAGTTACCGGAGCTGCTGTTGGACTAGCTGTTGGTGCAGGTGTAACTGGTGCGGCAGTTGGTGCTGCTGTAGGAGCAGGAGTTACAGGGGCTGCTGTAGGAGCTGTAGTCGGACTAGCTGTTGGACTAGCTGTTGGTGCTGGATATGGAGCAGGTGTTACTGGGCTAGGTGTTACTGGAGCCGGAGTAACAGGTGCAGCGGTTGGTGCTGCTGTTGGTTCAGCTGTTGGACTAGGTGTTACAGGACTAGGTGTTACAGGACTAGGAGTTACAGGAGCAGGAGTAACAGGTGCATTAGTTGGTGCGGCAGTTGGTGCGGCAGTTGGTTCAGCTGTTGGACTAGGAGTTACCGGTGACGGTGTTGGGAATCCTCCACCTCCTTCAGGTCCAATTGGTGCTGGATTAAAACCTCCACAATATGCCATACATTCTGCATAAGAGCTATAAGTTCCTGTACCTGGTGTTACTTGTATACAGTCAAATCCGTTACATTCCCAGTCAAATGATGAAACTGGTGAGAATATTGGAGCTGCTGTTGGTTCTGCAGTAGGGCTAGGTGTTGGACTAGGTGTTACTGGGGATGGATATACTGGACTAGGAGTTACTGGAGCTGGTGTTACAGGACTAGCTGTTGGAGCTGCAGTAAAGTCTGGTGCAGGAGTAACTGGTGCTACTACTGGGCTAGCTGTTGGAGCTGCTGTAGGGCTAGCTGTCACTGGTGCTGGATATCCAGGTGCTGGAGTAACTGGTGCTGGTGTTGTAGGGGCAGGTGTCGGGCTAGGTGTTACTGGAGCTGGTGTTACCGGAGCCGGTGTTGTTGGGTTACAATAAAGACCACACTCTTCAAAAGTATAGCTTCCTACTCCTGGTCCCATATATGTACACTGGTTATCTATACAATCCCAGTCAAGTGATGCTGCTGGAGCAGATATTGGTGAGAATATCGGTGATGGTGTCGGTTCAGCTGTTGGTGCTGGTGTTGGACTAGGAGTTACCGGTGAAGCATATCCTGGTGCTGGTGTTGTAGGAGCTGGTGTTACTGGAGCAGGTGTTGGACTAGGAGTTTCTAATGTAGGAGCTGAAACAGGACTAGGTGTTGCTGGCGGTAAAGATGTCGGTGACGGGTATCCAGGTGATGGTGTCACCGGACTAGGTGTAACAGGTGCAGGAGTTACATCAGTAGGTGCCGGAGTTACCGGACTAGATACTGGTGAAGCATATCCTGGTGATGGTGTTACTGGGCTAGGAGTAGTTGGAGCGGCTGTTGGAGCTGGTGTATCTCCACTTGGTGCCGGAGTTACCGGTGATGGATATGATGGTGCACTTACAGGAGCTGCTGTTGGAGCAGGTGTGGCTGGAGATGGTGTTACTGGAGCTGGTGTTTCAACAGGTACTAAACATCCTCCACTAGTTGTACATGATCCGCCTGCTTGTAATATATAAGCTCCACCGTCTACTTCTATTCCACCTTGAACAAATACCGGAGTACTGTATGCGCCTGATAAGCTTACACACATTCCTGCAGTATATGTACCGTCGCCGTTATCCATAGTTTCTATACTATTTACTAACTCTGTAACTACTATATCGTCAGAAGATCTTCTATATCTTATATATAAATCACTCGGTACTGAACTATAAGTTACTGTCCAGCATTGACCTGTTGGTAAGACTGGAGCTGCTGTTGGAGCTGCTGTTGGTTCAGCTGTAGGTGCAGGTGTTGGTGCGTTAGTAGGAGCAGGTGTTGGAGCGGCTGTTGGTTCTGGTGTTACTGGTGCATTAGTTGGTGCGGCAGTTGGTTCAGCTGTTGGACTAGGAGTTACCGGAGCTGCTGTTGGACTAGCTGTTGGTTCAGGTGTAGGAGATGGTGTTGGAGCGGCTGTAGGAGCATTTGTAGGGGCTGCAGTTGGACTTGGAGTCGGAGCAGGTGTAGGAGATGGTGTTGGAGCGGCTGTAGGAGCTGCTGTTGGAGCAGGTGTTGGTGCTGGTGTGTTTAACAAAGCAATAAACTTAATATCACACTCTGCTCCTGTTATATCTAAAGTACAATCTCTTTCAAATACAGCATAAAATGTATTTATACTACTGCTGTAAGGTACGTTAATTAAATAATCTGTTGAATAGGTAGGAAAGTTAATATCAAATGCAGCAGCACCTTGTGGTATTGCTGAATTCCATTTTTTACCTGTTACCCATTTCTTAAGTACAAATCCAGCAGATCCTGTTGCTATGTAACTAGCTGATGGATAAGGTTCGTATATAAAGACTTTATTAGATCCAGAAATACCACCTTCGTATTGTTGTGCATAAGAAGAAGTAAGTGCTGGTCCTATTAATCTAACTGCTCCTGTAGGGAACATTACTGCAGATCCGTCTGTGTCTGAACCTGTTACAAATGCATTAAAGTAGAAGCCCCATTTACCGCGAAAATAATCCATATCATCTTCGACTGTATAAAAGCCTTGTCTAGCTGGCCAGACATGTGAATGCAGACCCTGTAAATCATTTTCAACAAGAAAATCATTTAAGTGATCATCAACATTTATTCCACTACCGGTATTGGGAAACTGATAACTTGGCATCTACCTGTACTAATTAATTATATTTTATAAATAGCAATTAAGACTCTATTTTACTTGCTATCCATTTATAAGTTTCAGTTAAACCTATATGTAACGGTTGTGTTGGTGCCCAACCTAACTTCTCTTTAATCAAAGTGTTGTCTGATGTTCTACCTCTTACTCCTTGTGGGCCTGTTATATTTTTAATATTAATAGTCTTACCTGCTAGTTCAGATACTAATTTAGCTAACCCATTCATTGAGATAATCTCTTCTGATCCTATATTAATCGGTTCTTTATAGTCTGAATTCATTAGACGACGAACTCCTTCTATTGCTTCATCAATGTATAAGAATGAACGAGTCTGTAAACCATCACCCCATACTTCTATTTCTCCGTTTGTCGGTGTGCTTGCAACTTTACGGCAAATTGCTGCAGGAGCTTTTTCTTTACCCCCATCAAATGTACCTTCTGGTCCAAAAATATTATGAAAACGGGCAATTCGAACATCTATACCGTGGTTGCGGTTATAAGTTGCGTATAATCGTTCTGAAAATAGTTTTTCCCATCCGTATTCTGAATCTGGTTGAGCTGGATATACTGAATCTTCTTTACAATTAGGATTTTCAGGATCTAACTGGTTATGTTCATTATATACGCATGCAGATGATGCATAGAAGATCTTTTTAACGTTTTTCTTATAAGCTTGGTCTAATACATTAAGATTTATTAACATTGAGTTATGAACTACATCGGCGTCATGTTCTCCTGTATTGATATAACCAGCTCCACCCATATCAGCTGCTAATTGGTAAACTTCATCAAAACTATGAGTCATACCTGTTCTAGCTGCAGATACCTGTTGAGGTGAATACATTACTAAAGATGTCTTTAAAGGGTCTCTTAAGTCTGCAATAACAAAATCGTCTGCTGTTGATTCTGAGAAGTCTGGTTTCTTAATATCTACACCTCTTACCCAATATCCTTCTGATTTTAATCTTGTAACTAGATGTGAACCGATAAAACCACCGGCACCAAGTACTAATGCTGTTTTCATATGTTTATTTTTTTATATAATAATCTTCTAATACTAATCCGTCCATTTGTGTGTTATTTAACATCCAGACAGCATCTTTATAACTGTTTAAAATTGGTTTACCCCCTATATTAAAGGAAGTATTTAATAAAACCCCTATTCCTGTTCTTTCATGCACTAATGTAAGTAGGTTATACAAAAAAGCATTTTGCTCTCTAGTAACTGTTTGTACTCTAGCTGTTCCATCCACGTGTGTAACTGCTTTTAATACATCTCTATACTCTTCTCTTACTTTTGGACAGAAAGACATCCATCTAGATTCTTGATCAAACTCAAAATACTTGTTTACATCTTCTAGTCTAACTACTGGTGCAAACGGTCTGTAATATTCTCTATTTTTAACCTTAGCATTTAGAGTATCTTTCATACCAGGTAAACATGGATTACATAAGATACTTCTATTACCTAATGCACGAGGCCCTACCTCAGATCTACCTCTTACTACTCCTACTATTCTACCTTTTATAATCTCATCTGCTAGAGCCTCTGTTACTTTCTCTGCTTTGTAAGTCTGTACATAGTCCTGAAGTTGGAATTTATCCCAAGCTTCTGGTCCTGCATATGTTGCATCAAAAGCTTCTTTAGGTTTAAGAAAGTCTAACATAAAACCTAAGGAAAGTCCACAATCACTTGGATTTGGTGGTACAAAGGTCTTTGTAATATTGTTTAATTTTGTATTATTTAATATATTTAACCCACAACCGCCTGCTATTGCTAAATTATTACTAGCTTTAGCTATATCATCTTTACTTACTTCGAAGAATATATCTTCAAATATTTTTTGAGATGTAGCTGCTATGTCTAACTCTAATTGACCAGTTAACTCGTCTGGGAATCCTAGAGCTTCTTTCATCTTATTGTAGTTAAACTCTCTTAATTCTCTGGTGCCGTGGTGTCCTGTGTAGAATTCTCTCATAACAGGTATAAACTCTTCTCGAATATTACCATACCCGCATAAACCCATTAACTTCCCTGCATACACTAAGTAAGCTTTAACCCAATCTTCACGTTTAATAGAAGAGCAGTAATGTCCTATTTCGGCATACTTTTCTCCAATGTTATAATCGTAATTCATCCAAGCAAACTTAACTCCTTCTTCTCTAGTAGCTGTATAGAAGTTAAAACAGCCATCGTTTCCACCTCCGTCGTAGGTAATTATTACAGCATCTTGCAAGTCTGATTGATAAAAAGCTCCTGACGCGTGACCAAATTGATGAAATACTTCTACTAACTTCTTAGCATTAAAAAAAGATAAAAATTTACTTTCACTTCCTAAATAGTTTATATAGGTTCGGGTATCTTCTTGATTACAGATTAAGTGTTCATACTCTTCTGCACCATATTTGTCCTTAAAGTAATTTAAAATATCTTTTATTACATTAAAAGGTTCGTGAGCAGGTAAATACCAGATTAAACCTCCATTCTTAATATTAGTATAACGTTCTACTTCTAAGACTTCTAATATTTTTCCGTCTTTTTCTAGAGTAAGGGATGCGTTATGCCCTGAGTATAGTGCTAAATTATACATTTACTAGTTTTTTATTTATAAAGTCAATGCCAGCGAAGTCAGCATATTGTTGTAAAGTTCTTTTATTACCTAATCCATACTTACCTAAATCTCCTCCTTCTATCAACATCCTAAGTCTTGCTATTGCAGTTCTATGTCTTGTATTTGCTTCCTCGTTAGGTGCTGTATTGTAATGTTTCTTCGGTACTGAGTTATGTGTTCTATGCCAAGCTACTATTTGTGAAGGTGTATACATGTCGTAGCCGTTTGTATAAGATCTAATAGCTAAAGCAAACTCTTCTCCGGTATAGTAATGTTCTGGATCTTGTTCAACGTTAACTACCCATTCACCCTCTGCAAATATAAATCCTCCATATAACAATATAATACTTTTTGGCTGAAATCCAATATTTATTTCATTTTCATATCCCCCATAGTTAGGCCAGTACTCTGCTGATAAGCTAGCAATTTTAGGAATATTCATCCTATCTAAGTCCGCAAAATGTCTATACGAATGATCTACACCAGTCTCATCATCTCTATGGTAGGGTGGTGGTAAGAAAGATAGTAAAGGTTTAATACCTGTAGAAGCTAATGCTTCGTAATCTCTAATAAGTATCTCATCCCAATCCTGCACAAAGCGGGTATGTGAATCTACTTGTAAACTATATTTTTCTCCATTGTATTTAGTTTGTGCAATTTGTCTTGCCCAACACCCTCCTTTTGATTCTTGATATGGAAACTTTGCAATTTGTAAATTGTAAAAACCTGCAAGATCATCTATACAGTTTTCACCTGTCTTAATGCTATCGTCGTGCTGAAGGCATACTGAGAAATGTAAATTTTCAGGGTGTTTAGCAGTTCGTATACAGTCTAAGATTGTATGTCTTATTTCGTAATCTAGATAGCTAGCAATAGCTATAAAAATTGTATTATCCATTTTTCTTTATATAATAATCTTCTAATAAAAGAGCATCCATTTGTTTATTGTCTAAAACCCAAAGTGCATCTTCGTATGTATTGAGGATTGGTTTACCTGCTATATTAAAAGATGTATTCAAAATTACTCCAATTCCTTTTTGATTATGCATTTCTGTTAACAAGTCGTACAAAAATTCATTCTGCTTTCTTGTAACTGTCTGCACTCTAGCTGTTCCGTCTACGTGAGTAATAGCTTTTAAAATATCTCTATACTCTTCTCTTACTTCTGGGCAGAAAGACATCCATCTAGATTCTTTATTCCAGTCAAAGTACTTATTAACGTCTTCTAGTCTAACTACTGGTGCAAAGGGTCTGTAGTATTCTCTACCCTTTACTTTAGCGTTTAGAGTATCTTTCATTTCTCCAATTGTTGGGTCACATATAATACTTCTATTTCCTAACGCTCTTGGTCCATGTTCTGATCTACCTCTAACAACTCCTATAATCTCTCCGTTAATTAACTTTTGAGTAAGTTCTTGAACCTGTGTCTTGGTGCCTTTTCTTTCGTATAGAATTTTAGTTAGCTGGTTTCTATCCCACACTTCCGGACCTATGTAAGTAGTATCTACAGGTACATGAGGTCGTATCTTACTACATACTAATCCGACTGCTAATCCTGTATCGTTTGGATTAGGAGTAACAAAGATCTCTCTAGTCTTTGCTAACTTGGTATTAAGTAGGATATTTAACCCGCATCCACCTGTGATAATGAGTGGAAGGTTGTTATAAAGTTCTAAGATATTTCTTGTTTCTTCTTCAAATAACTGCTCAAAGACATGTTGATTGGTAGCTGCTAAATCCTTTGCATAGGTACCTTCGAATCGTGTCTGTTCCGATTCTATATTGAATATCTTCATAAAGCGAATTAATGCTTCGCTTATATTATCTGTTGTGTTAGAAATATAAAATTCTCGGAAAGATTCTATTAAGTTGCTGTCTACTTTTCCAAAACCAGCTAACCCCATTAACTTTCCGGCATAAACTAGATTCCCTGTATATATCCACTCTTGTTTTATATCTGAAATAAAGTGAGCAGGCATCATATAAGAGACTGCGTAATCTTTCTTACCTACGTATATTTTTTCAATAGGATTTAAACTATCTTTGTCTCCTAAATATATGTTAAAAAACCCTTCATCACTTCCTCCGTCAAACGAAATGATTAAAGCCTTTTTAAAGCTTGATTGATATAGACCTGAGTAAGCATGAGTCTCATGATGAGGTAACCAGGAGTAGCTGTTAGCAGGAAAAATCTTCCACATCTCTTTATCTACAGAGTTGTATACTACATTATCGTAAGTAGTTACTCCATATTTGCTCTCAAAGTAGTTTTTTATCTCAGTAAGAATCTCTACTACATTCTCATGATGACCCCAGTAAAAGAAAGCAGCGTTTTTTACGTTAATTAATCTTTCTAGTTCTACTACTTCTAAAACCTCACCTTTGTATGATATAGCTAAGCTACCATTGTGGGATCCAAAAAAACCTAAATTAAACATATTACCTTTTTAACTTTATATTAAAATAATTTTCTAAATCCTCTAATGTTCTAACATGTGTTTGTTTAAATAAAAAATCATTTAGTAATTCTCGTGCATGGTCTTCTATAAAATACCTTCCATTATGTTCTCTATAAGGCTCATCTGTAGCCTCTACTTTAAAGTTATAGTTATGCCATATCGTAGCTAAAGATGGTGTTTTTAGATTCCATCCTTTTAGGTAACTTAAGAAAGTCTGAAAGTCCTCTTCACCGTTAAACCTAATATTATCAGGTATTTTTACTTCATCTAACCACTGTCTTCTCGTAAACAAGAATCCAGCTGCTGCCCATCTAGTATCCGCTACTTCGTAATCTACTAAGGTAGGTAAGTTCTCCGCAATACATCTATTATCGTCTGGGCTTGTTTCTAATAAGAACTTTCTAATACGGAGAGGTGTATTGTTTGGTTTTTCTAAGTACTTTTTTTCATAATCCGGTACATCGAAATGGTTAGGGTAGGTTGTAAGAATTACTTTATCTTGTTCAAGACTGTTGTATTGATTTATCAAAATAGCATCCCAAGCTTGTCTAAACCTACTATGAGAATCTATTTGAAGAAAGTAATCTTGATTTTCTACAAGCTCATTTTTAATTCTATTTCTAGCATATACAACACCTTTTGCTTCTTCTTTTGGTGTAAATATAATTTTTAAATTTGGAAAATTATACTCTTTTAATTTTGTGTAAGCTTCTTCTGTATCTTGTAAATTAACTCCTACGTAAACTCTACTAGGGTCGATTGCTTCTTCATACAGACTTTTTAAAGTGTCTATGAGTTGAGAATCACAGTAGCTAGCTATCGATACAAATATACTCCCATTGCCGAAGTCCCAACAATCCTTATACTCTCTAAACCAGTTACCTTTAAAGTGATGTTCTACAACAAACGGTATTTGATGTCCTTGGTTGTACTTTTCGGTATTTAAGTAATACTCTTTATCTTCTATGTCTGACATATACCCTCTCATTCTGTATATATAAGAAGACAGTGTTGAATGACTATTACCTATAAATTTGATACTACGGGTACATATAAACTGCTCAATAATAGGAATCCAATTACTATCGAATTCATTATATATACTAACTTGATTTTTTATATCATCATAAAAGGAAACTTGGTAAAGGCCCATAAGAGGTCTAAAAAAGTCCTTATCTTTATGATCTGTTGCAATATATAACTTACTTCCTTGTGGTATTATATCTTTTATATTTTCTAATATCTGTTCACAGGTAATAAATAATTCTTTATATTGGAAGTCATTTCTGCGAATATGGATAGAGTAGTAGCTTTTATCTCCTAACTTATTAATAAACTGCCAAGCTAAATCAAAAATATCTGTACGGTATCTAACATATTTAGCTATGAGTTTTTTTATCTCTACATCTAAACTTGTATATAATGTCTGATGGGTTACACCTAGTAGGTTTGATTCAAGGAATAAGTATTCTTCTCCTGTAAAGTATTCTTCGCTTTTTAGAACTGGTCGGTGTTTATGAAACTTAACCGGAACATCTATTTTTTCGAAATTCATAACATGCTTAACTGCATCGTAATCTAACACTTTGCAGATACTCTTTACACTATCGTAAGTATGTTCTAACCCCTTCTCATCACAGAATTTACTAAATGGTATAGATATTACTCCTAAGTCTGAAGTATCAAAGAAAGATTCCATACTTGAATTTCCTTCTAGTAGGTACATTCTATACTCTGGTGTTAATACGAGTTTTCGATTAGTCAAGTATGCTAGACATACTGCTAATTCTAGAGACATTCTTATATTATTAAACCCACCCGGCCAAGGTCTAAATAAAATGTAGCCTTTGCTTCCATCATAAAACTTAAATATACTAGAAAAGTCCCACTTTGTATAATATAGATAATCTGTTCTAAACTGATCGACACTCGTAACCATCTTATTACTTGCTTCGCTTATTATGTTTGATAAATCGTATTTTTGTGTTTGATCAAATGTATGATCTTGTTTAAAAAACATCTTATTACCTTCTTTATCTGAAATCACATTAGGGTAATGTAGTATGTTTCCTATTATAGGTCTACCTGCATCATTCCATGCAGTACAGGTCCCAATATCTTCAACTAAGTCGACTTTTATATTAGAGTCTTTTATTGCATAATCTAATCCCCACATTTCTGCTTCCCATCTTCCTTCTTTTTTTCGAATCTGCTCACAGTACTCTGTATACTTCTTATAAAACTTTTTTAAGGTTTTAAATTTTAGAGCGAAAGGGTACATTATACCTCTACTGTTTGAAGGATCTTGTTCTCGATCTTCCCATCCTGTAAGAGGTACAAAATGTATAAACTTTTGGCCAACTATATGGTCATCTTCTAAATTAAAATCTACTGCTTTGGTAAACACCATATCAGGATCTAAAAATAAAAGTTTATCTTCATCCTGAAAGTAGTTATTTTCACATAACCATTCTACAGATTTATACTTATTGGGGATACCGCCCCACCAGTCATCGTTAGCTGTTTGCCAATTATGAGCATAGTCTGGCTGGTCTATTACTGTTGAATCAGATAAAAAACTAAAATCTGGGTTTTCATGTCTATGTCCGTAATCTCCGGAAAGTAGAACGACTAGTTTACCTTTTTGATTTACTTTCTTTAAAGACCAATGTAGTAATTTTAGCTGCCATGCTTGATACTCACATCTACTAGTTCCGACAACAATATAGTCCATTTATTGAGGTACAAATTTATAATCTGCAAATGTATAATGTAAAAAGAAATTTCTAAAGAATTCTCCTTCGAAAGGTTCAATACGGCCGTGTTTATTAGTAGCAGACTCATATAGAATCATTTCTCCAGGTTCTGCATAAACTTTATGCCATCTTCCTAAGTGGTCTTGGATATCTAAAGGCCAGTCTCTATCTACTTGCTTATCCACTATTACAATAGAAGATATATGGTGAGTTACTAAAGTATCTGTGTGTGGTTCTAAGATAGCTCCTCTTTTATAAGATCTAATTCCGTAAATCCACTTTGGAACTAAACGTTCTTTATTCCCTATAAATTCTTCATGAAGTGGTTGCAACTCTTCAGCAATAATCTCTCTTATTCTAGTAAAAGAATCCATCGGGAACATTTCTACTGGTGCGTTTCCTTGGTCATCATGTATAAAGTCTGTAATACCGTTCCAAAACTCTGGTCTAACACTAGGTTTTAGTAAATTATAAGCTTCTGTGATTAGTTGGAAGGTTTTTTGCGGAACTTTAACAACTTTAAATCCTAATTCAGAAAGTCTTGGTAAATCCTCTTGTCTTGAAAATACTTTTTCAGTAGGTTGCTGTGGTTGTGTCATCTCTAAATACTCTTTTGCAAGTCTAGCATCTTCACTACTGTTAAATACATTTTCTCTAAACCATTTAGTGATAATTACCTTTCTTCCTTTTTTAACAGGTAAGCCTGCATGTAAGGCAGCTGAATTTTCAGTACCTGTACCGTTTGAGTTCTTCCAAACTACCGCCATTCCTTTTTGAGGTGTGAAAGTCTTACCAATAGTAGGAAAGTCTGTTTCTCCTCCTTCTTCTACATCATTAAGGTATATCATAAACGTCCAGGTTCTCTGACCGCTTGATAAACAATGGTTGTGGTATGCCTCTTTACCAAAGGCATCCTGGTGGTGTCTAAATTCTTGGCCTACTTCGTAGATCTGTCCTTGTGTAGGTTCCGAGTAAGGAGCTTCTATCCCTAACTCAATGTACATTTTCTGATTAACGTTGCTAACAATCGGGTCTAAATCAGATAATACCGATGTTGAGCTGGTACGACCTTCATCGTACTTTACAGACTGTGCTCCTTGTCCAGCAACGCTTGAACGGACGCTTCCGTTTTCTGTTAACCTAACAATATGATCGCATTCTTCGTTGGTTAGAAATTGTGAGATAGTAAACATCTCCAATCCATGTTCGTTTCCTACGTATACTCTTTCCATATAGTTTATTTTTTCTTTTTATCCGTCACAAGCTACACAGTCTTCTGCTGTTCTACTACCAATGTCTCCATTAATTACAGAATCTGTTCTTAAATAATATAAGGTTTTTATTCCTAACTTCCAAGCCGTCTGGTGAACTAAATTAATAAATTTAGGACTATCTGTTGGGTCGAAAGCTAAATTTAAAGATTGAGTCTGATCTATATACTGTTGACGAATTGCTGCCTGTTCTATTAACTGTAATTGGTTAATCTCAGCAAATGTTAGGAAGATTGGTTTATCTTCTGTAGGCATAACATCTTCTGGTAGATTTGCAATAGAACCTCTATCTTTCATAATCTGATCCCATACTTCGTCTGTATTGTGACCTCTCTCTAATAAATAGTTTTCTAGTTCAGGATTTTTACGAATAAAAGTTCCCTTTCCTGAATTAAATGTATAAATGTTTGCCGGTAATGGTTCAATACCTGCTGATACACCTCCTGAGATAGTTGAGTTAGATACTGTTGGAGCAATTGCTAGTAAGTGGGTATTTCTCATACCTGTACCTTTACACCAAACTGGTTCTCCATACTCATCTGCTAACTTTCTAGAAGCAGCTTCTGCTTGTGATTTGATTTGAGAGAAGATCTGATGTGTTAGGCTATTTGCTGCAATACTAATAAAAGGAATTTTCTTCTCTTGTAATAATGTATGCCATCCTAATACACCTAAACCAATAGCTCTACCTTTTTTAGCAGAACGGTGAGCTCTAATTAAAGATTCTTTTCCGTTAGTCTTAACTAAGAACTCTTCCATTACTCCGTCTAAGAAGTAAATTGCAGTCTCAACTAAGTCTGTGTTTTTCCATTCATCCCACTTCGCTAAATTAACTGAACTTAAACAACAAATAAAACTATGTTCTTCGTCAGTATGTAAAGTGATTTCCGAACAGATATTCGTCATAGTCACTTCTAAATTATTCTTAATATATGCAGGAGGGTTAGCGTTATTTACATTATCTTTAAACATAATATAAGGCTCTCCTGTCTCTACTCTAGCCTTTAGTATTTCTACCCAGACTTCCATTGCCTCAGGGTCTCTACGCTCGATCTTTTGCATAAAGCTATCATCCACTACAACGCATTGGTGCAGGTTTAGACACTGTCTATTAGGATCTCCCTTAGGTCGTCTAATTTGTAAGAATTCCTTAATATCTGGATGGTTAATGTCTAGATTTACGGAAGCTGCTCCTCTACGTACTGCTCCTTGATTAGTTGCAATAATAGTAGAGTCGTAGATCTTAGCCCAAGGAATAACTCCTTCTGATTGTCCTAAATCTCCATTACCTATCTTAGACCCTCTTCCTCTAATTTTAGAAAGACCAATACCAACACCTCCACCTAGTGAAGTCAATCTCATTAATTCAGCATTTGTTAATCCAATACCTCTAATAGAGTCCGGAGTATCAATACCAAAGCATGAGATAGGTAAGCCTTTGTCTGTACCTGTGTTAGATAAAACGGGTGAAGCTAAATTTAACCAACCCTTCCACATATATTTAAAGAACTTAGCAGCTAAATCTGGACGATCTAATCGTGCTGCTACCGTATCTGATACTCGTTTGTATGCTTTTCGAGGAGTCTCTCCCGGTAGGAGATACCCTTTAGAGATTGTTGATAAAGAAATTTCGTTCATCCATTCAGGATAATCTTTTCCTGCTTCCCAGGTGGAAGTATCTACTTGTAATGCCATTATATAATCTAATTAAATTTTATTAAAATGCTGTTGACCAATCCATATGACCTTTAGAGTAGTTTGTTACTCTACTTGCAAAAAAGTCTGTATGTTGTTTACCTGCAATTACTGCATCAAACCACTTCATAGTCTTCAATGCTCCTGCATCGATCTGGTCAGAAGGGATCAAAGGTTTTAAACCTAGATCACCCATTTTAGTATTAACCCTATGCTTAATAAAGTTCTTAAGATCTTCTTTAGAAAGGTTTTCTAAATCTCCTAATTCAAAAACTTTATCAATAAAATCGAACTCTAGTTTAAGAGCTAAATGAGCTGCTGTTTCGATTTCACTCTGTAACTTTTCTGTATTAATCTCTGGGTACTCTGAAAGCAATTGTCTAAATAACCAACAACCTGCCTCTGAGTGAAGAGATTCATCTCGTACAGACCATTCAACAATCTGTCCAATTCCTTTCAGTTTATTTCTCATCTTAAACGATAGTAATACTGCAAACGAAGAAAATAGATTAACTCCTTCTGTAAATGCTGAGAATATAGCTAATGATTTAGCTCGTTCATGCCAATCAGGAGTTCCATCGTGGCTGTCTCTAACATTCATTAATGATTCAATCTTTGCTTTAGTAGCTTCGTCTTCCAAGAATTCTGCAAAGTTATCTAAACCTAACTGTTCGTTAAGTAGTGAATAAGCTTCTGCATGTATAGTTTCAAAAGATCCGAAAGTAACACCCATCATAATAATTTCTGGTTTTCTAAACCAGCTAGTTACTAACCCTGTCCAGTAGTCATTTACTACTGTTTCTGTTTGAGCGAATCCTTTTAATATACCACCGACTACATTCTTCTCATGATCTTTCAAATTAGACTTCCAATCTGTAACATCTTGTGCCATTGGAACTTCTGTATGAAGCCAATGCGCTTGTTGTTGTTTTAACCAATAGTCATACGCCTTAGGGTATTCAAACGGCTTGTAAACAACTCTTTCATCTCTTAGTCCCATAGTATATTTTTAATGTGTTAAATAATAAAATCCCCGAGGTTCTAAGCATTATTTTGCTTTCGGGGATGTAGAAATAAATAGCTTCTACTACTATTTGTTATTGATTTTGCTCGAAAAATTTCTTAGCAATTTCAAAGTGAGTACCTTGCGGACTGCTGCTATCATCATCTATACTTGCTTTACCTTCAATCTCAATATGCCCGTTATTTGTATCCATTTTTACATTATATGTCATACCATCTTGGCCATATCTATTCTTCATAACGTGCAAGCGTCCTGTACCTAATACTTTATCTTCTTTCTGTCTTGATAATGAAAGACAAATATCTGCTACCATCATCTTATCGTAAGAGCCGGCTGCTTTATCACCTTCGATAACTGAGTCTTTAGCACCCATACGGTTAACCTGAGAAGGTGTTAGTACTGGTATTTTTAACTCTTTAGCTAAACTCTTAGTAGCGATAAACACATCATCGATCTCGTCTTTACGCTCTGAGAATTTACCTCTTGAAGGTGCTTTAAGGTAGTCTACGTAGTCAATAACAATTAAGTCTGGTTTATGTCCCATATCAATACACTTTTGAACATGGCTCTTAATGTTATTTACTGTTGCTGCTTTAGGAGCATACTCCTTTACTATCAATCTACCTTTAAGGTTATTAATATGAGTCTCTACTTCTTTTCGGTGTTTATTTACCTCATCAATCGAGTATCCTGTGAAGTAGCAGTCAAATCGCTTACCTACGTAATCTTCTCCTAACTCTAAGGTATAGTAGTTTACTTTGAAGCCTAACTTTACAGCATGCGCTGCTGCTGCTACCATCGTCCAGGATTTACCACCACCTGGGTTACCAAATACGATAATCAAATCACCAGGTCCCCAGCCTCCTTGAATAGACTCGTTTAGTAACGGCCATGGAGTAGGTATAGTAGGTCTATAGTCTGTTCTATATCGAGACTCAACATCCTTATCATACTCGTGTCCGATATTCTTATCCATTGCAGCTTTCATAGCTTTCTCAATCAGGTTACGAATGCCTTCGAAATCGCTCTGCTTTAACAAGTCTGCTGAGGATAAAATAGCTGCTTTCATTTCTTGATTCTTACAGAATGTAGTAAATTCTTCTTCTACATAATCTAAGTCATCTTGAGAAGCGGCGTATGAGTTTCTTAGTTCTTCTTTTACTGCTACCTGCAAAACTTCGTTTTCAATCTTCTGAAGTTCTACTTTTAAAACATCCATAGTAACAGTAGTATGGTATTTATCGAAGTATTTTAAGATCTGTCCGATGATCCACTTATGTGTATCCGAATCGAAGTACTCTTCTCTTAATACATCTCTTACTGTTAATAGGAAGCCTTTATCTGTAAGTAAGGCGCCTATTACTTTAATTTGGAAGGGTTTTCCATATTGCGTTAACTTCTGCAATGTCATATAACTTATTGTTTAAAAACCGTTAATGTTCTAAAATTCTCTAACCATCCTTCTGTGTTCTTAGTAATACCTTCAATCTTATCTACGTCTAGTAGATGTAAAAAGGCTCCTGTTTGTAGAGGTGGAATAGGCTCTTTTAATACACTTAATATATGAAGAATTTCTTTATCATCCAACTGACCTTCATGCAAATTCATCAATTGATAATTTGTTTTTACCCGATCCCAACTGTGGATTATCTTAGCAAAAATTGACTTACCGTCTAGGTTTTGTTCACATATTGAATAGATATCTTCTAGCTCGTAGTTAGGATTAGTTAATAAGCCTGGGAATTCTTTAGTTAAGGTTTTTAAACCTAAACCTTTTACTCCGGAAAGGTTATCTGAGTTATCTCCTAATAATGCTTTTACGATATTGTAATTCTGAGGAAGTACTTCAAGCTCTTGCACAATATTATCTTTAGTATAAAGTGTTTTCTTAATAGGAGAATATACTGAGATACATCCGTCTATTAGTTGTAGAAAATCTTTATCAGAAGATACAATTGTTACCCCTTTACCCGATGCTGATGCTCCTAATGCCAGGTCGGCAATAATATCATCTGCTTCTAACTTCTCCATTGTTAGGCTCTGTACCGGTAAGCATTCGAGGTAGTCTCTTAATCTATCTAATTGAGCAGATAGTGATTCATACTCTTCTTGTTTATTTTCGTACATGCCCCAGTTAGTAATTCTGGTATGTTGTCTCTGTGCTTTATAGTTAGGATCTATATTCTTTCTATTAATAGAAGATCCTTTTCCATCAAATACACAAACTACTCTTGTAGGGTCGATTGTACGTACTAGGTATCCTAGTGATCTTAAGAAGCCTACAAGACCACCGATATGGTGGCCTTGAGGGTTCATCGCTCTTAGAGTTGAGAAACTACGAATAAAAGTATTCATAGAATCTATGATCAAGATATGATCGTTTAACTCTCTAGGCGGGGATTCTTTAAGGTTGTTTATAATTTTGCTATAGTCTGTCATTAGTCGTCTAGTAGGTTTGGTAGGATTTCATCTTCTTCCATGTCACCTTCCTCGACTAAACTAAAATCAATAGATCCTAAAAGCTTCAACCAGTGTTCTTTGTGCTGGTCTTTATACTTATCGATTGCTTTCTTATCGTCAGCAATAAAACCGTGAGGGGTCATTACAATTCTTCCTCTTGTCTGTACTCCTTCAATATGGTTCTTTTCAATCTGTATGTTTGTTCTCTTAGCAAATTCAACCTGTAATCCGCTTTTTATAGCTTTAATCTTAGAGGTACCTGGGTTAGTAATGTTTCCAAAAGTGATTACTAATGTTGCATCATACCACATCGACATTCCACCTTTGTTCTGTAACTTAGGTTGCGACATCGGTGAGTCTGGTTTCTGTGTCCATACTTTGTTAATAGCTACTAACGTATTGGTATATGGACTTCCTTCTTTTCGAGATAATAATATCTTCTGGTTTAAGTTGTTTCCAAACTGAGTAGACATTGCTCCTGCATTCCATTCATTATTGTTCTTGTTAGAACGTACTGATAAGTCACATGGTACTGAGCCTACTGAGTCCCAGAAGAAACATAAATCGTGAGGTAAGTTACCTTTAGCCTGTTCGTCTAAAAGGTCTGCTATATAAGATGCTACATCTTCGATAGTATTTAATGTACCTCTATCTGCATAGAGGAAAAATCCTTCGTAGTCTGTAATCTCTCCAGTTGATTCGTCTATGACTTCTTCAAACTGTAGACCCATCTCTTTAGCATGTTGCCATGACCATTTCATCTCGGTAATAATTAATACCGGTAATATACCTTGCTTTTGTGCTGCTACTGCTGCTTCTAACAAGGCAGTTGTCTTACCTGTATCACTATGTCCTCTTAATAAGGTAATATGTCCTGTCGGAATACCTGGGATAGAGGTAATGTCTTGGAAAGCTTTTGACAAAGGTATCCACCCCTGCTCTTTAAACTTTACCGAAGCATTAGCAAATCCTTTCTTCTTCTTGAAATTACCTAGATTAAATCCACCCTTTACTATAGCAGCTGCTTTTTCTGCTGTTGCGCTTTTTGCCATTTATTTTATTCGTTAAAAAGGTCATCAAATTTACTTACCGTGTCTTTAATTCCTGGAGTTGAAGTCTCTAAAGAGAAGTCAGTTGAATGACTTCCTAAAGTCTCAGTTAAGGAATTAGTTGCCTGAGGGGCTGTAGCTGTAGGAGTTTCGTCCTCTGCTGAACCTGGTGTTAAGTAATTTTGTAACTGCTTTTTAATGAACTCATAATCGTATTGAGTATGAATCTCAACAGGGTGTGGTTGGTTCTTTAACCATAAATCAACTTGCGCTGCATTATCTGACAGCGGAGTTTGTTTAGGTCGAATTCGAACCGATGTGGTTGGGTACGGGTTACCTGCAGCAACTTCTACTACTAAGTCCCATCCATTCATTACGTCTGTGTAATCTCCTACTTCTTCGTCTTGAGCTAATGCTAATAACGCTTTGTAGATTGTTACACCAAATCCCCATAAACGAACACCTTTATCTTCTTCACCTTTTACAATTACTGGTGCGAAAATACGTGTCTTGGGGTTAAGTTTACCGGCTAATGTCCAGTTATCCTTATCTGAAGTCTTCTTTAATTCCTTAATGAACTCTTCAATAGGATCTTGTTTTCCAAAGTTAGATAAAGCGGCCATTGGGTATTTACCAATTCCATAGTGAAACTTCACTTCCTTAAATGGAAGATTAGGATCATACATAGAAGGTACAATACGAATAGTGCTCTTACCGATTTCGGGTTTCCAGAAGGTAGCTGAATAGTCTACTTTCTCTCTTTCTTGTCCGCCGTTGTTTAACGCAGACAGCTTTGCTTTGATTGCATCTAGATTCATAATATAACTTTAATTGTTTATAACTTATTAAATATACGAACTTTCTCTTAATTATCCAACTCTACGATCTTAAATAATTTCGTATTTACTCTTTTTAATTCCGGACCTTTCGTTAACAGAATACAGTTTTTGTAGTCAGTCCAGTTGATTTTAAAAGAAGTGTCTAATACTCCGTTGTTAAGTTCTTTGATTAGGGTATTTAATGCATTAATCGTATACAAGGTGTTTGCTTCTTTCTTTCGATGCACTAAAATAGTGTTATCGATAAAGTTAGAAACATTACCAAAATCTACATTGTAAGTGCAGATGTACTCGTCTTGGCTTTTGGAATACAAAACGAATATTTTATTATAGATAATTCTATATTTTTGTACTATATTTTCTATTGTCGCATCTAATTCCTCTCCTGTAGAGAAGGTGCAAAACAGCTTATTACTCATATCCTCAGTTAAATATATTTGATCGATATCGTAATCGAATCGACTTTGAGACATAACATTTTCCATTGTGTAATTATAAATATTAAAAGGTTTTACAAAACCAGGTTTTCTGATGTTTTTATTTTAACTGGGTATTTCTTATTTTCGCTTAGTATCGAGGCTAATTCTGTAAGTATATGCTCTCCGTCTTCTTTAGCATAATCAAAAAGTATCGCATCGTAGGTGTATAAAGCTATTTTTGTCTTCTTATCTCTAAGATACTTTAACACTTCTTTTAATATAAGAACATTTCTTGCAGTTTCCAACGATTGCATGATATAGTTCATAAGTTTCTGCGGATGCATTTCCTTCAAGTGTTTATTGAAGGGTTTATTACTTAGTGGAGTTCTTACTTCTCCTTTAGAGAACTCATCCCATAAACGGTCTATATACTTTGTTAGTTTTACAAAGATCTCTAAATTCTTATATCCATCAGGTATTCTTCCGTAAATGGCCTGAAAGTTAATTTGTTTAGCTTGAGAATACTCTTCTTCTGTCAAATCTTCTTTACCGAAGTAGTATTTACCTAAAGCTTTATGAGCAGATTCTCCTTCTACCTTAAAATCAATTTGTTCTGATAGTAGCCTTAAATGGTACCCATCGAAGTCGAATTCAACAAAGCAATCATGTTGTGGTATAATAGCTTTTCTAAAATCATCTCCTTTTGGTATAGCTGCAAAGTTTATACTATTAAACGCATTAGTAGGTCTTGATGTACTATTATATAAGTTGTAATAGGTATACGTAATATTATCTTTTATATTATACTTTGGTGTATTTGGTTTAAATAGATCAACAAAAGGTTGGTATATTACTCTAAGTCCGTGTTGTTCTAATAGGTAAAATACTTTAACAGCAACATCATTATAAAACTTAAAAGCACTGTCTTTAGGTTCTTCTATATACTTCCCAATCACATCAAATACCTTTTCACTTTGTTCATGTAACTTAGATAAAGGAATTATCTGGTTAATATTATCAAAGTCTTTAAACCTATTATAGAACCAGTTTATTGTTGATATCTTACTTGGAAGTTCTATCTTATCGTAATACCAAAAAGCTCTCCATAAGTTTATATCTATTGCATCTATGAGTGGGAAATGATATAATAAGTTTTTCTTATCTAGTACGTAGATTCTTTTATAAGCTTTTAAGAGATCAAATACCTCTTCTTTACTTACATTTAAACCTTCATCATGATTAATAGGAATAATGTATCCTCCAGATTCATCTAAGGGTCTTATGTAAACTGCTACAGTTGTTGTAAATTTAGGATGAAAGTAATCGTTAGATGAAATTACATCTACATATACGTCTACATCCGGATAACTACGGAGCCTATCTAGCTGCTGTTTATTCTCTACTATATAAAACATTTCTTATAACCTTTTACTTAAGATACGAACTAATCTGTTAAGATCAAACTTAACATTGCTTAATGTCGTAAAGTTTTCCGTTTCTATCAATCTTTGCAGTATAATCTCCATACCCTTCTACACGGATAGTGTAGTATAGGTTGTAAGATTCTGGTGATTGTATCTTTGGGTTGAGACTAGGAATTCTTCTAACCGGGTAGTATATGTTCCCGTTATCTGCATTCTTAGTTCTATAATACGTAATATCTTTTTTAGGATTCCCTTGATCATCTAATAAAGGACCTTCCTGATTGTATACCTTCATGCTTACTGGAACAAAAGAACCGCATGATCTTTCTGCACTAGGGTTACCAACCTGTGCTTGATACCATGTTAATGATTTAGCATATGCTGATGTTGAGTCTGCACTTTGAGTTCCTTCGTTTGCAGCGGTTTCTCCTGCGCTGGCTTCTGCTTGAGGAAGTTCAGGAAGAGGTGGTAATACTTCTTCTTCTATTACTTTCTTATTAGTTACACCGGTTACAGTAAGTCCTTGAGTTTCTATTGTGGTTACTTCGCTCTTTTCTTTCTTTAATTGTTTAAATTTAGAAGCCTCTTCAACTACAAATTGCTTCAAATCAGAAAGGAATTCTGTCATACCAGGTATAACCTCTTCTGCTTGTGATACAACGTCTCTATTCCTTGCTACTGCTCCAGGGTAAATGTATCCATTAACTGTTTCATCCTCGGAGGGTCCTAGGAGGTTCCACTCTAACTTAGTTCTTCTGTAGTATCCTTTATCAGCAATACTTTTATATGTTTCAGATGTTATCTCCTTTATTTCTCCGTTTCTTACATCTTGTAAAAAATATCTTCTAAAGGTGCCTTGTATATAATCGTCTTCTGTTGGTTTAGGGTAATAAAAAGCTTCTGGCGATTTGTTTTTAAGACCTGGAGCTACCATATTATAAGCAGGGTTTGAACCTGCATTCTCAAGAAGTAATGTAGCTTTGGCAAAGTTACCTTTTAGTAAATCTTCTAAAGCTACTTTGTACTTACTACCCCAAGAAGTAGCAACACCTACTAAATCATCTACTGGTTTGTTTAATATGTCTGTATATTTGGCATAATCGGTAGATGCTTCTCCTGTAGCTTGTCCAAGCGCTTCAACAACGTATTGAGAACCTGGAACGTAACTTAATATATCGCTTTTAATATCCGCCATTTTATAATGATATTTCTTTGTTATTAAGAAGGACGTAAGAAAAGACCTTAGATTTTGTTGCTTTTTGGCTCTTACCTACTAATTCCATTAATCTATTATGTTGTTTCAAGTTTGCGAATACCTGACAGCCTGCTGACCAGTTATCAACTGTCTTACCTGCTGCTGTAGAAGCTCCTGAGTTGTGTAATTGCATACCGCCTCCATCACCAAATAGACCTGCTAAATTTGCACCTAACTTTCCGGATGGACTAACTGCTAAAGTAAGCCAGTTATCACTATAATTCTTATCTCTATGTGCCGACTGAGAAGACATTGATCTCAAAGCAAGGTGAGGTGAAGCACTTCCTCCGTGGTGCATACCTGGTGTATACTGGTTAATGTATTGCTTTTCTTTCATTATACCTACACCGTTTGGATTTTTAGATTGTGCAGCAAATTTTCTATTAGTAGATAAAGCAAAACTTGCTCCCGGTACTGTTGTTGCTGGGTAGCTTTCTGCGAATTTCTTTCCACCTTCTATCCATGCTACAATTACAATATCTGTAAATTTATTAGTTAATGGGTGTTTTACTCCGCCAGCACCGTCACTTACTTGCCCAGCAGTATTTCTAACACCTACAATATTTAACTGTAGTTCTCCGCCATACCATGTGTACTTTTTATTTAGTACAGCTGCTTTTACTTTGTCGTAAGAAACGTTTGTTCCTAATGCAGTTTGATTTTGTAACTTATCTGTAGCATTTGGATCTACCGGTGTTCCTTCGTCTTTCGGTACTGGTTTAGTTTGTGGCTGTGCTGTACCCCCTGAAGCTGCAAAATTAGCAAGAGCAGAAGCATCCACTTTAGGGGCTGGTGCTATATTATACATTAAAGCTCCTATTTCAGTCTTCCACCCACTATCTCCTATGCTATGATCATTTCTCGTAATAATAAAGCCTATTGATGCATTAGAGTAAGCTTTAGGTAATATTTTCATTGAATTAGCAGAAAGTTTAAATACTTCTCCTATTCTAAATCCTCCAATTCCATGTAAGGTAAAAGATAATTCTACAGGTATTGTCCCCGGTGCAGGCATTCCTTCTTTCCCACATATCATAGAAACTAATATTGACTGGTATTTCTGATGACCTGATTGTATACCTTTAAATAAGTCCGGGTCATATTGCTGGTCTGTAAACCATCCTGTTCCGTTAAACTTTTCAAATGCTTCTTTACATCTATCATTCCATTCTGCTTTTGCATCTTTTTCTGCTGCTGTTTCTCCAACAGGTGGTGCCTGTGTTGTACCTTCGTTCTTCCTTGGAAAAATCTTATCAGTATGACCTCTATTCCACTGTAACATCTCTGCTACGTTTTGTTTAGTTCCGGTACCAGATGCTTGAGCAGCAATAGAAACCTGGCTAGCTAATTTATTAGTAATTTTGGATTCAGTTTTAATATCATAAGCAAAAGAGCCTAACCCTATTAAATCTATTTCCTTTACCGCACTTACTGCGTCTCCTCTAATTTTACATTTTCTATCTACAATGCACCACTCATCTGTATCTTCATCGTAGTTTACGTCAAATTCATTAACTCCACCTAATGCTTCACCCACCCCTCCTAATATTGTCTTTAGTACATCTAGAACACCTGGTTGCTTTTCTATTGCTTGATCGTCATCGTAAATTGAATCTAATTTTTCATAAAGATATAAATTAGAAACACATATATTTAACACATCATCTTGAGGTGTTAATGCCGATATACCTGGATGAAGAGCTTTACCTGCTGGTTTTGATTCCCATATAGCGTTGAATGGGTTTAAGTTAGGCGTTACACATACAAATGGATTAATACTGTGATGCCATGGGTGTGTGAAGAACCCATCATATCCAGCCGTACCAGGTTGTGTCTTAAATTTAACAGCTCTTTGATCGTTACCTACCCACATCATAGATGTATTCAGTAAAGCTAAAATTGTTCTTAACGAAATGTAAATAAATGTAGTCTTGTCGTCAAAGAAACTTGTAGGTGATTTTATATCAAAACCGGGTGCAGTAGCTACGTACAAGTCTTCAGCTTTTAATAAAGATGCCAATCCTGGTGCTTTTCCTGCTCCAGTCAGAGCGTCTATCACGGCTTGTCCTTTCTTTTCTCCGTCTACGCCGGATAACTCTATACGTTTACAAAAGAAGTGAAGTAAACTTTTTCTTTCAGATTTATCATTAAAACCTGCGGCTAAGTTTGCAGCGCTCTTTTCGATCATACCTGGGTCAAAAGATGTCTTAATAGATTCAATTACTTCACCTTTTGATATTAAGCTTAAATTTATATCATACGTACCGTCTGCGCTAAAAGTCCAGCTAAAATTTTTACAGATTGCAACTATAGCATCGTAATTATAATGTACACTATGTCTAGCTGTTCGAATAGTTTCTAGAATGTCTTCATATTTAGCACCCCCTTGAAATCTCTTGGCTGCTTCTCTAGTCTGCATTGTCATCTGGGATCCAGAGTTATCTATATATACAGAGTGTCCCCATTCTAAAAGAAAACTAAAACCTGGACGGCAGTATAAATCATAAATTGCATCAAAATCTGCTACGTTATAAGCTTTGATTGTAATCTCTACATCTTTTAAAGCTCCAAAAGTTCCTTTTGATTTTACTTTTGCATCTACAATACCGGGGCGTGGTGTGAAAAGTCTTTCATCAGCTCCTGCTGCAGTAAGTTTATACCCAACCGGGTTTCCTTCTATCATATCAGCACCAAAAGCTAGCCCCCCTTCTATTTTAGTAAATGTAGCAGCATGATCGGTTCCTGTTACGCTTGAATATAGGTTTATAAAAGGACTATTACCGTGTAACGCAGAAAGTCCATCTGCATATTTATCAGCTTTTAGGTACTCAGATCTAGCGGTTAATTGTGCAGATACACCGGGCTGTAAACTGCCTCCTAAAAATCTTGCCATTATCGTTCTCTATTTACCTTTTCGTAGGATAAGAGTACAGTGTCTTTGTCGTGTGGTATTCTTAGCTGTACTCCTGGTGTTGGTATTAAATTAAATCTACTATGTGTGTTTGCACTTGCAATAATCCACCATAAGGAAGCGTCTTTATAATACTGTAAGGCTAGAGTATCGTAACGATCTCCTCCTGTAGTTATAACATAGAAATCATCTTCATGTTCCGGAATATCAGGATAGATAGGATTGCGTTTATATCGCATTCCTTCTGCTGTTTTATATTCCTTTATAAGTGTATATCTATTCATTGTTTTAATTTACGAAATTTATCGCTTAAATCCAAAATATTCTTTACCTGTTTTTGATACTGTAGGTGTAAATGTATGTATTACTGTCATATCAAGAGAAACGTTTAGTACATGAGGTATTTGTGAATATCCTTTTAATTCGTAATCTATTTCCCATGGAGTACCAAGATCCCAGGTCAATCCAACACTATTAAAAAGTACCGGTTGATTAGAGAAGTATGTACCTATGTCTAATATAACATAACTACCTCTCATAAAAATCTTACCTGAACCGTAAGTTGGAGCTGTTGCAGAAGCTAATTTATTAAGCCTCTCGTAATACATTGCTAATTCATCGTAGTCTTGTCCTGCTACTTTAAAGCCGAGTGAAGCTTTTCTTTCAAACCCTCCGTAGTTGTAAAATGATTCTCCTCGTCCCACATATCTCTGTCCATTCCATGTAGCACTGTAGTTATCAGATAAACTATCTAAATATGCCCAAAAGTGTAATGTTTCTTTACTGTCTGCGGTTGCTATAGTAAAGGTAAATGGGATCATTTCATCGTTTCTCTCTACATTAGTACCACTAGCACCTTTTAGCTGACTAGAGCTGCCTTTAGCAGCAACACTTTTTGTAGTATATTCACCTGCTCCTCCTGTTCCTTTCTGTCTAAAATCTCTTAATACTGCAGGATTTGCTACTGATTCTTTTCCTCCAATATTTTTATCATACTTACTTTCATCAGGAAAATTTAAACCAGAATCAGCTTTACCGGGTGCTTTATCTCCTTGTAAAGGTTCTCCACCTGCCTGTATATACGGCTGTAGTTTATTCTCTTTTGCAGTAGCACCTATTTTAGGTGTCTTAGTACCTGCTTCAGCTTCTTCTGCGTTTAGCTTATTAGTAGACTTCTGGAATGGGTCTTTCTTATCTCTAGTTTGTGCTGCTGTAATATCATACTTCCCAGCTTCCTCTACTTTTACTTCTGATAAGGATGTCTTAAATTTATCTACTACGTCAGCTGGTGTGTCGTTTTCAAGTCTAGTAGGTACACTTATATCTGTGCTTAAACCTTCTGATCCTTTTAAAAGACTTCTACCATCCTGTCTTACATAGGTACTATCAATGTTTACTTTTAACTCTTGATCAATCCTATCTAAACCTTCGTTTGGTGTTCTATACCCTTCTAAACCAGTATTATCTGGTATTACTTTTCCGTTTTCTCTTGCTAAAAGGCCACCATCTTGTTTAATGTAGCTTTGTGCAATATCTATAGGACGTGCATCTTTAAACTCAATCTCATCTGTAAATTGAGTATCTATCATCGGTCTGTAACCTTCTTCACCTCTGTGATCAAGTATTACATTTTTACCGTTTAGTACACTTTTTGCTCCGTTTACTCCACCGGTGCCTGCTGTTGTTTTTAAGAACCTGTCTAACCAGGAACTTCTTTGCCCGCCTTGTTTTAAGTATTCGTTTCCTCCAAAGCCAATAACAAAGTGAGTACCTGTTCCGTTTACAGGTACTTGTGCTAAAGTACTTCCGATGATTTTAGCGGTATTGCCAAGGCTATTTAGTAACTTTCTCCCAAAGCCTTTCTTTTCATTATAAGCAAGATTTAATGTTGCTTGATGTAAAGTCCACTTTAATCCAGGAGTGTCTACAAGTAGTTTACTGATTCGTTTAAGATCATCTACTCGTGCAGTTACTTCATTACCTATTACATTATACCGAGGTGGATTGTTTATGTCTTTTGACACATATGGTCCATCACTTCCGTACTTTAAGCTCTTAAGATTAGTCTGAAGAGGTAGTAAAGGCATACTTATACTGGAGGATTATCTAAATACTTAGAAGGTGTAGCACCGTTTAGGTCTAAACCTGATGTTGCTTTAGTAAACTCTGGTAAGTTGTTAATAGAAGAGGTTTTATGTTGAGTAGACTTTCCTGTTGCACCTACTGGTACTTTCGGAGTCTTACCCTTCAATCCTAATCTAGAATTTGGAGTTTGATTGTCTAAAATTCCTTTCATTGTTTTTAATTTATTAGTTCGTTTATAAATAGTTTATTATTATGTATTGGTAGCAGTTTGTTGTAATGTACCACCTACCTTTCTACCGTCCATGTTAATATTTTTACCTTGTTTAACTGCTACTATTAACTCATCAATTTTTGCAATTAATTTATCATTACTTTCTGACTTAGCTGAGTCTTCTCCGCCGCCGGCGATACCTGAAATCATATCTCCTATTGCTCCGGCTGCTGCTATTGCAGGTGCGGCAAATGCTGCTGTCATTATTAAGCCTTGCATTTCTTCTAACTTCTCAGTTTCTAACGTAGCTAAAGCTGCTCCAATTCCTCCTAAAGCAGCGGCTATTGCTGTTAATGAACCTGCTACTGATTGTAACGGTTCTGCCATTGCTGTTAAGTTCTGAAGATCTTCTATGATTCCACCACCTGTAAATAGTGATGTAAGTCCTGACATTAAACTTCCTCCTGCTAGAGCTGCTGCGAAGAAGGCTAATCCTCCTGCTGCTGCTGTTAATCCGATACCGGCCATAATCAAGCCTGGTCCCATTTCAGCTAATATAGAAAGTTTATCAACTACTCCTTGAATGTCTGCTCCAGCCATTATACCGAATGCTGCTGCTGCCGGTATTAAAGCTAACCCTAATACTGCTAATGCAGCTGCTCCTGCCATTATAAACGGAGCTACGAATCCTAATCCTGCAGTAGCAAATGCTAATAGAGGTAATGCAACTGAGAATGCAATTATTGAGCTTGCATCCACACCTTGTAATAAACTGAAGGCATATGCTGCTGGAATCATAGCTAATGCTAAAATACCTATCGCAAAAGCTCCTGCTAGTACCATCGGACCTGTCATTCCTATGATAGCTGCTGCAGCTCCTAATGCTATTAAACTACCTGTCATAGCCATTATCGCCATTGGATCTACAGATCCTAATAAACTAAACGCATATGCTGCTGGTATTAATGATAATGCTAATATACCTATTGCTAATGCTCCTGCTATTACCATTGGGCCTGTCATTCCCATAAGTGCAGCTGCGGCACCTAGTGCTATTAAACTACCTGTCATAGCTACTATGGACATTGGGTCTACAGATCCTAAAAGGCTGAAAGCGTATGCTGCCGGTATCAAGGCTACTGCTAAGATTCCTAAAGCTAAAGCTCCCATTATTATCTGTCCTCCTAAGTTACCCATAAGAGCTGCTGCTAAACCTAACGCTATTAAGCTTCCTGATAAAGCAACTACTGACATTGGATCGACACCTGCCATAAGACTGAATGCGTATGCTGCAGGTATTAAAGCTACGCCGGCAATTCCCATTGCAATAGCTCCTTTGATTGCATCGTTTCCTAATTTACCTACTAACGCTAATGATGCTCCAAAAATTCCTATAGACCCAGCAAATGCTAACATTGTAACCGGGTCAACATCTTGTACCATTTTAAGAGCTAATGCAAATGAACCACCTAATGCTAGACCTGCAATTCCAATTGCTAATGCACCCTTTACTACATCTCCAAATTGTTTACCTATTGATGCTAATCCGTCTCCAAGTGATTTTAAAAATCCTCCTGGTCCGTCTCCTTTTGCATCTTTAGTCTTATTAGCTAAGTCGCCTGTTTGATCTGCAGCTTTATCTGCTAACGCATCTTTTGCTTTATCTGTTACCTTACTTTTTGCAGTATCCGCTAATTTACCTGCTCCCGACATACCGCCTTTAAAAGCATCTTTTACACTTGATCCCCAGCTCTTAACTGAGTCCATCATTCCACTAAAAGAGAATTTCATCCCTTTCATTGATTCTGCAAACTTTAAAGCGCCTGATGTTGCGGAACCAAAGAAGCTAGCTATTTTACCAGCAGCCATTACAGCTACTATACCTATAACTAAAGGTTTTATTAAACCTAATGTATCTAAGAATTTAACAGCATACCCTACTATACCTCCTATTAGCTGTACAGCTGGTGCAAAGATGCTAACAATGTCTCCTATTATACTTAATAGCGGTGCAAATGCTTGAGCTAACTTATCTACAGATTTTTGAATCTGTTCTTGTACTTCAGCTCTTTTCATATCTTCTGCTCGAACGCCGGCTGCGGCTTCAGCCTGTTCTTCTGTCATTCCTGCCTCAATTGCTTTTTGGTACGCTATCTTACCTAGTTCATCCCTAGTCATACCTAATGCAGCGGCATATGATTCTTGTTGAATACGGTTCATATTACCGAATTCATTAATATCTGCTGCATTTTTAAATAATTCATTACCTAATCCGGCTAAGTCGTTATTTAAAGCCAACTCTCTAGCCTTATTTAAGTTTAAGTCCTTACCTATTAATAACTCAGCTTCCATTTCTTTTGAAATAGAATCTTCAAAATCCAAAAGAGAGCCTGCTATCTTATCTAACTGCCCTAATTCCATTCCCAATCTACGAGCAGCGGATGCTGCTTTAGCGATAGCAGCGGGATTTCCTCCTAATGAGGCTTTAATTCCATCTGATGCTTTTGCTACATCTTGTAAAACCTGTTTCTGGTTAACTGCAGATCTATTAGCTTTATTAAATGCACTTGTCTGATCTACAATACTATCAACTGTTTTATCAATATCGCCGCCTGTTGTCTGGGCTATTATTGCAAGACCTCCTGCTTCATCGGCAGCGAGTCCCATTGTATTCTTTAGTTCAGCTGCTCCTGCAATAACCTTTGGTGAGAATATATTTTGAGCATTCATACCAGTTTGCTTTGTAAGCTCTGATATTGTCTCTAGGTAGTCTACTGATGTAGCATACCTCATATTTGCTCCTGCTATTGCATCTGAATTCTGACCTGTTAAACGTTGTACGTCTGTGCTTGCTTTATCTACTTTAAAGAAAGCATCTACTATTTTAAGTATTAAAGATAAAGGGTCTAATAAAGCTGCTCCAAATCCTTTTGCTAAAGGCCCTAAGCCTGCCATTAGTACTGATAATTTACCACCAGAACGAGCTCCAGATTGGATCTCTTCTGCAGCAGATTTCATCTTCTCTTTAGCTTCTGATACTGCATCTTTAAATCTATTGGAATTCATTCCAAGCTTACCCATCAAGGAGTCCATGCCGTCAATAGCAGCACCACCTACTCCCATGAGTTTATTAACTTCTTTCTGCTGCTCTTTTACTTCTTCTAGTTTCCCTTCAATATCCCCGATTGCGTTACCCTGGTCTACATAGTTAGCTAATGCAGCTTTTTGTTCATCTGTAAGATCATTTAATACACCTACCATCTGTAGGGCTTCATCTACTTGCTGCTTAGTTAAGTTGTTAATTCCGCCTTGATCTTTTAGATACTGTTGAAGATCTTTAATTTCTCTTTGAGCAAGATCAGATAAACCTTCTCCGTTTAATAAACGTTGTGTTTCGTCATCTAATAGTTTCTTATTTTCTTTTAACCTCTGACTTAGATCATCTAACTGTTTTGTAGATAAGTCTTTAATACCCTGTTCTTGCATTTTGAGATCTTCTGCAATAGAGGTAATCTTTTTCATTGAGCCTCTTATCTTCTGTAATGCTCCTGGTTGGTTTTTAAATTCAGATGAAATTGCTCTAACCTGATCATAAAGACTTGTTGCAGATGTATCTACATCCTCAAATGACTTTTGAACTCCTTTAAGTTCGTTGCGAAGACTTTGAATATTTTGTACAGCATCGCTATCCGTCATTTTTAACGGAGTTTGATTGAGACGTCCTCTTAAGGTATTAATCTCCTGTAAGAGTTTCTTTGCTTCTTCTAATTGTTTATTATTCTCAGCCATTTACTAGGTGTACTTATATCATATAAATAGGTAAAGCTCGCTTTATGGGCGAGCCTTAGTACTATAAGAAGGTTTTCTTACTGAAGGTCCTCTTGGAGCTGATTTAGCAGGTGCTTTGCTCTTAGATTTATTCATAGCTTCTTGTTCTTTTTCGTAATACTCATTCATCTTTTGAAAGGTGTAATTACGTAACCATATAGGCATTGCATAGACAGTATCATGATCATACCCACCTTTTCCGTGGAATACTATTTCATGTATCTGACTAAAGATGTTTGCTCTATATGTTGGCGTCAGGCCAAAGAAAGTTAACCCCGATTGGAATGTCAACCCCTCCTTCTGGTCCATTTTCTGGATAGAATTTCAAATCTACATCTGGTTGAAATTCTGCAATATGTTTTCTAAATGCACGAGAATCTCTTGCTAAGAAATGATTATCTACGAATTCTCTAATACTCTTAGCATCTGTAGCACCATTTACAGAAAGAAGCATATGTTTTAACCTGGTAGATAAGTCTGGGGAAGATTCTTTTTGTATCTTCTTAAGCCCTTTGATCTCTTGTTGAATCTTCTGCTCATCACCGTGAGTAAGTAACTTAAAGGTAATTACATTTCCTGTGGACGGTAATTCAAAAGTAAATTCATTCTTTCTATCTACGAATAAGCTTTCATCGAAAACTTTATTCTCAATTAAAGATAAATCTACGTTTTCTTTCTGCCCTTGGTAGTTAAATTCGTAATCTTTACCGTATCCTAGTACTCTTGCTGCAATTAAGATAGCATTCTTGTCTCCTACTAGAAGATCATCATAGTTAAACTTGGTTACAATCAAAGACTGTAATAACTTGTCAATTACTACTCCTCTTTCGATAAAGCCTTGGTTAGTAAGAATGTCTTCTTCTTTAGCTGTCATGTACTTCATTTCTACCGTACCTGATGCTAATGGATGGTCTACCGGATATAGCAATCCTTTTGACGGAAGATCTACAATCTCTGTAGGGAATTTTTGTGTTTGATCCATAAATTTTATTTTAAATAACGTTATTTCATATAAATATATGAAAAATAACTTTTTGAAACAACAAAAAACCCGGAAATTTCTCTCCGGGCTCTTTTTTTATATATTTCAGGCAGATTAGTAGTTAAGTACGCAGTAGTCCATCGCTACAGTGATTGTTAATTCAACACCATCGCTAGTTGACCAGTCCAAAGAACCTTGTGCCATGTTTACGATGAATGCTCCTTTAACGATCCACTCTGATACGATATCACCTACTGGTCCTAAAAGATTCAAAGTTAAATCTTTCTTGTAGAAATCTGAGTAACCAGCTCTACCGGTTACTGATTCGTATGATTGACGAGCCCAGTCCATTACTGCTTGAGCACCTGATGGGTTAATTGGATCGTACAATGTCATATCCATGTTTTCCCAGTTTCTCTTTCCACGAATCTTTCTGTAAGAGTTAATGTGATCTAATTTGATTTCCTCATCTGTGAAAGATGGTGCAGTTACCGCCTTAACCATGAAAGATGGTATAGCGTCACTGTATAGGATAAATCTATTCTGTACCTTCGGTTCGAAGGCTCTGAACATAATTTCGTTAGAATCTAATACTGCCATTTTATTATCTGTTTTATATAAATATCAATTATTTTAATTATGCTACAAAAGTTGCACCTGTTGGTTCGATTGTGAAGTCAAGTACTACGAATTCTGCAGTCTTAGCTGGTTGGATAAAGATCTGACCTACAATCTGATTTCTGTCTACGATATCAGCTGTGTTGTTAGAATCATCCATTACCACTCTGTAAGCGTATAAACCTTGACGTTGAACTACTGATTCTAAGTAAGGATTAACGATTGCTAAGAATTTGTTTCTTGTAGCGATTGTGTTTTGTTCAAATACTAAGTTATTAGCTTGACCTCCGATGAAGCGTTTCAATTCGATTAATAAACGGCGAACGTTTACTCTATCTAAAGCTGAAGCTTTCTTCTGCAAAGTCTTCTGCCCGTATACTGCAATACCTTGTCCAGGGAATGTAGCAATTGGGTTAACATTAGCACGATATAATAAATCACGTTGCTCACGGCTTACTTTACGTTCTGCTTGGATTACGTTAGGAATACCTCCCTTAACTAAACCTGCTGGAGCGAACCATGGAGCAGCTGCACTATCAGTGAAAGCATAAACCCCTGGTATAACTGTTGAAGCAGGAACCCATTCGTTCTTACCTGTAGAAGATTGAGTTTGTAACCAAGGCCAGTAAGTAGCTGCATAAGAAGAGTTAACTGTTCCTGCTGCTGTTGTTACGTTTGATACTGTTGCACCGTATTGCTCTAAGTCAATTACTGCAATTGCATCTCCTCTACCTTCTACTAATGAGATGATAGAATCTAATTGTGTCTTGTGAGTTCCAAAGTCATAAACAAGACCTGGAGCTGATACAATATTGAATTGGTATTCGTCTTTATTATTTAAGATTGAGATAGCATCTGCATAGTTAGTTGCTATTAAACCTTGTGTATCTACGTTTGTAATATTCTTAAAGAACTTAGCTACTCTACCACCTGGGAATGCAGTACCTGTTGCGCCGTAGAAGTATCCTACCTGAGCTTCAGGAAGCAAATCATCGTAGCTGTTATTAACAGTTATGCCGTCATTTGCTAAGTAATTTAAAGTTGGGTTATTTACCGCACTTACTCTAATATAGTTAGACTTATTAGCATACTCTCCAGTTACACTTACGAATACTTCTGAACCTTCAACTGTTTTAGATACAGCTTGGTTACCGATTACTCTCTCGATGTAATTTTCTGAGTTTGGATCTAATGATAAGTCATTAAAGGTTTCTAAGATAATCTTATTCTTTGAACTATCATCCCCTCTACGTACTAACAATGAGAATGTACCGCTTGCGCTATTAACGTTTGTGATTTCAAATCTAATGTTATCAGGCTTACCTAATGCAATTGAACCGTCTGTGTTTGTTACAGCTGTTCCAGCGTTTGAACCTGTTGCGTTGTTGTAGATATCTCCTTTTCCTAATGTTTCTAAACGGAAAGGGTTAGTAACTGATCCACCTGCTGTTGTTAAGGTTGTGTTAGAAGCAGCTGTATAAGAACCAGATACTACTCTAGTTACTAATGCTGTGTTTCCTCCTTGTTCAAAGTAACTCTTTACTGCAATTGATGTTAAGTACTCATAGCTATTTGAACCAGATGCAATCGTGGTTCCAAATAATCTTTGGTACTGTCCGTAAGAAGTTACTACTGTAGGTTGCTCTACCGGGCCTTTTACTGTTGGACCAATAAACGCTGCACCTACTGCAGCCGCTTGTGGTTGGATAAACGAAATATCATTTTCTCTCGTTAATACACCTGGTGAAATTAATGTTTCTGCCATGTCTCTATTATTTGTTAGTTGGGTTCTAAAATAAATATCTTAATAAATTCGAAACCCTTTTCAAAAGATTTAATTTAACTACGTATATAAATAGGTGTATTCAACTGAAACACTCTACTCATTATCTTTTAAGCTTCTGATATTTCTCCTGTTTCTAAATTCAGATGAACTTTTTGGAATCCGTATTTAAGTTGTAAGTCTGATGCGATAGATTTCTCTGCTTCTTTCAACGAGTTATAAAAATTTTCTGCTGCTTGTTTACGAGTTTTTAACTCAAATTCAGCTAACGAAATTGCTGCTAACTCTTCGTTTAATTTAATTCTTTGAGACTGTATCATTTTAATACTGTCTATCTCTTCCTGTTGTAACTTTTGTTCTTGTGACATTTTTATAACTTTTAGTTTTTACAATTTGGTAATTTAAGAGTTAGGTCTTGTATAATTCCTAGCTTTCTTTCTTTTATATAATTAGTCCAAAGGATGCTCCCTTCGTAATTTTCCGTATATTTTTTTTTAAGGTAAGAATCAAGTGCATAAATATCGTCAAAAAAATCAGTATAGCTTCTTTTGAATAACCTTTCTATACCTTCTGGGTAAGCGGTAAACATTCTTTCATCTAATGTCTTATATAAGTATCTTCCGTAAAGAAACTCTTCTTTCTTTCTACCGTCTAATAATGGATGTGCGTGGATAGCAGCTTCTATAAAATACTGTTCTACGTTCTTATTATAAACTATACGGTCTGTCTCTAAATTTGGTTTAAATTTAATAATGGTAGAATACTCTTCAAGGTTGTTTATTAAATTTGCGGCTTGGTATGTAGAGTGTAGTATTAAATACTTCTTTTCTTCATACATCGGAACTTCCATATTAATTGTAATTCTAGTCTTATGTTGATGTCTCATCAACTTATTAACCCATCTTAAATTATCTGGAGTATTCCAAGTATGCACGTAAGTGTGTACTTCATCTTCTAGGTCTTCTATGAACTTTATAAAGTTATCTGAAAAGTTATTTAGAAGTCCTGATATTATAACCGCTTTAGCCATTTAGCCTAGTATTACCGTAATATACAACTCTATTAAGATCTGATGAATATTCTCTCCAAGGGTCTATTATAACAGAGCCTTTAGGAAAATCAAAATCATGATGCTTTTTGTAATGTGCAAGTAAGTAAACTGCAGGTACAGGGTCTTCAATATCATACAAAACTTCGTATCCTTGCTCTTCTACATAATACCCTACTAAAATAGAAGAAGATCCGTCTTCAAAATGAACTCCTGGTTTGTAGGATTTACCTAATATTACTACTGGTAATTTATGAAGTTTTGCGTAAAGAACCAACTTACTTGCTAGATTTTTTGCTTGTCTTTCTCTAGCTTTCATAATAGAATCAAAAAGGTCATACCCTAATGCTAGTTTCTGTGCTAAAAATCTCAATGCTATATTATCACGAGGATGGCACCCACCGCCATCTCCCATTCCGGCTTTCATATAAGCAGGTCCTAGTATTCTATTTGTACTTCTTTCTAAAGCACCTGTTACAACATCTGTGTTTATATTTCCGTTCTTTTCAGCTACATCTTGTATCATATTAACAAGAGCTACTTTAGTTGATATAAACGTATTGTAAAATATTTTTATCGATTCTGCCTCATCCCAGGTTCCTATCTCACATCTTGTTTTAGGGTTAATAAATGTGCCGTAAAATTCTGTTAATATTTCTGCATCACCTGTTCTTGTCCCATCTTCTGTACCAATTATTAACATTTCTGGATTAACCATATCGTGTTTAACGGTACCCATTGCAATCAAGTAAGGGTTGTATATAAACCTGAAGTTCTTTACTAAAGGTATAAACTCTCTTCTTATAGTTCCTGGTAAGACAGTTGATATTAAAACTACTAATTGCTGTTCGTTTGTGTATCTGTTAACTTCTTTTAGCACCTCTTTTACTATTCTGTAATCAAAGTCTTTATTCTCTAAATGAGAAGTAGGGTATCTTCCGTCGTAATCGGGGTGATGAGGTGTAGGTACTGCTATGAATATTAAGTCTTTACCTTTGCATAACTTTTCTATACTATTAACCATAGGGAAGTTAACTGTTGCAGCTACGCTTTGATTAGTATCATAACCTTCAACGTTATGTTTTTCAGCCATTACTTCTGCTGCATCTTTACCTAACTTACCTATTCCTATAAAACCTACTTCCATTGTACTACTTTGCTTTATAATCTGATACTAACAAGTTTCCTGTAAATATTGAATGGTTATTAGCAACAGTAATATGTGCTAATCTTCCTTGACATGCCATTATTCCTAACGTATCAATATTAACCCAATTTACTCCATCAAACATTTTATGTACCTCTGCTTGAACTTTCACTAATTTTTCTGGGGATATTCCTTCTACTTCTGGTGCTTCATCTGTAAAATACCCTAGTAGAATGGTTTCGTCTTGTTTTACGTATATAATAGAATCTAACGTTAATACCTGCGGTAGGTAATTCATTTTTATACCTTGGTAGTACTTCTCGTAATCTGTATCTGGATCAACTTCTACAGAAACTATCTCAGATACTTCAAATATACCTTCTTCTGTATTGTACGTAATAATAGATTCTCCTGGTTGTAATTCTTGTAGTGTCTTTCTAACAGATCCTAGATCTACTGATGCATCGTAAGATAGTGTGTATTTAGTTGCCATTTCTTAATTATTTTTATATAAATAGATTAAATTAGTTTAGTAGGTTTGTTAGCTGTTCTCTTTTCAGAAAAAGTAGTTAAGTGTTCTAAAATTTGATTAGCAAAGTGCTCGTTACTTAAAGGACCGGGATGATTTCCATCTCTAGCAAATCCATCTTTGATTCCTTTATGATTTTCTAAGAATTCATAATAAGGAAGTATTTGCTTTTTGGTCAAGTAATTTGTTTTTAAGTAACTATATAAAGGAAAATCCCATGTACTAAAGTATGTTTCTATATTCTTAGATTGTGCGATTGCATCAATATGCGAAACAGAACGTACTGCATTATATATCTGTGTTTCTTCTGTAGCATACATATAGTACTGTTCCCATTTTTGCTGTAAAAGATGTGGGTTTACATTTGGTATAAGGTTGTGGTAGTTTGTTCCTAACTTATTAGTATGTTCCGGATATTCATCTCGCCAATGAGTTGGTAATAGGAAAATTGCAATATCAATTGAATATACGTCCGTAAGATACTTGAATAATTTTAAACACTTGGCTATACTCCCCCCTGGGTATCCTAGGTTGATTAGCTGTATAGGTTTATCTGTTTTAAGTAATTTTTTTACTTGAGCATGCCAAGTTCCTTCTTCGTCAATACCTACACCGAATGTAAAGCTACATCCAAAGACAGCTATTTTTAAATGATCTGAGTGAGGTGTGTTAATACTCCAATCTCCTCTAGCTGCATAATCGTTTATGTAGTACCTTACGTCTTCAAACTTTAATCGTGTTTTTTTATCTTCAATTGCTTTTATAGCTTGAGTTTGTTCTGAATAGGAAGTAAATGCAGTATATCTATTTAATGCTCCGTCTGCCCATGGATCTAACGTCATAACAGTCTTGTACTCTTGTCTCATTATTTCACAAAAGTCTTTTACTGTATCTATCTTCCAAATTATATCTTTCATTAAAAGTAGGGCTTGTATTCTGGGTTAAGTTTTAAGAAGTCTTGGTTTCTAACTTTATCTAAATCTTTTGTTACTGTTATAAACCTATTAAAAAATTCAGGGTTACCTTCTTTCTTATTCATAATATCTAGTAAAGACTCCCAACCAGAAAATGGTATACCGTATTTAGCTTCCATACTTCTACCGTACTTAGTTATCTTCTCGGTTGCTAGTTCTTTTAACTCTTTAGGTAGAGTCTCTAACGCATAATACATAGGGAAGAAGACTGGGTTAATATGAAATCTACTTGTAAAATAATGACTTGGATCAAAAGGATACTCTTCGTGAGGTTTTTTATGAATAGGTATTAATCCCATATCAAAAAACTCTTTATGCATCTGATCTATTCTAAAAATATTCAAGAGACTAATTGTCGGATGTAACCAAAAGTCAATACCTGCTTCGTTTATCTTTATTAAATTCTCTCTAGTCTTAGCCCATTTACCGTTATGTCTAACTAACTCAAAAAGATCTCCTGTACCGTCAATAGATAAACTTAGGTGTACGTGTTTAAATTTCTTCCAAATATCAATTATGTTTCTTCCTTTATTCTCAAGCATCGTAGCATTAGTAGAATACTTCAACTTAACATCGTATAGGTTTCGCTCTTCGAGCATCTCAATAAGCTTCCAATGTTCTGGCATAATTAAAGGTTCTCCTCCTGCAAAGTGAATTTCTTTAGCTGTATGAATAGTCTCTTCAATATTATCCCAAAACGTATTAGCTCCATCTAAGTTAATTAAGCCTAAGTGTTCAGACTTGTCTCCAAACACCTGTACAAAGTCTTTAGTCCATGCTGTACTGAATAAAGGTGAGCAGGTTCTACATGCTAGGTTACAGTAGTTACTAAATCTAAAGTCCCAGTATAGTAATCTTAATTCATCTATACTTCCATCTTCGTTTGTATTTTCAACTAGATCTTCAACTTCATCAAACCAATGATCATTCATTCCAATTCGCATACTACCCATTCCGGACTTCTCTTTACTTACGCAACGTGAGCAAGAAGAAGGAAGTGGTTTACCTTCTAGCATTCCTTTTCTCATCGATTTAGCTTTATCGCTATTCATGATTTCAAATAAGGAATTATTATTTACGTTACCTAGAGTAGACTGATTATCTATAGGTGTCATACAACATGGATATGTTCTACCGTCATTTACTACGTGTAGATGCATCCATAATGCAGAGCAGAAATGTTCTGATTTTTTATAATCTTTAACTGAATTGCTCATTGAGAGTTTGTTTTAATGTAAATACTTCTGCTCTACTAGCTTGTATCATATGTGTGTAGTTATGTTCAAGTATGTGAGACATTTCTCGTGTCATCTGTAATAATTCACCGTGGGTTTTATTAGCTAGATCTTTCATAATATCTATAATCTTCTCTAACCTCTTTGTAAAAGAGATTTCTTGATCATAAGACTCATCCCAAAAATCTCCAAATGTCTTAAACCCTAACTTCTGTAGCTCTTCTAAAGTACCAGGGTTACCAAATACTATAAAAGGTTGTAGACAGTATATTGGTTTAAAAATTTTTTCTGATAGGAAGATAGTATCTTCTTCAAATAAAGTTTCTGTGAATACGTTTACAAATGTATTTAAGTGAAGTGTTTCGTTTAAATTAAATGCTAGGTTATATTCTAAATTAGAATCTACAAAATAATCTTCATTGTTATTATAGTTACTAAGGTACTCCATTCCTGCTTTTTTATCATGCTTATAGTTATCTGCTACAAAAGCATCGTATAAAGTCATCCAAGGGTTATTATATGTTCTAGCCCAGTGGTCTTTATCTAAGTCTTGATTAGGATCTAAGCTACGTTTACCCATACTTAATACTGATGTATCTCGTAGTTGCGGGTTCTTTGCTATCTCTGTAAAGAGTACAATCCTATGAGTTCTGGGTCTTCTATTTAAAGAAAGAAATCTTTTAGGTTTTGGATACGCTCCGATGTACCTTCTTTTATCTTCAAATCCAATTCGAAAGAACTGATCATTACCTCCGTCTAGCAAGTCTTCTTTTATAAACCATGGGTTGAGTAGAAAGTAGTTACAAGTTCGTACTGTAAAGAGAGCATTCTCTGGTTCTTCGTAATTCCATTTTAGATTATTAGAAAGCACCAGTATATCTTCTTTCTTAAAATTGTACTTTAGTGCAAATTGGTTAATAGCATCAATTTCATTATAATCTCTCTTTTTGAAATCTCCTTCGAACAAATGACTTAGTAGTATTGCTCCTTGTTTTTGTTGTACTGCTTTAACTATTTTATCACTAAGTTTATAATACTTCTCATCACTTAGTTTGTGGAAGGTAGTTTTATCTCTTAGTAAAATTGAGTACATAAACTTCTCAGAACCATTTATAAGGTTATCTACAGTATCGTGTCCGAAATGGTGTTCTTGGTAATCTAAATGTTTCTTAAAAAGAAAACCGTAAACATTATACTTAGATAATTCATTATAGGTTCTAGGTAAATCTTCTGCCCCTACCATTCCATTTGGAAGAGGGTAAGGGTTTGGATATTCTTCTAAATCTACATATTTGTCGAATGCGAATTTCATATTAACTTGTGTTTTATACCTGGTCCTTTTGGATCAGATTCCTTCTTTAGCAAGTCAATTAAGTCAATCATATCATCTTGCTGTTGATTATCTGGTTCAATGTACTCTTGTGACCCTGGGTTATGCCATTGTGGGTTTAGTACCCAGCCTTCTTCTTTAGCTTTCTTTAGGACATCGTGAACGTACCTATTTGATTTAGCATCATCTCCGTCTATTACTTCTTTGAGAGCGTCTAATTTAGTTTCTGGTATAGAATCCCACCATCTTTTAATTTCTGGGAATGCAGCTAAAATGTCTTTGTTTCGTCTAACATCATATTGGGCGTAGAAAGATTTAAAATCTCTTTCTCTACTTTCTAATGACGAAGTGAAAGCATGACCTGTGTCTACTTGTTTGATATATTCAATCATTCTAAGTATACCGTCTCTTTCCATATCTAATAATCCATTAGAACCTCCTTTCCAATTCTCCTCTAACCATTTTTCGATATGAGCTGCTCTTTCCATTCTGATATAAACAGGAAGTGTTACTATTGACTGGAAGGAAGGAAAACGTAATATGTTAAAAGACATAATAGCTGCATGAGCTCCATGCTTTGCTTTTAACTTTAGCATCTCATCCATAAACTCTGTGATTGAAAATAAACATAATCCGTTTATAGTCATCATTACGTTTACAGATTTTACATTTGCTTCTTCGTTAACTCGGTACATATTCTGTAACCAAGTCTTCCACTCAAGTCCGTATCTAATATACTCAGCCTGTAATCCTGTAGCTTCACAAGAAGTGTAAAGGTTAAACTCTTTGAAACTATGAGTAGATTCTATAAGAGCATCTAACAATTCTTTCTTCTGCCCTAGGTTTGAATTTACTGCAAAAGGAACTTCACATTGAGGGTTACGTTTCCACCAATCCATTAGCTTCCAAAAATCTGGAGACATAGTTGGTTCACCTCCTGTTACTCTCAACTCTCTTAAAGAGTATTGTAGTTCTGCTTCCCACCATTTCCAAAAGGCTTCTATGTAAGGGTTACCTTCGTTCTTTCTACCATAAGGCATTGCATGTCTTCCGTCATGTTGAAAAGCTCCTGCTCCATCAGATACTAAATTCTGATATGGGCCGAACTTCTTAATATCGTTTTGCCAGGTAGTTGAGAAAGAAGCATTACAGTATGAGCAGCCGAAGTTACAGTTAGGGTCAAAAGCAATCTCTAATGTTTTTAAGTCTACATCTTCTGTATAACCTAATTCTGTTTTAGCTTGTTTTAACTCTTCGTCTGTATAGATAACTGATTTATAAACTCTATCAGATACTTTATCAGGGCCTAAATCTTCTATCTTCCAGCAGTATTCACATTCCTTAGGTCTTTCACCTTCCATCATTTGCTTACGGATGGCTTTCTTATAGGTTGTGTTGTGAATCGCTTTGTAGGATTTTGCTACTTCCTCTAAAGGTATCTTATGTGCGGGTGGGTGATGGCAACTTGCTGTTGTACCGTTACCTAACCAGATGGTAGCATTGTACCATTTAGCACCACAAAAAGATTGGGACAGTTTATTTATAACCCTTTCTCTATATTCTTGGAACGACTCCTCGTCCTTTTTTGCGAAAACTCCCATTATAATTTATGTATAAAATTTAGGTTACCGGAAATATCAACAGACTTATCAAATATAAACTCTTCAAAGTTATGATGAGATAATACTCCTGTTATTCCTTTTAATATAAATTCATGAAGATCTAAACTTGTATAATTTAGGTTGAAGTTATTTTTAGGGAAATTACCTGCGCCAAATATAATATGCGGGCTATTATCTAAACCAAAAACCTTATTATCTAAATTAATCTCTTCAATTAATTCCTTATTAATAAATATTCTCAAATACTTATTTGGTTGGTGTTGTACTGTTAGTAACACCTCTTCTCCTACCTTAATTAAAGAGGGTAGGTTTATATACGAAGTCTCTTCTTCTGTCGTATATGCAAAAACCATTCCTTCTGAATGGATATCTAATCCTGTGTATTTAGGAAGTAGAGCAAATATTGTTTTTCTTTCTGTAGGTTCCTCTCTTAAAGTAAATCTAAGGTCAAACTCAAAATAACAATCTCCTCTTAGTATTTTATTTGCTGGATTTTCTGGGAAGGTATCACATATACTACTAGGCCAAAATACCCACGGTTCTCCTGTTTTTAATTTTAGCATAAAACTCTTTTAGTTCTGGGAATGTTTCTAAGAAGTTTGTACCTCTTCGTTTATCTAATTCATCTACAAATATTACAAAATCCTTTCTATTCTGATCTAAATTAAAATCTCCTTCAGAAATAACGTAGTCGTATATTCGTTTTATCTTTTGAATTTCTACGTTAGAAAAACCGTAATTGTCGTTAGTAAATTCTTTGATACCATAATATAATGCTTTTTCTGCAGACTTCAAAATTAAAGTTTTATGTTCTGGTTCTAGTATCTTTACGGAAAGATGAGTAGGCCACCTTAAGTAAGATGTATCTAACTGTAAAGCAGATACCCAATACCTCTGTCCATTGGCATGTTTCTTTTTCATTTCAAAAGTCTTATCTATTAACTCATCGTAACTAAATACAGAGAGTGCATTGAATGTTGCCATGATGTTGATAGTCACTTTCGGTAAAGCAGTTAAAATCTTATCTACATTAGCCCAAAATCTATCATACTCTAACCCATACCTAGTGTATTCTGCTTGTGCTCCTTTAGCTTCTACTGAAGTGAAAATAGTAAGCTCTCTTACTTTATCATTCTCACAAAGGTCTTTAGCAATCTCAATAAACTTATCTATAAGATTATCCGGAACACCAAGATTGGAGTTTATAGAAAGAGATAAGTTTGGATTCTTATGATGGTGGTCTTGTATGTATTCCAGTACCTTAAAAGTATCTTTAGATAATAAAGGCTCTCCTCCGGTAATTCTAAAGGTATGTAAATCTTTATATAAGTCCGGCCACCATTTCCAAAATGCTTCTACATATGGATTTAGTTCAGAATGCTTATACGGCATCTCTCCTCTTACCTGTATATTACTAATGTCGTTAAAATTGTAGCTAGTTGGGTACGCCCCGTGTTTCTCAATCTCTTCTACCCATTTGGATGAATACTGTGGGCCGCAATAAGCACACTTAAAGTTACAGGTATTTGAGAAAGATACCTCTACATATCTAGGGTTAAAATCTTCCCTCCAGTGGCTTTCTTTTATCTTCTCGAACTGATCTATTGACCAAGGTTCTGAAGATTTAAAGACTCTATCAGAAAAGGAATTAGAACTCTCTTCTACTTTCCAGCAGTAGTTACACTCTTCTGGTTTCTTTCCTTCTAGCATTTCTCTTCGCTTCTGTTTCTTATAGGAAGTATTATGCAGTGCTGAAGGATTCCTTTCTACTTCTTTTAATGGTATCTTATGAGGAGAAGGGTGGTGACATGAATGCGTCATACCCATTCCTAGGTGCATAGTAACTTGAGTCCATTTTGCTAAACAAAAACCGCATCCTACTCCGTCTAATTTATTTTTTACTTCTTGTAAACTCATAGGGTTATATTTAACATTTTAGCCCAAGGAGTTAATTTCTTTTCTTCTACTAGGGTGTACTGTACTTGTTTTATTCCGTCTTCTTTATAGTTAACTTCTCCTTGTTGCATCTGAAGTACATAACGTCTTTCATTAGCTGCTGTTGTCTCTCCTTTAACAAATCTACCGTTTACAATTCCTTCATCAGGATGTGGCAAGCATCTAAACTTACCTTCTACTCTATACGGTATTATTGAATTAGGTATATTAAATCTCTCTTCTCTTTCTTCTACACCGTAACATTCTACTGTAGTTCTAGGATTATCAGCATCTAAGTTTATTGTTAAGTCACCTTTAGGTAAATTCAAATGCATAGTTGCTACTTCAGCAGGACTTAAAGCTCGCTTCCAAGCAAAGACTTTTGCTACATCTCCTTTGAAATACTTTACAGGATTGCCTTCTTCTAATGATGGAGTCATTCCCAAGTATACTGAATTGCTTCCATAACTCTTTAATTTACCTTCCCATTCTAGCGGTGATGGACTTCCAAAGCCTCCTTTAGAATCTACCTCGGTTCCGTTTAAGTAGAAGTGAGCTGTTTTAGTATTTTCGTTTATAACTGCAGTAACCCAACTCCACTGATTGTCGTATCTCTTAACCCACATATAGTTATGTGCGTCAAAGTTATTCCAAAAAGTTAGAGTCATAGCTCTAGAATTATTAAAAGAGATACCGTAGTCGTATCCTGGTAGTCTAAAGATAGGGTACTCTACGTACTTATTATTAGCATCTCCTAATAGAAAGATAGGGTTTTTTTCTGGTTGTTGAAATGCTCTAGTTAATACTGAAATGGTATGGTTACCTGTTGTCATTCCTCTCATCTCTCTATGAAAAGGAATTTTCATATAAGAATCTTCTCCGTTAAACCTCCAGTACTTTTGCTTTAATGGTTGCGGTGTTAAATATGTATTTCGTGTAAGGCCTTCTACATGACATCTCCAAAAGAGATCATCATCTTCCATTCCCCAATCCCAGTAGTTATTAGAATAACCATTTGTAGCTTCTACATGCTCTTTTGTAAATAAAACAGCTCCACCAAAGTACTCGTGATACTTTAGTTGATAGTCCATTTGTGATATTTTAGTAGCTATGTGACGTGGTCCTTTTTCTGGGTATGAATAATCACAATCCTCTTCTGGGATCATATCAATATCGTGCCAAACTATGTAATCACATCCATCTTCAAATGCATGCTTTGCAGCTATATTCTTTGTAGCTCCTCTATTAAATAATTTATCATCTACTTGATGACAAAAGTACATCTGAAAATCTATACCCTGTTCTTTTAAGTATTTTCCTACTTTAGGCACAAATTCATTCAAATGCAATTCTCTATTTCGATATGGAACACAGACCCCCAGTTTATGCTTTGTCATAACGTAACTACTAAGTGGTGATAATTATCTTTATTTTTATTCGAAATTATTTTATAACGTAACGTATTCAATCCATCTGAGTCTAAGTTAATACCTTCTTTAATTTTTTCATAGTATCTCATTTGATTTTCTCTACTAGCCCAGTTAACCCAATATCCGTCTTTGTAGCCATTCTCTTTATGTTTTAATACTTCGAAAGTACTATACCTTCTGTTAGGAACTAATTGTGTATACTCCTGAGGTTGGTATGTCTCTACTAAACTACAGTCTATAAGCTGTCCGTTATTATTATTACCTGAAAGGTCTTTGAGGTTATTACCTACTGTATGTCTACCATCGTAGTACAACTCTAAATCTGTCTGTGGTGAATACTCCCCAAACTCTTGAGTCAACCCGTACCTTGAATTATTATTTAGAGTCTTAATTTCTGCTGCGTTTAACTCTCTACTAAAGATAGCGAATTCTGTTATATACCCGTAGAAGTATTTCTGTTTTTCTTCACGCAACGGGTTACCAACTCCTAAGTACATATACTTCTCATCCCAGTATGGGTATAAGAGATCTTTAATTCCTTTTCTACCTATCTTCTCTCCGTTTAGGTAGAACTCTATTTGTTTAGTTCTTGGATTGATTGTTACAATACTCTTACAAGCTAACGGTGGTAAATTTTTAGTATGTATTGAATGAGGCTCTCCATACTTATTAAAAGTTTCAAATTTATAAGTATTAAATGAGTTGTAGGATAAGTTTAAATCTTGACCTGGGATAGAGTAAACTGCAAACTCATCTGTAATTTCTGTTGATGTTGTCTTTACTCTATATGGCTTAAATGTTGTATAAATTGTTAGAGGTTTCCTAAAATTACAAACATTAGGAAATCTAACAAGAGAAGACTCTCCGTTAAATTCTATTCCTATTCCATTTACTCCGTTTTGTTTATAAAACTTATTTCCAAGAGGAATTCCTTTTTCTCTACATCTAGCTAATAAGTCGTTATCTTCAAAACCCCATCCCCAGTATTCGTTTGAATATCCGTTAATATCTTCAAATTGTGAGATAGGAAATAAAGTAACTCCTCCAAAGTAGTCATCTGTTATAGTTCTCTGTACACCTTCTTCATATACAAATCTATTAGCTAACTGTGTTGGCTTGTCTACTGGGCTATAATCTACTTTTACAGGATGCATATCAACGTCATGAAAACATACGTATGTACACCCTAAAGCTTTAGCTTTCTGAAATCCAATATTTAATAACTTTCCTCTATTAAAACTTTTAGTATCGTTTTGTTCTACAATAATAAGTTCGTAGTTAATACCATGTTCTGTAAGGTATCCAGAAATTTTTAATTTGAAATCAAAAAGCTGCTGAGGTCTATTTTTATAAGGTACTATGATACCTAGTTTATCCATTTATTGTTGGATCTTTTGGCTTTGCTAACTTATGAAATTCTGTTAAGTAGAATTGAATACGTTCACTCCAATCATCTTTATCTACTTCTTCGAACCAAATAGTTAATGCATCCATAGATGCTGCAATCTTTTCTAAAGCTCTAACCTTTCTTTCTTCTAAAGCGATTAGATCTAATTCGTCTTGTTTTAGCGTTTTGCTCATATTGTAACAATTTTATCTCTTAATAAATTCCATTTAGAGTAATCCATATAATCAATATACGAAAAATTATTCAATTTTTCAACTTTAAATTCAGGATTACATATATCAATTTTCCAGTCAAAAACTCTTATTGCATTATACATCGCTTTATATTCTTCAGAATACGCATAAGGTTTATCGACATCTGCTACTTCTTTTATTCTCTCCACACAAGTAGAGTCCCATTTGAAGTGATGTACTTGAGTAAAAACTTCTTCAATCGGCATTCTTTTAGGATGTGACTTTCCCCAACTGTTCGTTCCGTCCTTAAAGGTAGCATAGTGCTGTCCTGAGCATACATCTTGAAAGCCTTTCATAAGAGTTACTTTATTTGGACATGCTTTTGACATTGGATGCCTAAAAAAACCTGCATAGGGAAAAGCAGAATGTATATTAGTGTCTCTAGTTACTTCCGGAAATACTCCGTCAGGTCCTATTCTATCTAAAAAACCTCCTGTTACAAAATCAAAGTTATGCTTTTCACATTCTTTAATTATATCAGAAATTTCATAAGGGTAAACCTGTAATTCATCGTCATCTGAAACTATCCACCAATCGTTAGGTCTTGTTCTTTTTATGTAGTTGTATAAAGCAGTTACTCTTTCCCAGTTGTACTTTTCTTCTGTTGTAACTATACAAGGCTTTATTCCTAAGTCTAGAACCTCTTCTAGTACTCCATCATTCTCATCTTGTCTATAAACAGCTACATACATCTTATCTACCTTTCCTTCATAATGTTTTAACATATGCGGAAGGATATGTGTGTTACGTCCTACTACTGTTACTAAATTAAGCATGTTGTATAATTGTGAGTCCTGTAGATGATGGTTTATCTTTTATTATACCCTCATTAAAGAAATTAAATAATTTCCATTCTGGTCCTAGTTCTTCTATAAATTTAGAAGGCCCTGTAAATGGGTGATAATCTTTTTTTGCATCTTCAGAAATGATAAGTGCTTTTTCGTAATTACTATCCGTGTCGTGAATAGCAATAATACCTTTATCTGAGAGTATTTTAGAGTATAGTTCGAAATCTGTTTTTACTCCTTCGTAAGAATGATCCCCGTCTATAAAGAGAAAGTCTATTTGAATATCTTGTTTAACAAAGAAGTTATAATAGGCGTCGACAGAAGTTGATTTGATAAATCTAGGATAAAAGTTCTTGCGGAAGAATGAATTCTCATCATCCAAATCATTAGGGCCCCCAACGCCATTACAAGCGTCAACAAGATAACTAGCACCAATATCACCCCAATTATAGTCTCCATTTCCTTCAAAAATACCTTGGTTATACAAATCAATTCTAGCTTGTGTCATTATGCGGGGAATAAATCCACTTCCGCTACCGATACAAACACATACTTTTGCTCGCATCATCTGTATGATGCTATAAACTAATAATCCGTCTCCTAGATGTTTGTCTGTTGCGCCGTGAGTCCATCTATATTCTATTGGAGTTCCGTTATTAGTAGTTATTTTTTCTTGTATATATTTTAAATCTACTATTGACATTTACATAACCGTTAAGTGCGATAGGTCTAAGTTAGGCATATTTACGCAATTTTCCAACTCTTTTATTACCCTATCGTAATTCTGGTCACCTTCGTTTCTGATAATCCAGTTTTTTAAAGGTCCGTAATGCTTAAAGTATTGTTGAGATTCTTCGTAAGTCCATAACCCATCTTCATGATCGTCCGCCCATTCCCAAGCCTGACAATCCCAATATGTTCTTATTAAACCTTTTAGTGGTTTTTGTTTTACTTCTAGTAAATGTCGGAGAAGTAATTGTTCTGAGAAGATTAGGTATTGTGGATTTGGTGCACCTAAAGCTGTCATTTCTTCCATCATATCTAAACTCATATTAGCATACAGTCTAGTAAATTCCGGATCTGGTAAATGTAAAAATGCTACGCAAAGAGAATCAGTTTTCCATCGAGGACGGTAACTTAGTTTTTTAATTATTTCATCATACCCAGTCGGGTAATAACCTCTTCCTTTTTCTAGATTACATACATATGTTGTATTTTTATCTAAGAGATGAGCAATTGGTTTATATACTAAGGTATCATTATCCATTAGTATAACCGGTTCTGTTTGTTGGGAAAGAACTGCTACTTTACTAGCCGCCCAGAATACGTTTCTATCGATGTTTCTTGTATGAGTGTATTCTTCTATCTTATCCCATAAATGACCTATAGAGAGACGCTCTATATAACGTAGGGTTAACTTATCACAGTAGAGTACGCAATTGTCTGTAGGATGATTTTTCTTCCATAATTGTATGGAAGCAATTAGCATTAGAGTATTTAGTTTTCCGTAAATACTCTCATCATCTTTAATATTTTCTAAAACCCAAATTACTTTCAAAACTAAGTCAATTAATTATTAAAATTACGAACTTTTTTGCATATATCCAACTACTATGCGTAAGGATTTAAGTGAGTTGTTGTAAAGTATGCGTAGTATGTACTATAGTCTGCATCAGCAGAGTTGGTAATAGTGAAGGTAGCAGAGGTTGAAATCACAACTCCGGTCGCTCCGGCTCCTGATCTCCATGCTGAAAATGTCCAGGGGTATGTAGCAGCTGCAACTATCGTTATATTATAAGCATTTAAGAAAACGTTCTGTACGGTGATAGCGCCTCCTGTTGCTGTAACAGTATAGGGTGCAGTAAGTGCAACCGTACCTCCAGTTTGTGCTTGGATTGTTCCTTTAAATATTGTACTGTTTGCTAATTGACTTGCACTAAATGGAGCTGTTTTCGCCGGGTACATATTACCCATTGCAGTAGATAAGGCAGTATTACTATCTGAAGAAACAGCTGTTGACCATTCATCAAAAGACCCCCAATTTATATTTGATCCACCGTACGTTTTTCTTGACATCTTATTTTACTGTTTCGATATTATCTTTAGGAAACCATTTTGCTAATTCATTTTTTAAAGTTTCGTAAGCAAATTCTGCTAATCTATTTGAAACTCCATAATCAATTACCTTTTTTACTTCCTTTTTAACACCTACTTGAACCTGCTTCTCTTCAGATATAGTTCTGTACAGTGTTACTTCTTCTCCATTCTCATCAAAGCTAACATAAGGTACTTCCCTTTTTGTTAATTTAGCTTCATATATAGGTATCTCTACTTCTTCTTCGTTTACTGCTGGTACATCTAAGTACTGTGGTAAATGTATTTCTATCTCTTCTGTACTTCCTTCTGGATAGTACATTATCTTATCGTAAATTAACCCCACCATGTTTCTCTGCTCTTCATCCAAAAAAGTCCTAGTGGCTTTTATTGCATGGTTTCTATCTACCCAGTATGTAATTTGAAACATTACTGCTGCGGTAAATTTATTATAACTGATGCTTTCTATTCGAGCATAGACCTCTTGTGAAGGTCCTAGACTCGTCTCTAGATCAACATTTAACTGTAAACCCATTTTATTTATTTTTTAGTTCTGCTATTTCTGCTTTTAATAATTCAATCTGTGCTTGTTGTTCTTTTATTGCTTCGATAAATACACCCGCTAAATTACCATAAGAAACTGATAGTCTATCGTTTTCTTCCATTACTACTTGAGGTAGTACTTCTTGAATTTCTTGTGCAATAACACCTATCTTTTCAGTCTTATCTTCTAAGTCAGTTCTATTGTAAGTTACACCTCTTAAAGCAAGTACTTTATCTAAACCATTTTCAATAGTTTTAATATTCTCTTTTACTCTTGCATCTGAATATGCAGTCACATCACCTGTAGCTGTAAATGAGGCTCCCCATGTCAATGCACCTGTACCAGTTCTACCTAATGCTGTTGCATTACTATTACCAAATACTATATAGCCTGCGGTAGCATCCTGTACACCCTGAAGTCTAACTGTATTAGCAGCATTGATATCTCCCATCCATGCATCATCACCGTATCTAACGTTTGTTCCATTCCCATTATTACCTGTAAGAACTTTATCAAAAGTAACTTCAGCTGAAGTAGCTACTGATTGACCAATTGAAAAAGTAGTTCCAGATAAAGTCACACCAGTTCCAGCAGAGTAAGTTGTATCTGTGTTTACTACAGTTTCTGTTGCAGATGTAAGAGCTGTAACGTGTCCGTATGTATCTAGTGTAATACTTTGTATATACGATCTACCTGAGTTAGTAACTGTAGCTTGAGAAGATGTGTCTGTGTGGGTAAATTCTGTACCCGTTAATGTTAAACCAGCTCCAGCTGTATATGTTGTGTTTGTATCTGTTGCGGCAATCGTAATTGTATCTGTAGTAGCATTTGTAGTAATTGTTACGTTACTTCCTGCTGCTAAAGTTAATGTATCATCGTTACCGTCAGCCACTACCGTAGTCTGTCCAGATACTGCAATGTTTTTAAATATATTCTGAGAAGATCCTTTATCAGAGTTTGTAATAGTTACTGCACCGGTTGCTCCTGATACTGTAATACCGGATCCTGCTACGTTTGAAGTAACACCGGCGTTAGTTAATGTTATTGAACTTCCTAATGAAACAGCTCCTCCACCACTCATACCAGTTCCTGCTGTAACAGTTACTGATGAGTTAGTTAATTTAGCATTTGCTACTGAAGCATCTACTAATTGAGAACCGTTTATTGTCTTATTAGTTAATGTCTGAGCTCCTGATAAAGTTACTACTGAGCTATCAATACTGAAAGCTGTACCTGTTAAAGATAATCCTGTAGAAGCTGTGTAT
>JACCDP010445930.1_pt1 | contig 52773 bp, 42 predicted proteins | sample 7445841 | NCBI WGS metagenome assembly JACCDP01 (sample SAMN15323441, study PRJNA562643) | freshwater metagenome | isolation source: river surface water | place: USA:Blue River Watershed | collected 2017-08-17 | reverse complement strand
TAAACGGAAGAACTCAAAAGACTCTTCTAACTCTTTTGTAGCCCCGGTTACTTGGTTTGTTTCCCTGAGAAATTTGAACAGTTTTCAATCGTTGCGAACCAGTGATATTTCTGTTTTCACTTCGGCAATGGCAGATTCGGTAAGTTTGGATGGTCGATTTTATCAAGTGAATGCTATAAGGGGGCAATTTAATCCAGGAATAGCCCTTGGGTTTTCTAAATGGATTCATTTTAACAAAACGGAGGGAATGGCTCTTGCGAAGTTTATTCTTTTCAGTGCTCAGGATGTTGGTTTCTATTATTTACCCAAGGCGCAGGTTTCTTCCAGAGGGTATATTTGGGATGCTTCGGGGCAAGGATTGCGACCTGAAATGGAAGCGGCAACCCAGTCGGTTTACCTTAAACAAGCCAGTGTAACAGCTTCTAATTTGCAATTGGGCAATTGGTTTACCCAGCAGGTTGATACGGCCGAGGCTCGCTTGCGTGTGTTAGACCAACAGCGGTATGGTTGGGTAATTTCTCCGTTTTTCATCAAGGTAAATTCATTGGCTGGCATATCCCTAAGTTATCGATATTTACCTGGTATGAAACCGGTATTTTCTGTATATCCTAGCATGAAGATAAAATCAGTTCAGCGATTTTGCAAAGAATTATTTCATTTGAGTAAGAGTTCCCATTACTCAAATAAAGGCATGGGATCGGCTAGAGTGATGACTGGTGACAGCAAAATGTATGTAGGGTTCGCGGCCGGTGGATTTGATCGGGTAAATTGGAAAATAGGCTACGAATCGGACTACCTTAATGCAGGGAAAATGCTAAAGTTCAAAGCGGATATTGTTGGCGTAGAGGCACTTTTGTTGCCCAGTTCCTTCCATGGATTGGGCGCTGTAGCCAGCTTAGTAGCTTTGTTTTAACGGCGAAATTATTTCATCTTGTTTACGAGGGTCATTAAACCATCGTAATCGGTATATCCCAAGGATCGACCAATAACCTGACCTTTTTTAAAGAAAATCACAGTAGGATAGCCTTCTAATCGGTAACGGTCGGCGATATCCATTTGCGCTTCTGCATCGATTTTTAAAACAATTACGGTTTTGCTTTGCTCGTTTCTAATCCGTTCGATAAAGGGTGCCATTTTTTTACAAGGGCCACACCATGTAGTGTAAAAATCTACCATTACCAGTTTTTCACCGGAAATGATTTTGTCAAATTCTTCGGTTGTAATGGGTTCGCTGCTATGGTTGGATTGTTGACATTGAATTTGGGTTACTACGGTAAATGCTGCAAGGAGCATAACAAAGCCTAGGGTTAAGAACTTTTTCATGAGGAATTTATTTAGTGCAAAGGTACTACGCGAAGTTTGTATATTTTTGAAGCATGGCTCATGCTAGGCAAAGTAGTGATGTACTGATATCGGTGGTTGTACCAATTTTCAACGAGGAAATGAACGTTAGAAAATTGTACAAACGTATAGAAGAAACGATGAATCTTGTTGAAAATCCCTACGAAATCATCTTTGTTAACGATGGCTCGAGAGATGCATCCATGCCCATTATTCTTTCGATAGCCGAGGAAAATTCATCGGTTAAATTCATAGATTTAAGTAGAAATTTCGGTCATCAGATTGCTATCACTGCAGGCATTGAACATGCGGTTGGTGATTATATTGTGATCATGGATGGGGATGGACAGGATCCACCGGAGTTGATTCCCACTTTGTACGAAAAGGCGAAAGAGGGGTTTGAAGTGGTGTATGCTAAGCGTAAATCGAGGCAAGGAGAAACCTGGCTGAAGAAGTTCACGGCGAAGCTATTTTATCGATTATTGTCTAAAATGACCAAAGTTGAAATTCCCTTGGATACCGGCGATTTTCGGTTAATTCATCGGAAGATTCAACGCGTGTTGAAGCACATGCCGGAACAGGACAAGTATCTACGTGGTCAGATTGCGTGGATAGGTTTCAACTCAACTTTCGTAGAATATGACCGAGAAGAACGCATGGGTGGTGAGACTAAATTTAGTTATTCAAAGATGCTCAAATTTGCTATGGATGGAGTGGTGAGTTTTAGTAGTTGGCCATTGAAACTTGCTACAATTTTGGGATTTTCTGTTTCGTTGGTGGCCTTTGGAATGATTTTGTATTCCGTGTATCAAAAGTTCTTTGGGTATACCATTCAGGGCTGGACTTCCTTGCAGATTTCAATTTTATTTCTAGGGGGTGTTCAGTTGATTGGTATGGGCATGTTGGGTGAGTACATTAGCAGAATGAGTGAAAATGTCAAAAACCGTCCCACCTATGTGGTGAAACAGAGCAACATTCAAGCTTTGGAAAATAATCTCTAAGAGGATGCGAAGATTGCGAGCATACTGGGTGGAAGACAAAGCGTTTTTCTTAGGATGGGCGTTTTTGCAATGGGTGCTAGGTTGGGGAGAACGGTTGAATTTGGGTCCATTTGGTATGCATCAAGGGGCTCAGGCTGATAGAGCGGGTGTGGCTTGGAATTTTTATCACGAGACATTCAATCTTTTTCTTCCAAGGGTAATGGAAAATCGTGCAGCAGAAGGTATCGCCGGCATGGAATTCCCGATATTATCCTATTGGGTGGGTATGGTATGGAGACTTGTAGGACATCACGATGTTTTCTACCGTTTGTTGGTTGGAATCTTGGTGACCCTTGGGTATTGGAGTATTTGGAGATTGTTAAAGTCTATAGGAATAGTTGGTTTAGGGAGAATCGCGATAATTTTAATGACCTTCCTATCGCCAGTGATGGTCTTTTATACCTGGAACTTTTTACCTGATCCAGCTGCATTGGGATTGTCGTTTGCAGCACTTTATCAATGGTATAAATGGCGTGTATTGGACCATCAGGATTCGCGCTACACGGGGCTAGTGGTTTGGGTTTTGTTTTCGTTATCGGGATTGATCAAAGTGAGTATGTTGATTCCGTTTTTTACGTTAATAATCCTAGAATTACTTAATTCTTCAATTCTCGATAATATTAGGTTTTTTGGATTGAAACCTTCTGTGAAAATGAGAAAAACGGAGTATGGTGACACCATTGTGATTGATGATTTCAACGAGCCAAGTGGGAATAACAGATTTTCATTTCAGCAGATAGGATTTTGGAAATTATTGTCGGTTTATTTGGGAGTATTTGTAACGGTATTTGCTTGGTACGGGTATTCCAATTGGTTAACGAATGCTACTTGGAACATACATTTTATACAGCAAATTAACCCCGTAGGTTCATTGAGCGAATTGGTGGATTTATTGAATTTTGTGGAGGGTGTTTGGTTAGAAAGTCTATTTTTTGGTAGTGCCCTCTTTTGGATGCTGTTTTTATGGGTTTTTTCGTTGTTAAAAAAACGAGGTTCTTGGGACCTTTGGGATTATTTTAGTTGTATCAGTTTTTTTGGTTTTGTAGGTTTCTTTTTGTTGTTTTCTAAGCAGTTTAGATTTCATGATTATTACTTTTTATGCGGTTGGACTTTTGTATGGTCTGCATTGCTAGTGATTTTTCGAACTCAACTGTGGGGAAGAGCGGTCTTTGTGGGATTTTCAGGGCTGGTTTCAGTGTTTTTCTTTGTTTATTATCCATTGCGTGGGGTAGGTCATTGTTCAAAAATGCTCACCTATCGTTTTGAACGAGGCAATTATTATTGTCAAAATATCATTGAGGATGAACGTGGTTTACGGGATATTGGTTCGATGTTGAATCAGCGTTTGGATCCCAACCAAACCAAAGAAGTGTTGGTTATTGGTGACCCATCGCCTTCTGCTTCGTTGTATTTTTTACAAAGAAAGGGATTGCGATTTGCTCCCGATTTTGATTCGGTGGATTGTAGGGGTATTTGGAATAAAAGAAAGAGTCTAGAATCGGGCCTTGGGGATGTTGGTTTGCAATGGAAATGGCCTTGGGATTACCGGTATGGAAAACGTCGTACGTTGGGTTATGTTGTAGTTGAGAATAATTACATAGATACTTTAGGTATATCCACTTATATTGTTGATATAAAAGACAATTCGAATTTAATTTATACGAGTGGCGCGTGGAGTTTAGTCTCCATACCTGATGCAAAATAATTGTAAACAAAAACTTCAACGAGTTGTTGGTATGGTTCATGAAAACCGTATCCATCGCATTTCCACATCAGTTATTCTATGATTTAACTCTTTGGCAGGGATTGGATAAGGTTTATGTGATAGAAGAATTTCTATTTTTTAAGCAGTATCGTTTTCACAAGCAGAAAATAGTTTTTCATCGCAGCAGTATGCGTTGTTTCGCGGATTTTCTTAAACAAGAGGGAATTGAAGTGGAATATATAGACTCATTGAATCCACGCTCGGATATTCGTACGTTTTTCGCGTCAGTTGCTTCTGAATTGTGTGTTTGGAAATTGCTGGATCCAGTAGATGATTGGTTGAGACGTAGGATCGTATCGGCAGCTACCCAACATCCGTTGAATCTATCTTGGTTAGATTCTCCTAATTTTTTAAATTCTAATGGTGCAAATTTGGAATATCAATCCTCTCGAAAGTCTTATTTTCAAACCGATTACTACCAATATTTTAGAAAGAAGCATGGGGTTTTAATGACAGCGGATCACAAACCTTTGGGTGGGAAATATAGCTTTGATGCGGAGAATCGGAAAACGTATAAAGGAGAAGTAAGTGTTCCTGAAGTGGTTTTCCCGATGAATGCTTCTTATGTAGAGGAGGCAAGAACTTATACGGAAACGAATTTTTCTAATAATCCAGGGCATTTGTTTTGGGATTTTAATCAATACTATCCTATCAATCGTTCGGAGGCATTGGTTTGGTTGCATAATTTTTTGGATGAACGATTAATCCATTTTGGCGATTATGAAGATGCAATTGTAACTGATCGAGGGAAGGAGTTTATGTTCCATTCGGTGCTGTCTCCTTTACTGAATGCTGGATTGATTAGTCCAAAAGAAGTGCTTAACAAAACACTTGAATTAGCTAATCAGCGGGATATACCTTTGAATTCTTTGGAAGGTTTTGTTCGACAAGTGATGGGGTGGAGGGAGTTTATCCGACATGCTTATCAAGCGATTGGCAGTAAGCAAAGAACCACGAATTATTGGGGCTTTAATAGAAAAATTCCGGCATCGTTTTACACCGGAAATACAGGTATAGTACCGGTAGATTTTGCTATCAAAAAGGTATTAACCTATGCATACAATCATCATATCGAGCGATTGATGATATTGGGTAATTTTATGTTGTTGTGTGAATTTGATCCGGATGAGGTATATCGTTGGTTTATGGAAATGTACGTGGATGCTTATGATTGGGTAATGGTACCAAATGTGTATGGAATGATATGTTTTGCGGATGGGGGAATGATGACCAGTAAGCCGTATATATCTGGATCGAATTATCTCATTAAAATGGGTGGGTATGTTAAGAGTAACGATCCCAACGGTTGGCAAGCCATTTGGGATGGACTTTTTTGGCGATTTATGGTGAAGCAGCGAGCTTTTTTCTCCAGTAACCCTCGATTGGGCATGTTGTTAAGGACCTGGGATAAAATGTCGGTAGAAAAGCAACAGAATCATTTGTCAGTGGCAGAGCAATTTTTACAATCTTTAAATGCCTAATTTTATGAAATTACCTACATTAGATTTTCCAACGCAGTTTGAAGAAATTTGGGCCAAGGTTAACGCAGTTGATCCAATTAAATATGGCAAAACCAGAAATTTTATTTGGGGTGCGGTAACCTATTTATCGCCATACATTTCCAGAGGCGTAATTTCTGTTGAGGATATCCGTTCGGTAGTTATGAAAAAGGTGGAATCGCCTTGGGAAATAGAGAAATTTTTACAGGAATTGGCTTGGCGGGAATACTGGCAGCGGATTTGGTTGGTTCGGGGCGATGGAATATTTAATTCGATGAAAAGATCTCAACCGCGCAGGAGGACAGATTTTCCTTTGAATGCAGTTCCACACGCTGTATTGAATTCTAAAACAGGCATTGAGGCTTTGGATAAGGGAATTCAGCATTTATCTGATGTTGGGTATATGCATAACCATTTACGCATGTATTTGGCCAGTGTTTGGTGCAATGTAGGGGGGTATTCTTGGCAAGAAGGGGCAAAATGGATGTATTATCATTTGTTGGATGGAGATATAGCGAGCAATTGGTTGAGTTGGCAATGGGTTTGTGGAACAAATTCAAGCAAATTGTATTTCTGCAATCAGGAAAATATAAATAAATACTGCGGCACTAAAGATGCTGGAACTTTTTTGGATTTTTCCTACGATGTTCTAGCGGAGGAACCTATTCGAGTTCCTCAGGCATTGGAAGAATTTGGTAACATGAATTATTCAGAATCTTTCGTTTTTGAGGGCTTGAAGGTAATTACCGCAGCAAAGGATTTAGGATTTACTGGGAATGAGGAGGTGTTGGTTTATCACTGGTATCATTTAGATCCAAGATGGATGGAGGATTCTTCGGCAAAACGTATTTTTTTGGTGGAACCTAGTTATTTGTTGCGTTTCCCTGTGAGTAAAGTTGTCTTGAATTTTGTTATTTCCTTGGCATTGGAAATTCCTAACATCCAAATCGCGTATTGTGAATTTTCTGAATTAAAGGTTGAATTTCCGCACATTGATTTTGTGACACGGGAACATCCCATTGCCAATCTATGGGGTATTCGCTACACTGAACGCATTTGGATGAGCTCCAACGAAAACGTTGAGGGGTCTTTTTTCAACTACTGGAAAAAATCGTCCCGGGAAATAATGAAGCGATAAAAACTAAAACGGCGAATCAATGATTCAAAAAGAAGTGGAAAGAGTCGCCACGTAGACCATAACGCAGCGTTTCCAATGGCAACAACTCATTTGGCGCAATATTTCCAAGGTTTACATTGGTACCATACAATTGGATAAACCAAACTTGTTGTTCCTTTTTGGGAGCTTCCCAAATCACATTTTCTTGCGGTATTTTTCTAATGATTTCGGCCACTAAACCGGATCGAACTTCGCCGGTACCTCTAAAAATACCTACTGTTCCGGATTCTCTTGCTTCGGCGATAACTTTGCTGGCTCCGGCTGCAAGTTCTGTTTCCATTTGCTCAATCCACTCGTAAGGAGGGATAATCTTTTCTGCATCTTTGGAACCTACTTCGCTTAAAACAGTAAAATCTTTAGAAAGAGTGCTGATGTATTCACATTTTTCGTCGTGATTCATATCCAACGATCCATCGCTTACTTCAGCATGAGTAAGTTTTAATTTATCCAACAACTTGCGGTAGTCATCGAATTGGTTTCTAGCGATGTATGCTTCGAATAGGGTTCCTCCTAAATAAACGGGAATATTAGCGTTGTGGTAAAGGTTGATTTTTTCTTGAAGTTTCGGCGTGAAATAACTGGTTCCGAAGCCTAATTTGATCAAATCGACATAGGTAGAGCCAATTTCCAAGAAGTTTTGTGCTTCGGTAAAACTTAACCCTTTGTCCATCACCATATTGATTCCATTGGTTCTGGGTTTTTGATTTCTATCGGGTAGGTTAGTTAAATTGAAAAGTTCGCTGTTCATATTCCTAATCGAGGGGTAGTAAATTTAGATATACAGGTTAAAATGGCCCTTGCTTTTTTGAGCTCGGGTGCAAAGGTAAACAATTGTACGTGTTCGTTGGGGTTTAATTCTAAGGCTCTTTCCAAGACCAAAAGGGCTGCATTGGTTTGATTGTTAAGATAGCACAAGGCAGCAAATCGATATAAAAGTCCAGGATGCTGTGGGTTGTTGGTTAGTGCATTTTCGATAACATCCAATGATTTATCGGAATCGCCATTTTCGTGCAATGCGGTAATGTAATCCAACCAAAGTTCTGGGTTGTTGGGATGTTCTTGGGTAAGTGTTTGGTACAAGGGTTGCCATTTGTCAACTTTATTTGCTCCAAAATATGCAGAGGCTAAGACCATTCCATAATCGGGTTCGAATCTATCGATATCGTAGGCTTTCTCTAGGTAAGGAATGGCGGCTTCGTAGTTTTCTTCGTAGTGCCAGGTAAGTCCCATGGAATACCATGCCTCGGCGTCGTGGGGATGTTTTTTAAGAATTTCTTTGTACAGCGATCTGCAGGTTTTGTTATCTCCAGTTTCGTAGTAGCTCCAAGCCAAAAGACCTTGAATTTCTTCGAGCGAGGATTTATGGAATTTTTCCTCCAGTGATTTGTATGTTTTGATTAAATCTTCGTACTGACCGAGTTCGTATTGGCATTCCAAATAGGCGATCCAAGCATCGGCAAAATTCTCATTGATGGTAACGGAATAGTCCAAAGCTTTCAATCCTTTTTCGTGATTGTCTTGCGACATAAATGCGGAACCAAGCACAAACCAAGCTTCTGCCGAGTATGGGTCTTGGTCGATGATTTTTTCTATCATCGGAATTAGCGCTGCAATCAATCCATTTTCTTCGGCTTTCTCGATGTATTTTTCCATGATAGAACTTACTTCTGAACCGGCATCCAATGCTTTTTCAAGAATGGGCATAGCTAATTCGAATTGTTCATGGTACAGTGCGATTTCCAAAAATTCTTCCAACAGTGCTTCCTCCTCGCCGAGATTTTGAAGGATAGACTCGAGATTTTCAAACGCTTTGGGTTTATTTCCTTGAAGGCTGTAGATCAGGGATTGCATAAATCCAAGGGCTGGATCGAAGGGATTAAATTTATGGGCTTTGTCTATGTAGGATTTGGCGCGATTCAACTTTTGATCTCTAATTAACCATTCGCACATGTGCAGGGTAAAAATGGGCATGTACGGATAGTGGGTAATTGCCTGATCTAAAATGGATCGAATTTGTTGGTCTACACGAAGTTGTCCGCTTTGGGTTGGGAATTGGGAGGCGTAATGTCTGAATAATTCCAGGTATTCTCTGGCCGTGAAAGTTTCTCGGGATTTCGATTCGAAATCAATTACCAACGCATCTAAATCGCCTTGGAAGATGTCGTCTTCTTCTTCATCGTCCCAATCGGAGGAGAAAAAACTCATTGATTCAAAGTTAGAGATTGGGATAAGGGTTAGGTAAAAAAGGGACATTGCATCATCCCCAACTTTTTCACATACTTATAGGTATGGCGCTTGAGATTGTGTAAAATTGCGGTATTATTGAATTATGTGGGCAGCAATTGGGTATGGGCTAACAACAGGATTTGTGATGAGCGTATCCTTGGGTGTTGTATTTTTTATGTTGATTCAAGCCGGGTTGATTGGTGGAATCCGTAAAGGTTTACCGATTGCATTGGGGGTGATTTCGGGTGATTTAATATTTGTAGCGTTGGCCGTTAAGTTTAGCGGTTACTTGAAAGGATTTTTGGAGACGTTTTACGACTATTGGTTTATGCTGGGTGGGGTAGTGTTTTGTGTATTGGGTTTGGGGTATTTATTGAAGAAATACCGGGAACAACACGACGAAACGGAGAGCAGGATTGCTCAGATGACGGCCATGCAATTGTGGTTGCGAGCATTTTTAATAAATATTGCAAATCCAGCTAATCTAACCTGGTGGATTGGATTGTTTAGTTTACCACCTGCGATATATTTCTCTAGTGGAAATCAATGGATATTTGGGTTTTCTGCCGTTGCTTCTATTTTCATCACGGAAGTGGCAATTTCTTGGGGCTCCGGCAAGGTGAAATCTTTGCTAAACGAACGATTTATGAAGCGCTTAAATATGGGAATGGGATTGCTGTTTATGGGAATTGGGATGTATATGATTTTATCCGTATGGTTATGACTTTTCTTGGCATAATTCCATTAAAACAGAATTGGTAGATTTTGGATGTAAGAAGGCAATGGATTTATTATCGGCTCCGCTTTTGGGTTTTTCATTGATAGCCTGTATGCCCAAATTTGTTTTTTCGGCTAGTTCCGCGATTATATCATCGGTGTCAAAAGCGATGTGATGAATTCCTTCTCCCTTTTTTTCAATGAATTTAGCGATGGGTGAATCCTCTCGGGTAGCAGCGAGTAATTCAATTTTAACGTCACCCACCAAAAAAAATGAAGTTATAACGCCTTCAGATTCAACTAATTCTCGTTTATAGGAGGGTGTGCCAAGTAGTTGTTGAAACAATTTTTCGGACGATTCTAAATCCTTTACTGCGATACCAATGTGTTCAATTTTATTGATGGCCATGAATGCAAAGCAAGTAAATTTTATGGAAATAAAACAAAGTCAAACCAAATAAGCTGATTTGCGTTAATTTTGTAGTTTAGAAACACTCTAAATAGAATTTTATGGTAAAACTTCCAATATACTTAGACAGCAACGCAACCACTCCGATGGATCCACGCGTTTTTGAAGCGATGAAACCTTATTTTTTGGAATGCTATGGAAATGCGGCTTCCAAGAATCATTCCTTTGGTTGGCAGGCAGAGGAGGCGGTTGATTATGCACGCGAGCAGGTTGCAGGTTTGATCGGTGCATCTGAAAAGGAAATTATATTTACTAGCGGCGCTACAGAGAGTAACAATTTAGCAATCAAGGGAGTTTTTGAGATGTATTCGGCCAAAGGAAATCATATCATTACGGTTTCTACTGAGCATAAGGCAGTTTTGGATACCTGCAAGCATTTGGAGAAATTGGGTGCTGAGGTTACATATTTATCGGTTGCCGAGGACGGATTAATTTCGGCTAAGGACATTGAAAATGCTATTAAGCCCAATACGATTTTGGTATCGGTGATGTACGCCAATAATGAGTTGGGTGTAATTCAACCAATTCGAGAGATTGGTGAAGTTTGTAAAAAGAATGGTGTGTTGTTTCATAGCGATGCAACTCAGGCTGTTGGAAAAATATCGGTGGATGTTTTACGAGATCATTTGGATTTGATGAGTTTTACGGCTCATAAAATGTATGGTCCCAAAGGAGTGGGTGCTTTGTATGTGCGTAGAAAGAACCCCCGAGTGAAGGTGACTGCTCAAATGGATGGCGGTGGCCACGAGCGCGGAATGCGCAGTGGTACATTGAATGTTACAGGAATTGTAGGGTTTGGCAAGGCTTGTGAAATTGCTGCTGCGGAGATGGAAGCAGACGCAAAGCGTTTGGGTGCTATGCGCGATAGATTGGAACATGAGTTATTGACGTTGGAGGAGAGCTATGTAAATGGTAGTAGAGAGCATCGATTGCCCCACACATGCAATATAAGTTTCAAATACGTAGAAGGTGAAGGTTTAATGATGGGTGTAAAAGACATTGCTGTTTCGAGTGGATCGGCTTGTACTTCTGCGTCATTGGAACCCAGTTATGTGTTGAAGAGTTTGGGGTTGGATGATGAATTGGCTCACAGTAGTTTGCGCTTCGGACTAAATAAATTTACAACCGATGAGGAAATTGATTTTACCATCAATTTAGTAAAGAATGCCGTGAATAAATTGAGAGATATGAGTCCTTTGTGGGAGATGTTTAAAGAAGGAATTGACCTTAAGTCCATCGAGTGGTCAGAGCATTAATAGTTACTTGTTTAGAAATAATCTAAATTGTAAATTTGTATAGTAAACAAAAAATATATGGCATATTCAGAAAAAGTAATTGATCACTATTCCAATCCAAGAAACATTGGTACTTTGGATAAGTCGAAGAATACTGTGGGAACAGGGTTGGTAGGTGCGCCTGAGTGCGGTGATGTAATGCGTTTACAAATTGAGGTAAACGAAGAGACGGGCATTATTCAGGATGCAAAGTTTAAGACTTTCGGTTGTGGTTCAGCCATTGCATCTTCTTCGTTGGCCACGGAGTGGCTAAAAGGTAAAACGGTAGACCAAGCATTGGCTATTGACAATATGGATATCGTTGAAGAATTGGCTTTGCCTCCAGTAAAAATCCATTGTTCGGTATTGGCTGAGGATGCAATTCGTGCAGCAATCAACGATTATCGAGCAAAGAACGGATTGGAGCCAATAGAGTCTGAGAAGACCCACCATTGATTCTAACTATTAATCGAATTCATTATGTTGGCTCAAGGCGATGAAATAACCATCACGGAAAAAGCTTTAGTTAAGGCTTATGACCTAATGCGCGAAGCGGATATTTCTGCACCTGAATATTTCTTGCGGGTAGGGGTTAAAGGGGGAGGTTGTTCTGGATTGACCTACGAGTTAGATTTTGATAACGAAGAGAAGCCTGGAGATATGAAATTTGGAAATGAACAACTTCACATTGTCTGTGATATGAAGAGTTTCTTGTATTTGTGTGGTACGGAGTTGGATTTTTCGGATGGTTTAAACGGTAAGGGGTTTAATTTTATTAATCCTAATGCCTCTCGAACCTGCGGTTGCGGAGAGAGTTTTGCCATTTAAATTATACACTTTTTGATATTGGTAAAGCCATTCTGAGAAGGATGGCTTTTGTTTTTTATTTTTGCAGCAATGACAAAGCACGCTTATGTATTTCCCGGACAGGGCAGTCAGTTCCCGGGGATGGGTAAAGAATTGTATGAAAGCAATGAAATGGCCAAGGCCATGTTTGAGCAGGCCAATGAAATTTTAGGTTTTAGAATTACGGATCTGATGTTCGCAGGTACGGAAGAGGATTTGCGGGCAACCAATGTAACCCAACCTGCAATTTTTATACATTCAGTAATTCGTGCGAAGGTGATGGGAGACGAATTATCGGCGAACATGTTTGCTGGGCATAGTTTAGGTGAATTTAGTGCCTTGGTAGTTTCAGGTGCTATATCGTATGAGGATGGATTGAAGTTGGTATACCAACGAGCTATGGCCATGCAAGAAGCTTGCGAAATTACCAAAGGAACCATGGCTGCCGTTCTTGCACTGGAAGATGAAAAAGTTGAGGCTGTTTGCGCAGAAATAGAAGGAGTTGTGGTTGCTGCGAATTACAACTGCCCGGGTCAATTGGTGATTTCAGGTGAGTATTCTGCAGTTGAAGCGGCCTGTGATCAAATGAAAGCTGCGGGTGCTAAGCGGGCCTTAATTTTACCTGTGGGTGGTGCATTTCACAGCCCTTTGATGGAGCCGGCTCGAGAGAGATTAGCCAAAGCTATCGAAGCTACGGTTTTTTCTAAGCCTTGTTGTCCCATTTATCAAAACGTTACAGCGGCAGCAGTAAGTGATCCAGAAGAGATAAAACGTAATTTGGTAGCCCAACTCACTGCTCCGGTTAAATGGACCCAGAGCGTTCATGCTATGTGGGCAGACGGAGCCACGAAGTTCACAGAAGTGGGCCCAGGTAAAGTGTTGCAGGGATTGATCAAGAAAATAGCTCCAGAAGCAGAAGCGGAAAGTGTAGGATAGTCGATTAACGGAGTAAATTTATGGTACCCTCAATCAGTTTCTTGGGGTGAATAGACTCTGATTTTATAATTTCCAATTGGTAGAAATAGGTACCTTCGGGCAATTCGGGGCCATCGTTATTTACCTTTCCATTCCAACAATTATTAAAGTCTTTGGTTTGAAAAATTCGTTCTCCCCAACGATTGAAAATGAGCAATTCTGCTTCATCGCACTCCGGTGATAGACCGAGAATTTTAAAGCAGTCATTTTTACCGTCATTGTTGGGAGTGAATACATTGGCAATTTTTACTTCGTGTATGCTGTCTGAATTAACGGTAATTGGAATGGATAGGGTATCATCGCAGTTTCCGGATGCACTTATAATAATGAATTTAGGTAGGTAATTCCCTCCCTCGTAGAAGTGTCTTATTTTTAACGTGTCTTTGATGGGTTGTGTTATGGTATCGGATTTATCGTCCCAAATACATCGCACACTGTCGGCATTGCTCGCTGTTATTTGGATAAGAACTCCCGGTTTGCAAGGACTGGTTGAATAGGAAACAGTGCCGGTGGGTTTGTAAAAAATAGATATACTGTCTATGTGGGTTGCTTTCGCATTGCAACTATTGGAATCGATTACCAATAATTTTACTATAAATTTACCTATGGTTTTGTACGTATGGGTGGGATTGAATTTGTGGCTAGTATCTCCATCTCCAAAATCCCAAATATAGGTTGCGCTTACAAAATTCCTTAATGGCTTGAAGGAAATGGGTGAATTGAAGCAGGTAACTCTAGGGTTGGCTTGAAATTGAGCATCTACTGAGTAACCTAATCGAAAATCAAGTTTAAAACTTGCGTTTGAGCATCGAACGCTTACATTGTTTTTGAAAGCCACGTTAGCCGGTGAAGTAGGAAAGTCGTTAAGTCCGGGAGGGTTATCAGGGCAACTAGCGCATACACTTTGGTAAATTATTCCTCGATTATCAAATCTGGATGTTCCACCGTCTACATGATCATCGGATCTATTGCCGCCAAAAAAAGATGCATATTTAAGTGATTTAGCGTCTTTGCCTAAAACGATAAGGTAAAAATCATTATTGTCTGTGACACGTTGGTGTGCATCGTTGGTGGTTGGTAAACCGGAGGTGGTTCCGGCATTTCCCGCACCGATATTTGACCCCCATCCGCTAAAATAGATGTTGTGGCAATTGTCTACCATGAAAGCCGAAGGACTTAGTTCGGGGCTATTTGTAGTTCGATTTCCGAACGTGGTAATTAATTCTAGTTGGTCTAAATTTTTATTAAATCGTCCGATGAATTGGGAGGTGTTATTTTTTCCGTAGGTTCCTGCGGATCGATTGATTATACCTTCGGTTTGACCGGTAAAAAACACTTTTCCATTGGGGTCTAAATCGATAAAATAAATTTGATCGTAAACATCGGTTCCAAAAAATGTTCCTTGTTGGTACAATCCATCGTTTTGCTGCATTCTAACTATAAAACCGTCTACATTTCCGAAGGATATTGATTTTTTATAGGAATTACCTAGGATGGGAAAATTGACCGAATAGGTTCCACCACCTACGTAAACGTGTGCAGAATCGTCAATTTTAATGGAATACGCCGCGTCATCATCCATTCCTCCTAACAACGTACTCCAACGGAATTTAGATAAATTAGGGGTTAGGCTTAATACTACGGCATCGGTTGAGCCTTGGCTTGTTCGCTGATATGCATTGGTTGTTGTAGGAAAATTTGTGGATCGTGTACACGTGGCAATGTAGGTATTTCCTTTGTTGTCTGTGGTTATATCTCCTCGGTAATTATCGGCATAATTATAAATTAAAGGACTACCGGCGAATTCGTCTTGAAATCCATCCGAATTATTCCCACCGATATACGTACCGGCTAAAAGTTGAGATCCGTTGTTGCTGAGTTTACTGATGAAAATGTCATACCCACCTTTATTTGAGTTTTGTACATTGGAATCGCGATGGATTGGGAAGTTATTTGAAAGCGTTGTACCGAATACTAGTAGGTTGTTTTGAGGATCTACGAATAAACTGTGGGGATATTCGTCGTCTGATCCTCCCAAGTAGGTAGCATACAGTAGCTTGGTTCCATCTGGGCTGTACTTTGAGATGGAAACATCGCACGCTAAGTAGACGGGTTCCGATCCGGCGCCAGAACCGCCATATACGGTTTGAAATGCACCGGTAGTTACGGGATAAGGTCTGGTTTCGGCATCTACGATACCTCCTGCGTAGAGGCATCCAGCGGTATCGTAGGTAGCGGTGAATCCAAAATTATCTCCTTTTGATCCGCTGTAGGTACTAAAGACTAAAATTGGGTCAATAACTATCGGTTGTGTTGTATCGTATTTATTGATATTTAAAGAATATTCAACTGCGGAATTTTTTTGATACTTGCAGGAAATTGGCTTCTTCTTATTGGTTGATGTCCGATAATAAGCTATGGGTTTTTTGATTTCAAGGTGGTGGTAGGTTGTGTTTATTTTTAAATTTCCGGAAGAAAGAATTTCTCCTTGCAAAGCATTTGAAAATTTTAATTTGATTTGTTTTGGGTTGGCCCGAGGTTTCAAAATCCAATCAAACTCGATTTGATTGTCATTGAAATAGAATTTGACATCAATATTGGGGTAAACCTCTTTGATAAGAACGGTATTGAATGGAGTTAATTGAGTTATCCAACTTGTTGGTTCTTTACCGAAGAAATAATTGTGAACTACGGGTATAGGATTTTCGAATTCTAAGTGATTTGGAGGGATTGGATTGTTGTTTTCGGCACCAAAAAAGATGTCAAATACTTCGTGCCTAATTAAAAATTGGCTGTCTTTATGATGTTGATAGTGGTGAGCTAGGTGTTTTTTATGGGCGTCAGTTGGATTGGTTTGGTAGATTCGAATACGGTCTCTAAGCAAATACATCATTCCGTTTGGAATTTCTGCACGCGCAACACTTGGATCATCTTCACCCCATTGCCCTTTGTTAGGAACAAACCCGTGGGATGCAATTTGTCCTTGGATTGAACCATACAAAGTGAACGCTATAATTGCGAAGAGTAATCGCATAGACTAACAAAGTTATTAAATAAGCGCTTGCATTGTTTGAATGGACAATAATTAAGCCATTAAAGTTGTCTATAACGATAGGAGTATTATCCATTTTGGATTACCATTTTACTCATGGTATTCCGATTTTATGGATAAGAAAATACCCATTTATTTGAATTGCCCTTTTGAATTCAATGCTTCCGCGGGGCACTAAAAAAATTTAGGGAGTTTTAATTTGCCCGGCTGGCAAAATGGTAGTGCTCAATGCCTTGCTTATAATTTTACAAGCCAATTCTACGTCTTCGCCCTGAACAAATTTACCTGTATATTTAGGTGTTTGATTTCTCTTGTAAACTTCAGGTGAATTTCCAGGAATTTCGATGGTTGTACCATAGAAAATTTCCATGGCTTCAATGACATCGGGTAATGGAGTGTTTTTAAATACTAGTTTACCGTCAGCCCATTGAATAGAGTTTGCATCTGTAATTTGTGAAATTGCTACAGCACTGCCTTCTTCATCAATTACAGCTTTCATGTTTTTAGTAAGTATGGCGATATTGGACTTGCCTTTTAACTCAAATTTACTTTTCACCTCAACTTTACCATGATGTACAATCACTTTTTGCTGTTTATTGGGGTAAGAGATAACATCAAATCCGGTTCCAAGAACTTTCACTGAACCTTTCTGACCTTCAATAATAAATGGTTTTGCCTCATCTCTTGCAACTTCGAAGTGAGCCATGCCCGTTAATGTAACTTTTCGTTGATTTCCATTGAATTCCCAAGATATTTTGCTGTTTTTATTTAAAGTAACTACAGTACCATCTTCGAGTGTTTCGGTTTTAATTTCATTGCTTTGGGTTAGTCTAACACCGGCGGTTAACAGATTCTTGGTGCTTTGTATTTTATTCCAAAGCAAGAAGGAACCGGTTACTAGAACTGCCACAGCAGCTGCAATACTCAACCAACGCTTTGTGGAGTGTACTACCGTTAGGGTTGGTTTTTGGGTTTGATTTCTATCGGCTAAGAATTTTGTAAGAGCGTCCTCGGTATCTACTTCGGATTTATATTGGTATTGGCCCGTTAAATCCCAAATTTCTTTGAATTCAGGATCTTCTTGGGGAGAGAAATTATGCGTGTTCATACTGAGCAGTTTGTGGTTGGAGCATTGCCGAAACTTGTTTTTGAATTACAGCCAGCGTTGGCATGTACTGAGGATTTTTCTTTAACCATTCTTCCAATTTTTTTAATTCATCGGCCGACATTAATCCGGCCGCATATTTGGTAAGAATGTTAGATTCCAGTTGTTCTTTCATGATTTAACGCGTTTTCCGGAATGGTATATTCGAGTCTAATACACTATTTGTTAGGTTACCCCCTAAAGATTTTTTAAATATTTTTTTTTGCGAGCGAATTGATAGCTTCTATCAGTTCCACTACGGTTTTACCTTCTTCCGCAGTTGTTTGTATAGGTTGGTTTCGCAACAAAGTATTGACCACTTCTTGAATTACAAATTCGTGGTTGGATGCACTTCCCGAATAACTACCGTAATGGTTGGGAGCATTGGTTGGGGGCAACGGGGGTAATTGATAATCTTGAATATTGCAATATACAATTTCGTTCATGTATTGACCGCCGACTTTTATTGTGCCTTTTTCGCCTACAATGGTAATACTACTTTCGAAGTTTGTCTGGAAGATGGAGGTAGAATAAATAAATTGACCTTTGCCATCCCTATTTTCTCCAAATTCAAAATCAAAATTACCGGCATCGGGGAATTGGGTTAAATGTTGATGATTGAAATTGAATTGTTTGGATGTTGTAATTGTAATATCTCCGAGCAGCCAATGAAGTAGATCAATGAAATGACTGAATTGCGTAAATAGAACACCTCCATCCAAATCTTTGGTTCCGTGCCAATGATTGGGTGTGTAATACCGTTCGTCTCGGTTCCACCAACACTGCACCAACACTTGGTATATTTTACCCAATCGGTGGTTTGTAATTACATCTTTAAGCCATTGGGAGGGGGGTGAAAAGCGATTTTGCATTACACAGAATGCGTGCTTGTTGTTTAAACGAGCCGATTCAATAATGCGGTCACAATCCAAACTTGTTAAGGCCAAGGGTTTCTCTATTACTACATGTTTACCAGCTTGTAGTGCTTGAACGGCGATATCGGCATGCGTTCCGTTGGGGGTAGCGATGGTAATAACGTCTACTAAGTTGGATTGAAGTAGATCTTGAATATCCGAGCAATGATTTGAATGTGGAGGCAGAGCGCTAAATGCATCTGGGTTTATATCGCACACATAAATCAGCTGAGTATTGGGGTTGTTTTGAATTTCTACAGCATGTTTTTTCCCAATATGGCCGAAGCCAACGATTCCGAAACCAAGGGTATTAGATTTTGTGTTAGACACGAATGGATTGCAAAAATGAAGAAGTTTTGTCAAAAAAAGTGTTCTTTATAGAATTTGTGCATTAACTGTGTTTGGTAATGTGGATGGCAAGGGTAAAATTTGTAGGGAAGTAGTATGACGAAAGAAACGGTATTGGTAATTGGTTCCTGCGGTCAGTTGGGAACGGAGTTGGTGGAATCATTGCGCGGAATTTATGGCGATGCTCATGTGGTAGCAAGCGATATCAAGAAATCCGATAATCCAGTATTTGATGGGGGCCCGTTTGAGAATTTGGATATTTTGGATGCTGATAGATTGGGTGAAATTTTACAAAAATACAAACCCACGCAGGTGTATCATTTGGCGGCGTTATTGAGTGCAACGGCGGAGAAGAACCCTGAATTTGGCTGGAAGTTGAATATGGAGGGGTTGTTTCATGTATTGAATGCAGCGCGAGATACGGGAATCATTAAAAAAGTGTATTGGCCATCGAGCATAGCTGCTTTTGGTCCAAATACGGAGCGTTTCAATACACCCCAATACGGAGCTATGGATCCAACCACCATTTATGGTATTTCGAAGCTTGCAGGTGAGTTGTATGCGCAGTATTATTTCAATCGTTGGGGAGTTGATACTAGAAGTTTGCGTTATCCAGGTTTAATTGGTTATAAGAGTGCTCCGGGCGGTGGAACTACGGATTATGCGGTATCTATTTACCACGATGCATTGTCTACTGCACATCACACTTGTTTTTTGAAGCCTGGTACAACCTTGCCTATGCTGTATATGCCCGATGCGTTAAAAGCAACGTTAGACATCATGCATGCACCCGCTGAACAAGTAAAAATCCGAAGCAGTTATAATTTGTCAGGAATGAGTTTTGCGCCTGAAGAAATTGCTGCGTCTATTGCAAAAGAAATTCCGAATTTTACCATCTCCTACGAGCCAGATTATAGACAAGCGATTGCCGATAGTTGGCCTGCAGTAATTGATGATTCTAGAGCGCAAGAGGATTGGGGTTGGAAGCCACAATTTGATTTGGACTCAATGACTAAAGACATGCTGAAAAATTTAAAACTTCAGTATTCTTCTGAACAAGGGAAGTAGATTTTTTAAATTCTAACTAATCTTGCAACTATGAAACTTTCCTAATTGCTTTACCAATTAGGGTAGTGACTGTTGCTTTTTCCACTAACACTTCCACTAAGTCGCCTTTTTGGTAGTGTTCGCAGGGGAAAACAGTAACGATATTTTGATCGTTTCGACCCATCCAATCGTCTTTACTTTTTTTACTAGCACCTTCAATCAGGACGGTTACTGTTTTACCAATGAAGGTTTCATTTTTTCGTTTGGAAACACTGTTTTGGAGATCAATAATTTCTTGTAATCTTCTGCCTTTTATTGTTTCAGGAATATCGTCTGTAAGTTTTTTGGCGGCGGGAGTACCGGGTCTTTCGCTGTATTTGTACATGTAACTAAACTCAAAACCGGCCCAATCTATTAAGCTCAGTGTATCTTGATGTTCCTCTTCTGTTTCGGTACAAAAACCGGCGATTATATCGCAAGAAATCCCACAATTGGGAATAATGGAACGAATCATGTTGATTTTATCCATGTACCATTCGCGCGTATAATTTCGGTTCATTATTTCCAATACACGGGAGTTTCCACTTTGTGCAGGTAAGTGAATGTAGTTGCATATGTTGCTATATTTTGCCATTACATGGACCACTTTTTCGTTAATATCGCGCGGGTGGCTGGTACTGTAACGGATACGCATGTTGGGAACAGCAAGTGCGCACAATTCCAATAAATCTGCAAAGTCTACGCTGGATTCTTGTTCTTGGGGGGTGAGGGTTTTAAATTCTTTTTTAGGGCCTCCACCAAACCATAAGTAAGAATCAACGTTTTGTCCGAGCAAGGTAATTTCTTTGTATCCTGAGGCTTGTAGCTCTTTAACTTCGTTTAAAATACTTTCGGGATCTCTGCTTCGTTCTCTTCCCCGGGTAAAGGGCACTACGCAAAAGCTGCACATGTTGTCGCATCCACGCATGATGGAAACAAAAGCGGTAACACCATTAGAGTTCAGTCTAACAGGATTTAGATCTCCGTAGGTTTCTTCTCTACTCAATAAAACGTTGATAGCTCTTCCCCCATCGTCTACTTCTGCAACCAATTTTGGCAGTTCGCGGTAGGAATCGGGTCCCGCCACTACATCTACCAGTTTTTCTTCTTCGAGTAATTTGTCTTTCAATCGTTCGGCCATGCAACCCAATACGCCAATAATTAGATCTCTATTTTGTTTTTTATTGGAGCGCAAGTGCTTTAATCGTTCGCGAATTCTTTGTTCCGCATTGTCTCGTATGGCGCAGGTATTTAAAAAGATAACATCTGCATCTAGTTCTTCGGAAGTTGTAGTAAATCCATGTTCTCCCATGATAGAAGCAATAATTTCGCTATCTGAGAAATTCATGGCACATCCATAACTTTCGATGTATAATTTTCTGCTATTGGTTGGATTGGAAAGAACTTCTACCATAATTAGAATCACAAAAATACGTGGTTTTTTGTTTCTTTGCAGGTAGATGAAATTTGCTTCTTCCCTGTTTGGGCTGTTAATGTTTGGCTTTTGTGCTACATCGTACGCTCAAACCAAACTCAATTCTTCGGGTGACTCTAAGAATAAGGGTCAGTTTTCTGGAAATTTATTATTGAATTACCAAAAATATCTAAGGGATGATAGCATTGGGGCCAATACGAAAGTTTATAAAGAGAATCGGGCGAGTGCGGATGCTTGGTTATTTATGCAATACCGCGCACAAGGGTATCAATTTATAGTTCGGTACGATGCTTTCAATAATTCTCCGTTGTTAGATCCTCAAGACGCATATACAGACCATGGCATTGGATTTTGGCAAGCCCAAAAGCAGATCGACCAATTGGATATTACCGTGGGCTCCTTTTACGATCAGTTTGGTTCGGGTATATTGTTTAGAAGTTATGAGCAACGGATGATTGGTATCGATTATGCCATGCAGGGAATTCGGTTAAAGTATCAATTTGGGGATAATTGGACGTTGAAAGGTTTTGCCGGTAATCAAAAAGGGAATATTCGGAATCGGTTTGGCTACAGCAAACAGGTAATGAGCGGTTTAAACTTGGAAGGTTTGGCTTATTCTGGCAAAAATGGTGGAACGTTGTCTGTAGGTGCTTCTGCGGTAAACAGAACTTTGGATCGAGAGACTATGGATGCGTTGGTTTCAAATATTGATGCCTACGATTTGAAATACAAGTTTTATCCCAAGTACAATGTATATGGGTTTAACGGATACTTTTCGTTTAACAAAGGTAACTTCGCTTGGACGGGTGAGGCTAATTTCAAGACCCCAGAAGCTATTTTAGGGTTTTCAGGGAAGTACGAAAATAAATCAGGTCAGGTATATTATACATCTTTATCGTGGGGTAAAGGCGGTATCAATTGGATTAAATCCAATAAAGCACCTGAGGTAAGAGACAGCGCAGGTAGTAGACCCATGAATGCCAAAGAGTTGAAGGCATGGCAAAAATCAAAACAAGCATCGATTGGGTTCAATATCCAGGCTAGGCATGTTGAGCATTTCGCTTTTAGAACTACACCTACAGAAACCTTGTTAAACGGTTTGATATCGTATTTGCCTTCGTTAACTAGACAGAACACCTATCGATTATTGGCGCGTTACAACGCTCCAGGTCAGGAATTGGGAGAGGATGGTATACAGGGTGAAATTGAAATAAAACCTTACAGGGGATTGCAAATTACATTGAACGGAAGTTATGTACAATCCTTGGCATATAACGGAATTCGCAATTCAATGGGTGAGATGGAAGCCGAAAAGCTATACCACGAAGGATATTTGGAAGTGTTGCATACAACCCAAGGTCACGATAAAATAAAGTGGGGACTTCAGCAAGTATTTTACAACCAAGCGAGGTATGAACAAGAGCCGGAGTACGAGGTGGTTAAAACCATTACCCCATTTTTTGAATGGCTGCACAGAACTAAAGGCGGTAGAAATGTAAGGATTGAAGCTCAATACTTGCATACCGATAAAGACCAAGGTTCGTTTGCTAATTTGATGGTAGAGTATTACATTAAAAAGAATTTGAGTGTTGCAGTAGGTGATATGGTGAATGTGGATCCACATAGATATCCATTAATGCGTGGAAATATAGCCGATAGGGTTCTGCACTACCCAACCTTCTTTATTGGTTATATCGAGAAGAATACGGTGTTTACCCTGAGTTATTTGAAGCAGCAGCAGGGAGTAAATTGTTCGGGAGGTATTTGCAGGGTTGAGCCTGCATTTAGCGGCATTCGCTTTACAATATCCAGCAATTTTTAATTACAGATCCCAAACTCTCGTTCTGGATTCTTGGCTGTATCGTTTGATGTTCATCCAAAATGCCATGATGAAATACAAAATGATGGGTGAACCTAAGGTAAAAAAACTTAAATAGACAAAAGACAATCTTACGCTTCGGGTGGAAAGGCCCATTTTATCTCCCAAGTAGCTGCAAACGCCGAAGAGTGACTTTTCCAAAGCGTACTTGATCCATTTCATGCGAACGAAATTAGGCTGAGTTTTCTACAAAATCAACAATTGCTAAAGTTTTATGTAATAATCTTTTAGGAGATTAGCGCTTTGGGGCGTGAGGTTGTATGGATTTCTATGTTGAATTGAGGTACTCGAATCGGAAATTTCGTATAGGTTAATCCGATTTTCTAAAGGTGGATCCAATGAAACTTGAGGTATGTTGCATTTTGTTGCATGAATAAAAAGCAAGTGAGGCTTTTTGTTTTCGTTGCTTGCAACGGGTGCTGTTTGTTGGATAGAAAAATTGTTATCTCGTAATGTTTGTAAAAGCGCAGGATGCTCTTCGAATGGATACATTAGAAATAAGTTACCATCCGTTGACAGCAACGTAAAACACTGTTCGATCATTGTTTTTAAGGTAAGATCGTTGCTATGTCTGGCTAGATTTCTGATGGGATTTGGGGATGTTAATTGTCTTGAGAAAAAAGGGGGATTGCTGATAATGGAATGAAAAGAATGACCCTTCATTTTTAACACATTTTGTAATTCAAAGGTGATGTTGGTTGGCTTGTGGGTATGTCCTTCAATCAGTGATTTTTGAGCGGCAAGTATGGAGGGTGGATGAATGTCGATACCAGTAATTGACGCTTTTGGGAATTTTTGAGCTAGCATAAATACCAACAGCCCGGTCCCGGTTCCTATGTCTAGAATTTTGTCATTTTCTGACAATGCAAATTGCGAAATCCATGCACCAAACAAACAAGCATCGGTTGTTACGGGAAGAGCTACGTGGTCTTGAAATACTGTAAAATGTTTGAAATGAAAAGGATTGCGGGTGTTTTTCTGCTGTCCCATGTCCGTAATTGGAAATTGTTAGGATAAGGTTTCCGGGAACAACCAACTTTTATTGAATGCAGTTGGTTCCTGAAAAAAATGCAATTCCTGTTGGTGGATTGCAAGGATGGCATCGGCGTATTCCAGCGAAATGGTAATGTCGTGGCTAGAATAAAGAATTAATTTCTCGCTATCTCTACTGATTTGTTGCAATAGTTTCAAAAATTCGATGCGTGTTGGATAATCCAAAAATGCAAGGGGTTCGTCTAACAGGATGATTTTTGAATCTTGCGCTATGCATCGGGCGAGCATTACTTTTTGCTTGGTGCCGTCTGAAAGTTCCGCAAAGGATTGATTTTTTATGGATTCTATGCCTGTTGCTTGCAAGGCATAATTGATGGCTTGATAATCTTCATGGGATGGTGAATTTAATCCCGATATAAATCGTTGTCTGCCCGTAAGTACTATTTCCAATATCGATAAGTGATTTGGGGCAGGTGGGGTGGCGGTCATAAAAGCGGATTTCGCCGATTTTTGAATGGCTGTTAATTTTGATAAATCTTCTGCATGAATTTGAATTCTTCCTTGAGTTGGTTGGGTTATTCCTGCAATTGTTCTTAACAATACTGATTTTCCTGATCCGTTTTTGCCAAACAAGGGTATAATGCTGGGTTTGGGAATGGAAATGGTTGCATTGGAAATTAGGTTGGGTTGTTTAGGAAAACCAACACAAATATTTTCTAGTTGCAACAGCATAATTGGGTGCAAAAATGAGAAATTTGAATGGTGAAATTACAATTATTGAACGCCGGTCCCAAAGAAATATCCTTGATTCAGCATTTGGCCGATAAAATATGGAAGGCTCACTACCCTTCCATTATCGGTATGGAGCAGGTAGATTATATGCTAAATCGGTTTTACAGCGAGGAATCAATGCTTGAACAAATGCATTTGGGTCAGCAGTTTTTTTTGGTGGAATTGGACAATGAACGGGTGGGATTTTTGGCGGTGAGTTTGGTTAATGAAAAAGAATATTTTCTAAATAAATTCTATATCGATGCTGATTTACACCGCAAAGGAATCGGAACGGCTGTATTCGATCAATTGTTGAAACAAGTGGGGGATAACGTTAAAACCCTGCGTTTGCAAGTAAATCGACAGAATTACAAGCCTATTAATTTTTATTTTAAGTTGGGGTTTGTAATAGAAAAAATAGCAGATTTTGATATTGGAGATGGATATTTCATGAACGATTTCGTAATGGTATGGCATGCTAAGTGACCGCACCTCACTACCTTTGTAGGGTGTTAGCATTGGTTGATTTTTCTTTTGAGTTTGCCGGAAGGTATTTATACAGAAATGCGAATTGGCATATTAAGCCAAATGAGAAGATTGGTTTGGTAGGATTAAACGGAACGGGTAAGTCTACTTTGTTGCGTGTAATTTCGGGAGATTTTGATTTGCGTGAAGGCAAAATGTCTAAGCCAGGTGATTTGAAAATTGGTTTTTTAAATCAGGATTTATTGAGTTTAGACATTGGTGAATCGGTGAGGGATGTGGTTTTGGGGGGGAGGGATGACTTGATGAAATTGGATAAAGAAATCAATGAGTTACTCATAAAGCTTGAGACGCAATACGATGATAGAACTTTGCAACGTTTGAGCGACTGCCAGGAGCAATTTGGAGCTTTGGGCGGTTACGATTGGCATGCTCAAGCAGATAAAATCTTAGAGGGATTGGGATTTACTACCGATCAATTGGGCAAGAGTTTACGGGAATTTTCAGGCGGATGGCGCATGCGAGCGATGCTGGCCAAATTGTTGTTACAGGCTCCGGATTTATTGTTATTGGATGAGCCTACGAACCACTTGGATTTACCCACGATACAATGGTTGGAGGATTACCTCTATGAATACCAAGGGACCTACGTAATTGTTTCCCACGATCGTTTCTTTTTGGATAGAACGGTAAATAGAATTGCGGAAGTTGCACACCAGCAGCTGTTTCATTACAAGGGAAATTTCACGGAGTATTTGGAACAAAAGGAGGAACGGGATGAGATGATGCAACGGAGATTTGAAAACCAGCAGGATTTTATTCGTCAGCAAATGCGCTTCATTCAACGTTTTAGGTATAAAGCTAGTAAATCCACGGCGGTACAGAGTAGGGTGAAAATGCTGGAAAAAATGGATAAAATTGAGGTATTGAAAGATGAGAAGCGAGAATTTGACATCAAATTTAATATCCGAATAACACCTGGGAAAACGGTAGTTGAACTTAAGGATGTAAAAAAAGCTTATGGCGAAAATGTAATATTTTCTGGAACCGAAGCACAATTGTTGCGTGGAGATAAAGTTGCATTGGTTGGGGCCAATGGCAAAGGAAAATCTACGTTGTTGAGGTTGATTTATGGAGGTGAGCCCTTTGGTGGTGATATTCAGTTGGGTTGGAACGTGGAGCCTGCTTTTTTTGCGCAGCATCAATTGGAAGCGTTGGATTTAAAGAATGATTTGTTGAACGAAATTGGTCGGGTAAGTGGGGAATATACAGAGAGAGAATTAAGAACGGTATTGGGTTGTTTCTTATTCACGGGAGAAGAAGTTTTCAAAAAAGTTAAAGTTCTAAGCGGAGGTGAAAAATCTCGATTGGCCTTGGCTAAGACCCTGATTACTCAATCTAATTTTTTATTGTTGGACGAACCTACGAATCATTTGGATATGTTTAGTACTTCTGTGCTGGCGGAATCATTGATAGATTATGCCGGAACGGTACTGTTTGTTTCCCATGATCGAACCTTTATTTCTCGAGTAGCTAACAAGATTTGGTGGATTGAGCATGGTAAAATTCGGGAGTATCAGGGTACGTACGATGAATATCAAGAATGGATACAGAAACAAATTCCCGTTGCTCCAATACCCAGCAATAATTCGAATGCAAATAAATCGGAAAGCAAAATTAGTGAAGTAGATTCAACGGGTCAGTCTTCGTCGAAAGGGGGGATGTCAAAAAATCAACTCAAGAAAATGGAAGATGAATTATCGGACTTTGAAAGTAAAATTTCTGCATTGAAGTCCCAAAAACGTGAGCTTGAGCAGCAGTTGTTGCTACCTGAGATTGCCGTTGATTTTGATAAAGTTGCGCGATTAACAGCCGAATATGAAGCATTGGAAAAACAAGAATTGGAATGGCAAAAGAAGCATGACCTCTTGTTTGAAACCTGGTTAATTCATCAAGAAGATTAATTGGCTTGTTTTTTGACTTGGGGATAGTTAAGTTTGAGTTATGAGGTCTATCATTCGCGTTTTACTTGTTTGGATGGTTGCTACAGGGATGCAGGGGGAAGTTCGTTCTGCTGTAGATAGTACCTTAAGATTTGATAATGCTATTTACGAAGATCAAGTAAAAACGGTTCGTTTGGTGCAATCGGAAAGCGGGTTTAATTTTCCAATTTACAATTTAGAGGCCCGTATTCCCTTGTTGTTGGAGTTTGACCAATTAAAAACCGAACGGGATTTTTATCAATATACGTTGATTCATTGCGATGCTAATTGGCAGCCAACCAGCGGGTTAGTTAAAACTCAAATTTTGGAAGGTCAAGGTTTTGACAACATTGACGACGTAGGTTTTTCAAGCGGAACGTTGATGAATTATTCCCACTATCGTGTTCAGTTACCGAGTGAAAACACCATGCCCAAGTTAAGTGGCAATTACTTATTGGTGGTCTATAGAAATTTTGATGAGCGAGATATTGTTTTATCCAGGCGTATTATGGTTTTAAGTATTGCGGGGGGTGTGAATATTGAATTGTTGCAATCCCGGCAAGTAGATTTACGAGCTACCCATCAGCAAGTTAATTTTACGTTCAATGTAAAATCCGATTTTTTTATGCCGAATCCGATGCAAGATATAAAAACGGTTGTTCTCCGCAATGGGGAATGGATGAGTGCCAATTACTCCATGAAACCTACTGTAATGTTAGGAGGAACATTTCAATTTAATCAACAATTGGGAAATCAATTTGAAGGTATAAATCAGTTTCGATATTTTGATTTACGAAGTTTGCGAATGTCTCAGGCGGGTATAAAACAGAGACTGAATATTTCTAATCAAAAACATGTTTGGTTGGTGCCCGATCAATCAAGAAAATTTGAGAAGTACTTCAATTGGGCGGATATAAACGGTAGGGTCTTGTACGATAGTAAAGATGTTCCCATGCCTGCGGGAGTGCCTTTGGAAAGCGATTACTGTTATGTTCATTTTAGTGTAAGAAGCGAAAAGGAGTTAGAACATCCGGTTTATATTTATGGTGAAATCAGCGACTGGAGAATCCAAGAGAATTATCGAATGTATTATAGCCCAGAATCTGGGGTTTACGAAGCGGTAGTTCCTCTTAAGCAAGGGTATTACAATTATATGTACGGCGTTTTAAGTGCCGAAACAGGCAAACTGAGTTTTGCTGAGTTTGAGGGCAATCATGCAGCAACGGAAAACAACTACATGGTATTGATTTATTATAGAAATCAAACGTTTGGATACGATGAGCTGATTGGTTATGGTTTAAAAAACACCAATACTAGCATTAAATAGGGTTTTTACTTGCCGTTGATTTCGTTGATTTTGGAAGGACTAAAAAAACGGTTCCATTGATCGAGGGTTTCGATTTTATATAAATAGGTATTTCTGTAAGTATGTGCTCTGCCCAGTTTTTTTATAGTGCGTGGCAATTCTACTGTAGGCGATCCTGTGCTATCCATCAGGGGTAGAAACGACAATTGATTTGGGGTAGCTTTATGGAAAACAAAATAATCCACTTCACGGGGGTTGAACGACCAATGTTCCGGATAAAAGGCTAATCCAAAGGCTATGTCCTTCCGATTTGCTGCAAAATAACCTGCGATGGGTTCTCCAAATATTACTTTTTGTTTAACGGTATCGTTTGGATTGAAATGTTTGGTTAGGAATTGATAGGCCAAGTTTGGGTTTCGGTCATTTCTTTGGAATAATGCTACCCCATGTCGGGTTATAAATCCTGCAAAAACTAGAGTTAAGTAGAGTATTGTGGATGTTTTTAGAATGGTTGAACTATTAAAAACGTATTTGGCTGTAATTAATCGATTTGGGTTCCAACATTGGGAAATTAGAACAATGGCAAATAGCCATTGGGTTCCAAAATATCGAATGTGGGGTGTAAGTAAAATGGCTTGTGGGATAAATAAACAGAAAAGACTTAATCCGATCCATAGTTGACTTTGTTGGAGTTGCGCATTTATTAATCGCATCAAGAAAAGGGAAATCGAACCGTAAAAAATTAATGGATTTAGGGGTTGTTCAAGGTAATAGGGCCAAAATTTCCCCCATAGATATTCTCCTATTTGTGAAGATAGGTTGATGGTTGAGCTATGTTTATTGGTTTGAAATAACAGTTGCTGGAAAATTTCTTGTATATCGGCATTTAATATCCAATACGATACCAACGCCGGCAATGCAAATGCAAGGATGATGATAGGGATAAATCGCTTATCGTGTTTGTATTTAACAACGGAATAGAGGGAAATACATAGCCAAACAAAGGCTAACGGCCATACATACAGATGAGCAATGATCAGTAACCCGGCAACGACGCTTAATTTGATTGAATTTGAGATCTTTTTTAGATTTAGTAGGCTATGCATACCTAGGATGGACAACAACCAAATCCAGGGTTCGATGCGCATACTTTTGCTAATTTCGAATACCGATTTGTCTAATGCGAACAACAGGATGCAGGTTAATACCCAGAAATTGGAATTTTTCGGCGAGTAAGTAATTAATAATTTATATAGAAGGAAGAAGGTGGTAAGGATAGCCAAGAAGGCAGGCAATCTGATAAAAAATATAGTTTTGGGTAAAAAACTTAAAAATAATAGATGAAGGTTGGTGATTAACAGGGGATAGCTTGCAAAGATTTTGTTTGCTCCTGGATTGGGCCAAATTTTGGATTGGAATCCTTGGTGTTTAAAATAGTTAAAAACAGGGTCTAGGTGTTGTATTTCATCGGTCCAAGCTATGGGAAGTTTGTCTAAATTTATGAGTCCGAGTACTGCATAAATAGCAATAAAAAGTAGGAAGTAGCGATGTGTTTTTAAGAATCGTAACAGGGAATTTTTCATGCGAACCAGGCAACTTTTTGGCTATGGTTTTCCCTCGAATCTAATGAGTTATTCGAATCTTACCAATATTTGGTTTTTATCGACCGCTTGTCCTGCCTTAACTTCAATTGAAGCAATTGTTCCGGCCGTTGGAGATTTAATGGCATTTTCCATTTTCATGGCTTCCAAGGTGAGTATTTTTTGGTTTGCCTCTACGGTATCACCGATACTTACAGCAACATTCAGAACTAAACCGGGCATTGGTGCTTTAATTTCCGAGATCTTGGGAGTTAGGGCATTTTCAAGACCCATGGATTTCAGTAAATCATCCAAAGGTTCGGTAATTTTGGCAACGTATTTCTGGTTTTTATAGAGGATTGTAACGGTTTTATTGGATTTATCTACGGATAAGCAGTGCAGCTGTATGGTTTGGCTGGGGGTTTGAACCAACAGTGTGTTCTTACCTAAGGGATGCAAGTTGATGGAATCGTGGTTTGGAAGCATCCAACGACCGTCTATTTTTTCTAATTGTATATGGTTTTCTTGTATTGTAACTTTCATAAATTCAATAAATTAAACGGTTCTATCTATTACAAAGTTGACTAAATTCTGCAGTGTTTGTTTATTTTCTTTGGTTGCGGGAATGGTTTCAAGGATGTCAAAAGCGCGGGTTCTACATTCGTTCATTTTGTCTTTTGCATAACGCATACCGCCATGGTAGGTGATAAAATCAACTACTTGACTGATTTTATCTTTGTCTGATAACTTATTTGACCGGATAACTTTTTTGATGTTGCTTACTTCTTTTTTATCTGCTTTGCTAAAAGCATGAATTATGGGCAAGGTTAATTTATGTTCTTTGATATCCAAGCCAGCGGGTTTGCCTGACTTATTATCACCAAAGTCGAAGAGGTCGTCCCGAATTTGAAAGGCGATTCCGATTTGTTCTCCAAACGATTTCATCTTTTTTAGAAGTTCAGGATCTTTGGTAGTAGAGGCAGCACCAATTTCGCAACAAGAGGCAATCAGGGAGGCTGTTTTTTTTCGAATTATTTCGAAATACACCTCTTCTGTAGCGCTCATGAATCTAGCTCGTTCGAGTTGCAACAATTCGCCTTCGCTCATTTCTTTAACCGAATTCGATAAGATTTCCAACAAATCGAAATCCCTGTGTTCCACGGAGAGGAGCATACCTTTGGATAGAAGATAATCGCCAACCAATACAGCAATCTTGTTTTTCCATAGGGCATTGATTGAAAAGAAACTTCGGCGCATGGAGCTATCGTCTACAACATCGTCATGAACGAGGGTTGCAGTGTGCAACAGTTCCACCATCGAGGCACCGCGATAGGTTCGAATGTTTATTTCCCCAAATAATTTGGCGCTGTACATCACAAAAAGCGGTCGAATTTGTTTTCCCTTACTTTTTACGATGTAAGTCATGATGGTATCGAGCAAGGGTACCTTCGTTTTCATGCTTTGCCTAAACATGATTTCGAAGGCCGCTAATTCCTTTTCGATGGGTTTTTTAATCTCGTTAAGCGATACCGACATTTGCTATAGCAAAGGTAGTTTTTATTTGTTTCTATTTAAAATTTCGAATTAATTTGTGCCAATGGCATTTACGAATTTTTATGCACGAGTTCGAATTTTTTTAATTGGGTTTTGTATCCTAGCTTTTCCTGCTTGTAAAACTACGATTCGGAGTAAAAATTCTGATAGCAATAAGGCCAAAGTTATGAGCAATTCCATCGTTTCACCCAATTATGTATTTGATTATTTCATTTCAACGTTAAACAAATCTTCCAATTTGGCTAAAGACAGTGCCGAGCGTTCGGACGCTGCGTTGTTTGGGAAGGAACTTTTAGCGACTTACCAGCGATATACCGTGAATGATTCTTTGTGCAATGAAATTGGTAGTAATATTCAACGTTGGCTTAAAGATGGATATAATGTTCAAATTCAAGTAATTGGAGGCAATTGGTGTTCGGATACTCGCGAGGGTATACCCAAGTTGGTTAAAATATTGGACAAATTAAATTTTAAGTCGGGCAGCAGTTTGGATGTAGTTTATCTTCCGGTGAATAGGGATAAGCAATTTATAGAACAAAACCGAGGGGAGTTTCAGGATTACATAGTAGACAATAAAAAGGACAATGTAACTCGAGTACCTTGGGTGAAAATTGCGGTATTTAAACCTACTGCTAAACCGGTGACTGTTATTGATAAATCGGATGGTTCCGTTAATACTTTTGTTGGAAAGTCTGATATTGTGGTTTTGGGTGAGATTATTGAAATAGCCTATCCGAGTTGGGAAGCTTCAATGTTAAATGTATTTGTTGTTGGGAAGAAATAATTGAAATTAAGTATCTCTTTGTGAGGAGAACTCTATTTTGTACATGTTATTATAGTTAGCGAAAAACTACTGGTAATTGTGATTGGGTCACTAGGGTAGTTTGGAGTGTGTTTTTCAGGTAATTTTCGCTATTGTGTATTTGATTTTTGAATTCGGTCAATTTCTTTTTATATAGCCAAGCCATGGCGATTATAGCGATGGCCACAGCGAAAGCTAAAGGATTTTCTGGGTAAACATTGGATGAGTAAGTTTTGGTTAAATATCCCGGTTTGGGGTTGATGGAGGCGTACCACAAATATTGACTTAACCATGTATGTATAAACACCGCGGTTGAAAGCAGAATAGTAAGAAATAGCAGTACGGGGGTGGTGGTTTTTGCCCAGAGCCTGTGGGTAATGCGTAAATAGATTTCGTTTTCAACGCCCAATATTCTACCATCAAGAATGGTGGTTGTTTGAGGATTGGGTTGTATGTTTTCTAAATAAAAATCGTAATCTGAAATGTCACCGTAGAAGGTGTAGGTTTTATTTTTATCGGATTTGAAGTTTTTATCAGAAAGGAAGGTAAGCTGGGTTAGTTTTTCTACGAATACTTTTCTGGAATATTCTAGTTTGTAGTATCGCGTGGCTACTGGCAGCAGTTGCATGGTACAAATATCGCAAAATAATGATTCGTGGGATGGGCTTAAAGAAGTTTATTTCGCCTGGGTTTGATTTGTTTGTTTCCAAGCGTTGAAGATGGTTTCCAGCAAATTTTCTTCTTCAAAAACTCCGTTTCCAATAACAACTCCGTGGGCGCCGTGGTTCCAAGCATTGAGTGCTGCGGAGGCTGTTCTAATTCCGCCACCTATAAATATAAATCCGTCAACGGATTTAGAAACGGCCTCAATGATTTTACCTGGGATTGTGAATTGCGCACCGCTGCCTGCATCCAAATAGAAGTATTGCATACCTAACAATTCTCCTGCCATGGCGGTTGCGGCAGCAATTTCGGGTTTGTCGTTGGGAAGCGGCAATGTTCCGCTGATGTATTGTGCGGAGGTTAGTTTTCCGCTTTCCACCAACATGTACCCGGTAGGCAGGGCTTCAATGTTGTATTTTTTTACAAAGGGAGCGGCACTCACTTGTTTAGCAATGAGGTATTCAGGATTTCTGCCTGAAATCAAGCTCATAAATAGGATGGCATCGGTATTGGGAACCACTTGCAATTCGGAACCTGGAAACAAAATAACGTTCTCGGCACCTATTTTCTTGAGCAGTTCAACGGTTGCGGTGGTGTTTCCCTCAGCAATATGGCTTCCTCCAACTAAGAACCACCGTATTCCCAGTTCAACTGCTTTTTTTACTTGTTTTTGAAGAAGTGAACTTGGGGTGTCTGGATCGCACAATACAAACAATAATTTGTTATTTTTTTGTGCTGCGGATTTCAGACGTAAGTGAATTTCGGACATCGACACAAAGAAAATAAAAATGCTTGAATGTTAGTTAAGTTGCAACCTCAGTGTTTTTGCTTGGTCCTGATTATAGGTGTCTATTTTGATGCACAATGCTATGTGTGTGATTGATAAATAGATAGATGTAAATTGTTCATTATCAATTTGTTAAAGAGTCAATTTTCTTTTTCAACATCCTGAGTGCTTGTTAAATCAGCGAATTGTGATTTTTTGTGGATAACCCCATTATGAAAGTAAACCAACTATGGAATAGTTTTGTCTTCCGGCTGAAAAATAAAGTCGGAAAAATTTAACCAACACATAACACTAACTAAACACCATGAGCAAGCAGCAAGTTAACACCAAAGGACTCAATTTCAGTCGATATAGGACTGTTGAGGGCAAGACACCATTCGAATTATTCGACTACGATTACCGTACATCGGTTATTAAGAAACCGGACGGAAGTGTAGTGTTTGAGATGAAAAACGTGGAGGTTCCAAAGGGATGGAGCCAGGTAGCCACGGATATCATGGCTCAAAAATATTTTAGGAAAGCGGGTGTTCCACAGGCCGATGGTAGTTTGGGAAGTGAAAATTCTGCAAAGCAGGTGGTTCACAGACTGGCTGATTGTTGGAGAGCATGGGGTGAAAAGTATGGTTACTTTGAGACCACTAAAGACGCTCAGGTGTTTTATGACGAATTGGTGTATTCGATGTTGAATCAGGAGGCTGCTCCTAATTCACCGCAGTGGTTTAACACGGGGTTGCACAATAGTTATGCGATATCCGGTAAGCCTCAGGGTCATTATTTTGTGGATCCAGAAACCGAAAAATTGATGAAGAGTACATCGGCTTATGAGCGTCCTCAGCCGCATGCTTGTTTTATTTTGTCGGTGGATGATGATTTGGTGAACGAAGGTGGTATTATGGATTTGTGGGTTCGTGAAGCAAGAATATTTAAATACGGTTCGGGTGTTGGGACCAATTTTAGTCATGTTCGCGGAGCAGGAGAAAAGTTGAGTGGTGGTGGTACTAGCAGCGGATTGATGAGTTTCTTAAAAATTGGCGACCGTGCTGCGGGTGCTATCAAGAGTGGTGGTACCACGCGTAGAGCTGCGAAGATGGTTTGTTTGGATTTGGATCATCCCGAGTCCATGGAGTTTATAAATTGGAAGAAAGACGAGGAAAAGAAAGTTGCTGCGTTGATTGCTGCTGGTTACAGCAACGATTACGAAGGCGATGCTTATGCAACGGTTTCAGGTCAGAATTCCAATAATAGTGTACGTATTCCACACCGATTCTTCGAAAAATTGGAGAAAGGTGAAGATTGGGAATTTACTGCTAGATCTACAGGCGAGGTGATGAAGACTATGCCTGCCCAGCAAGTTTGGGATGCTATTGGTGATGCAGCTTGGGCTTGTGCTGATCCTGGTGTTCAATACGATGATACCATCAACGAGTGGCATACTTGTCCTGAGGGAGGAAGAATCAACGCATCGAACCCATGCAGTGAGTATATGTTCTTGGACAATACGGCTTGTAATTTGGCTTCCTTGAATTTGCGTAAATTCTTCAGTGAAGATACCTGCGAATTTGATGTGGATGCATTGGAGTATTCTTCTCGTTTGTGGACCACCGTATTGGAGATTTCGGTATTGATGGCTCAATTCCCTAGCAAAGAAGTTGCTCAATTGAGTTACGATTATCGTACGCTGGGATTGGGTTATGCGAATTTGGGATCTGTGTTGATGAGTGCGGGTATCCCTTACGACAGCGAAGAAGCTACTGCTATTTGTGGTGCTGTAACCGCAATTTTAACTGGAACTGCGTATGCTACATCAGCAGAAATGGCAGCAGTTAAAGGTCCATTCCGCATGTATGAGAAGAATAAGAAGCACATGATGCGTGTAATTCGCAATCATCGTTATGCTGCATACAATACTCCATTGGCTTTCGAAGGATTGGGAATAACACCGGTTTGTTTGAATGAAAAATACTGTCCTGATTACATGTTAAAAGCAGCTTGTAACAGTTGGGATAAGGCCGTACAATGGGGTGAAAAATATGGTTTCCGCAATGCACAGTCTACTGTAATTGCACCTACAGGAACCATCGGATTGTTGATGGATTGCGATACCACTGGTATCGAGCCTGATTTCGCATTGGTAAAGTATAAGAAATTATCGGGTGGTGGATATTTCAAAATTGTAAATAATACTGTGCCATTGGCATTAAAGAATTTGGGTTATCCTCAGAATGAAATTGATGCAATCGTTAATTACGCTAAAGGTTACCAAACTTTTGTAGGTGCGCCTCATATTAACCATGAGTCGTTAACCGCCAAAGGATTCAACGAAGAAGATTTGGCGAAAATAGAAAAAGAAGCACCGATGGCTTTTGAAATTGGATTTGTATTCAATCAGTGGACTTTGGGCGAAGCAACGATGCAGCGTTTAGGTTTCACCGCTGAACAGTATAATAGTCCTAAGTTCAACATGTTGCAGTCGTTGGGCTTCACTCGTGATCAAATAGCCGAGGCAAATGATTTCGTGGCAGGTACAATGACCATTGAAGGTGCGCCGTTTTTGAAAGAAGAGCATTATCCCGTATTTGATTGTGCCAATCGCTGCGGTAACAAAGGGGAGCGTTTCATTCATGCAACTGCACATATTCGCATGATGGCTGCAGCTCAGCCATTTATTTCTGGTGCAATCAGCAAGACCATCAATCTTCCAAACGAGGCTTCAGTAGAGGATATTAAGTCTTGCTACGAGTTAAGTTGGAAATTAGGTTTGAAAGCGAATGCATTGTATCGCGATGGTTGTAAGTTGAGTCAGCCATTGAGCAATAAGTCTGAAAACGCTGAAGATGACAAGGAAGAAAAGGCATCCGCATCCACCGACAAGGCGGTAGCAGGTGGCTCTGTAATACGTGTGGCCGAAGAATTAACGCCAGAAATCGTATTGGAAGCCGCTAAGCGTATTTTAAATGAGAGTACAGATACCAAATTCAAGCGACAGTTATCGAACATCGTAGAGAAAAAGCGTTTGCCCAATCGCAGAAATGGATTTACTCAAAAAGGCCGAGTAGGAGGTCAAACCATTTTTGTTCGCACAGGGGAATACGACGACGGTACTTTGGGTGAGATTTTCATCGACATGCACAAAGAGGGAGCTAGTTTCCGTAGTTTGATGAACTGTTTCTCCATTGCGGTTTCTGTTGGTTTGCAGTATGGTGTTCCTTTGGAGGAGTTTGTAGACAAATTCGCTTTTACTCGTTTTGAACCAAGTGGTATGGTAGAGGGGCATCCCAACGTGAAGAATGCAACATCTATCGTTGATTATATATTCCGTTTGCTTGGATTTGAATACTTGCACCGCGATGATTTGGTACAGGTGAAGCCTTCCGAAATGCGTTCAACCGATAAGGTAGAACCTCCTGTAGTAAGTGAGTTTGTTCCAGTATTTGCGCCTCAAAGCTCGCCGGTTTTAGTTCCAAGTGCAGCAGGTGCGGAAGTGTTGCAGTCTAAAAAAGATTCGGTAACCGATATTTCTGGAGGAGTTCAGTCTGATGCACCCGCATGCAACGTTTGTGGACATATCACGGTAAGAAGTGGTACTTGTTACAAATGTTTAAACTGCGGTAATAGTTTGGGCTGTAGTTAATAAATTTTTTAATTCATAAAATAGAAAGCCGGTTCCTTTGAATCGGCTTTTTTTATGTAGATAAAATTGACTGTATAAAGGTAAAGAAAGTAGAATTGGGCCTTTAAATATGATTATTTTTGTTGGGAATTATGGCGTTTGAAAAAGTTAAAAGATCTGAGAATTACAGCGAATGGTATAACCAGCTAGTGAAAAATGCTGATTTAGCTGAACACAGTGCGGTAAAGGGTTGCATGGTCATCAAGCCATACGGGTATGCAATTTGGGAGAAAATGCAGCGTCAGTTGGATGATATGTTTAAGGAAACGGGACATTCCAATGCTTATTTCCCATTGTTTGTCCCTAAAAGTTTATTTGAGAAAGAGGAAAAGAATGCGGAGGGTTTCGCTAAAGAATGTGCGGTAGTCACTCATTATCGGTTGAAGGCTAATCCAGATAAACCGGGTACCTTGATGGCAGATCCAGATTCGAAATTGGAAGAGGAATTGGTTGTTAGACCTACGTCTGAGGCCATAATTTGGAATACCTATAAGAATTGGATACAGAGTTATCGCGATTTACCCATCCTAATCAATCAGTGGGCCAATGTGGTTCGCTGGGAGATGCGCACGCGTTTGTTTTTGAGAACTGCAGAGTTCTTATGGCAGGAGGGGCATACAGCTCATGCCACGAAGGAAGAGGCCATAGAAGAAACGGTTAAAATGTTGCATGTATACGCTGAATTTGCGGAGAATTTTATGGCTGTTCCAGTAATAAAAGGTGTAAAATCTGAAAATGAGCGATTTGCCGGTGCTGACGATACGTATTGCATAGAAGGGATGATGCAAGATGGTAAAGCATTGCAGATGGGTACGTCTCACTTCTTGGGTCAGAATTTTGCAAAAGCATTTGACGTTAAATTTCAAAGTAAAGAGGGTAAATTAGAACACGTTTGGGCCACAAGTTGGGGTGTATCAACCCGATTGATGGGAGCATTAATTATGGTGCATTCGGACGATGAAGGATTGGTATTACCCCCTAAATTGGCTCCTATTCATATCGTAATTGTACCGGTATATCGCAGTGAGGATGATTTGGAGACAATCAAAAATGCGATGGAACCCAAAATGCAAATTTGGAAGCAGCAAGGACTAGCAGTGAAATTTGACGGTAGAGATACATTTAAACCGGGATTTAAGTATGCCGAATGGGAATTAAAAGGGGTTCCTGTTAGGTTGGCTGTTGGAATGCGCGACTTAGAAGCAGGTACGGTGGAAGTTTTCCGGAGAGATACAAAGGAGAAAACGGTAGTACCTATGGATACAATCGTTGATTATGCTTCGTCATTGATGGGGGAAATACAAACGAGTTTGTATAACCGGGCTAAGTCTTGGCGTGACGAACGTATTTTTGAAGCCAATACATGGGATGAGTTTGTGGAAGTGATCAACGTAAAAGAAGGTTTTGCTCTGGCTCATTGGGATGGAACTGGGGAGACGGAGGAAAAGATCAAGGAAATGACGAAAGCTACAATACGGTGCATTCCGTTGGACCAACCCGAGGAGGCAGGTGTATGTATTCTAACTGGAAAACCTAGCAACAAACGAGTAGTTTTTGCCAAGTCCTATTGATTATTTATCTTTTGACGCAAGATAAGCTTGTGTGAAAATTGCACCTAAAATAATGGCCGTCCCGAGATAAAATGCGGCTCCTAATTGCTGATTTTCTTTAAAAAATAAGGCACCTAATACAATTCCGTAGATAGGCTCCAGATTTACGGTTAAATTGGATGTAAATGCACTCAATTGCTTCAATGAATATGTGCCTAGGTAAAACGTTAGGTTTGTGCAAACTACAGCCAATATAGCTATCCAAACAAAATCCCATGGACCTTTTTCCAAATTGTCCAAGGTTAATAAGGAGAGATCAAATTTTGGGAAAGCAATTAAGGATGGGTTTGTAAACCCAAAATAAAGGGTGAGAAGTAAAGCTCCGGAACACATTTCAATGACTGAAATGGTAAGGGGGTGTGCTTTATCTATATGTTTTTTATTTAGCGATGTAAAGGTTGCGGCAAGTGCTGCACTTAAAAGTCCTGCGGCAATAGCCCAAGTGTAGTTAATAGAATTGGATGGTGATGAAATTTTACTTGGATTGGGTAAGGAGAAATATATGACCATGATACCCAGGACTACCATTAATCCCATCAAAATATTGCGTTGTGAAAAGGGTTGTTTCAGTAAGAGCGGTTCAATGATGGCGGCAAAAAAGGAGGCAGAACCTAAACAAGCAAGTGTTATGGATACTGAATTCCCTAGTTTAATGCTACCGTAGAAGGTAATCCAGTGAGACAATACGATGAGACCTATTCCAGAAAAAACACGTAAATCGCGTGCTGACGTATTTTTTAGGTGTTTCCAAACAGGCGGTAAACATAGGTAAACAGCTGCGGTAATGGTCATGCGTTGCCAAACCAATGAAACGGAACTACCTGTAATTAGCTTGCCTAAAATTGCTGTAAAACCCCATAAAAAAACGGCGAAGTGCAGCGCCATGAGGGCTTTAATTTTTGGCGAAAAGGAAGCTTTCATGAATGTAGAACCTCTTTAAAAAATCAAGGCCGCGCTTTTGGCACGGCCAGGATGTTGGTATATAAAAGCGCGTAACAGTTGGCGTTATCGTACTAACCGATAACAATACAAATATAGGAAATTGTTAAATACACTTCAAATCAAAAAAGAAATTAATCGTATTTATTTTTATAGGTTTCTTTTATCGTATTCAACACCGTTTTAACCTCTTGTTCCTTGTCTTTATGGATAATCATCAATACCGCATCTGATTCAACTACCACTAAGTTGTCTACGCCCGAAATCACTACCAATTTATTGCTATCGTTAAATACGATGCTATTGCTAGAGTCAAATGCATGGACAGATTTTCCAATTAGAGCATTATTGTTTTTGTCTTTATTTGAAATATCCCACAGCGATTTCCAGGTACCAAGATCGCTCCAACCAAATTCCGAAGGCAGAACAGCCACAAAATCATCTTTTTCTAAAATACCATAGTCTATGGATATCGAAGGACAAAGGGCATAGGCTTTTTCTAAGTCGTTATTGTAGGCCGGGGACGTAACATCTAAATCTTGAAAAATTTGATGTATTTCGGGCAAATAGGTTGCGATGGAGTTTTCAATGGTTTTAAGGCTCCAAACAAATATTCCTGCATTCCATAAAAATTCTTTGCTTTCTATGAACGATACGGCAATGTCGTGGGTGGGCTTTTCTGTAAAGGTTTTAACTCTGTGGACCTGACTTACAATTTCTTTTTTATTGAATTGAATGTAGCCGTAACCGGTATCGGGCCTAGTTGGTTTAATTCCCAGGGTTAATAAGGCGCTATTTTCCGAGGCGAAGTTGAATGCGGTATTTGCGATTTCAAAGAAAGCGTTTTCGTTCAAGATCAGGTGGTCGGAAGGCGCTACTAGAATAATAGCATTGGGGTTCAGCTGTTTTATGTGTCGATTGGCAAGTGCGATGCAAGGGGCTGTATTTTTTGCGAGGGGTTCACCAATGATTCGATTCAGTTGCATCTCTGGAATGTGTTCCTGAACCAATGGTATGTAATCTTGATTGGTAACAACGAAAATATTATCGGCAGGAACTAATTGGGAAAACCTGTCGAATGTTTGTCTAATTAGAGATTTACCGGTTCCAAGAATATCGATGAATTGTTTAGGGAAACTCTTTTTACTTACTGGCCAAAATCTGGAGCCGATTCCGCCAGCCATTATCACCACAAAATGGTTGTTTTTATTACTCATATAATTCCTTCTCTGTAAAGGTCGTGCAAATGTACAATGCCAACGTATAGGTTGTTTTTAGTAATTGGTATTTGGGTAATTTTCTTTTCTTGCATCATATGTGCCGCTTCAATAGCCAAGGTATTTTCATCCAAACAGGTGGGTTTGGGGCCCATGATGTTTTCTGCACATACCTGTTCCAATTGTTGATGATTTTCTAACATTCTTCTAATATCACCATCGGTAACTATACCAATAACTTCATTGTTTTCATTTACTACGGCTGTGGCACCTAATCTGGATTGGGTTATAGTTACTACTACGTCTTTCCAATGGGTGTTTGGCGAGGTTTTGGGTGCGACGTTGGTAGACGCTAATTGGCCGCAGGTTAGGTACAGTTGTTTTCCTAATGAACCTCCTGGATGGAATTTAGAGAAATCGGAAGCGGTAAAGTTTCTAAGTTGTAATAAGGTTACAGCAATGGCATCGCCCATAAGCAATTGGGCCGTAGTGGATGTGGTTGGTGCGAGGTTGTTAGGACAAGCTTCCTTATCGATGGTTGTATCCAGCACGAAATCGGCTTGTTGTGCCAAAAAGCTTTCAAGATTGCCTACAATGGCGGCCAATGGGGTACCAAAATTCTTTATGATGGGCACCAGCGTTTTGATTTCCGGGGTATTACCACTTTTGGAAATTAATATGGCGATATCGGAAGGTTGAATCATGCCTAAATCGCCATGAATTGCGTCTGCAGCATGTAAAAACAAGGCAGGTTGACCTGTAGAATTTAGGGTGGCTACAATTTTTTGCGCGATAATGGCACTTTTACCTATTCCAGAAACGATTATTCTGCCGTTGGACGATAGAATTTTGGTTATTAGGGAGGAGAAATTCTCGTTGATATTTAGAGCGAGATTTTTCAGCGAAAACAATTCATTTTCAATGGTTTGTTTGCCGATTTTAAGGATAGAAGGGTTAAGGGGTTCGCTCACTTTGTTGAGTTTTTTTTGCAAAATAACCAAAAAAGTACCGATGATTAATGTTTTTTGCCAAAGGCGGTATTAGAATCATTAAATTTATATTAATTTCACACTTCGCTTTAACAATGGTAAATCCATTTTCAAATTAGTTAGCAAAATTAAATGAGTCAGCAGGTAGCCGAACGGGTGTATGAACCAAGAAGAGTTTTAAAAGAGTTTTTTGGTTTTGATGGTTTTAAGGGTAATCAAGAAGACGTTGTCAATAGTGTATTGCGCGGTGAGGATTGTTTTGTGATAATGCCAACGGGTGCTGGTAAAAGTATGTGTTATCAGTTACCTGCGGTAATGATGGAGGGTACGGCCATCGTTATTTCTCCTTTGATTGCATTGATGAAAAATCAAGTGGATAATATTCGGGGTTTCGCAAATCGAAGCTCGTTGGCACATTTTTTAAATAGTTCGCTGAGTAAAGGGGAGTTGAATCAAGTTACACACGATATACTAAGTGGTGATACTAAGTTATTGTACGTAGCTCCGGAGACTTTGAAAAAGGATGAAACGATAGATTTATTAAAAAGAATTAAGATTTCATTCGTGGCGGTGGATGAGGCTCATTGTATTTCGGAATGGGGGCATGATTTCAGACCTGAATATAGACGAATCAAGCAAATGGTTAAATCCATTGACGATGTGCCCTTGATGGCTTTAACTGCTACAGCAACACCGAAGGTACAACAAGACGTTCAAAAGAATTTAGGCATGTTGGATGCTTGCGTTTACAAAAGTTCATTCAATCGCTCTAATTTATTTTATCAAGTAAGACCAAAAGGAAGGAAGGATATTGTTCACAAGGAGATTATCTCGTTTATTAAAAACAGATCCAACAAATCGGGTATAGTGTACTGTTTGTCTCGGAAAAAGGTAGAAGAGATTTCTGAGATGTTAACCATGAATGGCATTAAGTCTTTGGCCTATCATGCGGGATTGGATTCCAAGGTTAGAGCGCAACACCAGGATGCGTTTTTAATGGAAGATTGCCATGTAATTGTAGCCACCATTGCATTTGGGATGGGAATTGACAAGCCCGATGTACGGTTTGTTATCCACTACGATGTTCCTAAAAGTTTAGAAGGATTCTATCAAGAGACGGGTAGAGCAGGTAGGGATGGTATGCAAGGTGATTGTTTGTTGTTTTATAATCCCAGCGATATAGAAAAGTTGGAGAAGTTTATGAAGGACAAGCCTGTTGCAGAGCAAGAAATTGGCAGTTTATTGATTGCGGAGACGGCGGCTTTCGCGGAGAGTAGTCATTGTAGACGCAAATTGTTGTTGCACTATTTTGGAGAGACGTTTGAGGAGAAGGACTGCAATAAAATGTGCGATAATTGTGCTTCTCCAAAGCCAAAACAAGATGTGACAAGGGAAATGGCTGGGGCCTTGCGGGCAATTCAGGCGTTGAAAGGAGAGTTTCCACTTACCCATTTGGTAAATTATTTAGTGGGTAAGCGTTCCGATAGTGTTAAGGATTATGGGCACGATTTGTTGCCTGCTTTTGGGTTCGGCAAGGACAAGGATAAGTTGTTTTGGAAGAGCTTAATGCGATTAGCACTTGTTCATGGTTATTTATATAAGAACATTGAAAAGTATGGCTTAATTAGTTTGTCGGAGGCAGGAGAAAGTTATTTATTGGAGCCTTTGCCCATGGAAATGGCTGTAGATGTGGAGTTTGAAAGTGTAAACGACGAGGATTTTGATAATTTCAAGGCGGAAAGTATTTGCGATGATATCTTGTTTAATCATCTGAAGGATTTGCGAAGACGTGTAGCCAAAGAAAAAGGATTACCCCCCTATGTGATTTTTCAAGATCCGAGTTTGGAGGATATGGCTACCAAATATCCAATTACCATGGAGGAGTTATCGAGTATTAACGGGGTTGGAAAAAATAAAGCAATTAAATTTGGAGAGCCCTTTGTTTCTTATATTGCATCGTATGTCACTGAAAATGATATAGAACGTCCTCAAGATATAGTATTGAAAGGCACTGCTGAAAAATCGGCAAAGCGGGTAAATATTATTTTGAACATCGACAAAAAAGTAGACTTGCCAGACATTGCGAAACAATTGGGGATTGGATTTGAGGAATTGATGGTAGAGTTGGAACAGATTGTAAACGGTGGAACTCGATTAAATTTGAAGTACTTCTTGGATCAATTTTTAGAGGATGATTTGCAGGAAGAGATCGTGGATTATTTCAAAAACACTGAGGAATTGGATTTAGATGAAGCAGTTGAACATTTTTCGGGTGAATTTTCGCACGAAGAATTACGATTAATGCACTTGCAATTCTTAGGTGATTTGGGTAATTAATGGCTTTATTTGGTATTGTGGTTAGGGCTGTATTTAATTTGTGCAGTCAACAAGTTTAAATTCTTTGGAGTCGTTTCAAGATAAATTTGAAAAGTTATTTCGCAAATACCGGACAGGTATGTTGCATTTTGCTATTTCAATTACTGGAAATGTAGAGGATGCGGAGGAAGTTGTAAACGATATTTTTATTGCTATTTGGGATAAGCAGACGGAGTTGAAGGAGGAGTTAGGGATTAAGAGTTACTTGTTTAGATCGGTGAAAAACCGCTCCTTGAATAAAATTCGCAGCAGTAAAACACCTTTTGAGACTATGAGTGAAGAAATGCCTTTAGCGGGTAATTTCACCACGGGATTGGATCAGATTCAATTTAAGGAGACGCGCGATAAAGTTCAATACTATGTAGATCAATTACCTACGCGTTGTAGGCAAGTTTTTTTATTAAGCAGGGTTCACGATTTATCTCACAAAGAAATCGCGGAGTTGATGGATATATCAGTAAAAACGGTAGAAAATCAAATAGGATTTGCACTCAAATTTTTGCGTGATTCTCTTAAACCACTACATTGATAATTCGGCCTTTTACCAGGATAAATTTTTTAATTTCTTTGCCTTCGATCCATTTCAAAATTATTTCGTGATTAAGAACGGACTGTTGAATTTCTGATTCCGATGCTTGCAACGAAAATTCCATGGTATGTCTTGTTTTTCCATTCACACTAATGGGATATTGGAAACTATTTTCAACCAAGTATTCCGGATTGAATTTAGGCCAAAGTTGGTTGTGTATGCTGCTGGTATGACCTAATTTACTCCATAATTCTTCTGTAATATGTGGCGCAAAAGGAGCTAACAAAATCAGCAGGGGTTGAAGAATTTGTTGTTTTTTACATTTCAGGGTACCGAGTTCGTTGGTTGCGACCATAAAGGCGGAAACGGAGGTATTGAAGCTCATGTTTTCAATATCTTCTGATATTTTTTTTATGGTTTTGTGTAGGATTTTCAATTCTTCGGGTGTTGGAGCATCGGGGTTTACTTCAAAGTTTTCACCGTTGTGGAACAATCGCCAGAATTTCCCTAAAAATCTACTTACGCCTTCAATACCGTGTGTATTCCAGGGTTTGGAGTCGGTAAGTGGTCCAAGGAACATTTCATATAAACGGAGGGTATCTGCACCGTATTCGGCACAAACGTCATCGGGGTTAACTACGTTTCCCCAACGTTTCGACATTTTTTGTCCATCTTCACCCATAATCATTCCTTGGTTTACCAGTTTGGTGAATGGTTCGTCCCAAGAGATAAGGTTTAAATCGAATAGAAATTTGGTCCAAAATCTACTGTACAGCAAATGACCGGTAGCGTGTTCACTTCCTCCTACATACAAGTCCACTTGTTTCCAGTATTCTAGTGCCTTTTTCGATGCGAATTCTTGTGTATTTTCTGGGTCTAGGTATCTTAGGAAATACCAAGAAGAACCCGCCCATCCGGGCATGGTGTCGGTTTCTCTATTTCCAATAGGGGTATGGACCCATTCGGTAACAGCTGCCAAGGGAGATTCGCCTGTTCCTGTGGGTTTATAGGATTCAACTTTTGGCAACTCTACGGGAAGTTCTTGGATAAGTTGGGGGATTTGATTTTCATCGAAAACGATGGGAAAAGGTTCACCCCAATATCGCTGTCGACCGAATCCCGCTTCGCGCAATTTGTAGTTGATTTTTGCGCTACCCCAATGATTTTCTTCAACGATAGCTATGGCTTTAGCAATGGCTTGTTTTACGGTTAGGTTGTCTAAAGGCCCGCTGTTGAAGCAGATGCCGTCTTTTGCGGAAAAGGCTTCCGTAAGGGGTTGTGGCAGATCGTCCTTGCCTGGTTTTATAACCGGAATTATAGGCAAATTAAATTGGGTAGCAAAAGCAAAATCGCGTTCATCGTGTGCAGGTACGGCCATGATAGCACCTGTTCCATAACCGCCTAATACATAGTCGCTTACCCAAATAGGTATGGGTTGATTGTTGAACGGGTTGATGGCATAGGATCCTGTAAAAATACCGGTTTTGGAGGTGTCTGCCATACGTTCAATTTCGGATCTATTTTTTGCTTTATTGGCGTAAGTCAGTACTTCTTGTTCTTGTTCTGGGGAACAAAAATCTTTTAATCCTTCAATTTCTGGTGCGATTACCATAAAGGTGGCACCAAAAATGGTATCAGGCCGAGTGGTAAAGACTGTTATTTTATTATCTGAACCTTGGATATTAAATGCGATTTCTGCGCCTTGGCTTTTGCCTATCCAATTGCGTTGAATTTCTTTGATTGCATCGGACCATTGCAAGGAATCCAATCCGCTGAGCAAACGGTCTGCATAGGCTGTAATTCGCAAGCTCCATTGTTTCATTTTTTTCCTAATAACTGGATATCCTCCGCGTTCGGAAACTCCATTAACTACTTCTTCGTTGGCGAGTACAGTGCCTAATTCTGAGCACCAGTTTACGGTGGTTTCATCTACAAACGCGAGTCTGTAATGGTTGAGAATATCGGCCCGTTGGACTTCGGAGAATGACAACCAATCTCTTGAGGTAAAGGGTTCATGTTTGCTGTGATGGGCATTTAATTGTGCGCTCCCGAATGCTTCGAAGTGCTGGATAAGTTGGCTGATAGGTTGGGCTTGTTGTTTGGATTTATCGTACCAATGGGTAAAAAACAAGCCAAAAATCCATTGCGTGAATTTGTAATAATTGGGATCGCATGTTTTTACTTGTCTATCCCAATCGTAACAAAACCCCATAATGTCTAATTGCTCCCGGAAGCGTTTAATGTTCTGTTCGGTGGTAACGGCGGGATGCTGACCTGTTTGGATGGCGTATTGTTCGGCGGGCAAACCAAAGGCATCGTAACCCATGGGATGCAGAACATTGAAATTGTTTAATCGCTTGAATCTAGCAACAATGTCGGATGCTATATATCCGAGGGGATGTCCAACATGTAAACCGGATCCTGAGGGATAAGGAAACATGTCCAACACGTAGTATTTCGGCCTATTGGGGTCTATTTCTGTTTTGTATAAATCTATTTTTCTCCAGTGATTTTGCCACTTTTTTTCGATTTCCTGAAAGGTGTATTGTGCCGACATTTCGATTTGACATGCGAAAATAAGCAAGATGGTGGGTTTTTACCGACCTTTGCAGCGCATGCCGGATAGTAATTTTATAGATTATGTAAAGATTTTTTGTCGAAGTGGCAAAGGTGGTGCCGGAAGTCGCCATTATAATCGGACAAAATTAAATCCCCGAGGAGGACCAGACGGTGGAGATGGGGGTAAAGGAGGAGATATTGTTTTGCAAGGGAATTCGCAATTATGGACGCTATTGCATTTAAAGTACCGAAAGCATGTTTTTGCCGAGGATGGTGTGGGCGGTAGTGAGAATCGTTCTACGGGAAGATCAGGGGAGAGCATAGTTTTGGATGTGCCTTTGGGTACGGTGGCCAAGGATGCGGAGACAGGAGAAATATTGTTTGAAATAACGGAGGTAGGCGAAAAAAAGGTTATGATTCCTGGAGGTAGAGGTGGTTTAGGGAATGTTCATTTTGCTACGAGCACCAACCAAGCACCCCAATATGCGCAGCCTGGCGAACCGGGAATTGAGGGTTGGTTTATTTTGGAATTGAAGGTATTAGCCGATGTGGGATTGGTTGGTTTTCCCAATGCGGGTAAAAGCACGCTGTTAAGTGTTATAACGGCAGCGAAACCAGAAATAGCGGATTATCCGTTTACTACGTTGGTCCCAAATTTGGGGGTGGTGGAATACCGGGATTTTAGAAGTTTTGTAATTGCGGATATACCGGGAATTATTGAAGGTGCAAGTGAGGGCAGGGGGTTGGGTCATCGTTTTTTAAAGCACATTGAACGAAATGCGTGTTTGTTATTTCTAATTCCTGCCGATAGCGACGACTACAAAAAGGAGTATGAAACATTGTTAGCGGAATTGGAAAAATTCAATCCTGAGATGTTGTTTAAAAAGCGATTGGTGGTAATAAGTAAAAGCGATTTTCTGGACGAGGAGTTAAAAATGGAAATTCGAAAGCAAATGGATGGAATTGATTTGATGTTTATCAGTGCGGTGGCACAACAAGGTTTGGTGGAGTTGAAAGATGCGTTGTGGCGAATTATCCAAGATAGCAAGCAGCAATAAGTTGCTAATGATTTTTGTATTTTTGAATGTTTTAAATAAGAGTATAGAGTTATGAAAAGATATTTTGTTTCGTTGTTGGTTTTGGCCACGGCAAGTTTTGGTTTTTCTCAAGGTGGAAATCCAACGGGGAATGCACCATTAACTGTAGCTAAATCGGATCAGGAGTCATCTATTTTTACATTAAGTGATGTTTCGGGTAAATCGATCGTTGTAAATGCCGATGAATTCAAACGTCAGTTTTTGAAAAATGCAAACTTGAGACAAAAACCGGCTACTGAAGTTGATATTCAGGAGCATTTGGATTTGTACGTTAAGTTCAAGATGAAGGTGTTGGATGCACAATTAGCTGGATTGGATACCAACAAAGCGTATTTGAAGGAGTTGGCCATGTATCGGGATCAGTTAGCCAAGAATTTTCTATACGATAGAAATGTAACTGAATCGTTGATTAAGGAAGCTTATGAGAGGTTGAAATACGAGGTAAAGGTATCCCATATTTTGATTTTGGCATCTCCCGAAGATTCTGAGCAAAAGCATAAGGCGGCCAAAGATCGTATCGATGGTATATACCGCAAACTGATGCGCAATCCATCGGCACAGAATTTTGCGGATTTAGCGAAACAGGAGAGCGAAGATCCGGGTTCAAGCACTGCGGGTGGAAGTTTGGGTTATATGACAGCCATGCAGGTTGTTTATGAATTTGAAAATTATGCATACAATACAGCGGTAGGTGGTATCTCGTCGGTATTTAAAACAGATTTTGGCTACCATATTTTGCGTGTTGAAGATAAGCGATTGAACCGCGGGGATATCAAAATGAACCACATTATGATTCGAGTAAATGGTAAAGAACAAGGTGCGGAGGCAGATGCTAAGAAGAGAATTGACGATATATATGCCAAGATTTTAAGCGGTGCCGAAGGTTTTCCAAGTATGGCTTTGAATTACAGCGAGGATTATTCCAGTAGGTACAACAACGGTGCATTGGATTTTATTCGGGTTACTCAGTTTTTGGGAGATGTGGATAAGCAAAATTGGGCCGATCAAGGATTTGCCTTGGCCAAGGATGGGGATGTTTCTAAGCCTTTCAGAACCAACGGCGGTTGGCATATTTTACAACGTGTTTCTGTAAAGCCTTTGGGTGCATACGAACAATTGAAAAATTATTTGAAAAACGAAGTGCAAAAAGATTCTCGATCGAAGGTTTCGGTAGATTCGTTGGTTTCGAAAATTAAAAAAGAAAATAATTTTTACTTGAATTCTGCGGCAGTGAATGCTATGAAGCGTTACTTGGATACGAATTTCTTGAAAGGGAAATTTGATGCAAGTAAGTTGCCGGTTACGCATGAGGTAGTAACGGGGTCGGGTAAGAGCATAAAAAAGACCAAATTTGAGTTGCAGAGCATGCAGATGTTCAGATTGGAGAATAAAAATTTTACGGGTAAAACTATTTACGAAGAGTATGAAGTTGCTGATTTTGTAGATTATCTAGAAAAAAATAACCGCACACACGGAGGTTCGGTTTCGGAAGCCGTGGATGCTATATTAAACGAATGGATTGGTAAGAAAGTTATTGAATACCAGGATAAGAACTTGGAGTATTTTAACCCTGATTTTCGGGATATTTACCAAGAATATCGCGAAGGAATTTTGATGTTTAATCGGATGCAAGAAGTGGTTTGGATGAAAGCAAATACGGATTCTGCAGGATTGGCTGAGTTTTTTTCTACGCAACGGGGTTTGTATCGATGGGGGAATCGCGTGGATGGAGAATTTTATTTCTGCAAAGATGAGAAAATGGCAAAAACCGTGATGAAGCAGCTGAAGAAAGGCATTTCTTTGGATAGTATCCGCAGATTTAATACCAAAGGAAGCGCATTGGATTTTTCTTATAAAATTGGAAAATACGAGCGGTCTGATTCCTTTTTGTTTAAACCCTCGGGTGCATTATCTAAGGTGTTTAACGATATTGAAACCAACAGTAAACCCCAATTTGTTAAACCTGGAATTTATTCGTTGGGCATGATAGGAAATCAATTTGTGGTTTTTAGGAATAGAGCATTTTTACCTGCCATGGATAAAGCTTTGGAGGAGACCCGTGGACCGGTGAGTAGTAAGTACCAAGAAAAGTTGGAAAAAGATTGGTTGGAATCTTTAAAAAAGAGGTTTAATACCAACATTAACTCCAATAATCTTAAGCAAGCCACCACTGAATTATTAGGTAAATAATGCGATTGTTCTATCGAATAGTACTTGTATTGGTATTTCTTCTTCGTTTAGAGGTTGCTTCATCGCAGGTGGTGGAAAAGGCAACCGTTGCGATGCCACCTCAATTTGCGGATGGTATTGTGGCGATTGTAGGTAATAAAGTGATTTTGTACAGCGAATTTGAGACGGAGAAAATGCAATTATCGCGCGGTGTTGCATTGCCAGATTCTCAAAAACAGTTTTGTTTTTTATTGGAGCAATTGATTGTTCAAAAGTTAATGCTTTCTCAAGCGGAGATAGATAGCTTGCCTTTGGAGGATGAAAGAATTGAGGCTGAAATAGAAAATCGATTGCGCTATTTTCAACGACAAGCGGGTTCCATTAGTGACTTAGAGAAATACTTGGGAAAGAGTGTGGGAGAATATAAGGCTGAAATTCGACCCTTAATGCGCGAGCAAATGTTGGCTCAAGAGATGCGCAGAACCATCACAGCCAATGTAAAAATCACCCCCAAAGAGGTAAGTCAATTTTACGATAAAATCCCTCAAGACAGTTTGCCAATTGTACCTGCTGAGGTAGAAGTTGCTCAATTGTTGGTAGAGCCTCCCATTTCCGAAGAAGCTAAAGAGTTTGCTCGCTCGCAGTTAGAATCGTTGAGAAAGCGTATTTTGAAGGGAGAGAGTTTTGAGAAATTGGCTAGGGCTTACAGCATGGATGGTACCAAAAACAATGGAGGAGTTTTACCTGAATTTGGTAGGGGAGAGATGGTGCCTCAATTTGAGCGTGTAGCCTACAAATTGAAGCCGGATAGCATAAGTCAGGTTTTTGAAACAGGTTTTGGATTTCATATCGTTAAGCTCATCAAGCGAAAAGGAGAGCGTGTGGTTGCGGCGCATATTTTAATTAGGCCGGAGAATACCAGCGAAGATTTTGCGAAGGCCATGGCTAAAATTGATAGTGCATACGCCATGATGCAAGCGAGTCCGGAGAATTGGTGTGCAGCGGTTAAGCGATACAGTAGCTCGTTTCCTAATTTAGGTCAGGATTATGGCAATAGAGCCAATTGCGGATTTTTCGCCGATGAAATGACGGGTTTACAGAAGTTAACGTTCGACCAATTGCCATCCGATGTAAAGAAGGAGTTGGACAAGTTAAAACCGGGCGATTTTACTCGGCCGTCGATTACGTTTACGCCGGATGGACGACAGATTTATCGGATGTTGTACTTGAAATCGTTTACAGCCCCTCACGTGGCTAATTTGATACAAGATTATTCTAGGATTCAATTGGAAGCGGACGCCGATAAAAAGCAAAAAGCGATTGACAGTTGGGTAGACAAATACCGTAAAAAGACCTATATTCGGATTAATATGCGGAATTTGGAGTGTGATTTTATCAAGAAATGGGATAATGGGTAATCAAGATTTGGTGCAATTGGCCAAGGATTTTTCGGCCAAAACCATTCAGTTAAAGGAAGAAATCGCCAAGGTGGTAGTGGGGCAGGACGAAG
>JACCDP010449677.1_pt1 | contig 52809 bp, 14 predicted proteins | sample 7445841 | NCBI WGS metagenome assembly JACCDP01 (sample SAMN15323441, study PRJNA562643) | freshwater metagenome | isolation source: river surface water | place: USA:Blue River Watershed | collected 2017-08-17 | reverse complement strand
TTGTAAGACAACAAATGGATAGACCAAGTCATGTTTATGCTGATAGCAATAGCTTATGGGCATTCTATAATTATGTGACTATTGCATTACAGCATTCACATCCTAAGACTTGGATGGAAGACCAAAGAGTCTTGCATTATTTTATTTCTACTGTAAATAATTTCCAGCAGTGCACTGCACCTGCACAGGTAGTTCCTGTAGCTGCACCTCAAGAGGAAGAAGTTATTGAAGCTACTGAAGCTTTTGTTGACCCTAATCAGATTACCATCTTTGATGTTATAGCTGAAGAAGAGGCAAAAGAAGCTGAGAGAGTTGAAGTAACTTATACTGACCCTGCTGGAAATACTTTTGAAGCAATAGATTTTCACAATGAAATTGTTAATAACAGTACTGAAGATCCAGAAGATGAAGAAGATCTAAACGATTGGATGAATTTACCACTAGAAGCAGATGAAGATGATGCACCTACTTATATTCCTGATGAGAATCAAGAGTATACGGGTGAGAATGCTTCCTATATGAGTATAGAAGAAAATACTGTACAACCAGCAAATTTTGATGACTTAATCTTTAACATCAATGATGATGAAGATGATGATTCATCAGACTTCTTCTAAAGATCCTGTTTATCAGGTTATGTTTTATTATCACTAAAATTGGGGGAATGGCTTTTGCTGTTCCCCCTTTTTTTTTAACTTTAAAAAACTAAACAAATGAAAAAAAAGAAAATGAAAATTGAATTTAACGGTCAGGAATTATATATCACCTTTGTTTCAGAAGATAATAACTATGTTCTTGTGAGCAAAGACAAAGAAGGTACACTTGGTAAGTTTAAACTTAATACAAGTGATCTTGTAGGAGTTGATATAAGTAAACTTAAAAAAGTTAAAAAGGGGAAGAGATAATCTTCCCTTTTTTTATCTTACTCTTTCTCCGGAAGCTCTTAAGTTTTTGATCACAGTCTCAGGGTCTCCAGAAGATCCAGTAAAACCAATTGTCTTTAATAAGTGATCAATAAGTTTTAGATCTCCCTTCTCTTCCCATCCATATGGTCCCGCATCTCTTTTATATCTTGCTGCTCCATTGAATGTTGCCATGTTCAAGAAGTCTTGTAGAATCTGGCCATATAATAATATGGTGTTTCCAAATGCGGTACTTGTTGATGTAAGCATTTTACTATAGTCATCAAGACCAAAGTTGACACCACCCACTTTAGGTAGTGGTACGAATGCAGATGTTTCAGCTTGCGTACCCATTAATAATAATAGCATTTGATTTTGTAAGAAGCCATATGTTCTAAAGGTATCTGTTCCATAAGCACCTGATCTATCTTTAATCTTTTGCCATTTATCATCATCATCATCATCATAACCAAATAATAATGAAGCCATTAGAGCAAAGCCAATTACAAATAAAGATTCTGCAGCAAGTTTACGAAGTGCTATTTTCTCTTCTTCTTTCATGTATTTGACATTCTGTCCTTTTGATTTAAGCATGTCTACAAAAAACTGCATAGCAGTTATATAGTAACCTTTTCTTGTTTTACCAAGTGCCCAGTCATATCTTGCTCTAAATTCTGGCATCATCTTACCTTCAGTAAATACAACTTCAGAACCAAATCTGTTTGTAAACATAGATGTAAACCATTTTCTCATGAACATATATAATCTATATAGTGCCCACTTGTTTGCTTCTGGTTGTCCAAACTTATCATATGTACCAAATAGTAATCTAGATGTACCTTGTAATTGATTTTTAAATAAATTAAATCCTTCTGATTTTGCAATAGATATTACATCACCTTCTACAAGCTCAATATTACTAGAGATTTTGTTTCTAAGTTTTAATTCTTCAACAGTAACTCCGTATTGTTTAGCTATAGAATCTAATGTGTCACCTTTTACAATAGTATGATCCACATGTTTAAAGTTCCACTTTGGATGAATTCCTTCTTTAAGTTTTAAAATCTTAGTGTCTTTATCCAACTCCCATGCATCAGCATATCTTATAGATTGTGTTTTTCCATTAATAGTTTGATCAACTTTTTGTCCATTCAAGAAAGAACCAAATAAAGTTACACCAACTTCCATCTCCCCAAACTTTCTATGCATGTACATCCACTCTCCGTTTGCTAAGTCTTTAAGTAAACTTCTTGTAACACTTTTACCAAATTGATCTTCAGTTCTAAAGACAGGGTTGAAAGCTTCAATTAACTGTACTGATAAGTCACCAGGGCCTATTGCATATACTCCTTTATTAGATGACCAACTCATCATAGCTTTATATGCAAACATTCTACCTGCTGCCATATCTTTTAAGCTAATATACTCAGCACCTGCAGATTCAATAATTAACTGAACCATTGCACCATATTTGTTTTTCAAATCTGATGGAATATTAATAGCTAATGATGATGTAGCAGAAAGCTTCTGCATTGTATTCAATGCTTTAGTAAGTCTAGGATATTTTTCAGACGTATCTGAATTATGTATACCGTAGAGTTCTCTTTCTACTAAAGACTTAATTTGTCCAAGCATGTTATTGGTACCACCTTTTTTAATTACATTTTTAAGGACCCCGCTTGAGTTATATAAGTCCTTTCTAAATTTCTCTAAGTTCTTTGGTTGAGCATCAGGTTCAGATAATGAATCTACTAAAGATTGAATTAGTGGTAGATTCTCAAGAAGAACATCATGTGTCTCAAGAGACATAGAATATCTCATTAGTCCTTCAAAAACATCTGGTGAAACTTTATCTGCCTCAAGATTATATAATCCTGTAACTGGAATATAAGTTATCTCTTCACCATTGAGATCAGTGTTTACAAGATTGTTTTCTGCATTATAGTTAAATCCATTTTGAAAATCTACTTTTGATTTACCAAATGCTTGTGCCCAAAACTCACTGAAGTTAGTTTTTAGTTGCTGATATCTTTCACCGTATTGTCCAGACTGGAATGCTTCAACAACACTATTGATAGCATATCTAGGGACATCCATATAAAGCTTAGCCATGTTTGCTTTACCTTCTTGATTTCCAAGATGATACTCTGTTATAGCATCTAGCAACTCAGACTTAGGACCTTTTTGTCTTTTGATATCTGCATATTTCTTACTCATGTACTTATCAGTTTTTGCACCTGATTTTGTACCATCAAATTTTCTTGGTAAGAAATTACCTTTATTATCAATGATTTTACCTACATATTTTTTTCTTTCTTCCGCAGTTAATCCAAAAGGTATAGTTCTATATTTATCTTTTACTGTATATATAGAGTGTCTTGAATTTGGAACTCCTGTTAAGATAACTTCTTCTCCCGTATTCTGATCAATAACTGCAGTAGTTTCTATTAGAGATGTATCTTTAGGAATAGTAACTGAGTTTGCCAATGTTCTTTCAAACTTGTTTTCATAACCAACACCTTTCTCATATACTTTTTTAGTAACATGATTTAGTAAAAACCAATTATAAAAATTCTCATCAGATTTTACTACTTCAAAAAACTCTGGAGTATTGATGTAGTTATTTATATTGTTTTCCTCTACAGGACCAATACCAAATCTAGAAAGATTATAGTTTAATTGATCTAAGTAATATTCTGTAGGAATCTTTTGTGTCAATGAACCAAGCTCTTCTAATATACTATTGTACTCAATAGTTTCCTCTACTGATAATCCCTGGTCAGTTTGTTTCTGAACCAAGAAAAGATATCTTTTTTCTTCTGCTTCAGTTAATGATCTTGTTCTTTGAGCATTAGTAATTACTTTTAATTCAGCCATCTCAGCTCTGGATAAACCAGTTCTATTATCAAAAGCAAAATTAAAATCATTTATCTGTTGCTGATAGTCATTAATTTGTTTAAGTCTATCATCACCTAATGCATTAGGATCTGGTTGCCCATGTTCATCTTTAAAACCATAGATTAAGTTAGAGATCTTCTTATATAAATCTGACACACTTACTTCTTGTGGTGGCATTTTATCTTGAAGTTCTTGCAATCTATTAAACAATTTAGTTCTAGATTCATAGAATTCAGGCTTATATTTAATAACAGTATTTTGTTTTTGCCATTCTGCAACCAAGTCTTTTATTTCATCTTCTGTTCTTCCCTCAGCTCTTTTTAATGTTACAAATTCATTATATGCTGTTTGTAATGAACCAGGTATTGGAATGAATTCACTAAACTCTCTTGTTTGTTCTCTGTGCTTTAATAAAATCTGCGCTTTTTCTAAAGCATCTCCTGTTTTAGGTGTACCATCTTCATTTACTAATGAAAATAAAAGTTGATACTTACGCCATGCTTCTTGAACAGTTGAGTAGTTTTCAAATCTTTCTGCTTCATTCTGTAGTTTATTAGCTTCAGCTGCATATTCATCAAGAGCTAGTTTTCTTTCTACCCATGCTTGTTTACCCATGGGAGATTCATCAAACATTTTATTTTTCTCATAGTACTCAGGAACAAACTCATCATGCATATAATCTCTTCTAAATTGCTCTAATGCAATTTCAGCATCTTTTAATGCTTGCATGTCTCCAGATTGTCTGGCTTCATCAACAGCATATTCCAACATGTCTTGGTCATATCTCCAACCATTACCAAACTCATTTAAGAAAGTATAGACTTCTCTTCTAATCATCTTACCTTCTTTCTTATCAAAGAATGCAATGTAATCCTTCTCCGCTACTAGATCAAGCATTAAGCGTGTGTTCCATTTACTGAACTCTGCAACTTGTGGTAATAGTTTGTCTAACTTATTTCTAAACTTTAAAGAGTTTTCCCATGCTCTTCTTTCAGCTTCTGTCTTTTGGTTATCAAGATAAACAGATAATGAACCTACTATAGGGCTAGTACTTGATGAATAGCTTTCCAAGAATCTATTTACTATACTTACATCCTTGAATTTACCTTCAAAGATGTCCCGGATTTTAGTTTCATTAATTACAAAGTAGTTGTATCTATCTATCAATCTATTTACATACTGCTCTGGAATGCCATACTTATTGACAAGATCTAAAACATCTTGATCAGTTAGTTTTTGCTCAAGAATATCATTATAGAATTTTTCAAATTCTGCTTCTGTTAGTGCTCCTTTTAATACAGTACCTAAATCTGTTTTAAGTTCTGACTTAACAAAGTCTGACATATAACCAGTAATCTCTACAAAAAAGTTAATTCCATTTTCCCTGTAGACATCATTGATAATTTTTTGAGCCTCACTAATGTTTGCAGATATCTCATTAAGCAATTGTGAGAATTCATTATCTGTAGTAATCTCAAAGTCAGATTTTAAAATGTCATATAGATCTGACATACTTTGGGCCCATCTTACTAATGTGCCTTTATATAATCCAAGTAATGCTATATCAGCTCTATTAAGATTTTTCTTTTTCTGAAGTTCTTTTATCTCTTTCTCAATAAGTTTAACAGAGTTATTTGTAATTTCCAAAGATGTTACAAAACCAATAGATTGGTTTCTTAAGTTTTGCTGTCTTAATTTTTCAGCATCTAATGCACCGTCAATTATGTCATCTATACTCTGATTCTTCTTAGTAATTGTTTGATAACCAACCAAAGACTTTCTAACTCCAGGTGTTAATTGATTACCATCCTTTTCTAATAAACTTCTTTTAACTCTTTCTCTAGTTTTTGCATCTCCTTTAAAGTTTTTTGCTCTTTCAAGGATAGTCATATTAGAAGCATAAATATTATTGATTGCATCAATTATAGCTTTACTAGAAATATTTTGTAATAAAAAGTCTGCCCTGTCATTTGTTGCTCTCATGAATGCTACAAAATCATCATAGGTAACTTTATCTGTTTGATAAACAAAGTCTTTTTCTAATAGCATGTCCGCTAATTCCTCTAATGTAGTATCAGCACTTAGTTTTGCTACATTAACTTTATTTCCAAAAACCTTTTTAAGAAACTGACCAATTTGATATAGTAAGTTTTTGACAAATGAATCAAAACCTTCTGTCTCAATTTGATTATTTACTTTATTAAATGCTTTTAATTGCAAACCATAGGCTAAAGCTTCTTCCTTAAATCTATCAGTGTTCTCAGATAGTTCTGGATAGTTTTGTTTTACGTGTTCTATTATCTGTTTTCCTTCAGTAGTTGAGGATAGTTGAAGATATAGTGAATCAAATAAAGGTTTGTTAGTTTGTTTTATTCCCTGAAGAAGTGGGTGAGAGAACTCATGGAGTACTGTGTTTAAGTTTACATTGTCTCCTACAGTATAAACAGTTCCCGCAAAAAAGAATGCTGGCTCACCTTGATAAGGAATAGGACTATTCTTTAGGATATCTCGAGCTTCTTGTTCTGTAATATTATAGTAGTTAACTTTTAAGCCTAATGCAAGTCTATTAGCTAAAACTGTAGCAACTTCTTTTGATCTTGCATTAACTATTGTTGATGCATCAAACTCAAAAATTGGTAAGCCAAGCTCTTCAGATTTTCTTAATAATTCTTGATTTGAAGACTCACCTGTTGTTTGATTAACAAACTCTTTAAACCCTTCTATATCTGGGTTAGTACCTAAAACAAAATAATCTTTTGGATTTTTTAAAACAGCTTGTTTAACATCATTCACTGTACCTTCAATGATCAATGATTCTTTTTCATTTCCTTTAAGTTCTAAATATCCATCTTTAACATATTTTATACTGTTTCCAGTATATCCATAATATTGATTAATTGGTTTATCTAAAATAGCAAATGGAGTTATTATTTTATCAAGTAGTTTTGACAATCTCTCTTTAGTTTTTTTACTTTTTATATCCCCAATTGCAAGTCTAAAAATTTCATACTGTCTAGCAACTTCAATAGTTTTTAATTGATCATTAAATTCAAATGCATTAATTGAACCAGAATTAAGTAATTGATTAAGTTTAGAAATTGGATTTATAAACTTTGACTCTACCCTTTTAAAATATTTATCATTTATATCGTCAATTGACATGTCAAAATAATCTTCAAGAGCATCTTCAAAATTATTTCTTAATTGTCTTGATATATTACGTTTATTTTGTTCTTGATATTTTGACCAATTATTTTTAAGATCAGAGACATATAAACCGGAACCCAAATCTTTTGATTTCATTGTTGTAAGATCCTCATCAAAAGTTTCAAAAGGAACTACTGTTGCATGAACTAATATTTTTGGAAATGTAAGTCTTGAATTTAAGTATTCTCTATATTGATCTAATGTTCCAACTGAAGCAAGTCTAGGGAAAGCTGCAAATACTTCTTTTATATCTGCATTAATTTCACGATCTAAAGGTCTATTAAACACAGGCTGATCACTATCTGACCTATTCTCATATTCTCTTACTAGTTGATCTAGTCTTTCAAATAATACATCATTAGGAACTGCTCTTTTAATATCATATGCTGACTCTCTAAATGAAGGAACTCCTTGTAAATAAGGAACCTGGCCTGTAGAAATACTAAATAGTTTAGCACCCATAGTATCAAGTCCATACTTTCTCTCAGCATACTCTGTAAGAGAATCATTTAAATTATCAAATAAATCTCTGTCAAGAATTTTTCTAACATCATTTGTTGCACCTTTAGATACTAAATATTGAATAGAATTTTCTTTAGAATTACAAGCCATCTTTTTATATTTTACATGCAAAAGGATCTTCATCAAGTCCGAGTTCTGCTAATATCTCAGCATCTGAAACTCCTTGACTTTCACCTACTATTTCACTTATTTCTTTATACATTGTTGAGCCTGGATTTAGATATCCAAATTCTTCATACAGTCTCTTAGATAAATATACGAATAATTCTTGAGGCATTTTTTCAGCGTTGCCAATTCCTTCTATTGGGAATGCAATTTGCTTACCTGCATCTCTTAAATCTGTCAACCTTTTTATAGCATTATCATAAGAGTTTAAGATTACTTTATAATCTTCTGGTGCAAGAGCGGATAAGTTATCAAAGTACTCATTAAGAGCAACTGGAAAACCAACTGACATCTCTTTAGCAATATTTCTAATAAACTCTTGCTTAGAAAAACCTGATGTTTTTTTATTCTGTAAATGCTTAACTGATGCACCATATGCAAAAGTAACATCTGAGTTTGTATCTAATAAAGCTTTGTATGCTCCATAGTCTCTCATATTTGTATCATCATATACAAATACATCTTCTCTTTTAGTTGCAACTAATTTATTTCTTTCTTGAATAGACAATTCTCCTTTAGGTGATAAAGTTTTTTTAGTTAACTCATCTAGAGTATCTATATCAAAATTGAAAAGATAGTTTTTGTATCTGCCACGGTTCTTATTTCTTTTACCATTTTCTCTTAAGAATCTTTTATAAAACTCACCTAAGAATGAATTTGCTACATTATTATCTTTTAGAGCTTTAATTAAATTCTTTGATTCATTTTCTACAAGATACATGTATTGTTCAAACTCAACTATATTATTAAAATTAAATTTAGTTTTGTTGATACCTGTCTGCATAAATGAATATAACGGCAGCCTTGCAAAGAAATCACTTATCTCTTGATTAGCTTCAGCATCTGCAACTTTTTCTACTGTAGGATTTGATAAATCTTTTAGATTCTTATAGTATAAGTTAGAGCTAGACGTTGTAAAATCTTTCTCTGCAATAAATAAGTTAAACATATTTCTTGCGTCATTTGCATCAGATTTTACTTTCTTTAAGATGCTAAATTTATCTTTTAATTGTGCACCATACTTTAACATTATATTAGTGAACTGAATAGCATATGAATATTTAGGGTCACTAAACATATGATATGGGTTCAGTGTATTCTCTAAAGCTCTATGTGCTAATATTTTTTCATATGTATAGTTCTTAGCTTTAGTTTCTGTAAGATCTGGGAACTCAGAGTTAGTTATCTTTAATTCATCCTGGAACTTATTGGTTTTAAAAACCTCTGACTTAGGATAAATAGATCTTAAGTATTCTCTCTCAGCTACAAACTTTAAATACTCACCTTCATTAGTATCTTTATCAGAATGGAAGTGTGCTTCTGTTAATGGGAACAAACCTCTTTTCTCATAATTATCTTTTTGCTTTGAGCCTTTTATCCATACTCCTCTTTCAAAATCATCTTTTATCTGAGCAGCATCCACATACATTGTTCTATCTCCTGTTTTATCAGCTTTAACATAAACTCCAAAGTTTAGTTTTTCTACTAATGAAACTGGTACAGATGTTTTTAATGAATAAGATTTGTAAATATCTGAAAGTTTATATTTTCTAGCAGCTTGCTGGAATATAAAACTTACAATATCATTTCTAAAAGTATTGATAAACTTATCTGAATTACCTTCCCCAAATAATTTTTCAGAATCATCTCTTAGCTCACGGTTAATTCCAATGAGATAATTTGATATTGCTTTATTATATCTTAGTGGAAAGAGCATTTCATTAATAGATAATGATAATGCATTGTTAAAGAATGAACTGATTACAGAGTCATTTTGTAATGCAGATAATAAACCTTCTTCAAGTTTAGTTTCACCTTGTAGACTTTCAATGTTTGCTTCAGATTGTTCAACGTCACTACCTGTTGTTTTTGTAGATGTATCTAAGTTAGTTGCCATCTTTAATCTAGTAAGACCAGAAACTTGTTGTTCAATTTGTAGATAGTGTAAGAACATTGCTACTGATAATTCTGAAGCACCAACACTTTTACCTTTTTTCTTATAGTCCTCAATTAACTTAAGCATTTCATCTTTTGTGAAATTTTTATTTGTTCTTTTTTCTAAAATGCTTTCTGCTAATTCAAGTCCTAATTCATATCTTGATCTATTATTTTTAAGTTTATTAAATACTTCTGATGGTAAATTATTTTTTAATACTTCTGAAGCTGCTTGATATCTAACATAATTTCTATGTTCAGGTTTCTTATTTAATAAATCTGCAAATGTAGATTTTGCATCCCGTTGTTCCTTAACATACTCTCTTACAAGAGGCTGTGATACAAAGTATATTGCTTCTTCTACTGGTACTCCTGTTTTAAGTAAGTAAAGTAGTATAGGTGCAACTTCATAGTTACCTTGTACAAAGAATACCCAGGCATCTTTTTCAACATCCACCCAGCCGTTCATAAGCTGAGATATAATATCTGCTACTTTATTTACATTATCTACATCATATCTTCCTGCAATTGATATTAATTCTTTACCATTTTTTTTGGTTTTGTTATGTCTCAACCACAATAAAGACTTTCTTTCTTCTGTCTCATTACCATGTAAAAATGTATCAGGCATAGCAACACCACCATCAGTTTCTACTGAATTAATCAAAGTGTGGAATGTATTTTCTACAGCACCTAATCCAAGAGTTCTTTTACCTACAACATTTGATTCATGTTTATAGATATTATATAGTGTCTCAAGTACTCTGGTAGGGCTAATACTATTTTTACCAGTCTTTGCATTTTTTCTAGTAGCTCCATATGTAGTTTTAAATGGATCATACTCCATTACATATTGTGCTAATTTATCTGCAATAGGCTTAACTAAGAATGTTCCGTTAGGAGTAACTAAAGATGAGTAGTTCTGAGGTAACTCTAAGAGCTCTTTCATACTATTTATGATAGAGTTCTGCAAGTTTGCTTTCTGCATACTTAATGCAAATACTTTTTCTTCATCAGAAATTTCTGGATCATTTAAATAATCTTTTAATTGTTCAACTGATGAGTAACCATCTTCATCATTAAACATTCTTTCTGGAAGTGTGCCGTCATCATTAATGTTATTCATGTAGATAGTAAGTTTATCAATATCAAAGTCAGCCCCTGATTTTGCTACTATCTCAGATGGTGGAACAATAATGTTACCTGCTTGCGGAGGAAGGAAATGATATACTTCCATGAATTCCATAGAGTTTAGACCCTGTACTGGAATCCTAACACCAACCATAGTTATTGCTTTTCTGTTAGCTCCATTATCTGCATCCAACCACTCATCATCTTTGATAGCTTCATTAAGCGTATCTATATCTCCAATAACCTTACCTTTATATTCTAGGTTTAATAAGTTGTTATAATCACCTTGTAGGGAAATCATAACTTTCATAGCTGCTGTAAAGCCATCTGCTTTTTTATGATATGTTGGAAGTATGTTAGAGCCTACATATTTCTTTATTTCTTCATCCGTACCTTTTCTAAATTTAGTATCAGGTAAAGTAAATGCATCTGTATAAAATGCTGCAGATACTTGTACTAAAGGTTCACCGTTAAACTGTTGCTTAATTAGTCTCTTATTAATAACAGACATAATTAATTTTTCAATTTTATTAGCTTCTGGATGTAGTGATAAGTCATATTGTAATGTACCATCTTCTAGTACATCTACAAAGTTTATAAGGTGATCTCCAAATACATCATCTCTTTCAAGATTGTTTCTAATTAATTCAGCTAGTTTTTCAAGACTATCATTACTTTTTGGAACATATGTATCCCCTTGTTTTTCAAAACCAATTTCATCTAGTAGCTCTACCTTTAATGTTTCACTATATTCTTCAACATCTTTAAGATATTTTCTTACTCTTGGGTTTGTAATTTTGTCTTGATCAGTTGTATCAATTACACCTTTCTCATAAAGACCTTCTAGGATAAGCTTTCTTAACTGTGTAGAGAAAATGTTTTTCCCCTTGTACTTAGAGTTTATCTCTGTTTGATTTTTTAAGTATTCAACAAATATTTGATTCTTTGTGAATGTAACATCATTATTGAAAGTTCCATCATTATCAACAACTAAATCTCCACTACCAACATGTCCAACTTTAGATCCTGTTTCAAATGTAACATAATCCATTTGTTGTTCCATCATAGTTTTATGTAACTTCTCAAGATGGCTATTTTTATTTGTAGTATACGGAATTATTGGAGCCAATGAAAATTTATGGAATGATGTCACACTTAATCCTTTAGTAGCTATTGGGCCAAAGTATTGAAGTTTATATGGCGGGAAGTATTCTATAACTTCTTCAGCTGTAACACTTTGACCATTTGCTATTTTGATATAAAGAAGTTCTTGTTGATCTGTCCAAGAACCTTCTAGTTCTTTTAATCTTCTATAACTTTCAAAAGTAATGTGTCCTTGACCATCACCTTCTTTCATACCAAGGTATTCATCTAATGCAGTTTCTGCATATTCTTTTGCTTTAGCTTTATCACCAATTCTTTTGGCAATAGAATCTGTTAACTCTTTAAGATACTCTTTGTAATAAACTGACTCTTCAATCTTTTTTTCCTTCATGATTGCAGACATCAATGTGCCATCATATGCCCGCATTTGATAGCCATTTTTATTTGCATATACAGGAGTTAAGCTATTTATATATGCTCTGGCTTGTAAATCTGTTCTAAAGCCTTTACCACCAGAACCTAATCCTGCATTTCTTTTATGAAATTCTTCTTTAGCATGATCATATTGTGCTAAATCACCGTATGCTAAAATTAAAGTTTCAAATTTATGTATCCATGAATTATATGTATATGCTTTTATTAAGGTCTCATCTACTTGAGTTCTAGACATTCCTGCTTGTTCAGCTTTTTCATATAGTGAACCATCAATAAATCTTGATGACTCAAGTCTTTTTAAGTTTTGCTGAGTTTGATTTTCAAAATAATTTAAAACATCTTTTTTAATTCTTTCTCTTAAATCAATATCTTCATCAACAACATCCATAAGATTACCTTTAATCTTATAAAGATCCTTTTTAAGTTCAGGAGAAAGGACATCATCAAATGCAGTAAATACTTCTCCTGCAGCTACTTTATTTCCATCATCATCTAGAACTTCACGATTGTATCCAGTATACTCTTTATACTCATCATTAGTTTTATATCTATTTATTCTTTCTAATTCACCTGCAATATAGCCTAAGATGATTTCAAAAGCTTCTGTTTCACCTGCACCATTATTATTAGGTTTGAACATAGCTATATCAACATAAAGATGTTTATCTTTTTTACCCGGATATGTCTGAATGTTATTTGAAATTAAAGCCATTGCTGTATTCTTAGATGCATGGCGCATAAATTCTTCAACCCCACTTAACAATAAAGTATGGATTTCTTGTAAGAACTTACTTGTAGCATCTAATGAAGCTGTGGCACCTCCTACAGAATCATTTTCATTTTTAACTATCAGCTGTGTACCACCAACATTATTAATATCTAATGTAACTGGTACTTCTTCTGTTCCTTTTAATACTGTTCTTTTCTCACCATAGTTATCAGCTAACTCATCTTCTAAATAAAAAACTGTATTTAATAGTTTAGAATACTTTGAATATGGATTGTTTTCGTCTGCTAACCATCTCATATGTTGAAACCTATTATTAGGATCAGCTTTTGGATTTGTCAACTGCTGCCAATTTTCAGCTTCATTAATTGATGTAGCAATTCTTGTAATAGTATTATCAACAACTTGTTCCCAAATTCTATTTCCTTCTGGAGATATTACACTAAAGTTTGAATAATTATCAGAGAAATAGTTTTGTACTTCTGCTAATAATCTAATTCTTGAACTATAGTCTTCTTTTTTATTAGGATCTTGTCGTAATTCTTTTGGTAAACCTTCCATTAAATATCTTAATGGATTGCTTTTAAATGCTTCAGCTGCAGCTACCTTTTTTAAATCAGTACTTAATGAAGCTTTATGAACTCTTTTTACAATTTCAAACATTGCAGGAAGCTGATATGCTCTTGCAATAGCACTTGTATCACTAAACAATCTATTGATTTCTGCACTTGATCTATCTAAATATATACCGAAAGCTTCTAAAAACTCTCTTGATTTTCTTTCATTGAATGTACCGTTCTTATTCTGAAAACCTAAAGTTGACATAATATTTGAAGTACCAAGCATTTTATCAGTATCAAGTTTGGTATTACCATCAACATCTAATGAAACATATGGATTGATATCAACTGATGCTGTAGTAAAATTAGAACTCCAGTCACTTAAAACAGATGATATTGCAGGCGTGGCTCTACTTACAATTGATTCAAAGCTTGCCACTTCTGGTCTAATAATATTACCTTCCTCATCTCTATATTCTGTCTGAGTAATATTCTTATTTATATTATACTGAATCATCCTAACTCTTGGCTTTTTAAAATCTTGCCAAAAGTTTGTTTCTAATTTCCATTGAACTGGGTCTTTAGTTTTTAAATCCCCTGGATTTGTAAGAGAAGATAATATCTGATTGAATTCAGGATAGTTTTCAGCATTTTCCTGAAGTCTTTTATACATTACATTATAGTCAAATGAACTTGCTAATACTCTTGAGAGTTTATTCCATACAAGTTCTGGTTCTTCTAATTGAGGAATTCCAAAGTAATCTAATACAGGCTCTGTAGTTCCATCCTCATTCTTTTGAATTTTCTGAACATTAGAAAGCAACATTGCTGTAGTAGGGGAAGCTGATTTTCTTGGATCAATTACATTACCCTTATAGTCTTGAAGTATTCTTGTGTTCTCTAGATCTGTAGGATCTTCAATTAATTCTTCTTGAATAAATTTAAATCTAGAGTTATTCATTAAGTAATCAATAACTCCTCTTCCTTTTTTACCTTCTAATGCAGCCTCAACATTTCCAAAGTTATTTGATGCTTTTATTAATAACGCAATTTGACTTTTAATTTTCTCAGCTTCTACTAAGTCATCAGTAGTCATAGTATTTGCCCGGTCAATTAAGATGCTTGTAAGATTAGATATATCAGACTCTATTGTCTTAAATAATTTTAATCTATTTTCTCTATCTGAGAAAACACGAACTGCTCCTGACTTAGATTCATTTGAAACATTATAGTAATCTATTTCAGAACCAATTAAGTTGTCAAGAAAATTGACTAATAAATCTGTTTCCTCTAAAGTAAATGGGCTATCAAATTCTTCCCGGCTTTTAACAATATCAATAGTTTTAGATCTATTGAGCTTAGTAAACATTATATTTTTTGTACTAGGTTGTAGATCAAGTATTTCACCCTTATACAATCTATCATACATTTCCTTGATATCTGCAATATCTCTTGGTCTTGACATGTCTTGTCTAGTAATTTTACCAAACGCTGCTCTTAAGAAATCTCTAATTGTCTTAAATAGCTTTCCAAGAAATCCAGTATATAAAGTTTCATCAACCAAATAGTTTCTATAATCTTCTGCAAGAGCTTCTTCTATATCAAAAAAGGATGCGTCTTTAAATTTAGGAAGAGCTCTTAGCTTATCATATAACTCTATTTTCTCATCTTCTGTTAAGAATAATTGTGTAAATCCATGCCATGCTTCATGATATAAATCTATTGGAGTAGCTTTATCCCCCAAGTGTAGGGTGATTCCATTCTGAGTCCATGTTGCAAAAGCATTAGAATTAATTGCTTTTGTTATTTGCTCTAGTCTAATATACTTTACATTTTTACTTTTCTCAGCTTGAGATAATGGACTTTTATCCCACCAATCAAAAATAGCATCTCTCTGAGCTTTAGTAGTAAATAATCTTTCAAAGAATCCACCAAGCTTTCTTTCGGCAGTTTCTAATCTATTTAATTTTTCTTCTTGCTGAGGATTATTATTTTGTTTAGCAAACTGTTTCATAGCAGCAAACAAATTCCTTTGAGCATTTAATAGATTCTGATCAATAGCTTTTGCCTTTGCTGCATCTGTAGTAGTAGGTGTTTTGCCTTTTCTATTCTGTGTCTTAGTAGTTTTTTTGTTTACTTTATCTTCAGTTTCAGCTCTTCTACTTTTATTTTTTGCAGTGGTCTTTTCAGTTTTAATTCCGAATCTCTTTAAATAATCTTCTTTATTTGATACTTTCCAAGTTCCAGTTTTACCCTTAGCCCAAGCAATTGTAAATTCATATCCTTTTGGAACAGTAACCTCAACACCAATACCAGCTTTCTTTGCTGCTTTAATGACAGCTTCTGATACACCGGTTTCTCCAGTAGATATTATTTTAGTTACTGGCTGTATTAAATTTGGTGAACTTACTATTTGCTCAAATAGTTTAGACATAAAAGTATTTAAGTCAGTCTGAGTATAACCAGCATTACCTATTTCAGCAATATTATTTCCAGTTATATTTACAACATCTGACTTAGTTAAATTTAAGTTAGATACTATATTGTTAGCTAGTGCACTTATATTACCAAAGTCTTTAGACGCTTTTGATTTTTTAGAAATAGTTACAGGTATATATTGACCTTTTCCCTTCTTTGCTTTTTTCTTAACTGATGCTGCTTCTCCTTTAGAGAAGTCTGACCCGATGTTTATTGTAGTACCTGCAGTTTCTATATTTGCAGTTACCTGATATGCAGCTGAAACTTTCTTTGGTGTAAATACAATTTCACCTGGTTTTACTACCACATTCTCAACATCTTCTTCTATAATAGCTGGTTCAGTACTTTTTGTTTTAGTTGATTTGCTATTTACAGATGCAAGATCATATGACTTCTTACTTACTGGAAGTATTTCAGTAGGTACTGCATATGAAAGATATGCATTACTGTTTACAAATACAGCTCCTGATTCAGGACTAAATTCAATTTTTGCATGTGGTTTTATAAAATTAAAATAATCTACACTTTTAGTTTTTATTTTATTTCCATCTATAATATAGTCAGTAAAAGTTTCACCTATTAAATTGTGAGAATAGTTTAAGTTTGCAGGATAAACCTCAGATCCTTTTTTTACAGCATTCATTAAATGCTCTTTGATTAACTGTTTAGCATTTGCATCTTCTAAGTTTATAGCTTTACCATTTAGAGATACTTTTAAAGTTTTAATACCATTTACATCCGGTGTAGTAATTTCTATATTATTTTTAGGTATTGCTTGTCCCTTTTCCCCTAAGTATACTTCAGCATAAGTTAATCTTTGATCTGGTGTAAGTTGAGCACCTCTGTATAATGCAGTTGTAGTCAATACACTAGCAACTTTATCAGCCATCTCTTCAGTCATGTCTCCTCTCTGTAGATATACTTCCTGCTCTTCAGTATTGGTTTTTGGATTAGCATTTATCTTAACCTTAATATATCCAGCTTTTCCACCCGCTGTAATAGGGGTTGTTAGCGCATTTATATCTAATCCTGTTTCTGATAATGAAACAAATTTTCTTTTAAAGCTACCAAAGGTTCCGTCAACAATTTTTAAAACAACTTTAGCTTCAGGATTTGCTACTACATATTTTCTAATACGTAATAGATCATTCATTTTTTTCTTTTGCTTCTGTTTCTCTTTTTCAATTTTATCTAACTTCTCAGAGAGAAGCATACCAATTGGATTTATTTCCTTTACTCTTTTCTCTTCCTTTTCTACAATCTCTTCAGGAGTTACAAGAGTATATGCATAACCAGATCTATTTACTAATTGAAGTTTGTTATTTACAAGTTTGACATCTCTCATTGCTTGATATACCAATCTTCCATTTTCAGAATCTGTTATATTTCCATCCTCATCAAAGTATAAAAGATTCCCGTCTGTGTCAGTTACTACAAGTGCAATACCATTATACTCTGGATTCTCATTTAAAAAGTCTAAGTCAGCAGATACAAGGTATGATGTACCATTTTCTCTTTTAGGAAATTCTTTTTCAAGAATAGGTCTTAATGCAACAGAAACACCATTGTAGAATACTTCATCTGTACTTTCTGGTTTATTCTTTATTGCATCTATAATACCTTTAATAACAGTATAGAACATTTTTTTCTCAGGATCAGGTTTATCTTTTTCAGATTCAGATAACTCTTTTGGATTTCCTGGAATAGCAAACTGCGGTGTTGAAGTTAATGGATCATCTGTCTTAGCTTTTTTTTCAACTTCACTAACCAGCATTCCATCTGTTGGATTATTTATCTCAACATTTTTCTTTGTATTGTTCTTTTTTTTAATAACGTTTTTAGCATCATCTAATGATACTGCATTACCCATTATAAAATCATTGACAGCAGTGATATCTTTAAACTTAACAGATAAACCTATAATTGGATCTGACTTAATATCATTTGTATAAAAATACTCAGCAACATTAGGTCTTGTTGCAATAACTTGCAACATAATCTGAGGCACAGCTTGAGCTACTTCTAATGCAAACTTAGAATCATTTACTTTAGCAATCTCATCATATATATTTTTAATATATGTGTCAGGATTAAACTTAGTATTTGATTTTATATTTGATAAAATATTCTCGTATATATCCCCATATATTTGAAGTACATCTTCTGCATTTAATAAACAAGCCATTTCTTAAATATTACATTTTTTTCTTTTTAAATTCTCCAAGAAGCTACCGGTTTGACCACCAGTTTCTACTTTAGATGCTACCTCACCTAATGCTGCGGCATCCTTAAGAACTTCAGTTGCTTTCTGAAGATTCTCATTGAATTCTTGTTTTTCTTCTTCTGTCAATTGAACTAAGTTGTTTAGTTCTGCAATTCCTTCTTTTGTCATTTTCACAAAGTTGTCTAATTCATCTACCGTTAGATCCTGTTTTTGTCCAGTTGCTACATCTTCAATAGTAACTGTACCATCCTTTTTATTCTTTTTAATATAAAGAACTGGACTAACATTTTCATTACCAAAGATAGGTGTTTTAGGCATTAAATAGTCACCTTCTTGTAAAGAAGTTTCTTCTACTTTAACATTTAATTCATCCCGTCTTGTTAGGTTTGCAGAATTAATTTCTGATGCACTAATTTTAGTTGGATTATTTTGAAGATATTCTATTGCTTTAAGATATGCTTTATCAAGAGCTTTAATATCCTTAGCCTTTTCAATATTTTCAATTAGTTTATCTGCTTCTTTTGTTTGTTCAATGTTTTCCTCAGTAGATAATCCTGATAGAATACTTTCCTCAGTAAGCATAGCAGCTTTAGCAGCAGCTTGTAACTCTTCTATTGTTGGTTCTTTTCTTGCTTGCTTTCTAGAAACTCCTTTTGTTTGTCCACTGATAGACTTTTCATTCTCAGATAAACCAATCCTGTCCTGTACTTTTTTGGGTCCGAAGGCTTGGTCTGCCCTTTTTGTTGCTCTTCTGTCGATTTTGCCATTTTTAGTTAATTTAATAAGTTCTAGATCATTTAATAATTCATACATTGCATTTATCTGATTATCAACATCATTTGTTAATCTATTAGATATTGCAAGTTTACTTCCAAGTAAAGTTAAATCTAGTATAACTTCATTTGACCACTTGTAAATATTACTTAGTTCATCTTCTGAAATCTTACTTACACCTTCTTCTAAAAGTTTATCTAATGCATCAGGATAATTCTTATTAAAGATTTCATCAATTTGAATTGCTACTCCAGGATTTGTAGAAAGTCTTTCAATTTCTTTAAGATCCTTCTTCTCATCATTAGCATTCTTACCTTTAAGTAATTTAAAACTTTCTGGAAGAGAATTCAATGCAAAAATATAATCATTTAAGTTACCTCCACGCATAGTTCTTTGTGGATTGTTTTGTCTAAGAGAATTTAACTGTTGATTCAACTTAGTTATTTCTATTCTATAATTTGCAATTGCTCTAATTTTATTATTTTGAGCTGTTTCATCCGGAGTGGGTTCTGAATTTAAGTTATCTATTTCAGATTCATAGAAAGCTTTTTCATTTTCTAGTTCTGCAATTTCTTGATCATTAACATTATATGTCATTGATACAATTTGTCCAGACTGATTTCTATTTAATCTATAATTTACATTATTGATAATAGCATTATTAGAACTTAATATTTTTGCATCAATTGATTTACCATTAATATATCTTACCTGGCCTACACGTTCAATTCTTTTTATTAAAGTTAAACCAACTTCACCAAAACTTACAAAACCTTCCTTAAGAGGTTCTTGTTCGTATTCTAAATCTTGAATATAGTTTCCAAAGTTAACTGTATAAGTATCACCTCTTAATTCTAGTACTCCTACTTTTCCACCAAGAACAACTTTTTTACCTATGTAGCTTTGTACATAAGGATCCGTTGGATTTTCTTCTGCATACAAATCTAATAATTGATCATTCATGACACCTAAGTCTTCTTCTAAAGCAGCTAGTTCTGCTTGATATTTTTCATTAACTATGTCTTTTAATCTAAAAGGTAAACTAGCTGTAGTAACTCCATCTCTAGAAGAAAAACCAATAGAGCCACCAACTTTGAATTCTGTACCATTTACTATAAATGTAAAAGAATTTTGTTCTGAATTAATACTAATTTCAACTTGTGGCCAGTTAAAAGTTTCTTTTAGAAAATTAGTTGTATTTAAGATAGCTTCTTCTGCACTTCTTGCTTCATTTTTTGGACCTACTTTTACGGGAGTAAAGCTATCATTGATTTCTTTATTTAGTGCTATTTTTATTTCTTCCTTATATCTTCTTTCTATATCAGCTTTAGCATCTGTAGTAGTTTCAGATGTGAATTCAGTTGGTTTTCTTAAAGGAACTATTCTTTGTGATGCTTCATTATAAGTTAAAGGTAAAGTTCTTATAGTACTTTCTGCAAGTTCTTCTTCAGTTAACTCAAATTCTTGTTTTAATATTGGAGAAAGTTTAGCTGATTTTAAATATCCTTCATTATCAATATCTACTTCAATACCTAACAAACTTATTCTCTTAGGCATTATACCCGTCATGTTATAAAATAAGTTAGCATATAAAGACTGCTGTATTTCAAAGTATGGTTTTCTACTGAACGTTACACTTTTTCTAAGTTTTTTAATTTCATTAGATTTTTCAATATCCTCATCTGATAAACCTTCATTTTTCAGTTCCTGTATTTTATTTTCTAATTGGATATCTGCGTTAAATGTTTTCCAAGAACTAGCACCTAATGCTTTAACATCTATGATTTCAAAGTCACCATTTTTGTTAATAGCAATTAAATCTGTCTCACCTACTAAACCATTTTCAAAAACAGATTTATCAAATAGTAAATCACTTGCACCAACTACTACATATTCACCGTCAATTACACCATCTCTAAATCTAGTAATGATACCTTCCTTACCAGGAGTTGTACTAAACAATGCATCAAATGCTTCTTTAGACATTTTCTCAGGTTTTGTGATTCTTTTAAATTCTGTACCTTCAAAAGTTAAAAAGTCTTTGATTAAATCATCTAGCATAATTCCCACATCTGAATTATGCTTATATGCTAGTTCTTGAATTGTTTTAATTACATTTTCTTTAGAGAAATCATTTTCTAATGACTCTCTTAATAATCTAAATTTCTCTTCGTTAAGACCTGTATTTCTTGCATTTTTAAATACATTCTTGCCATATCTATTTACAAATTGTACAAATGATGTTATGAATGTATCTACTTTATTTTCATCTGCAATTGTATCATCTTCTACTATTGCATCATACTGAGTTAAAATTTCAGATGGTTTCTCTACTGTTTCTATAACATTACCTTCTGCATCTAATATATCTTCAGTGCTTACATCTAGTCCATAGTACATAAAAGGTTTCTTTCCAGGAACTAATTCCATGGAAAGAGCTTCAGCTTCTTTTGTTACTCTTCTTGTTGGTTGGCCATTTAATCTTCTTTCAATTAGTCTTCCATTTTCATCTCTTACTTCTTCAACTTCTACTTTTCTATTTCTAACTCTTTCATTAAAAATATCAATATGTTTCTGATATACTTGTACATCTTCTCTTGCACCATACTGTCTTAACCAGCCAGTGATTCTATTTAATTCAGAAATATCATTTTTAATTTTTTCAAGTTCTGCAGGTTTAAGCTTAACTTCATTACCCTTACTATTTATTCTAACACCAGTATCAAGCATACTTTGTAAGCCATCTCTAATCATTAGTAATGGTTTAATTTTACTTGCTGGAGTTATAGTCAGAGCTTTAGGTAGTTTATAATACTTAAGGTTAGGCTGTTTGAATTCTTTTTCTTTTTGCTGCTGTACTGCTTTTTGTGCAGCTTGTTCAGCATTATAATTATTAATTACTTCTGCTTGAGTTTCAAGCCAGTTATTTCTAATTTGGTCAAAGTTATTGTCACCTTCAGATATACCCATATCTTCTATAACTTCTTTTCTAAATTTATCCGAAAGTATTTTAAATAGTTTTGGATGTTTAGTTTCTATCTCCGACCAAGGAGTTGCTGTAGAAACAACAGCTTCTTCTTCATCTACTGTTGCAGTACTAGCTCCACGTTTAGAAAACTCTTCTACTAACTCTGCTAATAGTTTTTCATATTTAGCTTCTATCTCTGCAATCTCTTTCTGATAATCTTTCCAAGACTGAGTAGTTGTAATAGGATCAATATAATCTTCAGCAATGATTTCATCTTCCTCAATAGAAAGGTTATTAATCTCATCATTAAGAATTCTTTGAATAGCCAAAGTTCTCATTGCAGCTATTGCCTTGCTTTCATCAGTATAGCTATTAGGGAATTTTTGAAGTATAGGAAGTACTTCTCGTTTTATAAGATCTTGATCTTTTGCAATTTCATCTACTGTTTCTTGTATAAGATCTTCATTTAATACAGTTGCAGGAAGACCACTGTTTTTAAGATATTTCTGAATTCTATCAGTTATTTCATTTGGATCAGCTATATCTAAACTTTTAATAAAGTCTTGTATGCTTTTGATTTTTAGATCATTAGCTGTTTTATCTTTAGCAGTTTTTCTTGCTTCACTTGCTTCAGCTTGTTCTTGTAATTGATCATATGTAAAACCAGTTTCTTTTGCAATACTTGATTTAAAACTTACTTCTGCTGCTTCAAGTTCATTACTTTTTTGTGACATTAAGTTAGCAGTAGCTTCTTCTAATTGACCATTTAAATCAACAGGATCCCCACCTGCGGCAAACTCTTGCATTCTTGCTACACGTTCTAGTATTTCTACATATTGGTCATATAGATAACTTCCTTTTGGAATAATTCTTTCAGCACCTTTACTTGCATCAATAAAGTATTCAGGTAGATTATTCTTATCCTCTGTCCAATCTGCAAACTGATCTAGATCAACATATATATTATCATCAGCAAGAGCTTTTAATGCTGCATTGTTCTCTTTCATCTTAATAGACTGGTCTACTATTTCTTTATAATAGTTTTGTCTATTAAGCCACATATTTCTCATCCATTGGAAATTTCTTTCCACATGCTCATAAAACCCAGCTCTGTTATTTAGTAAGTTAACATATGGGATAATATTTTTATTCTCTAATGTAAGTTTATAGATGTCTGTAAGATCTTCAAATAACGAATCTTCTGCTGATCCTTTTCTATCTATAGTGCGCATTGCTGAAGCAAAATTAACTTCAGAGCCAGCTAAGTATTTTAATAAATCTATGAAAGCTTCTTTATGATTATTAATAGGATCCTTACCAGATTCTTTTATTTCATTAAACCATTCCTCAAATATTTTGATTTGCTCTTCATCTTCCTCAGTCTGCTCTTGTCTTATTTTTTTATTAAAAGCTTCTAATTTTTCAGTAGTGTTTACTGTTTGAAACCAATCAAGTTGAGTTTCTTGGAACTTAGTTAATTTTTTTAAGAGTTCTTCTTTTTTAGCTACTTCTCTAAGTGCTTTAGGATCTTCAGTATTTTTTAATGCTTCAATTTCTTGATTAAGCATCTCAATAGTATTTACTAATCTATCATGCTCTAAAAGATTTTGCACATCTCCACCAGGCAGACTTGCAAAAACTTTAGACCGTGCCATTTTCTGTACTATCTTATTACTTCGTTCTAGGTTAGTTTGAAAATTTTCAGTTAAGAAAACTAAATTGAATATACCAGTATCAATTGCTTTATTGTATATGGCAGCCTTTTCATATTCAGGAGTACCCTCTTTAAAATTCTGAAGCTTAAGTTTTTTATCTCCTAATGTTTCTTGAGCATAATTAAATCTTTCTTGAAGACCTTTTGCTTTGTCTACATACTCAAGAATTGTTTCTCTAATTTTTGCTCCGTCACCTTCTTTAAGATTGAATGTCTGTTCAAGATCAGTATCCCCCATCTCAGTTGTCTTTTTAAAGTTGTACAACCAAGTTTTAAAAGTACCTGCATTAAGTGTAGTTAAAACATCAGATAAAAAACTAGTTTCAATAGCATCATGCTTTTCTTTTTTACTTGCTTCTTCATCTGCAAGTGTAGTATTTACTTTACTTTGAACACCAAGATTTACAAATCTTTCTTTAAAAAATTCAGTAGGGTTAGTGTTCATGTTATTCATTGCTGCAACAACAGCTTTACCATAACCTTCTCTTTGTTGAATATATTCTTCATACTCAGCAGGATTCATTGTGTATTTATTATACAATACTCCCGCATATCTAGGTACAGCTCCTCCAAATGGCTTAAGTAAACCACCCATTACAAAACCAGACATAAAAGTTTCAAAACCTTCAGCACTAACTTGATGTCCAAAAGCATTACCAAGTGTAGCCATTGAATAATCAAAGTTTGCTTTAGAAGGATCATAAAAACTATTTACGTAATAATCTTCAGTAGACTTTGCAATTACATCTTGTAATACCTCTTGACCACCTTCAACAACATTTGTTTTAAAATAATTTAGTGTAGCTTTACCAAAGTTTCTAGGCTTTATAATTCCTTTAGCTGCATTCTTAAGATTATAATCTACAAGTTCATATACACCTTGTGCTCCCTTTTCTTTTGCTGCTTGATAGATAACATCAAACTCTTTACCAACACTTCTTACTGTACCAGAAGAGCCAGCCATAAATTTACCTTCTACAAGATTCTTAAAAGCTAACTTGTTACTATAGAATACTAATGCAGCATTTTTAAATGTATCTTGCGCACCAGCAAGTTTAGCTGTCTTTTTCATTCTTACCTGAGTATCAATATCTGGAGCTTTATTATTTCTCTTCCAATACTCATCGTATGCTTTTTGGTATGTATTGTTTTCAACAAATCCACCTTCCAATCTTCCTTCAGAAAGTGCCATGTTCATACCTATAACATCTCTAAAAAAGCCTCCTGCTGTTTTAGCAGTTCTTGCTAAATTGGTAAGGTTGTCTGCTTTGGCTGCTTTATATCCTGCAAAAGTATTATTAACAGGATTTACAAATTCAAATGTAGTTTTAGAAGCTGCATTAAATAATGCTTTTGCTTCTGTAAATTTTTCTAAGTTTTTTAAGTTGGTAAGCATTTTACCACCATACTTACCCATACTAAATAATGCTTTGGGTACAGCAGCTAAACCTTTAATAGCACCAACTGCACCACCAAGAATACCCCCTGCAGCTCCACCTGCTACGGTACCTTCTGGACCAACAGCAGTACCAGCAATACCACCTTCTATAGCTCCAATTAATGCATACTCTGCAACAGATTCAAACATTATACCAGCACTATATGAAACACTGTTAATGGCATTATTAAAGAATCCTCCAAGACCCCCTTTAGATGAATAGCCTATTGCATTCCATTCTTCATATTGTTCAGAAGCATCTAAATCTTGACCAATATTTCCTTGAAAGATTTGAGCATAACTTTTAGGATTAGCCCATAGACCTTGAAAAAACATTGGGAAAGCAGAGTTTGTAGCCATTCTTACATAGTCATCAACAATACTTGTGTTCTCATTAAAGATATCTTCGTTATTAATCTCTGGATTAAATCCAATTTTATCATATGTCTTTTGACCATATGCTTTATATCTTGCCTTATGTGCTCCAGTTGCTGAAGCATCATACATATAGGTTTTAGAATAATGCTCATGACTATCTAATGTAGATAGTTCCTTTTGTAATTTTTTTGCAAGACCTTCTCCGACACTTCCAGGTGAATTTGCAATTTGGTTTTTACTAAAAGGATCAAATCCAACAACAGTATCTTTTACTGGATATTGTGGTAAGGTAGATGTTCCTTTAGTTCTTGATGAACTATCAATTGATACAGGAGTTGGCTCAGGACTTTTTGCTATTGGCATAGAATCTTGAGATAAATTTTCACCACCAAATGGCAAAAAGCTTTCTAAATTGGTAGTACCTGCCCTATTGAACTCTGCTCTTTGTTCAAGATCTAAATTTTCTTCTGCCATTTTTTATCTATTAAAATTACTTTCTGGAGTTGCTGGAGATACACCAGGTGCAAAACCTTTTGACATGTATGTTCTCCAAACTTCAGAATTTGATTGAGCTTGTTCTTGTAAATAACTAATACCTAATTGAACACCATAATCTAAATTATTCTGATAGTTTACAGACGGAACTTCTGTAGTTGTATACTTGACAGAACCATCTGGCATTAACTCTCTGAAAGATGCACTAATAACATAATCTGATAAACCACTTCTATCTTTTTCAATTTGTACTTTACCACCTCCCATAGGATCTTCATACTCATATGAACCAAGTGCATTTACAATAGTTTGCATTGGAGTCCACTTGTTAGCATTATAAATACTATTGGTAAAGTTTCTTTTATTTGAGATAAAGCTAATACCATTTGTAACAATTGCATTTGCTACATCATTTGTAATTAATCCTTTATCTTCACCTTGCATTAATTCTTTTAATACATCCATAGATGGATATAAAATCATAGATGCTTTGTTTCTATCTTCTGCTGCAATCTGTGTACTAAATAATTTAAATGTTTTAGGATCTTTTGAACCTATATTGTTATAGTATCTATCAAGAATTAACTCTGCAATTTTTACTTGTCTATACATATCATCAGTATCTGCAAATAATTCTTTTGTTTTATTAATACCATCTAAAGTATTGCCATAGAAACTTATAGGATTATTTGTAGTATCATAGAAGTTAATATTGTTTTTATCATTATTAACAAATTCTAAGAAACCTTGGAAACCTGGAGAAGCTGGAACATTGGTTTTAACAGTAAATCCATTTTCATCTGTGTTATATAATGCGTTACCTTTTGCATCTTTAATAGCTGTGAGAGGTTTTAACTCTTTGCCATTTTGAATTGTCTTTTGATAATCACGCATTAAACTATCATAAAGATTAGATATTTTACTTTTTGCATCTTTTTCTCCATATCCGTTTACTCCATATAGAGTTTTTAAATATTCTTTTCTAATTTCTGAAACTTGTCTAGGAGATAAGTTTGGATAGTCTCTATCGCTAATATGCTCACGTGCACCTTTTGGTGCTTCTGAATTTGCTTTAGATAATAGTCTTTCTAACTGGTTCATCTCACTTTCTGAAAGATCATTATATAATTTTTCCATGCGACCTGTACCAGGTGTAGAATAAAAGTCAGGTAATGGTTTTGATTTAAATTCACCAACTGCTAAACTTTCAAATATCTCTTTACTTACTGGATGTAAATCATCATCTAAAAATAAATCAGTAATTCTTGATGCAGCACCTTTGTCATTTACATTATTTGCAAGTACTGTACTTGCTAAGTTTTTACCTAATGCATTTTTATTTTCTTTTCTTACAATCTCATTAGCATCCATAAATGCAATATAGGAATTGAATTTTGCATGTGGAGCTTTACTTAAAAAGTCACTTGATGCATTACCATCACCTTTAGTAGCACTTGCATACTGAGTAACTCTACTATAAAGACTTCTTAAGTTTGTTGCACCCCTACCATGTAAATATACACTTGGATTTTTTTCATATTCTTTTATAAAGTTTTCCGCTGTAGTAGTTGTAAGAACATCTTCTAATTTAGACTTAGCACCAGCAAATGTAGGACGTCCAGTTTTTGGATCCTTTCTACCAAATATACTATGTTGATTAACCCATTCTCCTGTTGTTTTTGGATTAGGATTAGATATAGTTCCTGATGTAGAGAAGAAATATTCTGAAGCTTGTTTCTCAGTCATTCTTCCTTTCTTAACCCATTTTTGAATAGTAGATGTAATATATCTTACCATGCCATCTGCATAGTCTCTTGTTATATCTCTTTCACTTTCAACATTTTCATCTAAGATATTAGTTACCTTATCTGTTGCACCACCACTTTTATTTTTTCCTTTCTTAACACTTCTATTAAATAGAGATGGATTTAGAATTGGTTTTCCTTCTGGATCAAGACCAATGTATTTACCACTCTTCATCCCATTGTCAAACTCAATTTCTTTTTTGCGATCTGAATGTGCAGAAGCTTGTAAAGATTTTTTGTAAGCATAATTCTGAGCAGCTACACCATATGGATCTGCAGCCATGTCCTTAACCATGTCTTTTCTAGAATAGATATATGATGCTTCATTAATATCTTGTTCTGCTAACATAGATGACACACCTGCATCTACTTGAAATCTTAATGTTTCTAAGTCATCAACTGCTGGAATAGCACTTGTAGTAGTTGTTGTTGTACTTGCTTTATCATTTAACTGAGTAGCAAGGTTATCTGTATATTGAGTATTATCTTTTGCAATACCCAAAGATACATCTAGACTTTGTCTATAGCCTGGAGAGAATTCATTACCTCCACCATTCTTAACAGTATTATCAAGATCAGTTATCTCTTTATCTAAAACATCTTGATCTTTTTTATTTTGAGTATTTTTTAATTTGATATACTCTTGAATAGTAGCATACTGCTTTGTAAGGTAATCTTTCTCTGTAGCTTTAAAATCTCCATTAAACTTATTAGCATTCTGATGAACATAATCTTTTCTGTTCACATATGCTTGTGTTTTATATACTTCTTGTAATGCTGGATCATTAGCAAAAGCAGAAGTAAATAATTTGTTTAATGGTTGTAAAAGTAAATCACCATTCTTTTGTCTTATAAAATATCTACCGTTAGATTCTTTAATATCTACAGATAGACCGGTATCTTTTGCAAGCTTTAAATATTTCTCAATTGAATTTACATATGGAGTATAAGAGACATTTGCAATTCCTAAAGACTCTTCATCTGAAGAATTTTTAAATTCCTCTCTGTGATACATCATATCTTTAATACCAGTATCCCAGTATTGAGATCTGATCTTTTCATCCTTACTGTTTTTCATACCCATGGCTCTACCATACTTAGATGTAAAATCTTTTGTATAAGCCATATCTTTCATTAATACTTTATCCTCATAAAATGGAGTAAATATTTGTGTAGCCTGTTGAACATTTTGTTCTAATGAAAGATCTAATCCAGCTACTCTATTTAAGTTAAAGTCAATTTGTTTTAATAACTCATCTTTCTTTTTAATATTTGACTCTCTTGTTAGATCAGCATAAAAATATTGTCCATAAAGATTACTTAATGATTTATAGTTTGAATCATATTGACTTTGCTTGGTTTGCAAGTAACTTGCATAGAAGTTCAGATCCGGTTGAAAGGGCTGATAGTCTGGGATATAATCTGTAACACCTTGTAAATACGTTGCCATATTTTTTTATTATATTATAAATATATTAAAATTTATTAAGTTTAATAAATCTTAAAAGTTTAAGTGAAGAAAAAGAAAGGATACATTGCATCTCCATGTACATATCCACCATTAGCAAAATGTTGACCGCCAAACTTTTTAGGAACATCATATTGAGCTTGAACAGCTTCTAATGCATCTGATTCACTTGATCCTCCACCTTGATTTTTAACTGCTTCTTTTGCAGCTGTAATGGCATCAGAGTCACTCATTCCTTGATCTCTATAGTACTCTAACCATTCATCATAAGTTTTAGCTCCACCAGTAGTTGGCTTAATCTTTTTATTTCCTTTAAATACTGGTGTACCGCCTGTTGATGGATCAACTGCATACTGTGGATACAACTGATTTAATGCTTGTGTCTTAGTTTTATCAGTAATTGCACCTGTATAGTAATTTCTTAATAAGTTTCTACCAGCAAGTTTAGCATTATCCTTTTGTTGATTTGCTACAATATTAGAGTCATAAAGTTTTTGTTGTGCAGCTTGATTAGCTAAAGACTCTTGATTTCTAATATCTACTTGTTTCATCTCAAATTGATCTGCTATACCAACATTAGCATTATTAATTCTAGACAATGTATCAGCTGCTTGTTTAGCTCCTGTACCTTGAATACTAGAAGCTCTAGCAGATAATGCTTGTGGTCCAGCAAATCCTGCAAGACCTTGTATAGCCATATTAGCTTGTTCAGACTGTTGAGCAAGTTCTCTTGTAGGATCTAAGAATGTAGGTCTTGGTTCTTCTAGATCTACTCTAGGTGACCAAGGCATATACTTCTTAATACCCATCATATCCCCAAATGCACCAGTAGTTTTTATAGTATCTTGCAACCACCAATTTCCAGGAGGTTGTTGTGGTGGTATTTGATCTTCCTCACATGGTTTACATTCACCTGTTTGAGGATCTTTACCACAAGGACAATCTTCTGGAGTATCACAAGGACAATTACCATTCTCATCTCTTTGTGCTATATTACCACTCTCATCATTACATGGACATGGTTCTGGTATTTCACTAAATGCTAGATCTTTAATTGCTGAAATTTGTCCAGCAGTTGTGTTAGTATAGAATGCATCAATAGGAGAAATGTCTGTTACACCCTGTCCTGATTCATCTTGATAACCTCTTTGAACATTCCCAACAAAGTTTAATATTCTAGCAGCATCATCTTCATTAGTGATTTTTCCAGAATTAAGATCTTTAATCATTCTGTCATAACCTTGGAAAGTACCTTGTTGTAATAAAGCTTTCTTTTCTTCAGGTGTACCTTTTGATATTGCTGGTAAAGGCAAGCCAAGTTTTTTAAACGCATCATCAAGACTTTTTACTCCATCAGCTGTAAATTTATCAAACTGTGCTTTTGCTTCAGCTTCAGTATATGGTTTACCAGTTTTTGGATTTTGAGTTTTCATGATTACATCTTTAAACCCAAGTTGATCACCGGATGTACCAGAGCTATCCCATTCTCTTAATTTACCATTACCATCTTTAAACAAGTATGATTCATACCCTGATGATGCTAACATCAAGTTTCTTTTTTGGTGTTCTTTAAATGAATTTACAATCTCTTCATCTGTTAATTTATTAGGATCTCCAAAACCTCTTTCCTGATAAGTTTGACCGTATTTATTCTTTTTACTTTTATAAGCTTCTTTATCTAGTAAAGCTTTTCTAGTATAATCAGCAAATATTTTTGCAGCCTGTGGATCACTTAATGCTTTTTCAATAGCATCATATTGACCAGCTCTTAATGCTGCATTATCATCTGCACCCCATCCTGCATCAAGTTGTCCTTGATGAGCTGCTACATCTTTATACTCAGCTTTAATCTCAGTGTATTTACCATCCTTTTCTACATATATTTTTTTACCACTGCTTTTTGTTCTGTTATAGGCTTTTCTTAATGCAAACTGATAATCTTCATCTGTTGCATAATCAGACCTTTTAACAATTTCAGCATTTGCTGGTGGAGTCCCACCACCAGCATATATTGGCATGTCCATATAGTCTTCATCTCCTGTCATATAAGATAGTTCTGACATTGGATAGAATGGTAAATCATAACCACCAAGATCCATATAACCACCGTATTGTTGTTGTGGTATTTCTAATGGTTCAGCGGGAGCTTGTTCATTTAACATTTGAATCATCTCTGGTGATAATTCTTGCTCTGGAGTATATTCTTCCGGATTTTCATACATTCTTCTTAAAACTGCTCCTGGACCAGTATCTTCTGATTCATTATTAAATGAAGGTGGGTTAACCCAATTTGCTTTTGGATCTATTTTAGGTAGAACATTGTTTGGATCTGATATAGTCCAATTAGGAGTAAATCCTCCACCTTGCATTGGAGTTGTGCTACCAAGCATTCTATATTTTCTACCTTTAAAATTATTAGAGTTACCCCCTCCTAATGAAATACCATACTGTGCAAAAGGAAAATCATAACCACCCATTTCCATACCATACATACCCATTGGCATTTCTTCTGGATTAGGAGAATATCCCATGTTAGGTGGCATAGCTCCTTGTTGTTCTGCCATCATCATATCATCACCCTCTGCCATCTCTTCTTCTGCAAGCTGTGGCTCTTCCTGCATCATGCTTTGTTGTGGCATTTGTTGTTGCTGTTGTTCTAAGTCTTCAGGTGGAGATTGTTCTGGAAGTTCCGGTGGTAATATTTGTTCAGGAGAAATTTTGTTTGCTTCCATATATGGTTCAGCAACAACCGGAATTCCTTGAGGGAATCCTTTCTTAGACTCTTGTGCTAATGCTAAAGCTCCTAGTTTAATATTATAGTTTCTAATCATTAACTCAGCAGTTTTAACAGCAATTGCATCTGAGTCAGGATCTTGTAATATTTTTCTATACTTGTCTATATCATATTGCTTAGCAAGTTCTGCAGGTGTAAATCCTTTTTGACCTTTACCTTTTTTAGGAGCCTTACCAAAAGTTTTTAGAATATCAGGATCACTAATCTTCATAGATTTAGTATCACTAAATATAAAACTATCTTCAGGAAGATTTAATGGTACACCACCTGAATGGTGTCTTGGTCCTTTGATAATTTTATGCTCTGGCATTCCATCACCATTGATATCACCATATACAGTTTCTCCTCCTTCAGCCTCTAGATTAGCTTCTTCTCTTGGAACTGCAGTAATGTATCTACTTTGTCTTAAGTTTGGTTTTCCTATGTATGCATTATAATCAGCCCCACCAAATGCTGGAACATCATTAGCTAGTGAACCTTGAACTTGGTAACCAGTTCTTGCCTGCGGCAATTTTTTAATTCTTACTCTACGATACATAATACAAAGTTATAAATATTCAATTTGTCCTCCTGCTGCTAAGAAGGCATTTATTTGTTCATCTGACATATAAGTTTCTCCACCTTCTTCTACCATTCTATAATCAGTTTCTTCTGGAGCTTCTTCCATATATGGATCATCTGATGGTGGCATAAAGTTAGGATCAGAATAGTATTTGTTATATAACATATCCCATATGTCCATATTAACAGGGGTCATTCTATATTGACTATCTCCTGGAGGATATACCATATTGTCTTCTGGATAGAACATTCCTTCTGGTACACCACCTTCCTGCATATATCCACCATACTTTTTAGAACGGCCTAATCTATCTGCACCCATTTGATTTACTCTATACAATCCAGTGTTAACATCCCAATCACCTTTGTCTATTCTTTCTTTCTTACCATAGATTTGAGTAGGGTCAAAGTTTTTAGCATACATTTCCGCCTCTTGCTTTTTAGTTCTACTTTTATCTATCATTCCTAAAGCACCTCTGACACCAGCATTAAATGTATTTAATCCAGCTTCTGGATCTATGGTAGTCATATCTCTTCTCTTTCTATTTACACCTACAAGACCTTGGAATTGTTTAGGAGCTTGATACTCTTCAATTTGATTTGGATCTACAGTATATTTAGTAAGTTCTTCATTTTGTTCTTGCATTTCTTTAGGTGCACTTGGTGGAGCAGCATTAAAAGATTGTTGATCACTCCAAAAACTAGATGGTTGAAGATTAGTACTTCCTGCAGTATTGGTTGTCCAATCAACTTCTGATTGTCCTTGAAAAACAGGATTACCAGTAAATGAGACAGGTGTCTCATTACCTAAAAGAGCTTTTCTTAAAATACCACCTCTTTGGTATTCCTCTTCTTCATTTTCATATTCTGAAACATTTATTGGATTACCTGCGGCATTGATATATACTTTATTACCTTTATTAACTACAGTAGGAATTGATGTACCTTTAATTAAAGCCTCTCTAATTTCTGCATCTGATTTACCAACCATTCCTGGTGAATCTACCATGCTATTAATTGGTGCTGGATTAGAACGGCTTGTATTAGAACTAGTTGTATTAGAACTGGTTGGACTAGAACTAATTACATTTGGAGTAACTTTATTTTCATTAGCATTAGCATTATTAGCATTACTAGAAGAAGTATCTTTTACCCATTTGTTTTGTTTCTCATCCCACATAAGACCTTTTGCTTTTTGACCTTGTTGGAATTTTTCAACATCCGCATCTCTTTCTTCTTGAGAATAAGGTCGAGAATCTTCTGTTGCACCTCTACCTCTAATGTTTGTCATTGCCTCATTTGCTCTAATTCTTGCAGCTTTAATTGCACCCATTCCTTTATAAGATCCTCTAGGAGCCCGTGCATCATCAGAAACTTTACTTTCTTTTGAACTATTTACACGATTGTAATAAGGATCTAATGTTATTTTATTTGTGTTAGATGGATCTAGTGAAGTAAAGTTTCCATCATCACCAATCATATAATAATCAGTCCATTCTTTTGGTCTACCTAAAATACCTTTTTTAGTTACTTCTCTTTTTGCAAGCGGACCATTTACATTTCCTAAATATGTTTGACCATCACTAGCAGTAAAAGGTAATCCCATTTGCTGAGCCCAACTTCCACTATATTGAATAGCTCTGTTAGCTGGAAATAAAAGATCTCTATATGTAGTACCAGCCATTCTTCTTTGACCTCTCATTGCCCTTCTTATATCTTTTGGACTATATTGAGATTGTTGCATTAATTGTTGAAGTTGTTGAAGATATGGATTAGTACCTCCCGAAAGATTCATTGTGTTAACATTGTTTCCAGTACTCATACCAAATTGTGCTCTAACCACTGTATTCATTTGATCATGAAATACATCATCTGCACCATGAGTATAGTGTGTAAATTCAGTAGCGTCACCGCCCATTTGCATTTCTGGATAAGAAGCTGTGTCAGAAAAATATGGGTCATTAACATTTTTACTTTCTTCTGGAAACTGGTCATCTCCCCCATACACAAATCTTGTTAATGCAGGTATAGAAGGATCATCAGAACCAGTTGCTCCACCATATTGTCCAGGCATTTGCATATACCCACCATATTGTTTCTTCTCAATTTGAGCTGATTTATAAACAGGTTCAGCTATTCCAAATTGATTTAAAGCATCTCTGAATACTTTTTCATTTCTATGTGTTCCAGTAGTATATCCCTCATTAATTAATCTTGCAGCATCTTCTACATGTTGTCTATTTGTGTAATCAACATTAATACAGTCAAGACATAAATTTAAAGATCCATCTTCATTTAACATTTCAGGATCCTCTTTCCACATCTCTGGATTTTGAAGGAAATAATTATATTCATTTAATGCTGAAGAATATAATCCGCCATTTTCTCCACCTACTTGCATAAATGGAGTATTAGACTTATATGGATTTTGAGGAACATTGAAGTTATTAAGTTGTGCCCAAATAGGATTTGCATTAATACCTGTGTTTCCAGAATTGTTTACAACAGCATCAAGCATGTTATTTTTCATAACAGCTTCATTAGCTTGTTCAGTAGCTGATTTTGCTTTTGGTAACATTTGAGCAAGTAGTGCAAAATACTTATTAATCTCAGGACCACCAATAGTAGAGAATCTTTGGTTTACAAATGGAGCTCTCTTATCATAAAAAGATACTGGTACATTGAATCCTTTTGGAATAGGAATTTGCCCAGCCATTTGATTATACATCTTTTTAGCTAATCTATTGTATTGTCTACTTGAACCTCCACGCTTCATCTGCCCAGAACTTAACTCCTGTTGCACTTGCATTTCTTGTTGCTTCTTTTCTTCAAGTGGATTTCCTTTTGGTGGAGGATTTAATATCTGCTCCAACATAGGGTCATTGTTTTGTTTTAATTTTTCAAACCAATCACCTATTACAACTTTTTTAGCTTGTCCACTAACAGCATTAATAAAAGTATCTTTTACTTTTTTAACACTATTAGTAAGATCATCTGTTTGTTTTGCTTTACCACTATTAACTACTTCATCTTCTTGTGGCTCACCTTCTCCACCAGCTTGTTTCTTAAGAAGTTTTAAAACTTGATTAGTAAACTTTCTTTTAACTGGTGAACCTCCGTATTTAGCAAAACCTTGTTCTGGTTGCTCTTCTTCAGGTTCTTCATAATCAAGTTGAAAGTCACCTGTCATTAATGGGTTATATGGAAGATAGTATTCCTCTATTCCAGGGAATTGAACATTTTGAGTACCAGGAGTAGATGCAATTAACTTAGAATAGTCAACAATCTCATCAGCTTGTGGTGTTTCATCTACTTCATTATATTGATCAAGCATAGCTTGTTCTCCACCATCTTGGAATCCTGTTAAATCTTCATCATCTTCATAATCTTCATTTGCAATATCCATGCTCTGTTGATTAGCCATCTCCATTTCTTGAGCATAAGCATCAGATTGCCCACTAGGATTTTCCTGTTGCCATTCATCTACAATAACATCTTGCTGCCCCATCGGTTGCTGCTGCATTCCCTGTTGCTCTTCTTCAGAAGACTTCTGAGCTTGTTGTTTAAGATCTTCTTCTTCAAGCTCTCCATTTGAGATCATGTATTCAACAATACCACTTACAATTTTAAGAGCAATGTCTTTATTTACTTTACTTGCAACAAGACCCTCGTATACATCATTTGGACTTTGTCCTCTCTTAATTGCACTATGGACAGCAGTAGCTAACTGCTTATAGGTATTGTCTTGTTCAGTACCGCCACCCATTTGAGCTTTATAAAGACTTCTTGCTTTTTTCATAAAAATGCTAAATTATAATATAATATACTCATTTTAAATTTAACGGATAAATCTAAAAAGTTTATTTATGTCTCCTCCACGTTTTCTCTTTATCATTATATAATTACCAGGTTGTTTACCTCCAGGAAAAATATGTTGTGCTTTTGGAATACCTTGTTCATTGAACTGTTTCATTTGACTATACCAATAGTCATGTGCTCTTTTTCTAGTAATTATTTCACCTGTTACAGGGTCTGCTAAATCAGTATAGACAAAGTGTTCGTGTGTAACAATAGGTCCTCTTGTATCTTTAAGACCATGATGAGATGCTCTATATAACGCCTCTCCCCATCTATTGTTATTATTAGATTGTAATTGTTTTATCTTAACAGCAGCTTTATCTTTAGCAGCATTAATTTTTGTCATTTGATCTGCAACTTCACTTTTAGCTTTTGCTTTTATAAAAGGTTTTTCTCTCACTTCTTCTGGAAATGTTTGTAATCTTTTTTCATAAATTTTTTCTTCAATTTTTAATAAATCTTCTTTTGATTTAGCTTTAACTATATCTTCTGCAAGATCTTTATATTCTGGAGATAAACTATTTTCTAACTCATAAGTTTCAGCTTCAGTCCAATTTTTAAATCTACTATGTCCTTTACCAACTTGGTATGGGTGAAATTTATAATTAACACCAGTAGATCCAATATCCATTACATCTATTTGTTGCCCATCAGGCATTGTAATTTTTCTTTGACCTACATTTAGTGTTCCAATAACTTGTCCATCTTTATCAACAAGCATTTTAGTTGCATAACTTGCATCCCCACGACCACGATTATATGATATAATAGAAGCTCCTTCTATTTCATCAGGAGTTAATCCTGATGCTTTTAATTCATCAGCATATTCTGTTCTTAACCATTTAGTTGATTTTAAATCTTCTACAAAAAACATTATTTTATTTTTTGCTTCACCAGCTGGTAAACTTTCATATAACTTTTGATATTTTTCAATTAATGGTTCAAGGTCTTCTGTTTTTTGAATTACATTTAATTTTCTAAGTTTTTCAACAGGAGCTGTAACATCATTGTAGTTTACTGCACCAGTAAACATATTTTGACCACTACCAGTTATTTCTTTTAAAAATGTAACATCTTCACTTGGAATATTAAGATTTGCAAATTCACTTGGTTGAAATGGATCAGCATGAATTGTTTGTGTTCTTAAATTAAATGGTCTTACATTTGGATTTCTTTCCCCATTAATCATATATCTGCGATCATCATATACTTGATTTAATAAAGCTCTTCTAGCTTCATCAGTATCTAATCTTTGATACATAGCATTAATATCATCTGCACCATATTCAAAAACAAAATCTAACTGATCTAATTCACTCTCAGGAGTATTTTTATACCAATCTTCTAACTCTGAAAGACTTTTATTAGATCCACTATACGTCTCTCCTAACTGATTAATATCTGTATCCATTAAAGTTCTAATATTTTTAAGATCTTCAATGTAATCTTTACTTCTTCCTTGTTGCCTTAATGAATGAAAAAGTGCATCTACTAGTTCGTTATATGCTTCTTCAGTAATTCTATTATTTCTAAATCTTCCATATAATGCCTCTAACAACTGACTAGGATTCTCAGTATTTTGTAGCCTTTGCACTATTGTTGGATTTAACTGGTCTAAAGTACTTTGACTAAAATTATATGGTTTAAATTTAGTTGATTCATTTGCTGGACCAACAGTTGATAATTCTGAATTTTGTCTGAATATATTATTTAAATCTTCTGGTGATGTAGGCGTTACAGTTGGTGTACTAACAGCAGAAGTATTTCCTGATGGTACTATTCTTGAACTAGGATTACTAACTAGTTCCATTTGTCTATTAGTTATAGAATTTAAACTAGCACTTTTTTCAACTTGATAATCATTAATAGCTTGTTCTATAGCTCTTATAGTTTCAGTATCTGAAGGATCAGTATGGAATAATTGTTGCCGCAATGCTTGAACTTCTGCATCCATATTTCTATATGTATCAATTGCAGCATTTGTAACATCATCATAACCATATATTGCATTCTGATAATCTCTGATGGCTTGATGGTACTCAAATGGAGCTTGACTACCACTTGCTGTTAAATTATCTCTTTGTGATTTTAACTGTTCAATTTTATTTTCTATTTCCCAAATAGTATCAAGATCATTAGGGTCTGTAAACTTTAATTCTCCTTGTAGTTCAAAAATTGCACGTTCTAGTTCATCTGGAGTAAAATTAGAAACTTGTGATAAAGAAGCATCTTGGGTTCCAGCAGTTCCAACAAGTTGGTCATATGTTTCTGATAGAGCATTCCTTTCCTGTTGATATTCATTAAGCACTCTACTAAACGTCTCTGGTTCCCAGTACTGTTCATTCATGAATAAATCATCTATCTTCATATCTAGAGTTTGCATCTCAGATTCTATCATTGCTAAATCATCAGATAGTTGAGCTTGAAAAGCTTCATCAATACCATAGTCAGAATCTATTGTAGACCAATCAAATGGATTTTCTTCTTCAAGTTGAGCTAACTGTTCTCTGAACATATTTCTATCAAAAGGTCTTGCAATCTCACCTAAATACTCTTCTTCTCTAGCAAGTTCCCCTGCTCTATTTAATAATGCAGAAGTTCCTTCTTGTCTAGATAATGCTCCGGCAAATGGTCTTGTAGATTCTAAAAACTCTCCTGTTCCAAGAAAGTCTAATATGTTTAATCCTGTTTCATTTACAGCTTCTCTCCAGTCATCTTTAGTTCCAGTCTCTATTGCTTTTGCAATTTTATTAGCTGTTGCAGGAAGTTTAGTTAATCCGTATCCAGCAAAGCCAGCACCTAATACACCACCTATAGTTGAAGTTCCTGTTATTCCTGTGGCAGCTGCAATAGCTTCAGGTAATGCTACAGTTGTTCCCATTACACCTGGTAGAGCTTCACCAGCTACAGCAAGTGCTCCAGCTTTTCCAAGACCTTCAAGACCTTGAAGTGCCCAGTCTTTGTAATCTCCTTTCTTTAATGCAACTGTTCCTTCAGCAAAAGATGAAAAAGGATTTACATACTGCAATGCTTGAGACATTGGTGATTCACCCATATTAGATCTTTGCATGTAATACTGGTACAAAGGATGTGATGGGTTTCTTAATATCTCACTTCTATTTGGTAAATAGTCTTGATCCCAAATAAGTTCTTCAGTAACGTTTAATGGATCAGCAGTTAAGTCTCTAGTAAATTGTCCAAGTTTAGTACCAGTATCAAAAAAATCTAATAGACTAAAATTAGTAAGAGGTTTATCTTCAAACTTTCTTTGCTCTTGCTCATAAACATCATCATAGTATTGCTGTTGCAATCTTGCATGTTCTCTTTCTAATTCAGCATTGGCTAGTGCAGCATCTGCTGCTGGTTTATCTAATGAAGATACTTGTCCAGTAGCTACTGCTTTTATATAATCAGCTTCTGCTTTTTTTCTAGCGGCTGCTTCATTATCTTGGATTTGTTTTTTAATAGTAGGTCTTACATCTTTAGCTAATGACTTAGGAGCTTTTTTGTTAGCTTCTTTAATTAAAAGATTATTAGATCCAGAATATAATGGATTTGTTTGTGCCCCAAGTTGTGCTTTAGGAATTGCTCCACCATCTCTATGTCCAGTTAATGTTCCTAATGCTCTATAAAATTTATACTGATCTTTTGCATCAAATGGATCTGCAAAATTCCTAGCTCCATATTTTCCAAGATTATATATATTTCTTGCGTCATTAACTCTTTTAATTTTAGCAAAATTTGAAACTGGAAGAAGAGCCGCTATAGTTTCAAGATAGTTTTTAGTAACATCTTTTCCTTGTATGATATTTGGAATATATTCTGTACCAGCTTTTGCAATACTTTCTGCAGTTAATACATTACCTACAGTAAATGGGGCAAGTCTACTTTTAAGAGCGGTTTGCTCACCAAGTGTCATACCTCTTGTTACAGCTCCGGGAATTAAATCACTTAGTCCAGCTCTGTTAACTGCATTTAATCCTCTAAGAGATCTTGATGGCAAACTTGCTATGAATTCTCCAGCTGATCTAGGTCCCATTACATATTTTTCAGGATATACCATTTGTACTGGTCCATCTCCATAGTTATTCCAAGGTCCATTTCCATAAACTTTCTTTCCGGAATAAGGATCAAGATATGCTTTTCCTTTAGATTGTTTTGAAGATTTATCTATAGGAGCATTTAAACTTTTTATAGGATCTTCTCCCATTAACCAATTAATAGGATTTAGAATGTTTTGATTTACAAATTCATTAACTTTATTTGAAGTTTCATTTGCCTTCCATGCAGGTTCTCCAAGAGTCCATTTTTTTGTTTTTGGATCAAACCCATACCACTTACTATCAGGAGTCCTACCCCAATTATCTCTCTTTCCATATTTTTTAATGTCCGCAGTTGTTTGACTACCTTTCTTTGGACTAACTGTTACTTCTTTTTTAACAGTACGCTTACCTAATGTCCACTCTTTAGTCTTTGGATCAAAACCGTACCATTTACTATCTGCTGATCTTCCCCACTTATCCTTTTTAGAATTTGATCCTCCTTTTTGAAAGCTATTATTGGGTAAACCTTTAATTCTATACTTTGCCATTACTATATTTTTTCAAATGTAAAACCTAATTTTTTTAATCTTCTCATAGTAGCTTCATCTACTTCATCATCTAACTGATATTTTCCTCCCTCATTATATTCCTCTACTATATACCCACCCTTTCTACCAAAACCTTGATTAATATTTTCTTCAAATTCTGTAGTTTTATTGTGAGAAATATTGTTTAACATCCATTGAATTTCTTCATCAGTGTAAACATCTTTTAATTGTTTCAATGCATCAAAACCTTCTTTGTCACCTTTTTCAAATTCTGTATTTAATAATTTTTTGTATGTCTCTGGTGAAACCTTTTCTGTAAATGGATCATAGATACCTTTTTGTTTAGATTGATATCTGATGTCATTTAATCTTGCTCTGGTCTCTGTTGGTTTACTAACATAATCATACCATTCTTTTTTAGAATTTAAAAAGTTTTGAAAACCAGGATCATTCTTATGTTGCCAATGGTATTTTTTAGCTGATGCATGTTGCTTTTTAAATTCAGGAGATTGATACCAATCATGTGCTGCATGTTTCATCATCCATAACTGGTCACTTACAGGAATAACTCTTCTTACATCTGAAGCAAAAGGAGCTCCTGTATATGGATTAGTTTTCATTCCCAGTGGTCTATCTGTTGAGTGAGACCATTCATGCGGCAATAAACCTTTTACACCAAAACCTTCTGGAAGTACAGTAATCCATCCAGTATTATTAGTAGAAAAGCCTCCAGTATTTGGATCATGTGTTGGTTGTTTATGTCTAACTACAACATGTGGTTTAGGATAATTTATATCTTGATCTTTGTATCCTTCAAGATTAAACCTTCTACCCCAGTAGTAATCTTTATAATTACTAGGTTCACTTTTATAAAGCATTTCACTATATCTTGGAGACTCATGATACTCTTTATAAAATTGTTTTACTTTCTGATTCTTATTTTGTACAGCTTTATTAACAGCTTTCTTTTTTGCATCAGCTTGTTCTTTCATGTACGTCAAAGGATCCTTACCAATAAAACTTGGTAAAGATGGCGTATAAATATTACGTACTGCAGTTGACTCAGTATCTTGTTTATATCTCTTATCATATAAGTGATCATACTTGTTTGTTTGTGTTGTAGGTTTTTTAGCAGTGCGTGTCACTGGTTTAGCCTGAGCATTTAGAATTTTTGTTCTGGTTCCTTTTGGATCATCAATAGCAACATACTTTCCCTTAGTGCTTTCATTCTTGATCATCCATTTTCCATCTGCATCTTTCTTATAATAAGATCCTGGTCTTCCCTGATAGGTGTAGGTTTGTGTCCCACCATCTTGTTTTCTTATAAGATTACCAACAGAGTATCCATAACTTGCTTCTGGTAATTCTCCTCCATCTTGATAATACTTAGCATTAGGGCTATATATTCTTTTCTTAGATTGTTTCTTCTTTTTAAATAAAGGATGTTCCGCAAAAAGATAATTAGTACTATTAATTATATCACTTGTAAATTTCTTTTTAGCTCCGCCTTTTTTAAATGCCTGACCTTTTGAATAAGCATTAGTATATAAATCCCTAAGCTTTTTATCATTATCAATTTTATCCCACTCCTGATTATATCTTTTTTGTTCTCTAAGATCTTTTAATGAAGATGCTCCTCTAAAATTTATTCTTCTTCCTTCTTGTTGAGCTTTTTCTATTTCACCTGGTATATAGTTACCTTCCTCATCCTCATAACCTTCCATATAACTAGGATCATATCCCGTAGATTTTTGAATTAAAGATGGTATAGGTCTAGTAATTTCTTTTTCTCCACGTTTAATATGACCTTTTGAATCTATAACTCCTCTATCAAATAGCCGTGCTATTTTTCTTTTTGGTAGTTTAATGTCTAATGTTGGAACTTCTGTTTGATAATTGTATTGATTATATTGTGGCAATTCTGTTTCAGGAAGTTCACCTTGAAGCTTTAAATCTGAAAAATCATAATCTATTTTTGTAGGTACTTTTATTTCAAGTTCAGCTGGAGGTCTAACTGGATCAATTGGTTTTTCAATAACCGGATTTGGTGGTGGTGTATCTTTTGTTTTTGGTGGTTGAATAACAATAATGTTAGGAACCTTTAATACTTCTTTTGGACAATCAGGACCCGGACAAACATAACTTTGATTTGGATATTCAGTTTTAAACTTTTTTACCTCTTGAGCATACTCATTAAATTTACCAGCATTTTTAAGAGCTATTATTTTTTTAGATGCCGCATTTCTTTTGTTTAGGTATACTGTTTTTTGTTGCTTTAAACTATCATATTGACTTTGTGTTAAACAACCAAAGCTTTTAAAATCTGGATATATTTTTTGTCCACTAGGACATGCTGCTCCTCCCTTTGCCATCTGTGGATACTCATCAACATAGTCTGCTCCAGGAAAATCATATTCTCTTCCTGGTTGCATCATTTGTTTTTGTCCAGTATTTGATACACCTAAGACAGGATAATTAACTCCTTTCATTGTAATCCGATCAGAAGGTATCCTAGTATTTTTCCCAGGATGATTCCATTGTCCCATAGGATCAACTATGATATCTTTTTTATATGGGTTTGGTCTTACTGACTTTCCCATTTTAATTTTAGAAAGTACTCTTTTATTAAACATTATCTAGGGGACATTTGATTTTTAGTATTCGCAATTTTTAATAACATATTTGTATCACCTGAGACATCTTTAATAAAGGTAATGAAATTTAAGTAATGTCTAAATTTCTTTCTTTGCATTTCAGGTTTTGCATAGTTAAGATTAACCGGATTTAATGTTTTAATATATCCATTAGGTTGTGTAACCCAAATAGATTCTTGATCATAATTACCTTGTAGGATAGTGCTTCCTGGAATCACTGGTCCAGTTGGAGGATAATTAGATCCAATAGGAAACTCTCCTCTATCTTTAGTAATATCCCAGAACTGATTTAATCTATATTTGTTTTCTTCTTTTGAAAATAAAATGTCAAAAGAATTATTATTTGCATTCAGTTTAGGATAATCTAAACTCAATGTAACATTATTCTTTGGAAACAAATTAAGATTTAAATATCCTGAAACTTGTTCTGAATTAAAAATTACAGCTCTATCAAAGTTAAAATCTAAAACATGGAACTGATCATAACAGTTATCTTTTCTTCTGTAAGCTTCTAAAATATATTCAATTGATTTTAAAGTTGTAATAGTCTGTCCAGTATTAACTGGCAACTCAATTTCAAATGGATAATTAGTTCCATAGTAATTACAGAAGTTATCACAAAGATTATTGTGTTTCCAAATACCATCATTCTTAGTAGTTAAGAAAATAGTTTTAGTTGGAAATGCTAAATCAGGATGCCAATCATGGAATGAAATAAAGAATTGATTTTTAGGGTCAAAGCTCATTGTCCAAGATGCCGGTGCAAATAAAAATTCATCACCTAATAAAAACTTTGATCCTGGATAATCAATATGTGTAAAGTAATCACCTTGCCACTTTTGTTTACCATGTGTAATTAATGGAACATATTGAACCTTACCTTTAAACTCAGGCTTTAATTGATAATCTTTCTTAGAGAAATAAACTATAGAGTTTTGATTATCATATGTAGATTGACATCCAATACCTGCTACAGGATTATCTTGCCATGGGTAATCAGGAAAATCTTCTGTAAGTTTATATGGTAAGAAATAAGTAAACCACCACTTCATACCTGCTTGAGATATTTCTTTAAGTGTGCCAGAGTATAAAAATATCTTACCTTGATTTTGAGATATATAATATATACCAGCTGGTGTACCTATAATTGAAAACTTATTTTGTGATGATCCATACTCATATGGTTTATCTGCATTAGATGCAAACTGTCCAGGCTGACTAAATAAACCTCCGTCACCTATAGTAATTTTAGTACCAAGATCTGTCTCTAATGTATCAACGCCTTGGTACATTACTGGGCTATCATTTTTAAAGGTAATGAATATACCACTTTTGTTAATTGACTTAACTCCGGATACTTGTGATATAAAGTCTTTATAATTATTGACCAAGTAAATAAACCAACTATCTTTAAATGATGCCTCTTGTTGTGGAAGAGAATATATAATTCTATCCGGTAGATATGTATAACATAGTTGAGCTACATAAGGATTGTAGTATCTACTTTGTAAGTTACCAGATGAAAAGTATTGATTATATAATTTAGTTATACTAAAAGAGTAATCATATCTCCATATGTTTCCTCTTGTAATAACTTGAGGGTCCATACTAAACATTGAATACAAATCTGTATACCTATATGGGTCATAATGTTTTTCAAATTCATAATCTCCTGATATTCTAAAATCTACAAGTACTTCACTTTCTACAAAGAAATCTCTTACAGCAGAATTAGCTAAATAGAAATATGATTCTTTAGCTCTCCATGTTCCTGGATATGATCCACTGTTAGTTCCAAATCTATATCTTTCATTATCTAACCTATAATATTTTGTAGGAAATAAACCTGTAATACTTGTTATTGAGTTAACGGTATTCCAGTTAGATATTGCCATGTTTTCTGCTTCATATTCTAAGGAGTTTGCCCAGAATCTAGCTTTTGGTATCATTGAGTATAAATAGTAATTAAACTCAAATCCATCTGGTTGATTATATAACCAATTATAAAAGAATAACATAGTATTCTTTTCTGTATATCTATTTACAAAAACATCCCCACCAAAGAAAATATTAGTTCTTGTAATTCCATTAAGTACATACTGTCCAGAAGGACAAGAGTAATCCAATTGTACAACTGGATAATCTGAAAGTTTTTGTTCACAAGGTGTAATTGGAATTTGTTTAATAGATTCTAATTGTCCATACTGATTTCTAATTCTATATTTTAATGCAGCATAATGACTAGAGATTGGTAAACTAAACTGTTGATCAACATCAGTCCAATTTGGTTTTTGAGAGTTAAGTGGATTTACAGTAGTATTATTATTAGAATTAGTATTTCCTGTTAGTCCCGACATAGTAACTAATGACACATCTTGATATGCTCCAGTAATAAAATATGGACCAACACTTGTACCATTTGGATTTGCTGTATTAAAGTAAGGTCCAGATAAAGTTCTTATGACTGCAGTATCTCCGCGCTGTAAGTTGTTAATAGTATATCTATTATAGATACCAGTTGTATTACTTTGGTATGCAGACATCTGTTGTATATTATCTCTAATATAAAATGAGTCCGCTACTTTAAATCTTTTTACTTTGTTAATTGGAGCTTGTCCCCAATTCTGATAAAAACCATAAGCAATAGATTGCAATGCATATTGCTCATACTTTACAAAAGTGTATATAGCTTTGATTGCAATATCTGCACCTTCAGACCAATAGAATGCAAATAAATTTAAACCACCAAGTGCACTTAATCCAAATGGTAAGTATGCATATTCAGGAAGTTCAATTGAACCTGTTCTTGTTATTGGTGCAATACCTGTTGCTGCCGTAGTAGCATTTATACCATTAATTAATGCTGTTTCAGCACCTGAATATAAAGTACTGCTATATCCACCACCTATTCCTAAAAATACATCAGCAATAGCTGCACCATTATAATAATTATCAATAAATGTATTCCAAGCAGTAACTGGTCCACCAGCAGGAGGTACTGTAATTGAAGATGCATTAAGTAATGCTAATGCGGCAAGCTGAGCATTGTTACCTGTATTTGTAACAGGTGGAACTGTTGGTAAAATCTGTTCAACTATATCATTTATATCAGGCATGTTATATGTTCTCTTTCCTGATAAAGCTATAACAGATTCTGCAACACCTGCAATAAATGCAATTACAGGAACTAAGTCACTAAGTAATTTAAATCTAGGATGATTATCCGGATACTTAAAAAACTGTTGTGAATCTCCTTGAAGCTGCCCATATATTTTTAATTCTGTTGCAGATAAATATGGAGTAGAAAACATTAAGTCCGGTGAATGCATACTTATAATATCACTCGGTACTGTTTGCTGTAAATTAGATTTTATATATGGATCTGAAAATGGTCCGGTACCTATACCTCCTGCTTGTGCAGGATATATTGTATTAAAAGGATAGTTAGCATACAACCCTTGCTGAATTGATGTTCCTGATACCCCTAATGGATAATCTGGAAGTGCATAAGTTCTAAAGTTATTTAACATACCTTTTGCAAGGATAGTTCTATTACCTTCTCTTGAACCTCTTAAAATTTCAAAGCCAACTATATTTGGAATTAAATTACCATCATTATCTACAGGGAGAATTATATTTTCAAATGTAACTCCCATAATTCTAATTTTTAATTCATTAGAATTAACACCAGGATTTGGTTTGTAATGTAAACCTACTGGATTACCATTTGAATCTACTAAACTATTATCTGGAAATTTATGATGTCTTATAGGTTGAGCACATAAATCATTAGGATACCATTGAGATCCATTTACATTAATAGGTGTGTTACCTGAAAAACCAGTCCAACAATGTGAACTAGAATTCCAAATCTCAGGTTTATCATCTGGATATCTTTCTGTTGATTCCCAGTATCCCATATCACCATAACCTATTACAACTCCACCATCATCAATTGTTGTATTTAAAGTTGGTGGAATAGGTTGAGATGTTGCAGTATTGTACATCTCAAATATTTGATCTGTATTATCTAAAGTATTTAAATCATTAATTCCATCATCAGTTTCAGGAACTATTTGTAGTGGTCCACCAGTTGGTGGCTGATAAATATAATTTCCAGGAGGTCTTCCAGGAATATGATAAGAAGAAGATTTATCTCCTGTATCGTATACCCATCTGATAAAGAAAGCATAAACTTCATCTCTATAGTAGCTTCCTTTATTTCCACCTTTTACATAATAGTTTGCAGGATATTCTACTGCAACCCACTTAGCTCTAATTAAGTTTGCTAGTGGTTGATAATTAAAATCAAACTTGGATCTTGGCCCTATTCTTAACAAGTAATTATTTGCATCAGTTATTTGATCCGATGTTTCATATATTGGTGTTTGAATTGGTAACTGCTCTAAAGGGACAGTTATAAGATCTTCTTTAAGTCTATCTAATTCAATACTAGTAGTTTTAGTAGAATAGATACCCACTTGTTTAGCAACAGTTCCTTGATTAACATTCTGAACCATTACTAAAATAAATTCATCGAAGTTATCCAAGTCAGCTGAAACATTTAATGTTAAAGATCCTTGACTATCACTTGGATACCATATAGGTTGGGTATTACTAGGTGCAAAATAATCAGTTACTCTTTGACCTTTGATGCTATATGCAATTACAGCGAAATAAGTTCCATTTAATAAAGTTCCTCCAGACACTCCAAGTTGTAATTGAAGACAAGGTGTCTCCATTAATCTTGCTAGTCTTAATGCATTGCAGTCAAGATCTTTTGTATCAGTACAAGTTATACATGCTCCTTCTGGTGGACAGTTAGGAATATTTGGCCATACACCTGGAGATGTTTGACAACAAAAAGTATCTGCACAACATAGTTGTTGCCAAGTTACACCAGGCCACTGCAATGTATTACCTGATGCAGATAACCATGTATTTTGATTTGCTGTACCATATGCACCAAATGTTGTATAAACACTTGGATCTGGCCAAGTCTTTGGATCTCCAACATTTAAAAATCTATCTGGATTTAAACCATCTGCCCAATATACTTGCCATGTACAATCTTCTTTTTCTCTTGCTGATCCTGTAATTAAATATCTTTTATCAAAACCTAAACATGGATCTTGAACAATAGGCATATAGATACATCTCTCTTCTATTAATAAACCTATCTCAGATATAACTGGAACACCAATTTGATTGTGTCCTGCAGTATAAATTATCCAACGGTCACTATATAAATGTACAGCACCTATAATATATTTATTTGGTGCAGCATATGGACCTGTTTTAGGTAAAGTAGCTCCTGCTGTTGCACATAAATAATTTGAGGACTCATTTGATAAAGTTCCTATATCTCCTTCCCAAGTATTGTTAGATGCATTTCTTGCATGCGTCCACATACCTTCAGATACAAATGATGGGTCTGAATCTTTATTAAGACCTTTTGTAAATGTATTAGTAATTAGTTGTGCACTATTTTCACCACCTTGCTTTGCCATATTACACTATTCTATTATAATTACCAGCATAATTTCTATTAGCAAAATATGCTTTATCAGGTGAATAACTTTCAAACATATAGTAATACTTACCATACATTGCTTTTCTATTTGTCCACCACATCTGCTCAAGCTCTCTAAAGTTTGGAGTGTTTACAAGACTCAATGCATTATTTCTTGCTGTCTTAAGTCTTTGCTCTACAAGCTGCATTCTTTGTGCTACATCCTCACCATTAAGATATAGGTTTTCAAAAATTCTTGATTTAAATGCATATTCATAATAGTCATTTAAAAGATCATGATCTGGAACTAATAAGTTTCCATTATCATCTTCCATTTGTCCCTGATAGTTTAAATATACTTTTCCAGTTTCAAATGTTGTAAATAAGAATCCTCCTTTAATCCATCCCTGATTTGCTGTATTCCAATAAAGATTTGGGCAGTCACATTCTATCTCTTGACTAGCTTTCATTCTTAATGGAATAAGTTCAGTATAAACTCTTGTTGCACCGGAATTATTTAAAACCTGAACAAGTTCCCACTTTTCACCTTTACAGTTCATGAATACTCTTGGAGCAATGCATGTGTTGCCATAAGGATTTAATGGATCATACTCTGTAGGTATAGGATCTACTATAGGGAAATTAAGATCGCAGGCTGCAGTTTTATTACATGGATTAGAATTACATGTTCTGCAGTTTACAGTTGGCGGAGCACATACATCTACATTAGCTGGTACTTCTTGATAAGGTACTTCTACAATATGAGTTCCTGAAGCTTGTGATCCATAGCCAAGTTGTTGTACAAAGTTTCCGCAGATAAATGCAAAATTAAAAGTATAGAAGTCATCTGGTAATTTTACTTTACCATGACACACTTCTAAGATTACTTCTTTCTGTTGATTTAATCTTAAGCCTAAATCATAATTAACTCTTTTAGCAACTTTAATAAGTTGTTGAGGCTCTATCATGTTTTCTAGAGCAAAAGTATTTAAATCAACTGTTACATCTTCTAACAGTTGGTCAAATGTTCTATATCTAAGAGTATAATTAAAATCCATTATCTAAGAGTATTTTGGCTATCATCTGCACCATCAGAAGGTACTTGCATAGCCATTGTTAATTCTTTAACTACAAATTGCTCTACTTCAGAAAATAAGTATTCTGGAATAGTTAATGGTTTGTCTTGAGCAATATCACATGTTTCATTACAAGGATCTGTAACTCCTTGAAATATAGCTTCCATTCTTATTGCATCCCAATCAATATTAGGACAGTATACATAACCATTAAGATACCAGAAATATTTTCTTGTGTTATATTTAAATGTAGTTGTTTTAGTCATAGAAACCCAAGTACCTGGATCTGTTCTAAACATTTCTATAGTACCATCTATTGAAGATGTGGTACGTATAATAGGTCCCATAGCTCCATCAAGAATTGTTGGAAGTTTTTCTTTTGATCTTTTAAAGTAACATTCAGAATAAACTCCTAAGCATCCAGCTTCTACTTTATCTACATCAATAAGTTCAATGTAAGGCAATACCTGAAAGATAGAACTTATCTTCATTAATCTAAACTGGTTATCTTCTCTCTTAAGAAGAGTCTGGCCATATTTAATTAATGATGAATAGATTACTCTATCAGTTAAGAATGGATCTTCTTTTACTGCTTTAAGAGTATTTCTAACTCTTGATATTGCTTCACCTATGGTTGTCATAATTCAAACTCATTATATTGTTTTAATTCTTTTGCAGTTTTATTAGCAAGACTATGTTTATAAGATAATTTCTGATAATCTAATTTTAGTTTTTTATTTGGATCAACTACTATATACATATTCCAGTTTTCTGGATATGCTTTAGCAACTGATCTTTTAAATTCTCTACAAGCTGTAAAACTCCAAAATTCTCTATTCCTCATTTTGTGTTTTAATGCATAGTTTGTAAAAAATATTTTAGCAAGCTTACCATCTGTTTCCCAATTCTTATTTGATACAGCTACACCATATTTATTTGATTTAGCAAAGTCAATATTTTCTGATGCTGGACTCTGACATGTTCCAATAAATAACCAACCAACTGCTTCAGGTAATTCTACACCATCTCTATTTTCTATTACCGTGTTATATATAAACTCATTAAAAGATTTAATTATCTTTCTTATGTCTTTATTATCCAAGTTTTTATACCTTGGATATTTCTTTTTAAAACTGTCAAAGAACTCTTTGTTCATTATACTGTAAACTTCAGGTCTATACCTTGAAGCATTAAGGTTTGGTTTTTTAAAATCCCTCATACTATACTAATTAATATACTAAAAATAAATGACTTTAACAAATATAGAAATAAAAGCAAAACCCCCGCAAGTGCAGGGGTTCTACCAGTTGTTACAGAAACCAACAAACTGCAACTTTATATTTCTTCTACCATCATCTGTGCTTGTGTCAACCAAGCAGGAGATGTGACATCTTTAGTTTTAAATTTTAAACTTACTGTTTCACCAGGGTTTAATGTAATATAATAAAAGAATGATACATTAGATGGAATCTGTCCAGTTAAGAATCTAAACTCAACAGTATTACCAGCGGTAGTTAATACTTGATCTGGAGCAATAGAGGATCTATTAACTACATCTCCAGCATTTGGACCATCCATTAATGAACCTGATAAAAATGTTTGCCCTAAACTTTGATACATGATAGTATCAATTGCAGCAACAGTTTTGATAATAGCACCATCAACCCAGTTAGCAATGTTTGAACTATTCACAGACAATGGTTGAGTGATAGTATTATATGATACCCAAACTTTATAAGTCTTAGCAACTAAACTAGGATTAGTGTAAGTTAATGCTGAATAGTTTACATTTGGAAAACTATAAACACTTGGTGTTGCAACGGTATTAAGATTTATTGTTTGTACATTATCATCATAGAAAAATTCTTTAGCTGACGCATTTACAGTATATGTTGTAGTATTACCTACTGTAGATGATGTAACATTAATTCCAGTTCCTGAAGCAATGTCAACTACTGGTAATTGTGTAGGGTCAAAACATACTGTATATGTTGTAACTCCAGTAGATGGATTAGTAACTGATGAAAGAGTTAGATAATCATTTGTATCACATACTTCTACAACAGATCCTAAATCTGGTCCTGTAATATACTCACAGAAAAAAGTAATGAGATCATTTAATGCATCTGCAAGATTTGTATTAGTTGCAACAACAGTTTGGTTGATACATTCTATATCAGCACCAGAGTATACTATGCATTCTGCATCAAAATATTCAGAACAAGCAATTGGATCAGGACATCCCGCTGGAGTAGGGCATGGTGCAGGTGATATCAATGCATTATCTGCACATCCACATTTTTTACACCCACAAGAAGTACAAGTATTAGTAGCCATAGTTTAATTTATTAAGGACAAACAATTGGTGTTGGTATATCAGTAGTACAAGGATCTATATAAGCAACTAATCCATCTAATTGAATTCTGAAACCCCC